>ENA-UOXP01002215-UOXP01002215.1-mixed-culture-metagenome-genome-assembly--contig:-NODE-2215-length-12023-cov-54.792029_pt1 | contig 12023 bp, 10 predicted proteins | sample MGYA00238161_ERZ761639 | MGnify/ENA primary metagenome ERZ761639 (study PRJEB28913, sample SAMN08776760) | mixed culture metagenome | isolation source: Freshwater growth medium | place: USA...
ACAAAGGGGGTCTAGAATGCATGAAAATGCAACAAATCCCAGAATGCAGCACACAGAGAATGCACTAAAAATGCATGCAAATGCATTGCTATGCGCAAAAATGCATTTAAATGCGTTGAGTAATAAACTACACCGATTTGAGTAATAAACTACACTCCACCCTCGGGGAGGTCTTCGTCGAGGCCTTCTTGATGTACTCGACCAGCTCGTTGCTGAGGTTCTGCAGCGTGAGCACGGAGCCATTGAAGATCGGCTCGACGGTTTCGCCCGTCGCCTCGGCGATGTTGATGCGCTCAGCGATGAGGTCGCACTTGTCCTTGATCTCCGTGGGGACCTTCTTCAAGATCCAGCGGAAGAGCGCGTGCGGGGCCTCGCGCACCCGTTTCGGCGAGATGCGGAGTTGCGACTGGAGCTGTGCGATTGCGAGCTTGATCGCGTCCTTGTCCATGCCCAGCTTCAGGTACTGGGTCGACTCGAGCTTCTTGAGGTCCGCCTCCTCGTCGCCCGTGTGCCGTGTGGTCAGCAATGACGCGATGCGGGCAGCGATTTCGATTCCGGAGGACGTCGTGCCTGGTACTTGGCGCTCGAGCTCGAGCAACTCGTGCTCAAATACCTTGCCCTTGGGCTTGGTCACCTCGATGAGCGCGAGGAGCGCCGATGCGCCCCATACGTTGGCTGTCGCGGCGTGCTCGTTGTCGGCGATGATCTCGAGCAGCTGCTCGTTGCTCTCGTCCGCCCACGCGAGTTGGAGCAGGGCCCCAAACTGCGGGTACCGCCTGCGCATCAGCGTGAGCACCTTGAGCTTCCAGTCCTCGAGCGTTGCTACGTTCAGGTCCGTCTTGTACACGTCGATCTCCTGCGACGAGAGCTGCTTGCTCATGTCGCGCGTCGGGCGCGTCTCCCAGAACGTCGTGTAGTCCTTGTAGTCCTTGTCGTCGTCGCTGTCGGTGCCCTCGGTGCCCGTCGCTGCCGCAGCGGGTTCCTCATACGCATCATCGGGGTGCTCCGCATCGCTCGTTTCCGACGATGGTGGCTGCGAGCTGCAGTCGCTGGCGTCATCAGCCTCGTCGTCGCTGGCGTGCATAAGTCGCCAGCCGCGCATGCCGAGGCTTGCCGCGATTGCCGTGCCCGCATGCGCGATGAGGTGTGCGAGCAGGCGCAGCTCATTCATCAGCCTTGCTGCCGATGCGGCAAGGATGATCATCGCGTATGCGGACGAAGCTTTCGGATATCCGCCGGCGAGGCGTGTCCCGTGCTCTGCGGTTCTTATCGCAGCCGCTCGCAGTGAGCGCATCAGCGCCTTGAAGCCGTAGATGATGTCGGGCATGCTGAAGCGCATCTTGAGGGGGACGAGCTCCTTGATCAGCATCATCGAGCCCATCATGAGTCCGGTGCTGCATGCCAGCTCGACGAGGGATCGCGCGACCATCGGGTAGTTTCCCCCCTTTTTGGCGTCGCTTCCGGGCTCCGTCTCTTGAGGTGCCCGGCTGCTGCTGCTCGAGCGGCTTGCCGATCGGCGCAGGATGCTCTTCTGCTGCACCTGCGTGCTGCAGTTGTCATCGTTCCGTACGATCGGGCGGCTCGGGCTTGCCGTTGATTGCAGCCCTGCAGCTGCTGCCGCCAGGCTCGTTTTTGTCTTGGTCCGGCTCTTTGAAGCCGGGACGGTCTTCTCTTGGCCATCAGCTGAATCTACAGCTGTGGTCGTTGGCCATAGTCGCCTCGGCGTGGCACTCTCTGTGTGCTTAGCTTTGTGGCCTTTGACTGTGGCATGCTCTTGCACGCTTGCCTTTTCTGCTTGCGTGCCCTTTCGACTCGGTGTAGAAGTCGAGACCAAATCCGATACCACGCGTGCGGGGTGCTCAGTGCCTGCCGTCCCAGCGGGCGGCTTGCCCTGGGGCACCGACTGGCCCGAGTATTTCCAGGGGCTAGTCATGTAAACCGGGTGCGGATGCAACCCGGGAATTTACTGCACAACAACCTGGCGGGCTCGCGCCCAGCCTGTTACACACTAATTTGGTAAACACAGTTGGCGGTTTGGAATTGCATGTGACTGCATGCCGCCGGGACCTGGGGTGTGGCCTGGCAGGCCTCACGCGACCAGTCTTCATCTTAGGATCGCACACCACTCTATAGGATATACACTACCGAGAACAGGCGAGATAATGTGTTTTGGAGCTCGAATTGTTGAGCTGTGTGGCCAAACAGTTCACGGGTCGAAATTCGAGGCGAAGCCGGATTTCGATGCACATCTCCAAAGATCGCGAGACAGCACATAGCTGGAGGGCCATGGATCGAGTCTTGGGACTATATGGACTCATAAAACACAGAGAATCACGCCATCCCAAGTCACTCTGCATGGTCCTAGTACCGAAATGCGACCAAAACGCGACCTCACAGGCCGTACTCGAGGTCACAATGTGACATCTGAGTGGCGATAGTGATGGAAGCATGCTGGACGGGATGTGCCTGCAGAGATGCAAGTTGGATGCAAGTTTGGTCCCCATCTTGCATTCAATTGTCGGCGCGGCCACACAATGGATCCCTATGTACGCGTCCTTCTTTGCCCAGAAATCCCGAGCACGTACGCCAACTTGCCCCACGCCATGGTACCCCATGCTGGATGGTAGTCTGGGAGACTGCATAACGCGACCTCACAGGCCGTACTCGAGGTCACAATGTGACATCTGAGTGGCGATAGTGATGGAAGCATGCTGGACGGGATGTGCCTGCAGAGATGCAAGTTGGATGCAAGTTTGGTCCCCATCTTGCATTCAATTGTCGGCGCGGCCACACAATGGATCCCTATGTACGCGTCCTTCTTTGCCCAGAAATCCCGAGCACGTACGCCAACTTGCCCCACGCCATGGTACCCCATGCTGGATGGTAGTCTGGGAGACTGCATGACGAATTGAGATGCGTCCAGGCGGGAACAATCTCGAGCACTGTCGATTTCTGCAGCCAGAAGTGCATGGAGCGCACACTCTCGTTTTTCCACCAGAAGCGCCGCCGGCGATCAAACGTCAGCTCACGCTGGTACATGCTGAACGGTCCAGGCAGCGTCAGGTATGAACTGATGCGAGAGTGATAGTCCGTCCGAGGGCCCATGAAGCCGATGTGGTTGTTGTTGATGCCGAACGCGGTGAGGTCGCACAGGTGCCACCGACGTGCCACGCGAGGCAGCTTCACGCCATACTCATCTTCGAACGTCCGGAGCTCTACGGCGCGTGCGTGAGTGCTATTATCAGCCGCCACATCGAATAGGTACCATGTGATCATGTCATTCCAATGCGTGGCTGCCATGGGCGAAGGTCGTTTAGATTTGGCGGCGCTCGCGACGGCTGCCATCGTCTTGGGATGGTAGAGAGCGACCGCAAACTCTAGAAAATCGGAGAGTACCTCCAAAGAGAGCAAAGAGGTGCCCGCCCAGTGCGCCCACGTCGCTTGTCCCATTCCTCGCCAGTCCTGTGCAACCAAGGCAGACGAGCAGCGAGGCTGTTGGGCACGCATGTATGACCAGATCACAGAACTGTGACTCAGCAAAGAAGCGTCCGAGTCGAGCAGCATGGCGACGCGCAGCTTCTTCAGGTGCATGTATTCGTGCATACGAAAAAGCGTTTGAGATTGAGAGCTTCCTGTGGTTCTCTGATTTTCCCGAGGACCGACGCGGCCGCTTTGGCGCCCGGCATGTACACCCGGTCCAGCCGCTTGATTGCATGGCTGCGCAGTGCCAGGTCGTACGCATCCGCACGATCTGCCAGGCATGCAGAGACGTCAGCGGGTACAACAACAGCGGGATGCGTGAGCAAGACGACCGCATTGCCCTGATCAATAGTCAGTCTCATTGTGGACCACAAGTAGCTCGCCGACGAGACCGCATCTGCAAAGTGCACGTAGACTACAGGCACCGAGCGCATCGCCGGTGCACGCGTTGCCCGTGGGAGCGGACTCTACAGGCGCGTCCAGCCCGAGCGAGCCTTGCTTCCTAGGTGCACTTCCTGGGCGCCATTTTTTTCCACTCCTCACGTTAACAGCAACGGAGGACTACGAAATGAGACACATGCAGATGGAGAGCTGAGGGAGTGTTTTGGGGTCGCATCATAGCTGACCTTTTCGGCTCTGTGGCTCGCTTCTTGGAGTCCTTGGAGTTCTTCGTGGGAGCAGGAAGGGGCGCGCGTGGCGCGGCGCACGTCACAATGCTCGCCAGGCGCTTCTGCGTGCCAATTGCCAGCCCCTGTCGGCGGCTGCCATTGCTTCGAGTCCAAGCTCGCCTGCTCTCAACGCGCAACCCGTACAGCGTTCTCGGCATCAGTCCTGGCGCAAGTGAGAAGGAGATCAAGGAAGCGTACAAGAAGCTTGCCATGAGGCACCACCCAGACCGCAACCCAGGCGACCGCGAGGGTGCGGATCGCCGCTTCAAGGAGGTATCCGAAGCCTACGCACGGCTCTCTGGTGGTGGAGGCTCATCCCAGCAGCAGCAGCAGAGCGACGGCGGCTTCCCGGGCGGTGGTGGCGGCTTCCGGCAAGAGGACGCCGACCGCCTCTTTCGCGAGTTGTTCCGCCAGGCTGGCGCGCGCCCAGGCGGCGGGTTCCCGGGCGGCGGCGGCGGTTTAGGCGGCTTCACGTCGATGCAGCAAGAGGTCTTCCAGGGTTCCGACGGCCGCATGCGCGTGCGCATCACGCGCGTCGGGCCCGACGGCACCCGAACTGTCGAGGAGACGGAGCTGCGCGCCGGCGCGTCCCCCTTTGGCTTCGGCGCCGGCGGCTTCGGCGGCTTCCCGGGCGGCTTCCCGGGCACAGGCCGCGAGGGCTCCCCGAGTGGTGGCGGTGCTGGCGGCGGTGGGTCTGGCGGCGGCGGTGCTGGCGGCGGCGGTCGAATCACCAAGGAGCAGCACGAGGAGATTGCGCGCGCGCGCGCCGCCGCGCAGATGCAAGCCGAAGCGATGCTCAAGGGCCTGGCGAGGCAGGCCGCCCGCACCCTCGCCAGCGCCGCTGTGGACGCGATCAAGCAGGCGACGAGGCGCCGGCTGGAGGATGCTCTGGACAGGCTGCGCTCGCTCGCAGGCATGGGCAGCAGCAGTAGCAGCCGCATTCGGACTGGCAAGCCGAAATGGCCCGGAGGTGACGGTCGTGGTCGGTAAAAAGACACCGGGGGGAGCCGGGACACACACGACCGTGAAGGAGTCTAGATACAACCCAGCCAAAAGCAGCAGTGTCGTTGGACGTGAACGTTGAATTCGTGAAGGGTATCTGTACGCCCAGCTCGGCGCGGCCGAACGGATGTCCGCATTAGGGAATCAATCAGTCGTGAAAAGGCGATGCGCTCAGTCCCGGATGCCTATCGCGCGTTCGACAACGTAGAGGATTCTCCTGACATACAACAACATGATGCTCTCGAGATCGAGAAAACGCCGCCGCTCGCCGCTCGAGATCGACTTTGCGAAGCTCTGCCGCTGGGACTGATGGTGGCCGCCGCACTCAATCCTGACGGCGCCGACTGGGAGAGGCTCTCGAACGCGCTCACCTATGCTGAGGTGGAGAACAGGCTGCGTGCTGCGCACCTAGGCGGCTTGACCGAGTCAGTCTGGCATGGGTTGCTCGCGATGCGCACACCCGACGCCCTTCCACAGCAGGTGCCTGCCGCGCCCGAGATCGCGCAGAGTGCACCAATACCTTCAGTATCCGCGCCACAGAGTGCGCAGCACCATCTGCCGAGCGTGCCGCGAATGCGTGGGCGCGTGCCGCGTACCGAGGAGAGTTGGCAGTACGTCGAGGGCGAGCTCGCTATTGTTGGGTGTATGCGGGCCTGCAGGCTGGTCATGTGGAACCTCAGCGGCATGTTTAGCGCCAAAGTGCGCGCACATGAGACATGGAAGATTCGGACTGCCATGTGATGCCGACGACGGTGGCAGTGACGATGGCGATGACAAGCACACTGATGACAACAGGATGTGACATATTTCAAGACATTCAAGACACGTCTTGTACAGACTTCCGAATGTTTATACGCAACGATTCTAAATTAAACAAATCCGATGATCTGTGCGAGAGATGTAAGTAACGCCATGGCGAGATGCACTGAACGCAGCTGCAAATGATTTTTGATCCAATTGTTTTCAATGTTTGTTTTGATCAAGCCCCGTGCCAGATCTGTGCCATGCAAGGGGCTGGCACGGACTTTTACTTTTCATCTGTGAGTTGGTGCTCCTCGGTTCAGGCGCACTTTCCGGAATGTGTTGTACCTCTTCTTGGGCAAGGAGAAATCCATTCACACCCCCGAGCTTTTGTGCTGGAGAACGTCGTCGAACATCAACAATGCACATGCGACGTCACGAGAAGCGCGGCACTTCCGCCAAACGTATGCGGGGGAATCACTCTAATCGCTGTTCGCCGCTTCCCGAATTCTCGCACCATCCGGTGCGTCTTCACTATGGCCACTTGAGCGACCTCAAACCTCCGCCGTATCGAGGCGCCCTGCACAACGACGGGATGCTCTCGCCCTCCTGGAGAAAGCGAGCGAAGCCACGTTTGCCGCGATGCGAGCCGCGCGTGCCGCGTATCGTGCACTTCATCTGGCTCGGCAGTCCGGTGAGCCAGAAGATTGCGCGCAACATCGTGTCGTTCGCCACCATCAACCCAAGCTGGCGCGTGCTGCTGTGGCTGGAGCATCAGAGCCAGGCCTTGCCAGTGCACGGCATGCTGACGAGCGACAATGTGACGAGGCGTCCGGCGGGCCCCATCGAGCTGCTGCGCATTTCCGACTTTGCGGCCAATTTCAGCACGTGGCGGCACATTGAGCGCGAAGACCCCGTGAGGCTCAGCGGCAAGTCCAACTACCTGCGCCTCGAGGTGCTGAGGCTCTTCGGGGGTATCTATACGGACACTGACGGGGTTGCCGAGCGCTCCTTCGACGACTTCGACGACCTCTTCCGCCGCGCCTTCGTCGTGCACGGCGGCAACATTTGCAACTGCATGTTCGGCTTCGGCCGGCACTCTCCTTTTTTGCGTTTCGCGCTGAGTGCCGCCGCCGAGGCGTGTGACAAGTTTCGCAAGTGCGTCAACGGCCCTGGCAACGGCCCTGGATTCCTGACCGCCGCTATCGAGGCGTACCAGCCAGAGGACATCGTGTTCATCTGGGGAGTGCACCTCACCTACTCGCACCCGAGCCAGCCGCGTGTCACGTACCACACGTTTGAGGGCAGCTGGAACCCGAGCCACCGGCTCTGGCTGGCCGTGTGCCCCTTTGGCGCCGACAAGTGTCGCGCGCTCGAGCTGCGCTTGCAGCGCGGTGGCAGCAGCGCCATCGTCGGAATCGCGGCGCTGCTGCTGCTGCCACTCGCACTGGTGCTGCTCGCCTTGCGCTCTCGCTCAAGATCTCGCTAGCGCAAGGATCTCGCCGGCCCTGCAGCCTGCAGCCACGGAACCGCATGATTCGGAGGTTTGGATACCGGTGTATATCCACGCGAGGCGTACACCGGCACTTCACAAACACTTCACATGCCACGCCAAAAGGGTTTATTAAGGGTTTATTAAAATCGACATCTCGATTGGACGAGGACAGCCGAAATTCACACGTTTCATGCAGACCAGCTGTACACACGTGCAGCGTCGACGGTCTCGAGCCTCCGTGTGTACCTGCTCGAACTTCATCTTCAACTTGGAACTACAACTAATCATCCAGGTCAGGGGGATTGTAGGATTGGCCTCCGTCCCAATGATTGAACATCGGCCATTCGTTAGTCCAGGCCCGCATCGTGAAGTCGAAGCCTGCGAACTCGGCCTCGTCGAATGAGAATCCTGCGTGCTTGCAGTCGAACGGGGCGTACCCCGCCGCCTTGAGCTCTGCGAGGGAAAAGCCTGCCTCTCTGAGCCCCTCAACATACCCGCCCTCCCTGAGCTCTGCGAGGGACGTCCAACCCGCATCCATGGCCTCTGCGAGCTGGTAGCCCGCTGCCTTCATCTTCGGAAGGTCAGTCCACCCCGCAGCCCTAGCCATGAGGCAGGTAAACCCCGCCTCCCTGGCCTGCATAAGTGTGCAGCCGGCCTGCTTCGCCTCGCTGCACGTGAAGCCTGCGGCCTTTAGCTCCTCACAAGTGTAGCCCGCAGCCACGAGCCCAGTGACGTACCCCGCGGCCTTGAGCTCGGCAAGGCTTGAGCAGCCCATCGACATGGCTTCCTCGCACGTGAAGCCCGCTTGCCTGAGCTCCTCAACCAGCGCCCTATCGTCTGCGGTCTGCACCTTCCTCGTTGCCCTCTTGTTCTTCCGTGCTGCAGCTCCGCGGTAGATGCGCCATGACGATCCCGCGGGAGCCGCGCCAACTGCGTCCGCCGAATCCATGGGTTCATCGCTTCGGTACTTCTGCGAGGAGTGCAGCATTCGGTACATTTGCGTCGCTGGCATCGCCAAGGTCGAATACACGCTAAGTGGCACCGCCACCAATTGCGCCGCCGCGTCCTCTTCGGAAGGCAGGACGGGCGTCCCGATGACGTATGGCGCGCCGGAGGGTTGCTGTCTCCTTCGCGGCAGGTTGCCCGTCGGCATTGTGCCGAGGGCAAGGGCGGCACGAGAGGCGCAGCTTGGGTAAACTTTATGTAACGAAGAAGCGGCCACGGGATGAAACTGTTTCCAAATCGCCGCAAGACGTTGGTCTCGTCCGCCCGGCAGCAATAGAGAAGGAAAAGGATGAAAAGTTCTTTCACAGTGGGAGGTGGAAGGTGAGTGAGAACGCAACGCATTGCGGCGGTGCCCGCGCCTTTGCGCTCTCAACTATGATGATGGGCGAGATGTCTCAAGGGCAGAGGGAAATGCAGTCCCTCGTGCGGGCGGCAAATGCGACCGCCCGTGCGCAGGGCTCCATGGAGCCGGTGACCCTCGTCGCTAACGATGGCACCGAGATCATCATCGACCGCAGGGCGGCAATGGTGTCGGGCACGATCAAATCGATGCTCGCGGGGCCCGGTGCGCGCACCATCAGTGCCCCCATGCTGCTGCCGCGCGAAGCGCGTCGCCTGGCGCACAGCACTTCTGACATTGCGAGGGGCGCTTGTGTTCCTCACCTGCATCGCTCGCCTGCGCCTGCCCGTGCTTGCAGCCGAGTACTCTGAGTCGCTGCAGAACACGATCAAGTTCCCTGAGATCTCGCCGCAGGTGCTCGAGAAGGTCGTGCAATACTTTTACTACAAGATGCGCTACACCAACCATCCGGGGCACCTTCCGGAGTTCAAAATCGAGCCCGAGCTGGCGCTCGAGTTGCTCATGGCTGCCAATTACCTCGACACGTGACCGGGCAGGCGCGGAGCAGAGCAGTAGCATGTGACGGGGGGCTCCATCCGGCTGAAGTTTGGCGTGCGGCCGCATCCTCGCCTCGAGGCTCTCACAGCTGGCGCGCACAGGCCGCACTCTGGCGCACCTCGTCCGCCCCCGCCGGTGAGTTAGTCCACCGCGCGACGCGACCGCTGGGTGGCAGTGTTTCGTGTGGTAGTGGCCGTGCGCGCTTTCGTGTGTCGTTCAGAGCTGACCTTTTCGCAAGTCTCTCCCAAAAAGAAGACGCTTGCCTAGGAATTCCTACAAGTACCCCCTCCCCGCCCCTACCGGCGGCGAGGCACCGTCACCGCTAGCCGCCGCCACCGTCTCATGAGCGATTCTCCGGGTCGGAGACCTGTGAGTATGGAGGTCTCCGAGGCGTCTACGCAGCTCGGAGTTGATGCAATCGGGATCGGAGTTGACGCAGTGGAACTTGACGGAGCTCCGATATCGGAACATACCGAGCGGCATGTCAAGCGAGTGGAGAGCATCAAGAGAATCCAGGCGGCGGTCCAAGGTAAGGTGGCGCGAAGGACGGTGTTCGCACGAAAGGCTCGAAACTTAGAGGGGCAGTGGCTGCGTGCCTTCCGCTATCTCAAGGTAGCTGTGCCTGTGGCCGACACGACCGACACGGCGGTAAATCTCTCCACGCGAGCCCCGGCGAACGCGACTTTCCTCGAGAGGTGCCGTGACCACACGCTCGCCTTCTTCTGCCGTCCGTTGGTGGCAAGCATCTTCATCTTCCTTGCGCTGTGCGTCCTCGTGACGATCGTTTTCTGGGGGTTGATGATCGCCTGGTCCATTATCGGTCTGTACTTGAAGTTTGACAACGGCTGGACGCAGATGTCACAGGAGTGCCTGGAGCTGGCCGCGTCGTATAATCAGACCCTCAGCCCAAAAGACATTCCACGGCCGCCGGAAGCTCGATGGGGCTGGAGTCGGAACAGCCCAGTCGAGTATTGCAACGAGAATCAGCGGTGGTTCAACTTGTCCATCAAGTGGTTCACCGGCTGCTTCAGCTACATCAACTTCCTGCCCATCCCATGGCGGCTCGCAATCTTTCATCACGTGTGGCTCAGCCACCGATCCAAGGAGACAGGTGTGGACTTTTACGGGCGAAGGACCGAAACGCTCTGGTTTCAGCTGCCGGTGCGCGACCGGCGCGTGATCTCGGTGCTGCTCAACCTCGCGTACATCCTGCACTACGCGTCGCAGACCACGCACTTGATCTATTACACTTACGTTGAGGGGCAGACGTGGCCGGGCGCCTTCGCACAGAACGCGCCCTTTATCTCCTCGATCGTGTGCGCCGTCGCCGCGGGCATCGTTCAGGAGAAGGCGGAGGACAAGGTAATGGCGGCGAACCCAAAGGTCTACCCGCCGCGCCTTGGGACGTTTCTGAAGAAGGCGTGGGGCAAATGGAGGAGCGGACTTGCCCAGGGCGGTCTGGTCGGGGCTCTGCGGCACGAGCTCAAAGAGTACAAGATCAGCTGTGCCGCCGCCAGGGCGCGTACGGGGCTCGGCACGGGGGGCATGGTGGCTGGCCTGACTGGCTTCGAGCTAAGGGCGATCGATGGCATCTCCCCCATTGAACCGGCAGCACGGCCGCGCTCGCTACCGCCTCCGAAGACTTCAACTCCCGACGTCGAGGTGGGCGACATCACAGCCTAATTAGGCAACTCCCGACGTCGAGAGGGTGACTTTGACAGCCTAAGAAGGTTCGCCGCCAAGACCGCGCCAAGTTGTATGTAATGTATGAGCGCCGCATGGCCGCGGCCCGCGCCGAGTGACCCTCGCGAATTAGCGCCACAGCATGTGGTTGAGCGGAGACCGGAGACAGGAGTTCCGATACAATCTGGATTCGCAGTTTTACAAGCAAACAGTTTTTTAAGGACTTATTCTTATACACGGTCCGATGTCGTGTTACGTGTACGACGTACGGTCACTTGTTGTGTACAGTGACTGTGATACAGTTGTTGTACTCACTTGTGTACACGAAAAGCCGACGCCCGCGGTGGCTTCTCGCGGCCTGCGGCAGAAGGCTGCATTAGTGGCTCAGCTGGCTCACGCTCAGCCACAGCTGTAGATTCATCGAGCTCAGCCACTGCGACAGCTGGATACCACCTTGACGCGGTCTTTGGTGATATTTGTAACGAGGCTTCCCTGGGCCTGGCGTCGCCGGAGGCCGCAGCCGAGGCGCAGCCTGACGGACCCCCTGAGGCACTGCCGGATGTCTCCTCCTCAGCCATGGCCTTCTCCATAGCAGCGTACAGTACGGCCTCTTCAAGCGGTTTGAGTCGGCGTACGCCTGGGGAGTGAGGGGAATGAGGCTGTCCCGTTGCCTTTTCAGGCATCTCTATTGCCTTATTAGGCATTCTCGCATCGGAGGCAGTGTGCCTCCGCGCATATCTATGACCGTTTAGAGGTGGGGTGGGTATGAAGAGTGAGGCAGCCTCGGCCGCCTTCGCCTCGGCCGGGTCGCCCATCCCAAACGTTGACGCCGTCAAGGCACGCCTACAAAGCCTCGTCGGAGTTCAGGGCGCCATGGCCGAGGACGCCTTGGTTGCATCACTGATGGCCAAAGCGGCGGCGAAGAAGGAGGCGGCGGCGCATGCGGCGGCCGAGAAGGCCGAGAAGGTGGCGGCCGAGAAGGTGGCGGCCGAGAACGCGGCGGCCGAGAAGGCGGCGGCCGAGAAGGCGGCGGCCAAGAAGGCGGCGGCCG
>ENA-UOXP01002223-UOXP01002223.1-mixed-culture-metagenome-genome-assembly--contig:-NODE-2223-length-11979-cov-55.027759_pt1 | contig 11979 bp, 12 predicted proteins | sample MGYA00238161_ERZ761639 | MGnify/ENA primary metagenome ERZ761639 (study PRJEB28913, sample SAMN08776760) | mixed culture metagenome | isolation source: Freshwater growth medium | place: USA...
CGCCGCCATTGCCGCCGCCGCCCTCGCTCCCGCCGCCCTCGACATCGCCCAGCCCACCGTCGCCATCACCCTCGCCCTCGCCACCATCATCACCGCCACCTCCGGGTCCGCCGCCCAGCCCCCGCCCACCGCCAACAAGCCACCCTCCTCCGCCACCTTTGCCACCGCCCCCGCTCAACCCCGGGCCCGCCGGATACAACCCTGCGTCTCCCAGCCGGCCTCCGCCCTCTCCGCCACCCCCATCTCCCCCACCGCCATCGCCACCGCCGTCGCCGCCGCCCTTGCCGCCCCCACCATCTCCGCCACCGCCATCGCCGCCGCCATCGCCGCCGCCCTTGCCGCCCCCACCATCTCCGCCGCCTCCGTCGCCGCCGCCATCGCCTCCACCCTCGCCGCCTCCACCATCTCCGCCCCCCCCTTCTCCTCCGCCGTCGCCACCTCCGTCCCCACCTCCCTCACCTCCACCGTCGCCTCCACCCTCGCCCCCACCCTCGCCGCCCCCACCGTCTCCGCCACCTCCATCGCCGCCACTACCCTCTCCGCCGCCTCCACCACCACCGCCATCGCCGCCGCCGTCGCCGCCGCCGTCGCCGCCGCCGTCGCCGCCACCGTCGCCTCATCCCTTGCCGCCTCCACCATCTCCGCCGCTTCCTTCTCCTCCGCCGTCACCACCTCCGTCTCCACCTCCCTCACCTCCACCGTCGCCGCCACCCTCGCCCCCACCCTCGCCGCCCCCACCGTCTCCACCGTCTCCATCGCCTCCACCACCCTCTCCGCCGCCTCCATCGCCACCGCCATCGCCGCCACCACCACCGCCCTCTCCACCGCCGCCCTTGCCGCCGGCGATGAGCGTCGTCAGATTCACCCTCGAGCTCGCCGGCGACGTCTCCTCGTTCACCCCGAGCGTGCAGGCCCAGATACAGGGCGTGATCGCGGCTCTGGCGGGCGTCAACCCATCGGCGGTGGAGTTGACGATATCGCCGGGCAGCGTCATCATCGACGTGCGCATCCAGACGTACGCGGGGACGGCGGCCTTGGTGCAGTCGACGATTGCCAGCGCGACGAGCAGCCCGAGCAGCGCAACCCTCATGCTCGCAAACGTCACCGGCGTCTCAATCACCGTGCTCGCGGTCGTGACGCCACCCTTCGTCGCAAACATCTCGCCGCCACCACCGCGTTCACCATCGCCGCCCACAACCATGCCACCCAGTTCGACTGATGCGCTGGCTGCATCGGCAGTCGAGACGAGCGGCTCGATGGGAATCATCATCGGCGCCGTGGTTGGTGTGATTGCTGTCGTTGGCGCCTGCATCGGTGTCGCCATCGTGCTGCGCTGCAAACGTAGTCGGCGGCCCAAGCAAAGGGGGAGTGTGCAGGACCCTTCTCCGGGGATCGTCATCGAGCTCATGGCTTCACCGACAGCTTCGCCCCTCGATAGTGGCCAAAGGAATCATTTGCAACACGGCCGCCCATTCGAGTCCCCGACACCCATGAAGTCGCCTCCGCCTCCTTCCGACGACGTGCCTCCTCCTCCTCCTGAAGCGTCTCCGTACCTGACAACGGCCGACAACTCGAAAGTCGAAGCGAAGCTCGAGCGTGCCCGCGTGGCCAATCTCAAGCGTGTACACGCCGCCGTGCGAGAACGCCAGTCGTCCCGCTTTACCACCGCCGTCGAGGGAGACCAACGCTCACTTGCTTCGGACCCGCAAGGAAATCCTCCGGCCGATCGGATTTGAGTACATCGGTGTGTCTGGTGTAGCGACGGCCCTTGTTTGTGGAGTCTCTGTTTGAGTTTCGGTAGGGAGGGGTCTCTCTCGCTTGGTGTGAGCAGCGATTACAGCGACGGATGGGGGGGCGCTTGACGCTTGACGCTCCCTGCACCCTCCTCCACGCCATCCCCATCGGCCATCGACCAGCGACAGGAGCGCCCATGCGACGCGATAGCGACGCGATCGTAGTGCCATGCGGTGCCCATGAGACGAACAAGTTACCCATGGATCGGATGGATGTGGAGATTTGTGTCCGTGACTTGTGTGCACCACGTCCACGTCTAGGCGCGTTCCGTTACCTTTGCTTCGAAACGCCTTCGTTTACCCGCCCGCGTCCGTGCCGTGACCGTGTGTATTCGCGATTCCGCCGCAGGGGACGAACCCTCGTCCGACGTCCCCCTTGATTAATGTCTTTTCCGGATAACATGGCCGCGTCGCACCCTGCTCCTGACGCTCAAATCATCGACATGACGATCGCAACCCCTGGGAAGGACGCCTCCGACCCCAACAACAAGCCTGCACCAAAGCGCGCGCTCTTCGCGTCGCCGCCGGCGGCTGCACCCAAGACCAAAGAATCTACTCCTTCAACAACCGAGAATCCCAACACGAGAGAGTCGCACATCGTGATCATTCGTGACGGCTACCACACCAACACACCCGAACAGCTGGTCGCGAACACCATCAAGGCGATCGATTCGGATGCGATGCTCGAGTCGCTCCTCAAGTCGAGGCCGCTAGAGATGATGCCGATGGCATTTGTCAAGATGACGACGGGGTCTCTCGACGGTACCTCAACACGTCGTCGCCAAGCTCGGTGAGAACTGCTTCAAGCCCGTCACCACCCTCGCGAAAGCCTCGTTTGATGTTGAAGATGCCAGACTGAGGAGCAACGTAGACGTCGACCGCAGACTGCAGCTCCTCGGTGGAGACAAGCCACTTCATCTCCATTTTGATCCCGACGGGAAGACGTAGCAGGTCCGTCCCCTTCACCGTCACTTCCACCGTCTTGTTCACAGGGTACACGACCCAGCCGTCATCGCGTTCAGGTCCTTGGACTCCGAGCACCTGGAGGGCCTCCTTGAGATCCTTCTGGAACTCAGCGAACTGCTTGTCCTGAGCGTCCTTGATGATGAGATCCGCTTCCTGCGAAACGAACTCGATGCGAAGCGCCGAGATGAGCGCGTTGATAGCGTACGGCAGTGCCCACGAAGCAAAGCCCAGGGCCATGGCGTCAGCGTAGTACTTAAACTTCTCCTTGTGGCGGTCGAGGCTTCGTTCAAAGCTCATGTCGAACTCGCCGTCCGAGCCGGTGCCGAAAAGCCCCGCGACGTACGTCATCCACGGCGCCCAGCCGGACTTATCGCCTTGCGCCAGATTGTGAATGCGCTGGTAGACGTCGAGGTAGCCGATGACCACCGTGGCGAGCGCGCCGATGCAGGCGGACTTGGGAATCACGAACATTGCTTGCGTGCCCTGCAGCCCTTCCTTCATGAAGGCGAGGTGCTTGTGCTTACGTAGTGGTGATGATCATCCCGCGTGTCGAGATGGACACGGAAGCCACCGGTCTGCTCAAGCTCATGCTGCGCATCAAGCTCCCGGCCGAGAAGGCCATCGAGAAAAAGCTGCAGATCCTCTGCAAGGACCCACGCAATGACGCTGCCGAATTCAAGGGTATCCCGACGAAACTGGCGTCCGGAGCCGAGGTTCGCATGATCTGGTCTGGTGACCTCAGCACGGCTCGTGCTCGCAACGGTCTCAATCGCGTCGCAGCGGTCTCGGCGGAGCTCAACAACAAGTCCTCGGAGGAGATGAAGAAGCTCAAGAGCGAGCTGGAGAAGCAGATCAAGGTGAATGCCGACACGCTTCTGGAGCACGACACCAAGATCACGGCGTACACTGCTCGCATGCAGGAGCTCATGGATAAGCAGGTCACGGTGATCGCGGACATGCAGAAACAGATGGGAGACAGTGAGGCTGCTCATGTCAAATCGCTGACGGACACTGAGGCGGCGCACGCTAAGGCGCTGGCGGACACCGAGGCGTCGTTCCAGAAGCAGATGGATGATATGCGATCGGTGATGCGGGAGCAGCAACAGATGCAGCTTGGCTTTGCGGCGGATGCGGCTCAGCTCACGCAGGCGCTCTCGTCGTTCATGGTTGGCGTCAAACAGGAGATGCTCGAGCAGAGAGCTGCGGTACAGGCCTCCGCGCTGGCGATCAAGGAGCTCAAGGATGGCTCGGCGGGGTATGTGGACGTGACCTCGGCCCTGGCACGGCGGCAGTGCGCAGTGCTGCGCGACGCTCTCACCATGCATGCACGAGTCACCGCCCTTGCCACGCTCGCACGCACAGGTCTGCTGACGACGGCTTCTGATCCGCTCGATGGCGAGGTGCAGCTTCGCTCGGTGGAGTACCAGCGAGGTGACGGCGACCATGGGACTGGGGAAGAGGACAACTCGAGCGGCTCTAGCGGCGCCGGCACAGCGGGCAACGGGGTCATCGCTCTGGATGCGCCGACTTCAAGACCGTGCGAGGGCCGGGTGACGGGCGGCGAGATAGGCGAACGAGGAGCTGCACACGATCGTGAGCGTGAAGCACAACCCTTCGCGGGTGAGACGGGAGGCACTTCTGGTGCCGATACTGACCGCATGAACGCATCTAGCGTGAACACGAGGGGGCCGGTAACCCTCCAGGCCGCCGGCAAGGGCAAGGACGGGAGCATGCCACGTCGACTAGAGCACGGGCCCAGCGAGCGGTATGAGGTCAACGCGCTGTGTGGGGCATTAGGCGGCATACTTTGTGTCGAGTCTATGTCTACACCTTTATCGATGGTCAAATTTCGGGAGACTATGGGGGTGCTCAGTTCAACGCGCCGAAACGGGCGCGCCAAGTTTGCGGCGAGCAGTCGGCGTTCATTCACGAGTGTAATCCATGCTGCGTGGACGGTGTTTGCCCTTCTTCTGCCTGCCTCACGATGCGACGCGAGCGGAGCGATCGCGAGATGCTGTACGACGCTGGACATACGCTATGAGGACACGCTTGGGATGCAATGCTATGATACAGCCGAGCTGCGGTGTTATGGAACGCGGCAGGGTCCCTGGCTTAGGCATGAAGGCATAAAGGCGCAGCTATCGCCGCGCTGTGCGGACGTTGAGCCCAGTTTCTGGAGCTGCACACAGTCGCTTGGTGCGGTGTTGGATCCGCGCCACCTGTGCGCTGTTTCTAATGGTCGCTCCTCAAAGCGCCTCCGTGCTTCTGCGGCAGCCTGCTCCGCCACCCTTCGTAGCGATTGCACCGCCACAGCTGTAGCATGTACCACGCCCCGCGCCGAGAGCAGCTCCTCGAACGCACCGCCCTCCCGTACGCGCCTGCAGTAACCGTCCTTGACTCGAGCGTCGCCTCTGGGTAACGCTGAGACGGGTCTCGTCTCACCGCGGGTTGCAAGTTTTGGAACCGCTCTGGAGAAGGTGACCCACGCGTGATCCGAGAGCGGTTTGGACGTTCCATCCGTTGGGCCGTCATGGCGAAGGGCGAAGTCCACCACCGTCCTATTCCAGAGGCTGCACTCTGCCCCAATTGTCACGGCTCCATCGAGCATGGATCCAAAGCCATCTGCATCCCCCGCCTCGGCCGCGTCTCCGCCCTTCCGAGTCCAAACGATCAGTGGCTGTGGAGAAATAGGAAGAACATATTCCGCACCTGGCTGCGAGATGTAGTCCCGAAACACCCGATCGTTGGTGCTCAACGCCGTGCGAGAAGATCGCCACGTCTCCTCCGCCACGTAATTGAAGTCGCCCACCACGATGCAGCCTTTCACTGCTTGAGCTGGGTCAGCCGCCCACGCATACGTAGCCTGTAGCTGTCTTTCGAAGCTCGAGGCGCCGTTGTGATGCAACCCATGAACCGCGGCAATCATACGCAGCACGACATCGGGGGCTATCACCGCACGAGATGGAAGGTGGTCTATTCAACTATCACTCGCGCCTATGGCTCATTCGAGAGAGATATGCTGGGGCCGGGGACGACGTGTGCTGGGCTAAGATCATCAGGCGATGTCGGCGGTGCTGGACGAGCGCGAACCGGAGACTAGTGCGCAGGCAGCAGCGAGACGACGAGCGACTCAGGGAGCTTTCATTGGGAATCGTCGAGGGCAGGGGCAGCAAGGATCTAGCGCAGGTGGCTATGCAAGCGTGGAAAGCGATCCGCCCTCCGCGGACCAGCCTGGCGTTCGACAAATTCTACCCGAGAGACGATGTCGCCAGCGCTCCAGTGACTGCGGCGGACGATCCAGATGCATTTCTCAACGGGGTGGCACGCGAGGGCGACCGACTCGTCAAAGGTTTTTCGTCCACCCCGCCGATCATCGACGCGTTCAAGGCCTTCTGCAAGGTCTTCTGCCCAACCTATGAGACTTTGCGCGGGCGGGATGGTGGCGTTTGGGAACTCGCCAAGGAGCTCACATTCCCGGTCTTTCTGCAAGTGCTCAAGCGGGTGCCAAGGGGGAAGGCTGTGGGGTACGGCGGCTTCTCTATTGAGCTGCTCATTCATGCGGATCGGGAAATCAAGAAGGCCTTCTACGATTGTCTGGTGGCGGACTTGCGGGGTGGGGATTTCCCCCCGTCTTGGCGTAAGGTCATCTACGTACTGCTCACGAAGCCGCCACCCAATAATCCGGCACTCATCTCTGAGAGACGCGAGATCGCCCTGATGGCGCAGGATATGAAGTTGATCATGCACATGGTACGGGCGACGGCCTATCGGCTCATCACGGGCAGGCTTCGGTCGGAGCAGTGTGGATGGCTGCCTGGATACGGCACCGTGGACGCCGGGCTCCCATTGGCGGCCGTGATCCAGCAGGCGCAGCGACTGCAGCAGTCGATATGGATCTTATACGTCGACCTGGCAACGTTTTTTCCGCGCATTGACCGCGAGGCCCTCACGGTCGCCGAGGTTCTGGTAGGGCTCCCTCCGCAAGTCATTGAGCTCGTCGGGCAGATTTACGGCGCAGGGCGAGCGGTGGCAGCACACGCAGGCGTGGTCACATCCCGCCGCGCCTTTTTGTTGAACATCCTCCGCCACTCCTTCTCGATGTTCTCCATCCACTCGAAGGGGTAGTACACCGTGCTGCACTTGAATCCCGCAAGACCCTGGAAAAGCCCATTCGAGACCAAGATCATATCCCGCCTGGTCGGTTTGTGCATGCGCGCCACGCGGCCAATCGCAACCCGCAGCTGCTTTTTTAACGATTCCGCCGCCGCCCCATCTCCGCCCAGTGCAGCGCGCAACACGCCCAAGTGTTTGTATGCCTCACTCCGCGAGAGAGTCGGCACGCGGGTGCCATCGAGGGTTACAAGCTGCGGATCAGATATGTCAAACTCACCGCCTTGCCCGTCCCGAAGCACGCCCGTGACCACGGTCTTGAGCTTGCCCTTGATGCCCAGCTTAGAGCCAGAGATTGGGACCCAGACGTTCCATACCGCCCAGGCGCGCTTCAGATCAGCTTCGCTACCAAAAGTCCCTGCCCAATCGTCCGCATAGGCTAAGCTCGCAATCGCGCGGATGCACCCCTCCTCGTCATCCCCAAAACCAAACAACTGAACTCCGTGCACGTGTAGTTTGATCGCCCACAGGATCGAGTTGAGAATGATTTTCGCTCGGTCCGGAGAAAGCACCTCGCCCATCAACGCCCCCATATGGTTTCTGAAGGATGCGCTGAGCCCGATGGCGGTGTCGAACTGACACTCAACCGCCTCGCTGGCTGTATGAGGGCGGGGGTGGAGCTGCAGGTGGGCGACGGCATTTGTGGGCAATAGGCTGCGCGTCGTTCTACGTGTCTTTCACTAGAGCTCTTGCGGACGCCGCCGATACCTCTCAGCGTGCGGCGGCTCGATCGGCATTGGCTCTCAGCTTATCGAGGTGGGGGGCACAAGGCGATCCTCGGCTGTTCTCGTGGAGCCATCTCACGAGCACTCTCGAGAGGCATTTGCGAGGCCGTCAGAGGTATCTTGGAGAAGCCTTCATGTTCATCTCGAGCCTCTTGCAGGGTGACAAGCCGCCCGGGGAAAATTGGCGATGGGTGAACAGCCCGGAGACTTGGGACCCGTTGCACGAATGCCGGCCGCACTTTCGGACCCTCGAGTCGATCGCGCTCTTCGAGCCTGAACAACGCGGGGGCCTTGGGATTGAGCCGGCACCTAAACTACTCGATGCACGGATTCGGGTGGCAGGGCAGCTGTACACGTGGGGGATGATGCACGAGGGCTCTCGGCTGATGTCGTTCGAGGAGGCGCGTCGACTCTACCCATGGCTCAACGCGACACGGATCTATACGCTCGATGGTGGGTGGCGCGAGGTTAAGACGGATGGAGGGCGGGTGAAGATCGCTACGAGAGCTGCAATCGATCACGAGGGGCACGTGCTTGGAGGTCGGATATGCGAAGAGGACGTGAACGAGGACAATTATATCGCAGAACTCGCTGCGCAGCTCGACGCGCTCACGGACGCGACTTCACGAGGGCCTGATGAGAGGATCATCATGGTTTTCGACGCCACGTCGCCGGTGCGGGCGATGCTTCGGTTTGGGCGACTTAGTGCTCGTGCGCGCGGAGATCGGCTCGCCGCGGAGCTGCTCGAGCATTTTGAACGTCTTCGGCGGCGGGTGGCGGCCTTGGTACTCATCTGGCAGACGTCGCACGTGGGCGAGCCGGTCAACGAGTGGGTCGACGTGATGTGCGACAAGTTCGGGGTGGATGACGATTATCCAATCCCGAGGGGCAAGGTGGAATTTGCCTCTCTCATCTTTCCGGACCACAAGGGCCCGGCGCAGACGTACGCCATGGATGGTATGAGTCGGGTCGTCGCGCAACGCTTACGCAACAGAGTGCAGGAGACAATTTTGCGCGCTCCTGATGAGCATGTACAGCTTCTTGGGATGACAACGGAGGCGCAGCAGATCTGCGATGAGATCGCATCAAGGCGCTGTCAGTACGTGGATCAGCCGTACGCAGACTTGCGGGTGCGGAGAGTGTTGGCGGCTGAATGGTGCCCATTTGGATGCACTGAACACGGCGAGGGGTGGCGCGAAATTCATCCCTCTGCGGCTGCGAGGCGTCGGGTTCTGCAGCTCCCAAAGCTCGCGGCCCTGGTAGCGACGACTCTAGGCGCGCGACCTGGTGCGACGTGCCTGATCTCGGCGCAAGATCAGCAGACTCTGGGCGGGGATGCGGTACAAGCCGGGGACGCGATTGGGTGGCGGGGCAGATGGTTTGCGCGGGCGGAGCGGCCACCCACATGGTGGCATTTTCACTTTGAGTGCACAGGGGCACCTATGCTGGCGGCGCGGAAGTCGTACGCGCTGGCGGCGGTGGCGGCGCGGCGCTGCATGGTATCGTTGCAGAGGGGCCGCGAGCTGGTTCCGCACAGTCAGCTCGACGATCTCATCCTGCTCATACATCAAGGTCTGAGAGGCTGGGAGGCGGAAGACGGTGCCACAGGGTCGGTAGCCCAGCGGCAGAGCCTACGGGCTCGCATCCAGCGGAGCGTAACGGATGCGTGGGAGACTGAGCTTCTGCGGGCAGGAGCGGCGGGCGCCATTCGAATTTCTGGATCCGGAGCAGACACCAGTGGACGATGGAGGCTTGCGCTGACGGAAATGGTGCTGAGTGGGTGCCAGATGCAGAAACTGGGCAAGGAGCATTGCGCGGAGGGGAGGAGGGCGTTCTGGGGACACCTCGGCGACCTTCGACTTCTGGGCAAGATCTTTACGGCCTGGAGTCGGGCACTTCTGCACACCACGGCACGCCGGGTGGCGGCGCTGCGAGAACTGCGGCTGGCAAGAGAATTTGTCATGAGTGTCACGACGGGTGAGAGGAGGCGTCTGCGTAAGGAAGTTGCGACGAGGCTGGCTGACGTTGACGAGGAATCGGCGGGAAACGCACCAGGCGAGTGGCTCCGGTTGCGCGCGTGGGTGGCGTGGCGCATGGCGCTGGCACAAGGGCTCGGCAGAAGCGGCAGTTGCATCGTCCACGGTGCGGTGCGCGAATCCCTGTGCGAGCAATTGCTCGAGGCTTCTACTGGGCGAAGGCAGGAGATCTCGAGAGCCCGCGAAGGGGTGGCTACGTTGCGTGCGTGGAAGAAATTCGCCTGGCGGCGATGGCTACGCACGGGCGGGTGGGCTGCGTTTGACCTTTGCCTTCGTAAGGAAGACAGGATCAGGCGAAATCGGGCTCTTGCGGCTCAACGGGATGGCATGCGCCGATGGGCTCGCAGGGCGGACGGCACCAAGTGGCTCATTCTTACGGAGGCCGAGACGGAGGAGCGATTCGAGTTTTGTCACGAAGGGCTGCGGGCCCTCCTTGCACTCAAGCAGGTCCTCAGCGCTGGCGAATGGAAAGCGCTTGGAATTCACAATTTGCGACTCGGTCACTTCATTAGGGTCGGACAGTTGTTCTACGGCCCGGAGGAGAATCCCTCCGGCCACACTTTGAGTGGACACGAGGCGATGGACGTGGGTGAACCTGTGCGACTTGAGATTGAACCAAGATGGGATCCACAACGTGGAAAGCGCCGCAGGCAGGAGGTGCAGCGCTCGCGGCGGGAGGTTCGACAGCGTGTCGCCATGGGCCCGGTCGTTGCTGGTCAGGAGGCGGACGATGGAGGGCGGTGGGCGGTGCGTCGCATCATGGCGGTGCGCCGACACGAGGGACGGCGCGGTCGCCCGCTGGATGTTCTTGTGGAATGGGAAGGCGAGGACTCCGATGGAGATCTATGGGAGGAGTCTTGGGTTAGTGTCACATACCTCTCGAAGGACCTGCGTGACGAAGCGAGGAAGCTCGAGAGCGAGCTTTTCGGGACGCGCGGTGCGCAGGCGCCCGTCACGCATACCAGCGAGTCGGGGCGACAGAGACAGGAGAGAGAGAGAGAGACCATGCAGTGGAGCTCGCGATTACGAGATCGGGCGAGAGGGGCGCTTGCGTAACCCCGCAGCTCTCGAGCCGCAACCGAGGGTTAACTGATGGCTTTCATCAGTTTCAACACTCGCGTTGCTGAACACCGTACACGCCTTGTATGCCTGGGGGAGACCCCCTCGCCACGTGTGCGCTGCCGGTTGGCGTTGTTTACTTACTTACTTACTTACGCGATTCCGCCGTCCACCATGTGAAACTCGAATGAGTCGAATACAGTCATTAGTTGTTTGTGTAGCCGAGGCCGACGCGCTTACGACACGCATAGCGTCATCGGACTCTCACTCTGGGGCGTTCACGTCTGTTCCTGGATGGTGCTTTCCCACGGCTGCTCTGGTTCCGCGGACCTATAGGCTGTGAATGTGCGAATTGGCTGTGAATTTGCGATGGATTCAAGGAAGTCCCTAGGCAGCGTAGGAGCGGTTCTCGCACGCACGTATTCTTGTGAGCTTGAACTTGGAGCCCATCTGTGCTGGAATACCTGGTGTCGTCGTGCCCGATCGCCCCAGTCGAGGGCGTGGCGGGAGCAGCTGCAAGTTGAGGGTATGATCCACGATCGTGTGGCACCACGCGCGCTTCTCGCGTCGCGTCACTGTCCCAACGGACGCGTGCCTCTCGCGCGGTGCACACGTGCCGTTACCAGAGTCTGGGAGCAACCAATGGAGGGGCACCACCGCAGTTTCGACTTGCGATCCGTTCGCCTCCGAATGGCCGTTGAGCACGAGCACCCGAGATCGAATCTCCTCTGAATGGCCGTTGAGCCTTCGAGTGGGGCTGAGCGTGAGCTGCTCAGAGGGGCCTCGCCTCAAGTCCCCCTCCTCCTGCCCGTGCTCGCCGAGCCAGGCGCGCACACGGCCCATCCGCTCGTCATAGCTCCGAAGGTATTCAATGAACAGCGTGCCCCACGCAGCGGAGCCGCGCACTCGAAAGCGAAGGGGTGCACTCGCGCCCTCGTGAGCGCCCAACACGGCGCCGTCGGTGATCCATCCGGGCTTGCCAGGCCGGTCCGCGTACGCCCGCCACGACGCGCCACGGCTCGAGGCCGAGCCGAGCGGCTGGAACGCGTCGGTGCGCACTGGCCCGTGGCAGCCCACCCTGGCGAGATCACAGCCCGCAAAGTGAAGGTCGGTACGCTCGTTGCCCCCCAGGCAGATCTCAAAGCTCGCCACCTGCGCAAGGGCGAGCGGATCCATTCCACAGGGAGGGGCGTCCATGTAAGGCAAGGGCGAGCGGATCCATTCCACAGG
>ENA-UOXP01002226-UOXP01002226.1-mixed-culture-metagenome-genome-assembly--contig:-NODE-2226-length-11965-cov-5.822586_pt1 | contig 11965 bp, 8 predicted proteins | sample MGYA00238161_ERZ761639 | MGnify/ENA primary metagenome ERZ761639 (study PRJEB28913, sample SAMN08776760) | mixed culture metagenome | isolation source: Freshwater growth medium | place: USA...
TGCCACACGCTATGGCGCGCAAGGTTTGCCCAATGGCACGATCCATGTGAAATTTAATGGCACTTCTGGTCAGAGTTTTGCGGCATTTTTAGCCAAAGGCATTACTTTTGAGCTGACGGGCGAGGGTAACGATTACGTAGGTAAAGGCTTGTGCGGTGGTCGTATCATCATCAAACCGCCAGCCGCTTTCCGAGGTATTCCACATGAGAATATTATTGTGGGTAATACAGTGATGTATGGTGCTACCACAGGTGAAAGCTACTTTAGCGGTGTCGCGGGTGAGCGCTTCTGCGTGCGCAACTCCGGTGCTTCAGCTGTGGTCGAAGGCGTTGGTAACCATGGCTGTGAATACATGACAGGTGGTACTGTGGTGGTACTAGGTTTGACCGGACAAAATTTTGCGGCGGGCATGAGTGGCGGCGTAGCTTATGTATATGACGAAGATGGTATGTTTGCTAAACGTTGCAACATGAGCATGGTGATGCTTGAGAAAGTGGAAGCAGCCGAGGCTGATATCGGCAAAGTACAACATTGGGGTCAGCCAGATGAATTGACGTTAAAAGGTTTGATTGAGAACCATGCACAATTAACAGGCAGTCCTCGTGCAGCAGCGCTATTGGCAGACTGGGCAAATGCGAGAACGAAATTTGTTAAAGTGATGCCTAGTGAGTACAAACGAGCGCTAACAGAACTTGCCGAAGCAGCCGCAAAACAAGCAGCTTAATTTTAACTAATTTGAATGAATACAAGCATTAGGGCGACAATATAACGAGGCATTGAAATTCGAAATTACCGAAGTTTACAAGCAAGTAAATAAGGCAATTAAGGTTTTCTAGTGCAACGTTAGCAAGAGCAAAATGCGTTAGGTGATAGAGAGAAACAGCTCATGGGTAAAGTAACTGGTTTTATGGAATTTGAGCGTCTTTCAGAGGCAAATCTGCCTGTGCAAGACCGCGTGAAGAATTACAAAGAATTTGTATTGCATCTCACCGATGATCAAGCCAAGCAACAAGGCGCACGTTGCATGGATTGCGGCATTCCTTTTTGTACTACAGGTTGCCCTATCAACAATATCATTCCTGATTGGAATGATTTGGTCTATCAGCAAGATTGGCGTGGTGCGATTGATGTATTACATTCCACCAATAACTTCCCAGAATTCACTGGACGTATCTGCCCTGCCCCATGTGAGGCAGCTTGTACACTCAACATCAATAACGATGCCGTTGGCATTAAATCCATTGAGCATGCGATTATTGATAAAGCGTGGGAAAACGATTGGGTCACACCACAAATCAACCCGAATAAAACAGGTAAGAAAATCGCTGTGGTCGGCTCTGGGCCAGCAGGTTTAGCGGCTGCACAGCAATTAGCACGTGCTGGTCATGCAGTGACAGTATTAGAAAAAAATGACCGTATTGGTGGTTTATTACGTTACGGTATTCCAGATTTTAAGATGGAAAAATCACACATTGACCGCCGCATGGCGCAAATGGAAGCTGAAGGCGTGACCTTTAAAGTGAATCAATATGTGGGTGAGAACGTTCAAGCCGATGATTTAGTCAATGCATACGATGCAGTGGTGTTGGCAGGTGGCGCGGAACATCCACGTGATTTGCCAGTGCCAGGTCGTGAGTTAGACGGTGTGCATTTCGCAATGGACTTTTTGACACCACAGAATAAAACAGTAGCAGGTGACACTATTCCTGATCGCATCATGGCAACCAATAAACATGTTGTTGTGATTGGTGGTGGTGATACTGGTTCAGACTGTGTTGGTACATCGAATCGTCATGGTGCTTTAAGTATTAGCCAATTTGAGTTGATGCCACAGCCGCCAGAAAAAGAAAACAAAGCCATGGTATGGCCAAACTGGCCGCTGAAGTTGCGCACCTCTAGCTCACACGAGGAAGGTGCGAACCGTGATTGGTCTGTGACCACCAAGGAATTCATCGGTGAAAACGGCAAGGTGGTCGGTTTAAAAGCGGCACGCGTGGAATGGAAAGACGGCAAAATGGTGGAAGTGCCAAGTTCTGAATTCATCATGAAAGCAGATTTGGTATTGTTGGCCATGGGTTTTGTTTCACCATTACAAAAAGTATTGGACGCATTTAGCGTTGAAAAAGATGGACGTGGTAATGCCAAAGCAACTACTGATGGTGAAGGTTGTTACAAAACAACCAAAGCCAAAGTATTTGCTGCGGGCGATATGCGCCGTGGCCAATCATTGGTGGTTTGGGCTATTCGTGAGGGACGTCAATGTGCACGTGCTGTGGATGAGTTTTTAATGGGCAGTTCTGAATTACCAAGATAACGAATGGCAAGATAAGTTAGATTGATATTCATCAGCGTTAGATAATTGAATTGGGGATACGATGTATCCCCAAGTTTTTTGAGTATACACAATGACCACACTACAAAACGATACTTTTTTAAAAGCGCTGATGCGCCAACCCACTGATTACACACCTGTGTGGATGATGCGTCAGGCAGGGCGTTATTTGCCAGAGTACCGTGAAAGTCGAAAAACCGCGGGGAGTTTTATGCAGCTGTGTCAAAGCCCAAGCTTTGCGACAGAAGTGACATTACAGCCCTTAGATCGCTATCCTTTGGATGCCGCTATTCTGTTCTCAGATATTTTAACGGTGCCAGATGCCATGGGTTTAGGCTTGTATTTTACAGAGGGCGAAGGTCCGAAGTTTGAGCGCACAGCCAGTGATGAAGCCACAATCCGTGCATTATCTGTGCCCGACATGGCCAAGTTGCAATATGTATTTGACGCAGTGAGCAGCATTCGTAAAGCGCTGAACGGACGTGTGCCACTGATAGGTTTTTCAGGTAGCCCTTGGACATTGGCCACCTATATGGTGGAAGGCAAAGGCGGCACTGATTTTTTAAATACGAAAAAACTGATGTATGCACGGCCAGAATTGTTACATCACATATTAGAAGTGAATGCGCAAACCATTATTCAGTATCTTAATGCGCAAATTGCAGCTGGTGCGCAAGCGGTGATGATATTTGACTCATGGGGCGGTGCCTTATCGCACAATGCTTACACAGAGTTCTCATTAAAATACATGCAAAAAATTGTGGCGGGCCTCACCAAAACAGCGCAAGGTCAAACTGTGCCAAGTATTGTATTTACCAAAGGTGGCGCCTTGTGGTTAGAAGCACAAGCAGCGATTGGTGCCAACGCATTAGGCTTGGATTGGACCGTTGATATTGGTCAAGCCCGGGCGCGCGTGGGTCATCAAGTGGCGTTGCAAGGCAATATGGACCCAGCTATTTTGCTAAGCACACCAGAAGCCATTGAAAAAGAAGTGGCGAGTATCTTAGCGAGCTACGGTCATGGTCATGGCCACGTATTTAACCTAGGTCACGGTATTACGCAATGGACGCCCCCAGAAAACGCGGCTGCTTTTATTGCAGCGGTGCATAAGCACAGTAAACAGTATCACGCTTAGTGTTATGCGCTTGCTGGCACTTAGCCTTGATTGCAAACTATCCAAGCGCTAATTTGCATCAAACTGAAGATTAGCTAGCTTGGCGTATAGCCCGGATTGCAGGCGTAGTTGTTCCGGACTACCCATTTCCACAATTTCCCCTTGCTCCATCACAACAATGCGGTCCGCCTTTTGCACCGTGGCTAAACGGTGGGCGATGATCAGAGTGGTACGCCCTTGCATGGCTGCGTTTAAACCCTCTTGCACCAGAATTTCGGATTCTGCATCTAAAGCACTAGTGGCTTCATCTAGCAATAAAATGGGCGCATCTTTTAAAATGGCGCGCGCTATGGCAATACGTTGACGTTGACCGCCAGATAATCGCGTCCCACGTTCGCCCAAAAATGTTTGGTAGCCTTCTGGTAATTGCGTCACAAATTGGGCGACTTGTGCAGCTTCTGCTGCAGCAATTACTTCAACATCAGTGGCGTCTTGCCGCCCATATCGTATGTTCTCAAGTACGTTAGCAGAGAAAATAATGGGGTCTTGCGGCACGATTGCCATCATGCCGCGTAAGTCCGTCAATGTTAGCTGACGGATGTCTTGCCCATTAATCAGAATCTTGCCTGAAATCACATCATAAAAACGCAGTAAGAGCTGAAACATGGTGGTTTTGCCAGCACCAGATGGCCCGACCAAGGCAACGGTCTCGCCTGCTTTGATGTCTAGATGGATCTGTTTTAGTGCGGGACTTAATGGCCTAGAGGGGTAGAAAAAATGCACATCTTGAAAGGAGATGCTCGCTTGTAAATGGTTTGCCAAAGGGACAGGATTGGCAGGCTCGGTGATAGGAGACGAAGTGTGCAATAACTCTAACAAACGTTCAGTAGCCCCGGCCGCCCGCATAATATCGCCCCAAACTTCGGCCATGGTACTTACACTGCCTGCAACCATGGCGGCATACAGCACAAAAGAGGCCAATTCACCACCCGTCATCACGCCTTGACTCACTTGGCGTGCGCCTAGCCATAATACAAAAATAATAGTGCCCATCACCGCAGTGATAATCACGGCTGTAAGTAAGGCGCGTACGCGTACTCTGCGGATAGCGGTTTTAAAACTGAGCTCCGCTGAGGCAGTAAAGCGTTGCACTTCACGCCGCTCTTGCGTGTAGGACTGCACAGTGGGCATAGCATTTAAAATTTCACCCGCCATGGCAGAGCTGTCAGCAATACGGTCTTGCGATTCTCGCGATAGCTTTTTCACAGAGCGACCAATGATCATGATGGGTAAAATCAGACCGATCATGAGCCCAATATTAATGGAGAACAGATAAAAGCTGGTGACGGCCAACATGATCATGCCGCCGACAAATTGGAATAAGCTACGCAAACCCATCGATGCAGAACTGCCGACTACGGTTTGAATGAGCGTGGTATCGCCAGTCAGGCGCGACAACACTTCACCTGTTTGCAGCGTCTCAAAAAACTGTGGTGATTGGTTCAGCACGCGGTGATAGACTGCACTACGTAAATCAACGGTCACACGCTCGCCAATCCATGAGACCGTGTAATAACGAGAGGCCACCATCAGCGCCCAAAACGCGGCCAAGCCAAACAGCACGCCAAACTGCGTGTTGAGATTTACGTGGCTGGCTAGGCTAGCTGTTTTCGCGCTACCAAACCCCACATCAATCAAATCGCGAAAAGCTAAAGGCACTAACAATAATGCGCCAGAAGCCAAGCAAAGCAACACAAACGCAATGCCGGCTTGTAAGCGATATGGTTTTATAAACGGCCATAAATCTTTCAATGAAGCAACGTTTTTTGGTTTTAATGGTTTAGCCACATCGGTGTCTAAAGTCGATGAGCTAGGTGTAGCGTTGGGTTGTGACATGCTGATATTTTCTAGATATATTCGTATTTGATATGAAGACCATGATGCCATGGATAAAGTGCATCCAGTAAACAATATAAATGCGTAAAATGCCAGAGATGCAAATTGATGTGATTTTAAGATAGTCCATATGCAACATGATGATTTAGAAAAACTAGTGACTTTGGCCATGCCTTACGGCAAGTACAAAGGAAGATTATTGGCAGATTTGCCAGGCCAATATTTAAACTGGTTTGCTCGCGAGGGATTTCCAAATGGCGAGCTCGGCCGCTTGTTGCAGCTCATGCAAGAAATCGACCACAATGGTTTGAGTGGTTTACTGAAACCACTGAGAGTTAACAAGTTACATGAATAATTTATTCGTTAAACATTCAATATATTGGTAGTGGATGCCGTTAACTATTTTATGATGGATATAAAATAGGCGTTAATAAAAATAATCGTTCACTTATCATGACCACTCAAGCACCGAATCAAATCACAGACCCAGATGTCTATAAAACCTTATTAGAATCCACTAAAGCTATCCCTTGGAAAATTGACTGGGCAACCATGCAATTTGCTTACATTGGCCCGCAAATTGAAAAACTACTGGGTTGGACTGCCGACAGTTGGGTCAGCGCGGAGGATTGGATCGCCCGCATGCACCCAGATGACCGCGCTGTTGTGCCCAATTATTGTATTGCGCAATCTAAGGCTGGTCATGATCATGAAGCTGATTATCGTGCGCTCACTAAAAGCGGTGGTTATATTTGGATACGCGATGTGGTCCACGTGGTAAGGGATGCCGAGGGTGAGGTGACTGCCCTGATTGGTTTTATGTTTGATATCAGCGAACGCAAAAAAACGGAAGAAGAAGTGCTGCGTTTGCAAAAAGAGTTGGAGCATTTGTCTTATAAAGATGGCTTAACCGATTTGCCCAATCGCCGCATGTTTGACTCAGTAATAGAGTTGGAGTGGTTGAATGCCAAGCGCTATCGTCACCCACTTTCCCTTATTTTGATGGACATTGATTTCTTTAAACAATACAACGACCATTATGGTCATTTGCAAGGCGATGCTTGTTTGAAACAAGTGGCCCATGTATTGGGTCAGGCTGTGACACGCTCGCGCGATTTAATTGCACGTTTTGGCGGGGAAGAGTTTGTGATTGTATTGCCTGAGACAGACGCGGTTGCAGCCAGAACCATTGCAGAGCGTTGCCAACATTTGATACAGCAAGCCAATATCCCACACCAACAATCTCAAGTGGCCAATATTCTGACAATTAGCTTAGGTGTGAATACAATCATTCCTTCACAGAAAGATGACCTGTTTGCATTCATCGAAAAAACAGACCAGCAGTTATATCAAGCCAAACAAAACGGCAGAAACTTAATTATTTAATGTGTGCATAGGTTGAAATTTAATCCTACTTGCTGAGTCATACTGCGCTAATAAGGAGCAGAGATGATAAAAGCGTTAATAGTGTTGATATGGAGTGGTATTGCTTTACCAGCATGGTCTGCAGGGCAGATTATTGAGACGGCCACGCAAGCCAGCATTAGCCAAACCCAGCTGATTACCCACCTGAAACAGCAAGATTACATTTTGCTGGGTGAAGTACACGACGAACCATTACATCATTTACGCAGAGCTGACCTTATTAAGGCCTTAGCAGAATTGCAGCCTGTGGTAGTGGCTGAACAGTTAGAAGCCAATCAACTAGTCACTTATACGGGCAATTTGTTAGACGATGTATCGCGTGCAGGTTTTGATGCAAAGGTGTGGGATTGGGCACTCTATTTCCCCTTGTTGATGGTGTTAGAAGCACAAAAAGTCAGCCTAATAGGCGGTAATTTACCTATCAGTGTTGTAAGGGATATTTCTAAAAGTGGCGCTACAGCCGTACCACAGACGCTGCGCGACATGATTTCGCAAGCTGGCCTGAATGCAACTGGAGAGTCTCAACTAGTTGCAGATCTGGAGGCAGGTCATTGTGGACATTTGCCGAAACAATATTTACCTAATTTTATATTGGCGCAACGTGCACGGGATGCTTCTATGCTGAATGCCATGCAGAATAGTGACCATAAGCCTGTCATCTTACTGGCAGGCAACGGGCATGTACGTAAAGATTATGGCATCCCTACGCTAATACAATCTACGGCAAAACAAGTGGTAACCATTGGTTTTTTGCAAGTAGACACGCTCACACCTGAGCAATTACAAGACTATCAACAGCAGTTTGACTACCTTTGGCTGACTGGTGCAGTCAGCCGCGACGACCCCTGTGTAGCGTTTAAGTTACCACATGGAAACTAAAGTGCTTGAGTTAAGTTACTTGAGTACGCTAGCTGATACGTAGTGCATGCTTAGCCTGCACTCATGAATTTCACTAAGGTACGTTCATGATGCAGCATAGGGTGGTATTTTTTGGTTTTGCTATTATGAATTCACGCAAACAACTTACTTGCGCATTGCATTCAACAAACATTAGGAGAATATTATGTGGACAACACCAGCAGCTACAGAAATGCGTTTTGGCTTTGAAGTAACAATGTACGTAATGAATAAATAATCTAGATTTTTAGATTGAGATTAAAGGCGCCTAGGGCGCCTTTAGTTTTTGGTGCGCATTTTTTAATGATTATCTTTTTTTAACACCATACTGCTCAACCAAAGTATTGCGTTAAATATGCACCTCATCTAGTCCGTCCCCACTATGCCGCGTCATGTGGCTGTCATGTTTCACCTTGAGAATCAGCGAATAACAATAACACAACAATATTGATTCGATAATCTAGGAGATGACATGAGTAGTGCATTACATCCAGACGGTAAATTAAAACCGCACGACAGTGTGACTAATCCAAGCACACAAGAAACTATCCATAGTTTGATTGAAGCGCGCATGCTGACGCGTCGTAGCTTTATTAAAGGCTCTGTAGCTGTGACGGCTGCTGCTGCGGTGAGTGGCACATTATTATCCGGTATGCCGCTCGATGCATTTGCCCATAAGGGTAAAGGTAAGGGCAAAACGCATGATGATGATCAGACTGAAACGGGTAGCCTGACTATTGGCTTTACTGCGGTAGCCGCCAATGTGTTGCCGATGACAGATGCGGTGACAGTACCAGTAGGCTATACCGCACGTGTGTTGGTGTCATGGGGTGATTCGTTGAGCAAAGCGCCGCATTGGGACCCTGCTACACCGATGGACGAAGCGACACAAAACCGCTGTTACGGAGGCCATACCGACGGTATGCATTATTTCCCTTTCCCATTCACTGGCAAAGGCGCATTGGCGAGCAGACGCGGCTTATTGGTGACTAACAGTGAGTATGTGGATCCACCTCTGGTAAATAGTATTATTCCTGCATCTGACTATGCAACCACGGCAATTACATTGGATATGGTTCGTGCACAGCAAGCTGGCCATGGAGTGAATGTGGTAGAGATTGAACAAGAGAAAAAACAGTCATGGGAAGTCAATCGTAAATCAAAACTCAATCGTCGTATTACCGGTAACACCCCTACGGTTGTGAGCGGTCCGGCTGCTGGTCATCCCATGATGCAGACTGAGGCTGATCCTAAAGGTCGCATGGTATTGGGCACACTCAATAACTGTGCGCATGGTTATACGCCATGGGGTACTTATTTAGCTTGTGAAGAAAACTTTAATGGCTATTTTGGCACTGGCGATGCGACATTTGTGACTAACGCACACGAAAACCGCTACGGTGTGACACGTGCAGGCTTTGGCTACCGCTGGCATGTGGCTGACCCACGTTTTGATATCGCGGTGAACCGTAATGAACCAAATCGCTTTGGCTGGGTGGTAGAAGTAGATCCATGGGATCCAAAAAGCAAACCAATCAAGCGTACAGCATTAGGCCGTTTTAAGCACGAAAGTGCAGCACTTTCCGTGGATGCAGACGACCATGTGGCACTGTATATGGGTGATGATGAGCGCAACGAGTATGTATACAAGTTTGTGTGTGCGCAAAAATACAATAAGCGTAACCAACGTGCTAATCGCGATATGTTAGATCACGGTACTTTGTATGTGGCTAAATTTAATGCGGATGGTTCTGGTGTATGGCTGCCATTGGTGTGGGGTAAAAACGGGCTTACACCAGCAAATGGCTTTGCCAATCAAGGTGATGTGGTCATTAAAGCGCGCCAAGCAGCCGATCGCTTGGGTGCTACGATGATGGATAGACCTGAGTGGGCGGCAGTACATCCAACCACAGGAGAAGTGTATTTAACACTCACCAACAACAGCCGTCGTGGCAATACGCCTGTGTCTGCAAATAAGGCAGATGGCACTACGCCTGCGGGTAGCACAAATCCAGTGGTGGATGCAGCTAACCCAAGACCAGACAATGACTATGGTCATATCATTCGTTGGCGTGAAGATGGTGACAGCGTGAAAGCCTTGAGCTTTGTGTGGGACGTTTTTGTGCAATGTGGTGATAAGAACACAACTAAAGTGTTGGGTGCCAGCTATACACAGGCTGAGTTCGGTGGTCAGGCATTAGGTTACAAAGGTAACATTAATGGCGACGACTACGGCGCACCAGACGGTTTATGGTTTGATGAAGACGGCAGATTGTGGATTCAAACAGACCAAACGGGCGATGCGCAAGGTGACTGGGTGAACATCGGTGGTAATGTGATGATGTGTGCAGATCCAGAAACAGGCGAAACGCGCCGCTTTTTAACCGCACCTCCTAATGCAGAAGTCACAGGGGTGATCAATACACCTGACGGTAAATCCATGTTCGTCGGTATTCAACATCCAGGTGAAGATTGGTCTACCAGCTTTACCGAGAACTCAACTTGGCCAGACAATGGTGCAAATGGGCCGACTACCAATAGTCGTCGCGGCGTATCTAAACCGCGCTCTAGCGTGATTGTGATTACTAAAGATGATGGTGGTGTGATTGGTACTTAAATCTAAGTAATATTCAGTACAGAAAAAGCGGCGTAATCACGCCGCTTTTTCATTTATCGCAACTGCTGCACAAAAACGGTGCAACAATGCAATACAACAGCACGCCTTACATCCATGACGAAATTAACTACACACCAAGCATTCCATTCATCAACAAAAATACAACAAAATTACGAGCAGTACCGCGAATTTGTTGTCTTGATTACAACAAATTCTCCTTAACTGATAGATAAACTATCAATTTACCATCATCTAACCTGTTGTTTCTAATGTACTAATTGGACTTAACCTGATTGACATGTGGTTGTAAACAACCAAATTAAATGTATTTATCAACGATGTTCTTAAATTTGATTGACCCCCTTTTCTATTAATCTTTAGATGCGATTGGCCGATATCTAGTGATAGGGTTGTGTTAATGCTCTATGTCATTTTTTGCTTGGAACAGGAATTGCTTGGTATCTGTTAAAACGCTTTTATTCACAGTTTAGTTTTTGCGAGGTTTTATACATGTTGTTGTAGATTGGAGATTAATCATGGCAAGGTTTTATTCTACGTTTATATATTCGGCAATGTTATGTTTAGGTGTGAGTGCCAATGCATTTGCTGAACCATCACAAGAGTTGATGCACCACCTGAACGCGCAAGTGCTCAGAGTGCAAGTCGGTCTAGCTAACGGAGGATACGGACTGGGGTCTGGGGTCGTCGTCGCTAAAGACCAAATTGTGACCAATTGCCATGTAGTTGCCAACGCATCCAGCATCAGTGTGGTCAGCAACGGTTCCTCCTTTAATGTCACTGCCATCAAACCAGATTGGCGCCATGATATTTGCATATTAAAAGCAGAAGGTTTGGATGCACCTATTGCCAAAATTGGTTCTAGCGAAGCACTCAAATATGAACAGCCAGTCTTTACCATTGGTTACCCTAGTTTTTTACCTGTACCTACCAGCACCTTTGGTGTCGTCAAAGGGCTTTATCCGATGGATGACAGCGTGATTGTACGTGCAACCAGCTCTTTTAAAATGGGGGCTAGTGGCGGTGGCGTATTCGATGGCGATGGTAATTTAGTGGGTGTGATTACTCTGAAAAGTCCAGGCCGCAACGGTTACTATTACAACATGCCAGTGGAGTGGGTGAAGGCCGCATTGACATTGCCAGAGCAAGCCATTACAGCTAAAAGTGAACAGCCATTTTGGGCATCAGCACCAGAACAGTGGCCATATTTCATGAAAATTGTGCATCCCTATTTAACCGAGGATTGGAAAGCGCTAGAAGCGATTGCTAGTGAGTGGGCTGCCAAAGAACCCAACACGACCGAGGCTTGGTTTTATTTGGCCGCAGCAGAATATGCGGGTAAAAATTTCCAAAAAGCGGAAGAGCATTTATATCGCGTGGTCGCCATGAATGATCAACACAGCCAGGCGATTTACTATTTAGGTTTGATTGCTGAAGAAAGCGGTAAACATCATGAGGCGATGATGAATGTGGCATTGCTGAACAAGTTAGATGCAGAAACTGCTACACAACTAAAAGTAGCGATGGGGCTCACGCCAGCCGATATTAAATAGCTATACTACCCACAAGAAAATAGCGCTTATGGCGCTATTTTTTTTGCAATTTTTTCAGACAATCCTTGGCAAACTGTCGCTAATACGTCTTCGCCTTCTGCTTGATCAGTCAG
>ENA-UOXP01002233-UOXP01002233.1-mixed-culture-metagenome-genome-assembly--contig:-NODE-2233-length-11937-cov-27.895388_pt1 | contig 11937 bp, 7 predicted proteins | sample MGYA00238161_ERZ761639 | MGnify/ENA primary metagenome ERZ761639 (study PRJEB28913, sample SAMN08776760) | mixed culture metagenome | isolation source: Freshwater growth medium | place: USA...
AGCCAGACCCACCGTCCTGGCACGCGCCGTTGCTGGCGAAAGACCCACACGAATCATTGCATGCCATGGGTGGTGGGGGCAGCGAGGGCAGGCGGTGGCGAGGGTGGCAAAGCCGGGGGCGGTGGCACTGGTGGCGGTGACGGCGGTGGAGGAGACGGTGGCGGTGTTTTTGGCGGCGGCGGGGGCGGCGGTGGTGAGGGTGGAGGAGGCGAGGGAGGGAGCGATGGTGGATGAAAGTCTCGCCGCCACCGCCCTCGCCGCCGCCGCCCTCGCCACCACCGTCACCACCTCCGTTACCGCCACCGCCCTCGCCGCCGCCGCCCTCGCCACCGCCACCCTCGCCACCGCCGCCCTCACCGCCTCCGCCCTCGCCGCCGCCACCCTCGCCGCCGCCGCCCTCCCCTCCGCCGCCCTCCCCTCCGCCCTCGCCGCCGCCTGCTCCGCCTCCTCACCCGAGGTATGACGGCTCTTCTTCTCAACAACAGCGCCGGCGGTGCGTCCCCGACGGTGACTCTGACGATCGAGCCTGCCTCCGTGCGTGCCACCGCCATCATCTTCACGCCCAGCCGCACGGCCGCCCAGAGCTATATGAATGTGCTCGCGTCGCAGACAGCCCAAAGCATCTCTGTCGTCGTCGGGGCCCAGTACACTGGCACGTCCACGGCCGCACTCACGGTGGATGCTCTCGAGGGACCATCCATTCGTCCGGTGACGCAACAGACGCCGCTGCCGCCCGCACCGCCGCCGCCGCCCCCGCCACCGCCCCCGCCGCCTACGGACATCGAGATCTACATCGGGGTCATCATCGGTTTCTTCGTGCTCTTCGTGCTCGTAGCTTGGTTCCTATGGCGCTTGCAGCGCCAGCTTCGCCTTAAGCTCGAGGAGGCGGCGGAGATGCGGCGCGCGGAGGCGTCGGAGGCTGCGCGGAAAGCGGCGGCAGAGGAGTCAAAGATACGCGAGGACCAGGAGGAGCGGCGGCGGCAAGTGGAAGCGGAGCGGCAGCGGGTTGAGGCGTTAAACATCTTGAAGAACCAGGCTCAAGATTTAGGTTCGATACAAGTTCAAAGGTACGTGCGCCGATGGCTTGTAGTGCGCCAGAACAAGTTACGCACGGAGGCGGCGATATGTATTCAACAGTTTGTGCGTGCGACTGTGCTGCCACGACGCGAATCGCACTACAGAGAGGTACGCGCTAAGTGGCTGCAGTTGTCTCGCATGGCACGAAAGCGGCGGCGTGTCGCCACAAGTTGGCGCGCGCTGACAGACGCGGCATGCGAGCACGAATCCGAAAGGCTTTCCGAGCCGCCTGCCGAGCCGCCTGCCCACTTTTTCGGAGTTGGTGCCTTTATCCAGGCTATGACGGAGACTATATGGACGCCGGCCCCATCGAAGCCCTTGCTGCTGCGCAAACACTTATTTCTATGCCGGAGGCGCCTCGCGCTATTGGGCTCACGCCGGCTGCGGACATACAAGCGAACCTCCTCCCGATCGCGTATGATCTTCGGATCGCAACGTAACCTCCCGTCTCACCGCTCGTCGAGTAGTCAACTGTCTCACCGCTCGACGAGTAGTCAAGGGGACACTTCTCGAGTGCGCCTGCCCGCCCGAGGGTGACACTTGCCGGCCGGCAGCGCTCGCAGCAGTGCTCGTGCGTGGGCTGTCCACCTTCGTCGAGGCGGAGGGCCATCACTTCATCACGCGGTGCGAAGTGGACACTGTGGGCACAACGTCGAGGGTGAGCTCGGCCGGACCAGCTTTGACGTGGCGCTCGCTCGCAATGAGACGGGCGTGCTGCGCTGTGCTGCGCTGTGCTGCGCTGTGTTGCGCCGCGCGCGCATGTGGCTGGAGCCACCGCGCTGCTGGTGCGCAACTTTGACCCATCAGGTTCGACACGGCGTGGACTCTTTTGTGCGCCTCACCCACTATCGCAAGAGCTCAGAGCCTTTTGAGAACCTCTTCTGCCGGCACACAGTCCGCGACTCGCGTGGCGAGATGTGCCTCTCAATTTCGCTCGCGATGCCCTTGGATGAGAACGTGCAGCAACAGGAGCACCTGGTACGGCTGGCGAACCTGATGGAGCGCCTGCCAACGACCACCGCGCAGCTGGCCGAGGAAAACGGATCGACGCACGGCACGGAGCACTTGACGAACCATAAGGCGGCGAGCATCTTGCAGCGAATCCAGCCTCTGCTCAGCTCGCCGCATGTGGACCCAAAGAAAAAGGGCAAGAACGGGATGTCGACCTACACTTTGACTTCGCCACCAACATTTTCACCACCGCCACCCTAGCCACCGCCATTGCCGCCGCCTTCGCCGCCCCCCGTCCCGCCGCCCCCTGTCCCGCCGCCCCCATCGCCGCCGCCGTCGCCACCTCCACCCTTTCCACCGCCTTTGCCTTCGCCGCCAACGCCGCCAACCTCGCCGTCGCCACCCTCACTACCGCCGCCGACGCCGCCGCCACCGTCGCCGCCCTCGCCAGAACCCTCGCCCCCGCCGCTGCCAGGCCCCTCTCCTCCACCACCCTTGCCGCCGCCGCCATTCCCACCGCCGCCTTCGCCGCCCCCGCCATTACTACCGCCCCCCTCACCTCCACCCATGTCGCCGCCGCCTCCATCGCCGCCTCCATCGCCGCCTCCCTTGCCGCCGCCGCCCTCGCCGCCTCCCTCACCGCCTCCGTCACCGCCACCATCGCCTCCTCCCTCTCCTCCGCCCTCGCCGCCGCCCTGGCCTCCACCCTCGCCTCTGCCCTCGCCTCCTCCCTCGCCGCAACCCTCACCACCTCCGTCACCTCCGCCCTCGCCGCCGCCCTCGCCGCCGCCCTCGCCTCTGCCCTCGCCGCCACCCTCGCCTCTGCCCTCGCTGCCACCATCCCTGCCGCCGTCGCCGCCACCCTCGCCGCCACCATCGCCATGCTCCTCACTTCTCCCTCTCTGGTCATCCTCGACCTGAGCAACAATAGCTTAAACGAGGTCAAGCAGTACGCGCATTGCCGCCGCAAATGACCCTTGGTGGCCTCTTGATGACTTCGAATGAGAGCATGGGAGCTTGATTGCTCCTTGATGACTTCGAATGAGAGCATGGGAGCTTGATGGCCTCTTGATGACTTCGAATGAGAGCATGGGAGCTTGATGGCCTCTTGATGGCCTCTTGATGGACTTTTGAGGACACCCTTGATTGCCTCCCTCATCAGGTACATTCGTGCCTTTGGTCGTGGACTGGCCGCGAACAAGACGCTGACCCAGCTCAACGTGTCGAGCAACAAGCTGCTGCCCGAGGGCATCAAGGTCGTGTGCTCTGATGACCTCTGATGGTTCTCTGATGGCCTCTAATTACCTCGGATGGCCCCTCTCCTCAGGTCGAGCTCATTGACCTGTCCAAGGCTGTGGATTCCCCATCGAAGGGGGTGAAGGAATCCGTGCTTACCAGCCCATGCACCGGTATGCCGTTGCGGTCGTGGGGGCCATCCTGGGCGCCAACATGACGGTGAAACGGCTCAAGCTCAACCCCGGCGACGCGACGGAGGGGGGTGCAGTGCTCGAGCACATTCACAGGTAATCCCTCCGATTCCCTCTGATTGCCCTCTAATTAGCTGAGTAATCACAGGGCTCGAGTACATTCACAGGGCGCGCATGTCGACGCTCGCTATTTTGGACGTGACGGGCATCGAACAGCCCGATCGACGACGACGGGCTCAGCTCGATTGGGAATTTGCTGCTCGACGCCGACTGCTCGTGCCACGTGCGTTACGATTTGATTGCTATTGATTGCTAATGATTTCTATGATTGCCAAGGCTGCTCGACGCCGATGGCTCGTGCCACGTGCATTACGCCTCGCGTGCCGCCGTGGGTGTGCCGCCGGCATGCATGTGCTTACCACGACGCCCTCGCCTCCCCACAGGTGCGTTACGTCTCGTATGCTGCCTTTGAGGTCTAGAACGGCATTCCCGCGGAGTGCCCCGACGCTCGTGGCAACGGCGCTGCGCCTGAGCGGTTCGGACTATGTGTGCCGCTTTTCAAAGGTTCGTTCAAAACGTTCCACACTTCGAAGAGCATTTGGAACGGACAACGGTGGCGTCAGCTGAAGGTCGCTGGGACGTGCTGGCCAGCCTGCAATGTGCGGCTCGTGGCGTCGTGGGTCGTGGTGACCTTGGGGGGGTACGTTGAAGTACCAAGTAGTTGTCGTCGAGGGTTTTAATCGAGGGTTGCAACGCTTCAATGATGCCCAGTGCCCGGGTACATGTAAGTTGGTTGTTATTTGCGTCATGGTTTACGTTAAGCAGTTAAGTTAAGGGCAGCCACAGCTGTGCGAATCCGAATGAAAGTAAGAAAGTGTGGTATGCGCTATGCCGCTTTGCGCACGCTCATCGGCGCAATGGTTCTATATATGCGGAGAGGACGCGACGGGGGGCGGCGTGGGGCAGCTCGAGCCAGATAGCTTCTAGCGGCGACCGTGTACGCACTGCCGACTGCGGATCTCTGTGTTTATTTATTATTAACCGAACATTAAGCTCCACTGTGTCTGTCTGGGCGAAACCGTGGGCGTGCTCCCCGGCGAGTTGTCAGTCATGTCTGAACTTCGAATACTTCGATAGACGATACGGCGAGACTTGTACGCCCACTGAGCACTGTTTGTTTCGTGTTATTATTATCATTAACGCTCCACGCCGCACTCAATGTGTGCGTACACTGTGACTCTGTTCTCTGCCTCAGTCTGCCCTCTCTCACTTCCGGTCCCCCTCGTCTCTCGTCTCACGTCACTCGTTTCTCGGATCTCAGCAGCCGCGGATCAAGATGGTGAACTCGTCCTCGGGGGGGCCGCCCGCTGCGCGGCCACCGACGATCACCAGCGAGAGCGCGCCGTGCTTGCCCTGGCGCACGAAGACGAAGTGCCCGCTGGGCACGTCCGCCGTCTGGGACGTGAAGTACGTGCACGCGCCCACGTCGAAATGGCGGTAAAGCTCGGTCTCGATCACGCCCACGCGCACGTTGCGCAGCATGGAGCCCGCCGCCCGCGCCGCGGACGCGCGGCGCACGTCCTCGCCCGTGCCGAGGGCGAAGAGGTCGGCGACGCTCGTGCCCACGCGCGCCTGCGCCGCCTGCGGCCCGCTCGAGCTCGCCAGCGCCCGCGCGAGCGGGCTCGCGGCGGCGGCCGAAGGGAAGCACCCCTTGGACTCCGTCGTCGTCACGCGCGCCGTCGCCCCCGCCGCCGCCGCGCCCGCGTCGATCAGCATCTGCGCCAGCAGCCCGCCGCGCCGCGGCAGCAGCCGCAGCTCGCCGCCGTCCACGAGGTCGTAGCGCGCCGCCGTGGCGGCATCATCGCCGTCGAGCGCGCCGAGCGCCGCGGCGACGTCGCTGGCGGCGGCGTCCATGCTGCGGCCGCCGGGCTGCACGAGCCGCACGCCGCGCAGCGCCGGCGCGAGGTCGCGCGTCGCGCACAGCACGAGCTGCACGATGGCCTGCTCGCGGTGGCGCGCCGCGAGCGCGCTGGCCGCCGCCGCGATCGAGCCGCCCGCCCGCGCGATCGGGTGGCGAGCGAGAAAGGCGAGCGCGCCCGGGTCGCCGGCGGCCGCCATCCGCCCCTGCTCCGCGTGGGCGGCGACGAGGGCGCGCGCCTCGGCCTCGGCCGCGTCGGCGAGGCGCTTCCCCTCCTCCGCCAGCTGCCGGACCGCCTCCGACCCCGCCGCGCGCAGCGCCGCCTCGAGCTTCTCCTCCTCCTTCTTGTCGAGCAGCTTGCGCTGCGCACCGTCGAGCGCCGCCCATACGAGCCGCTCGTCGCTGCCCTTCGGGAGCGCCCAGAACCGCAGCAGCAGCAGGGCCTCGAGCGTCGTGTCGCGCGCCTGCTGCGGCACCTGACCGTCGGCAGCCGCCGCCGCCGCCGCCGCGAGCGCATCGCGGCCGTCGGCCGCCGTCTGCGCGAGCCAGCGCCCCTCGGGGCTCGCGCGCGCCGCCGCGAGCTCGGCCGAGCCGAGCAGCGCACGCGCGGCGGCGCTGAGCAGCGGGTCGGCGGCGGCGGCTCCGGGGCTCGTGGCGACGGCCGCTCCGAGGCGCGTGAGCTTGTGGAAGAGCGGCGGCGGCGGCTCCTTTTCGGGCGACGCCTTCGGGCTCGGCGCCGCGGCCGCTCGGTCGCCGCTCGGCGCGGCACCGGCCGCTCGGCGCGCGGCGATGGCCGCCGCAATCTTGGCCTGCGCGGCCGTGCGCGCCTCCTGTGCCGATGCCGCCGGGTCGACCGACGGCGGCGGCGCGCGCGCGACGAGCCCGGCCAGCGCAAGCTCGCGCTGGGCGGCGCCCGCGACGATCGCGCCCTGCGCGCCGTGCACGCCGAGGGCGCCCGCGCCGCGGCCCGCCTCGACACGCCCGGTGGTGCCAAAGTCGCGCCCGCCGCCGCGGCCCCAGCCCTCGACGGCGGCCGAGGTGTGCGCCGGAGAGGTGTCGGCGCCGACGAGCTGCAGCCGCAGCAGCTGCCGCAGCGCCGCCACGGCGACCTCCTCCCCCTCGAGAGCGGGCGCCGGCGCATCCGCTTCCGCCGCCGCATCCGCCGCCACAGCCGCCGCCTCCGCCGCCGCCTCGGGCGGCTCGCCCAGGAGCAGCGCGGCCGTGCGCCACCCCGCCTCCGAGCGCGCGAGGCCGCCGTCGGCTTCGGCGACGGCCGCCACCCACGCGGGCGACAGGTGCGCGTGCGTGGCGCCCGCAAGCGCCCACCGGCTCGCGGCATCGGGCGTGGCCGCCGCGCGCACCGCCGCACGCTCGCCTTCGAGCGCCCACACGGCCTTGGCGCGCAGCGAGGGCCGCACCATCGGCGCGGGCGGCGCACGGTCGAGCGGCGCCGCGAGCGTCGCCACGAGCGCGAGCTGGCCGTTGCGCCCCGCGCGGCCGAGCTGCTGCAGCCACGCGTGCAGCCCGCCGCCCTCGGCGAGGATGACGAGCGGCACGTTGGCCTTGTCGATGCCGAGCCCGAAGGAGTCGCGGGTGGCGCAGACCGCGCCGAGGCGGCCGCTCACCCACGCGGCCTCGATCTGGCGCCGCTCGCCGTCCGGCAGCTCGGCATTGTAGTCCACGGCGAGCAGCCCGCATGCCCGGCACAGCGCCGCCGCCGCCGCCGCCTCGTCACGCGTGGCAACGTACCAGAGCACGCCGCTCGCCGCAGCCGATGACGTCGCCGATGACGCCTCCGACAGCACTGCGCGTCGCTGCAGCTGCCAGCGCTGGCGCTGCTGCGCCTGTGACTGCGCCGCCGCCGCGTCGCTCGATGCCGCCGCACCGCCGCGTTCGTCACCATCTCCTCCGCCGCCCTCGTCTCCACCGCCGCCCTCGTCTCCACCGCCGCCGCCGCCCTCGTCGCCACCGCCGCCGCCCTCGTCGCCACCGCCGCCGCCCTCATCCTCATCCGCCTGGACCTCGTGTTGAGCCGCCATCGCGGCTGCGCGGCGAGCTCCGAAGCGCCGTCGCCAGCTGCGCAGGGCGACGAGCGCGGCCCACGCGGCCCGCACCGCGCTGCCCGCGAGGTCGCCCACGCCCAGCAGGGCGGCGAGCGCGGGCAGCACGGGCCCGTCGCCGTCCCCCCCCTCGTCGGAAACCACGAGCGTGCGCAGGACGAGGTTGGGGCGCACCGACGAGGCGCGCACGATCGCGTGCGGCTCGCGCAGCCCGCACGCCACGCCCAGCTCGTGGTGCATCTCCTCGCGCGTCGCCGTCGCCGTGAGCGCCAGGCGCGCGTACGAGCCGGGCGCGAGCGAGCCGCACGCCGTGGCGAGCACCGCCGGCAGCGCGCCGTACGCCGGGCGAAAGCCCTGCACGCCGACGGGCTCCGGGAGGGCGAGGTGCGCCTCGTCGACGGCGACGATGGCGCAGCCGCGCCGGGCGCACGCCCAGCGCAGCAGCGCCGCATGCTTGGCGGCGCTCTCGGGCGCCGTGTACAGGAGCTGTACCGCGCCCGCCGCGTACAGCAGCCACGCGTGCGCGAGGCCGTGCTTGGCGGCGGCCGCGGCCGCGCCCGGGGGGAGGGCCTCCACCTGCGTGCGCATGAGCGCGCTCAGCGGCGAGATGGCCACGCCGCCGCCCGGCGCCAGCAGCGCGGGCAGCTGAAACAGCAGCGTCTTGCCAAAGCCGCAGGGCAGCTGGCCGATGAAATCGGCGCCGCGACGCCAGGCCGCGAGCGCCTCGAGCTGCTGCGGCTTGAGCTCGCGCCGCTGGCGGCCGAGCGCGCGCAGCGCCTCGTCCTCCTCCACAAAGTGGCCAAAGCGCGGCGCGTCGGCGCCGAGACGGGCGAGGACGGCGGCGGCGGCCGCGTCGACGAGCGGCATGCGGCGGCTCGGGGCGAGGCACGGCGGCGGCGGCAGCGCCGCGAGCTCGGCCGTCGCGAGCGCCGAGAGGAGGTTGAAGAGCACGCTGCGCGCCTGCTTGCGCAGCGGCGCGCCGCGGCCGCCGCCCACGCTCAGCCGCTCCAGAATGCTCCCGAAGCAGCCGGCCCTCGCCACCGCCCACGGGGCGTGGGCGGGCACCGCCGCCGCCGCCGCCAGCGCCGCCGCCACCGCCTCGAAGCGGCGCTGGGCGAGACGCAGCGCCTCGGCTTTCACCACCGCCCCCACCCCGCGCGCCGACGACGCGGCCAGCTCGAGCAGCCGGCTCGCGTGCGTGAGCGCCTCGTCGTCGTCGCGCTCCGCCAGCAGCCTCAGCTGCCGGAGCACGTTGGGGACCGACGCGCGCAGCGGCGCGCGCTCGTCCTGCAGCGCCGTGTGCAGCTCGAGGACGCTGGCCGTGTTCGCGAGCCGCGCCTCGTGCGCGTCGAGCACGTCGTCGCGCATCTGGCGCGCCAGGGCGTCCACCGCGCTGCGCACGTGCCCGCTCCTCGGCGCCGGCGCCCGGCGCATGGCCGCGGGCGCCGGAAGCGAACGCCCCCACTCGGCGAGCGCGGCCACGGCGTCCCCAACGCGCGCCTCGGCCAGCCACGGGAGCAGGCTGCCGAACACGTCCGTCGCGAGCTGCTCGTCCACCGCGGCCGGCAGCCCCGCCGCCGCCTCCCCCTCCTCCTCCGCCTCCTCCGCCTCCTCCTCCTCCTCACCCTCCGCATCCTCTCCCTCCGCCGCCGCTCCCTCCGGCGCTGCTCCGACTGCCTCCGCGGCGCCCAGCAGCGCCGCGATCGCGCACGCGGCCTCGTCCGCCGCGCCGGCATCGTGCAGCACGTCCCGCGCGTGCACGAGCGCGCAGTGCTGGACGACGAGGGCGGCGAGGCGGGTGAGGCCGGCGGTGCCGAGGCCCTGCGCGCGCGCGAGCGCGGCGGGCCCGCACGCGTCCGAGTCGGCGGCGAGCTCGGCGAGCGCCTCGCTCTGCCCGAGGCGGTGGGCACGGCGCCACGCCCAGATGCTGGAGGCGGGCACGCCAAAGGCGGCGACGAGCGCGGCGAGCAGGGGATCGGCGGTGGAGGAGGAGCCGCTGCCCACGCAGCCGCCGAGCCCGAGAAGCACGAGCGCGGCGCCCTCGGGCGCGTCGAGCCGCCGCGCCGCGATGGCCTCGCGTGCCGTCTGCAGCACGCGGCGGTCGCGCGGCAGCTTGACGGAGCCGATCCAGGCAGCCATCGCGGCGCGCTCGCAGCCGGCGTCCGCCGCGGCCCGCGCAACAGCCGCAGCGGCGGCCGCGACCTCGCCGCCGGCGGCGGCGGCGCGCTCGGGCATCCCGTACAGCGCGCACATGCGCGCGCCGCGCGTCCCGAGCGCCGCGACCGCGTCGACGGCGGCCGTCACGGTCGACGGCGCCGTCGAGCCGTCCGCCGGCGGCGCCCACGGCACCCGCCCCACGTAGGCGCCTCGGTGCTGCGAGGTGAACGCCGGCGCGTGGCGGCGCGCGTACGTGTTGTCGGCAAAGTGCGTGCCGGCCAGCGCCGGCGCCGACGGGCAGCGCGCCTCGACGTGCACCCAAAAGTGGGCGAGGCTGTCGCGGCCCAGGCCGTGCTCCTCGTGCAGGAGCGCGACGGCGGCCTGCAGCTCCGCGTCGGCCTGCGCCGACCAGTCGCTCGGGCGGGCGGGCGGGGCGGCAGGCGGCGCGGGCAGCTGCGCGATCAGCCGCGGCAGCAGCCGCTTCTGGTAGTGCTGCCTGCAGGCGTCGAGAGTGGGCGCCCAGCCCGACGCGGGCGGCTCGGCGGCCGCGAGGGCGCGGGCGACGACGAACTGCCACTGGTCGTCGGGCACGCGGCGGCCGGCGCGATGCGCCGGCGTCGTGCGGAGCGCCGCGCGCAGCGTCCGCTCGCGCGCCGGCGTCCACACGCTGTGCGCGGCGGCCACCGCCGCCTCGCGCGCGCTCCGGTCGTGCGCGCTGTCGTCCGCGTCGTCGGCATCGGCGGCGGCGGCGGTGCCGGTGCCGGCGGTGCCGGTGCCGGCGGTGCCGGCGGCTGACGGGAGGTGCGGCAGCGGCCGCGGCCTTGCACGGCGCCGAAAGCCGAGAAGCACTCCACGGCCGTATGTCTTCCCGCCGGTGCACAGCTTGGTTTGGGTTGTGGTCACCTGCAAGCCGGCGGCGGCCAGCAGCCCGATCGCGAAGGTGGCGCCGCCCGGCGCGCCGGAGGTGGCCGGGAAGGCGAACTCGTACGCGGCCGCCGGCAGCACCTCCTTGAAGGCTGCCGAGAGCTGGATGTGGCACGGCGGCGTGCGCTCCGACTTGGCGCACCCGCACACAGAGCGGGCCCCCTCCAGGCGGATTTTGCCGGCGCACATCTCGAAGTTGATGGCGAGGGCGTCGGCGAACTCCGCGGCGGCGCTGATAACGCCGCGCAGCCCGGGGTCGCGGATGGCCGCGAGGGTGAGCGGCGAGTTGCGCCAGGCGTGCGCCCGGTCGGCGGCGGCGGCATCGGCGGCGGCACCGGCGGCGGCACCGGCGGCGGCGCCGGCGGCAGCGGCAGCCGCAGCGGCATCGGCAGCCGCAGCGGCACCGGCGGCGAACGTGGCGGCGGAAGGCGCGGCGAGGGCGACGGGCGCGGCGAGGGCGGTGGTGGACGGCGTGGCGGGTGCGGCGAGGGCGATGGCTGGCGTGGAAGCCGCCTCGATGAGGCGCTGGCGCTTGCAGTCTAGTGCGGAGCCAGTGGACGCGGCGGAGGAGGATGCGGCGGCGGTGGCGGCTGCAAGAGACGAGGCTCTTGCGTAGCACGGTCGATCGGGGGCAAAGTCATCGTCGTCGTCAGCGGCGTCGGGACCTGCGGGCACATGCACATTCGCGCACGCCGTCAGTCAAGCTGCAGCAGCACACGCAGCAGCACATGCAGCAGCAGCACATGCAGCAGCAGCAGCAGCAGCAGAGCATGAGCATGAGCATGGGCATGGGCATGGGCATGATCGTGCGCGTGCGCATGCGTACAGCATGCCGCATGCACAGCATCGCGCGCAACGCAGCATGGCATGGCTCGCGCGCACAGTGGGAAGGCCACATGGGATGGCAAGACAAAAACACGCGCGGAGAGAGAGGAATGCACATTCACAAACATACGCAAATGCATGCACAAAACAAAACCCCCGCGCAGAGAACATGATCGCAGACAGTCAGAGCACTTCAAATCAGTCAGTCAGGCAGGCAGGCAGGCAAGGTATTTGAGCTGGGTTCGTGGGGAGGTCCGGCCGGCAGAGCGAAGGAGAGTGTCCGTGCTTGAGGTTTGGGCGTGCGGTGTGCGAGAGGGCGGTCGCTCACCTTGTGGCGTCGGGTTTGTGGGCGGAGATGGCGAGGGCGTCGGCCGCGGCGAGGTCTGCAGCGAGGGCGGCGAGGGCGGCGGTGGCGAGGGCGGCGAGGGCGGCGAGGGCGTCGGCGGCGAGGACGCCGACGGCGCGCGATGCAGCGGCGTGGGCAGTGGCGGCGAGGGCGGCGGCGGCGAGGGCGGTAACGGCGTGGGCGCCGACGGCGCGCCGAGCAGCGGCGAGGGCGGCGGCGGCGAGGGCGGCGGCGGCGAGGGCGGCGGCGGCG
>ENA-UOXP01002254-UOXP01002254.1-mixed-culture-metagenome-genome-assembly--contig:-NODE-2254-length-11837-cov-35.426838_pt1 | contig 11837 bp, 10 predicted proteins | sample MGYA00238161_ERZ761639 | MGnify/ENA primary metagenome ERZ761639 (study PRJEB28913, sample SAMN08776760) | mixed culture metagenome | isolation source: Freshwater growth medium | place: USA...
CCTCAGGCAGGTTCTTACCGGCTGGCTCCCCTCTACCCGAGGAGCCCAGTCGCACTCGCAGTACACGCCTTTATACGTAATTTCGTCGCGTACATCCTCACGCGGCCTTTGCATCTACTGATCTATACGTGGTGCCGAGCGGCGAACCACAGGCGGTTATTGCGCGATCATCATCGTGCATTCAAATTCATCGTGACCGACTTTGACTTCTTTGGCGGCTTTGGAGAGGCAGAGGCGCCTCCGCCGGCCTCAGCCTGAGCAGGCGCCTTCGTGTTCTGTCCGGACTTGCCGGCTGGCGGCAGCCGCGCGCGCGCGCCCCTGGGTCCGACACTATCTCGATCGCCCACCGGCTTCCCATCTTCCGTGGCGTCGTCGTCGCTATCGTCGACGGGCCCATCTTCGTCATCGCTACCCAGGGCGAGCGGGATCCGTATGTTGTTGCCGCTGGTCTCGCCAAAGTCAAGCTGCATCTTGGCAACGTGGGCGAGGTGGGTCGCCGAACCAAATTCGCCCCCCCGAGCCATGCCCATCTGCGCGAAGAGGCTCAGGGGCGGTGGCGGTGGCATTGGTGCGCTCGCGGACGACGCGGGCGCTAGCGCGGAGGCGGTCAGCGGCGGCAGCACGGTCCGTGACGTTTTGGAAGCTCCGGGCCCGCCGCCGCCTGAGGCGTGGGAGCCGAGGGTGCGCGAGACCCGCTGCTTACCCACACGCACCAGACTCATGCCTTGATTGCCCTCGTAAAGACTCGCAGAGGACTCCTGACCAAGGCCCTCAGCCGAGACAGTGAGGCTGGTCGGCGAGCCAATGCCCTCAGTGGGCGACACAAGCCCATCCACTAGCGTCGGAGGCGGCCAACCTTCCAGTCCACCCTCGTCGCCTTCCTCGGGCGGCACCGGCCCATGTCGCGGCGTCATGCCGCGCGAGGTCGCGCGGCTGCTGCTAGCGGGCTCCGTCCACGACGACACAATGCGCGGGTACCCTTCGTTGTAAGCGCGCACGGCCTGGCGTGCTGCCTTGTCGATGAACTCCGGTGCTTGGTTGGCGTGTGGAGCGCTCGCCAGCTTCTCAAACTGGCTGGTCGTCGACAGCAGCCGCTCCGCAACGTGATCGAGCGCCTCGGGCGTCGCGTGCATCGGGATGGAACCACCTTCAGCCGCGGTCGTGAGCGAGGCGGGCACACCGTTGGGCGGCTTGAGCACTTTGACGACACTCATCAGGCCGGAGAGGGCGATGGATCCAGACGTGAGGAGCAACGCAACCTTGCGGTACCGCTCGACGGCTTCGGCCGCCTTGCGGGCGCTGTCCTTCAGTTGGCCGCCGAGCGCGATGACCTCGTCGTCGCCGCCATAGTCCATCACATTCTCGCCACGGGGAGTGAGGACGAGGAAGCCAGTGGTGTCGGCCTCGCCGTCGAACCGCATCATCTCGCGCTTGCGCTGCAGCTGCAAGATCTCGTCGCGTAGCCTCTCTTCCCGATCCTTCGCCTTCTGGGCGTCGCGGTTGAGATGCTCCACCTTTTCGGACTCGGAGCCCGTGCACATGCGCAGCACCTTGTCGACGAGCTCTTCGGGCTCCGTTTCGTTAAAAGCGGCACTCAGCTTGCCGTATTTGAACAAGATGTCGTTGATGCGCTCGCGCGAGTACACTTTTTCGACGGCGAGCGCCGCAGTCTTGCCAGTGATGGAGTTTGCAGCCTGCCGCACAGGGTCAGGGCAGGGAGTGTGAACGCCGCACAGGGTCAGGGCAGGGAGTGTGATCGAGTTTCCAAGGGGCGTTGGCAAAGCCGAGGGGCGAAGAGCTCAGCATGGGGCGCAGGATGGCAGAGGCGGACCCAGGGCGGCAGACGCACCGAGACAAGGTTTGCCTCCTCCTCAGCAGTCTTGTCGCCACTCATCTGCAGGCTGGATTCATGTTTGCGGCGCATGATGTCGCGCACGGCCTCCTTGCTCTCGGCAGTCACGCCCTTCTCCAACTGGAGCTGCGCGATCTCAAGCTCGTTGTACTTGTTGCGCGCCTGCAGCTGGAGGCCGAGGCGCTCGACGGCCTGCAGCAAGCTCCGCGCGGCGAACTGCTCGGTGTAGTGGCTGCCGCCTATCCGCGTCATCTGCGTGAGCAGCTCGGCGAGCTCGCGCGTTGGCGGCATGCATCGTTTGGCGACCTCATCGACATCAAACCGGGTACGATCACGCATGTGCTCATACCGCGGCGTCGTGTCGACCTCGAGGGCCATTTCGATCTCCATCGTTTTCACCTCGTGCTGCAACATCGCCAGCCGCGTACGCAGCGCGTCAAGCTCGCCCACCATCAGGTCCGTCTCTAGCGTCGCCCGAGCAGCCTTGTGCTTGAGAGCCTCGAGCTGCGTTTGCTTCATCCCGCGTTGGTTCACCAGCTGGCAGTGCTGATCCTGCTTCGCATACGCCGTGCGCTCGGCTGTGAGCAGATCCTTGGCCTCCTTCTCGAGGTCCGCCCTTTTCTGCGCAGCGATGATGTCACTTGCGCGTACCTCGCTCTTCTTCACAGTGCCCTTCTCCGGATCGTCTGGCATTCGCTTAGGCTTTGGACGCTGCTCAAGCTGCGGCTCACTCGCTGACTTCCGCACCATGCGAAGAAACTCCTGTGGATTCCGATCGAGCCACATCGCCAATGCGCCGCCTGTTTGCGAGCCTGTCGAGGGCGAATCTAGTCGTGAGGACCGGCTGATCTTGGAGGGCTCCTGCACTGCAGCATGGCGTGAGCCGCGCGATTGCTTGCCCCACGAGTGCTGCGTGCCTTGCGGCGTACGCTCGACTCCCCACTCGGACCCCCCGCCTACGCTGGGCGACGCATGGAAAGGGGCCTCCATATGAAACCGAACTGCGTTTTCACAGCCAACGGTTTAAAGCGTCACCACGCACAGACCCACGACTCTATCCATTCTGTAACTTTACTTCCGACGATTGCGATTCGTATTTCTCCTACTGAACGGCGCATCTAAAAATGGGCGAGTCCACCCCGATCGTGTCGGTGAGCATCGAGCGCTTGACGAATGCGTGCCCATTTGTGAATAAGCGTGTGTCCTTTGAGCTGCGGCCGCACGAGCTGCTCTGGCTGCGTGGGTCGTCCGGAGCTGGCAAGTCATCCTGCTGCATGCACATTTGCGGCCTCGCAACGCTTCCTGGATCCTTGGTGAGCGTCGAGTGGGACCCAGCGGTGCCAGTCGCGCAGCGCGTTGGCTTCCTCTTCCAGAAGGGCGTGCTACTTGACTCGCTCAATCTCGCCGAGAATATTGCGCTCGCGCTCCGAGCGAGCGGAGACCCATTCCAACTGTCGGCGATCTCGAGCATGCTCGAGGCTGTCGGTCTGAGTGGCGCGGCGGACGGGCCCAAGATGCCTGGTCAACTGAGCGGTGGTATGCTCCGCCGAGCTGCACTCGCGCAGATCCTTGCGCAGCGGAAGCGCCTTGTTATTCTCGACGAGCCGTTTGTCGGGCTCGACCCTGCCGTCACTGCAGAGATTGTCAAGCTGATCCGCTCCGTGGCCGCATCGCGCTCGCTGGCGATGATCCTCGTCTCGCACGTCGAGGATTCAGCCGTGCAGCTCGGGCCGACGCGCGAGCTGCACCTGGAGCGCGCGCGCGGCGAGGACAGCGGCGCGGCCGCACGACCGACGCAGCTCTCGCGCCTGCCCTTCATCCCCCGCGCGGGCCGACGACTCGCCGACTACCTCTTGTACTCGCTGCCGCTGGTAGTGTGTGCCTTTGGAGCGACGGGCGCGGCCGTCTCGATGCTGCTTGGCGACATGCTGCGACGTGTCGATGTCGTGGCCATCGTGTCGGGCTTCCTCGAAAAGTACCTACAGGGAAACCCAGCGCTGCCTATGGTGCTCTCCCTCGTCGATCGGATCGTTCGCGCCAACGAGGCGGAGGCCAAGCGGAAGCTGTACGCGCTGGCCCTTGGTTCTATATTCACCATCGAGCTCGGACCGCTTCTCACGGCGCTGCTTCTCGCGGGGCGTATTGGAGGCAGCTATGCGGGCGAGGTCGCCATGATGGTGGCGACCAACCAGCTCGACCTACTCGCCGTCCTCGGCGTTCCTGCCACGTTGTGGACCTTCGCACCCGCGCTGCTCGCCGCCCTCGTCGCCGCCCCCGTGCTGACCGCCGTGGGCACTGCCGTCGCGCTCGGTGTCGGGGCGGTCGTCGGCGGCCCCGCGGGATTTGATCTGATGCCCCCAGGCGAGTATTGGCGCGAAGTTCAAGAGGTGGTGCTCACGCACCGGCCGGGCGCGCACGTGCTCAAGTGGGCGCCGCTCGTCAATGTGTATCGGTCGGTGAGCTTCATGGCCGCCACGATGCTGATCGCGCAGGCGTGCGCTCGGTGGCAGCGGCGCGCGCAGCCGCGGCACGTGCCGTTCATCATCACCTCTGCGGTGGTGCTGTCGTGCCTTGCGGTGCTGTTCCTGGACTGGGCCTTTTCGCAGGCCTACGTCCGCCTCGACGACACCCACCTCATCGCTGCCGCGGACCCCGCAGCCATGTACCGCGACCCATCGTCGGCCGTCGAATACATGGCTGATGCCGCCGACGCGCTCCCGGAAGCGGACCGTGCTGAGTATCGTGATGAGTACGACGACGCGGACACTCAGAATGTGGCCGTCGATGGGTTCGGAGGTTTCTCGGAGCTCCGCCCTGCGTCAGACTCACTTGATCTTGAAGATGGTGGTGGTGGCGACGATGGGGGTGGTGAGGATGTGGATGGCATGGACGACGAGATTTGATTCCTACCGAGGTCTCTATCTGTGGTTGGTTGCTGCGGTTGCGCAGCTGTACGTGAACGTATTTCGCTAATTCAGGGGGGGGGGGGCGATCTGAAGCCTTTTCGAAACTAGGTGTGAATTCACAGTGTTCGGAGCGGCCTTCGCGCAATTCCCTCGCAATAAGAATGGGAACTGGTTTGGCGCCCTCCGAGGCACAAGCAGCGCTCAGGCACCAACCTGAAACTCATGAGGTGCCCTCAGACGTCTCTCGCTTGCAGATGGCTGTAATGGAGCTCGAGCGCCAGCTTGCCGGCGAGGATGACGCGATTGCAGCTCTTCGTCAGGAGCACTCTCGCACATCGGTGAGCCTCTCCGCCATGGAATCGGAGCTGGCAGACCTCACCGCCCAGCTCCAGCAGCGGCAGCGCACGCACTCGCGGCAGGTAAGCGCAGCAAAGCTGTTGCAGTTGCAGCTCACTGTCGCAACGCAGTTGTACGGAGTCGCTGCAAGCTTGACGCAGGTCACAGCGGCAGCGGCCAGCAGCGGCGGCTGCGTCGACGAGGCGGCTGTTGCGCGTGATAGCGAAGTGAACGAGCTGCGTCGAGCGCTCAAGCGACAGAAAAACCTCGTGACCGATGCTCATCGTCAGCTGCTCGAGCTGTCTACACGCAAGAAGCCGTTAGGGGCCGTGTCACAGACGCCTGCGGATGTTAACGCGCTGCGCGCAGCGGTGGCCGAGCAGGAGATGGCACGCATGATGGCCGAGGCCCGTGCCGACGAGCTGCATGCGCAGATGAAACTGCTCGAGGAACGCGCGCTACGCCGACGCCTTCATCGGCCCATCGAGCTGCAGGAGGATAATGGGGAAGACGGGCCTTAGCGTGTCGCCGCAGCCCAGCTAGGATCCCGCGCTCAACGCGTCCGTGGGGGGCGCGTCGCCGTTGCAGCCGCTCATCCCGTGCATGCCTCTCATCTTCGGCGCGACTCGATGAGAGCATGGGCGATCCCACGTCGAAATCGCTCACCGTTTGAAAGCTAGGTCACGGGGTGATGTCATGGGACATGCGCTGGAGTGGAGTGAGTCAGACCCGCATTATGCTATGTAATGGTGGCTATTAAATGTGCCGCCGGATTTTATCGATTTGTATCCCAAACTCTGTTTTGGCCACACAAAAGTGCCCAGCAATTCTGTTATGTGCCTGGTGAGTGCGCGAGCCACGCCTCCTCCGGGGACGGGGGCTACGGACCTAGGTATTCGCTACGCGCTCGGACGGTCTGCGCGTGCTGGGCGTGCGAGATACTATACTCGTCTCGACTCTCGCCGCGCTCGGCCGAGCGCGCGCCCGGCACCGGCGCAGCCTACGCCACACTCACCGCCGGCCGCGCCACGCGCGCGTACCGCCCAGTCCCCGCGGAACCGCGCCGGTGCTCGTCCCGCGCGCCGGACCGCCGACCGGGTCTTCGGGTCTGTTGTTGCTAAACTTCACAACAGCAGCTCGAGTGATTCCAATCCCGCGCTATTCTTGCGTGCGGTACGCGCCGCGCGCAAGAGCTCAAGTCCCACGTTGCGCGCACTCATCACGAGTTCAGCAGCCTGCCCAGAGCTTGATGTCCCTCCGTGCTCCGTCACCGCCGCTCCATGAGCAGATGTCAAACGGGCGCGCCTGCCGCGACCGACGGAGCAGGAGAGGCCACCGCGGGGCCGACGGCAGGCTATGGGCCCGTCATCGGGCATAAGGGCGGGGTCGGCTGCTACGAAGTGCGCAGAGGTGGCGGTCGACGATGCGCCAAGCACAAAGAGTCGCACAAGCTTGAACTTGGCCGCGCCAGACCCCTGTGCTGTGTCATTGCGTAGCGTGATGTGGAGCTCGCATTGAGGATCCGCGGACACGGCGATCTCGCGGGTTGAGAGCGTTGAGAGCCGTGCAACCTTCCCCGAGGCGTCGATGGTGGTAGTCGAGCACTCGCAGCCTTTGCAATCCACAGTGGCGGTGCCCATGCCGGTGTGCGACTCGAGGTACTGCAGCGCGACGCTCGGCTCGCGGACCCGTGAGGTGTCGAGCTTGAAGTGCAGCCGCGCGCCAGGTGCGTGCGCCACGATGCCCGGCTTGAAGGGCGTGCGCGAGTTGGGCTCGTACATGACAAACTGCCAGCCCTCATTGCGAACTATTGTGGGCATCTCGCGCGTTTGAATGAGCGATTGCTCGTGCAGCTTTCGGTTCGTGCGCTTGGCGCCCGTGAGCATCTCCCACCCCTCGGCGTCGAATTGGAAGCAAAGGTAGCCAACGCGGTTCGGCAACGTCTGCAGCGAAGGCGGCAGCACATATCGCGCGTCTGCGGGCAGGGGAGCCGCACCGTCGAGCCCCTCCTTCAGCGCCTTCCATACGAGATCGCTCACCATCCGCTCGGCACGCCCATCATGGTTGGGATGCAGCCCGTCGAAGCATGCAAAGTCGCGCGCCCACAGGCCGTGTCGGTGCGTCTCGAACTCGGCTCCAAAAGCATGGAACATCCACACCGCTGGCAACCGGTAGGCGAGCTGCAGCGCACGGACCTCCTGATCGCGCCACCAGTTGCGCCAAACGTCCGTGGATGAAATGTCGCGCTCGTTCGTCCGCGCCCACGCGCGGATGACGTTCGACATCTCCTCGACGCGAGCGGGCTCATGGGCATGCCATAGGTCGACAACGGCGCTGGCGTCGCGTCCAAGGGCCGCTGCTAGCTGTGATCCGAGCGTCGTAAATGTCGACTTCGCGTGGTGGCGGTCTCCAAACTCGAAGAACCCGACAAACATGACCACGGGGCGTACGCGCACGTGGCCTGTCGCTGGCGCCGCTGACGCCGCTGGCGCCGCTGGTGGCGCTGACGCCGCCGTCGCTGCATCGCCCTCGAGCAACATACGAACGACGCGCTCATAAATGACGGCATCTCTGCCGCCATGGTACGCTGTAAAAAAGTCGAGAATCACGAGGTCGGGCTGGAAGGTCAAGTACGAAGCCGGGCATGTTAGCAATGACGGCATCAGATCGCCTCCCGGCTCGCCAAGATTGTACAGCTTGTGATCCGGGTTTGGCCAGGTTGCATTGATCTGGGCGAGCACCCGCAACGCCCACCCATCGCCGCCCCAGCGACCGCAGCGCGATCCACAGCATTTGGGGCACGGGCAATGCTTGAGAAGTGGCCATGGTGCTGTACAGCCAGCGTGCGCACCGACGACGGATGAACCGAGCGCTAGAAGCGTGATTGGCTGGCCCCGGCGCAGCTTCTGCAGCAGCGGCACGTAGAGTGCCGCATCGCCTGAACTGGTGCCGCGCGCGCGGAGCTCTTCCGGCACCGACCAGCCCGCCCAGCCCGTCGCGTCGCCCATAGACGCGTTCGCCGCGCATTCGGGCAGCGAAACACCCATTTCGCATGCCGTGCGAGAGCGTTGCCGACAAGCACCGTTGCCGATTGCAAACTTGACGCCCCGCTGGCGAAGCTCATTCTTCCAGCTTTGCTCCTTGCTGGCTCTCGCGACGTACCAGGGCGTCTTTGGCATCTTCGGGGCCGTAGTATCATTGAGGAGCGTGAGGAAAACGATCAGCGTACAAGTAGTGCTTGCCATGAACACCCTCGTCCGAACATCCGCGAAGGTGAAGGAGTGAGTGAGTGAGTGAGTGAGTGAGTGAGTGAGTGAGTGAGTGAGTGAGGGAGTGAGGGAGTGAGTGAGTGAGTGAAGGACAAATGCGAGCGTCATACCAAAACACCAGCCCCCACGGGCCAGGGGCGTCCCCACGCATGTATTGCCCAATTAGGCAACAATGCTTCGTGAAAAGCTGCTACAGTTGGCAACACCCATGCCTGTTGTGTTGAACTGCAGCAGCAGCAGCAGCAGCAGCACCCATGCCTCTCAAGGGCAAGGGTGTTGATCTAACCGTCCTAGTTCCTTCATCAAGAGTGCATTTCGGCGGCGGCATCGACAACCCTTCCTCGGGCGAGGGAATAATCACCGAGCAGACCTCTTCAGGCGCCATACGGTCAGGTGAGCGCAGGAAGGCTCGGCAGAGCGTGCGTCGCCGTGACCCGTTTGCTGAAATCAACAAGCCCGAGAAGAACAGGAGCTCGCCCGGGCACATGCCCGCATACGACCGAATAGACACGCAGCTCGGGTTGCCCAATGACAGCGCCGCACCAGATCTGGCAGGGCCGCCAACCACTGGCCTATCGGGTTCCTTAGGCGCTCTGGCCGTCGCCACCGACGGTCCTGTTTCCACTCGCACACGGCTGCGCCGCAAGCTGGGCTTCCCGCTCCCACCAACCGGGGCACTTGCGGTACTGGAGCGCAGTGAAGCTGACAAAGCATCTGAGCGAGTTATGGCCAGGATGTCTGTTGCCGCAGCCAAGCAACGTGGTGCAGCTGATGCGGAGGCAGCGGCCGCTGCGTTCCGATCCAAGGCCCAGGCACGCTTGACTCGTGCGTCAATCAGCAAGTGGATGAACTTGCCGAACCCTTCTCGAGACGTTGCAGGCCCAAGGGAAGGTCCAAGTGCATCTGCCGCGGATCTCTCGCACAAGGCCAAGGGGCGGTTGGCCATGCTGCCTGAGCGCGGTGGCCGGCGTCACAGGGTGGTCTGCGATGATAGCGATTCTGACTAGGTCCTAGCCTATTATTTGTATCGTGATCATGGAGCGTTTCACACCTCCGCCTGAGATCCTTGTGTGAATCGAGGAAAATCCAGGAAACGAGTGACGAATGACGGTGCAACCAGGCGGCGCTGCAAGCGCTGGCAAAGCGATGGGCAATGCACATAGCTTGACAGCAGCTGCCAAGGCCGCCGCCGCAACAGCCAAGGTGGCCGCCGCATCAGCGGCAAATGCTGGGTTAGGGACTAAGGCTCTGATCGGCGGCAGCATGATTGCAAGCTTCGCGGGGCGCCGAGCCCTGTGGCCCGCTCTGGGACTCGGCGGCGCGTTTACGGGTGCCATGTGGTTTGGAGCCTTCGAGGTTTGTTTCTCCATGGCCAAATTGGTGTGGCCCATTCCGGCAAAGCAGCAACAGAACTCTGCAATTGCTGGTGCTGCCACTGTGCCATTCACTGCCGGTGGCGTTCTTTGGCTTGGAAGCAAATTCACTCCTGCTATGGCACCGCCACCGGCGAGCGTAGGCGACCTCAGTGGCATGCTTGTCTTTGCGCGCTCGCTCCCACTGAAGCACTATAGCTACTGTATCGCCACCTCGGCGGCTCTGTCGGCCATTTTCTGTCGCGCCGTTCAGGCAAAGGGCGGAGCGTGACACTGTAGTGACATAAGCGAGCATTCGGCGTGCTGTTCGGAGCCAGCAGGACTGGAACTGCTCTTCGGCGGGGCGTGCAGGCTCAGACTGCACATGCATATAGTAGAAGGCTACTCTGATAGGAGCCATGCGGTGCTACGGGTGATGTTGGAGGCCACGCGCAGTTGCGCGCAGTGCGAAGCGAGCCGCTGACTGCGCCTCACCTCAGCGGGGCAAGAGAAACCATGAAGAGAACGAGACACACTTTCATTTTGAAAACGATAATCATGACAATGAGACGGACCGCGGTCCACCCGCGCCGCGGTGGGTTTTCGGGCCTCGTTACACTACGCGACGAGTCGATGATGACGTTCACGTCGCATGCGGCAGGACCACCGCGGAAGGCGCTCAACCACGAGCGCCCTTACAGTAGTGCACGGCAGCACGATGTACTCTCAGGCGGCCGGATCATCCACTTGCTGCCTGCGGATCGCTCGCTTAAAGCCGGTGGCCGTCTTGGTCTGCGTCATCTCCGCAAGGTCGATCGTGTATTTGCCGAGGGTGATCGACCTCGTGCCCGCGGCGAGCGCTGAGTCGAGCGCCGCGTGGTGCTCGTCCGCGTACTGGACCCATTTACCGGTTTGCTGAGGATCGTCGTCCCACTGCCAGACGTGCCGCGGGCGCCACAGTGCATACGCCGAATGTTCACGAATACTGAAGGCGTAGTATGCACAGCTGAGGCTGGCGATCGTCTTCAGGGACAGGAAGATCGCGGGAACGACGAGCCAGGCCTGACGGACGGCAGATATGGCATTTATTATTGAGTACAGCACGTACAAGCCGATGGCGACGAGCTTGTAATCTTTGCCTTCCGCGTGCACCACCAGCCAGTAGAGCACGTAGCCCACAGCGAACGCATATAGGATCTGGAAGAGTACCAGCCACTCCGAAGTGCCGAGCACCCATTCACAGAGGCTTCCGAGTACCTCGAACCAGAACGCAAGCGCGTTCATGAAGATGAAGCCCTCTGTCAGGTCGGTCGGCTGCGCGAGCACACGCTCCTGCATGGCCGCCACATTGAAGAGATCTGTGGTAATAGGTTTTCCGAGCTCGGTTGTGAAGGTACTCAGATGCGCAAATCTGAAGAGGCCGGCGTCGTCGAGCAGCTGGATGTTGGCCTTGACGATGGTATACGTGCGACGCGCCGCGTCTTTGACCGCGTCGAGCGGCTCGCCGGCCATTGTGGACGGTCTACTGGTACCCGTGCCAATCTGCCAAATGGACCCAAATTCCGTTCGTGCCCCGTTCACACCTTTGCGGCAGGACCACCGCGGTAGGTTGACTACGGAGATTTTACATGGATTAGCTATGACAATTTTGACATCCCCTCTTTTTTCTAAAAGATGGGGATCACGAGTCGCGCCCTGGCGGGCGCCCCGCCTCGTCCAACTTGAGTATTCGTAACACGAGTTGGATTAGGCCAAAGTGACCTCACGACGGACCGGGGAATCCCCCGCGGCCGCGCCGCGCCCCCCGCCCCTCACCGCCCTCAGTGCACCGGCAAGCCCTTGGAGGCCCACACACCGGTACACGTCATCGAGTCGGAACGGGAGGACGCAGACACAGACACAGAGAACGACCGACACGCGTACCAGCCACAAGGGCGGCCGCGGACCCCAACCCTCACCGGTCCCTATCCTATCGCGCCTCGTCAACGCGGCCCTCCGCACACAGGTGAGCGGATGCCACGGCCAAAGGACTCAAGCGATCTCCCGAAATCTCCCCCCCGTGATGCAGAGGTGGGTGGGTGGGCATCACGCGACCGCCGCGGCCCCGCCCGGGCTGATGACG
>ENA-UOXP01002278-UOXP01002278.1-mixed-culture-metagenome-genome-assembly--contig:-NODE-2278-length-11697-cov-32.843755_pt1 | contig 11697 bp, 10 predicted proteins | sample MGYA00238161_ERZ761639 | MGnify/ENA primary metagenome ERZ761639 (study PRJEB28913, sample SAMN08776760) | mixed culture metagenome | isolation source: Freshwater growth medium | place: USA...
TTATTTTTTGTGATATCATGTTGGTATCATGTTTTCCAAAAGGCGAGTTATATCAACATATATCATGTCATGCATTTGTATCATGAATATATCTGTATATCATGTGTCGACGAGGGACATGATATATGAGATACATGATCATGATACACATGATACACAATGATATAATCAAGATATATGATGATATATAATGATATCTTGTATTGAAAATTCCCTTTTCTTGTATTGAAAACTACCCCAATCCCCTGCGCCCCCCCTCGGCCGCCACCGCAGTGTGGCCGGTTTGTTCGACGTGTGCGGCCGGTTGGTTACGCAGACGCCAGCGAAATTGCGGTGGAGCCACAAAGCGCGAACGGAGACACCCCCGGGCCGAGACGCGACGACGCGAAGACTCGCGATACTATTGTACGACTCGCGTACTGATTCTTTGACCACGTGACGAACCGATCTCCGACGTTGGTAAGGGCCCCCCATGGCAGGCCGTAACCTCGCCACCCGTGACAGCCAAATTCGAAACATCAAACTTGAAAGCTCGGAACAGTACCCGAGTACCAGGAATCGGGACAGACTCGCCGTCGGACCCCCGTGACCCACCATGCCCGTCACCATGTCGCTCAACGTGTCGAGGTCGCCCACACACTCGCCCACCTCGATCATCTACGGCCAGCAGATGTCCTACCGGGGTCCTGACGGTGCGATGCGCGACTTCATTGCCAAGAAGACCGCTGATCAGATTCGGCAAGGCAACATTGAGCATATGGCCAAAATTGCGTCCATCAAACCTGTCATCGACGATGACGTGGAAGATGAGGCGACGGGAGAGGCGCGCAAGGAAATGGCGGCGGCATCGGCTGCGCGGCGCGCTGCTGAGGAGGAGGCCCGCAAAGCTGAGGTGAAAGAGTACTATGCTCGCCTCAAGGCCAAGACAACTGTGATTGACGATGAGATGGACACGGAGGCAGCAGCGATTGCCCGGGCTGAGTTCGCCGCTGCGTCAAGGGCGCGGAGGGCGGCGGAGGCGGCGGAGATCCACAGGGAAAATGAGGAGCTGAAGCAGCGTCTCTCCCAGATCAAGCCGCATATCGACATGGACATCACCGACGAGGTGGCGGGCGAGGCGCGTGAAAAGCGTGCGGCCGAAAACATGGCGCGGCGCCAAGCGAAGATTGAAAAGCTCAAGGCAGAAAATCTGGAGATGCGGCGGCGGATCGAGGAGTCCAAGGCGAAGACTGACGACGACGTGACCGATGACGCGATGACCGGCGGCGGAACGATCGGCGACCTGCGCAACAAGGTGGCCTCGGATTCGAAGGAGCGAAAGGCCAAGCACGCAGCAAAGGTCAACGCCGAGAACGCAGCGTTGGCATCGCGGATTAAGAAAACCAAGTCGAAGACGAATGATGGAGATGGAACGACCCATTAAGCTTATGTCGACGTGCACGACGAGCAGACACAGCCCCCGCCCCCCAGCCCAAGGCGCGAGGTGGATGGTAAAGGGCTAACGGGGGGCGAGCGGGTCGCTTACACTTAGGTCACGCGGAGTAGGCGCGAGTACGTCCACAGACGTACACATTCGATCGCGGCGTGACGGGTACGTTCACCAATACCGAATACGGTATCATCGCATGCGTGACGGGTTCGATATGGCGTCACGCACACTCCACACATGTCGCCTTCGCACCACTGTTGAAAACGCGTACGCCGACGCGCGAGCCGCGACGGTGTTCGACCCGGCTATCGGATTCTCGCCCCCCCCCCCGTGTCTCTCGGCTGTCGGTCGTCGAGCAGTGCCGCACACACGCGCCCGTGCCGCATGCGGTAACGCGAGTACACCGCAATGAGATCTCGGACGGACCGCGTGACCGAGTTCCCTCTGAAGACGATAGACGTACCGAGTAAAACTTATGAATGATCACGATACAAGGTCGATCGAGGCGGGGACGACGAGGGAGCCCACTTGTGGGGCTGGGGGACGCGATTGTTCGCGAGACACCGACCCTGACTCGCTGACTGCTGACACGAGTCGAGACGAGATGGTATGCGGAGATCGGATCGAACCCGGGACAGCTCGACGCTGGTCGTTGACCCAACAAATGCAAATCTGCACAGTAACGAGTGTTGTGTAGCAATACAACCAGATAGTACAGCGTGGAGCGTGGGTGCGGACGACGGGCGAAGCCGGCACACAGCTCGAATGGCCATCACCGACCTGGCTCCGAGTTGTTTTCGGCGAGCACGAGCTGTGCCTTCAGGCTGGCCGCCGTCGTATAGTCCTCTCGGCTCACGGCCTCATTAAGCGCAGTGTTCAGCTGTGCGATGGATGCCGCACGCGCTATCCACCATTGCAGGTCTTCTTTGGAAACCACGAGTGATGCTCCAGAGGGGCCCGGTGCCGTGCGTAGGCCACCCATCAGCTTGCCCGCCTCCTGCACGCCTGCAAATTCGGAATTGTCGTCGAGGCCTATCGCGTGCCTCGGGCTGCCAACCCAGAATTTCGGGCTGCCAAGCCAGATTTCATCCTCAGCATCTCCCGCCTCTCGCAGCAGACGCCTGCGGAAACCGTCCTCATCCTGCGGAGTGCCGATAAGTGGTAACACCGTCACGGCGGTGAGCATGAGGATGGCCAAACTTTCTCCCCAGGGGATGATCATCGGGTTAGCGGTAGCCACCATGGGACTGAGAGCGATAGCCGCATGTGCGACGGACTGGAGGAGCATCGACGAAGGAAGGTGTTCTTCCACCTTCCACCTCGGCGCCTCACTTCCACAACTCGGGTTTCGGCACTCTTTCCAAAAATGGCAGGCCAATTTGGGGAAAACCGATTTCTTGTTCGTCAACCACACCCTCAGGTCGGGAAGAGCGCTACCCCATCACCCACAACCCCTCCTCTAAGGAGGAAGCTCACAGTAGGCGCCCATTCGTAGCACAGCGTGCACCCCCCTCGAGGGAGCGCAGCCACCCTCCGAGGGCCCGGTGCAGCTCCGGAGCCCGCGGCGCACGATGGGCATCTGAGAGCTGAAAGTGGACGCGCGGTATGCGCAGCACCTGCATGAGCGTGTCGAACGCGTCGAGTTCGCCGCCTTCTGTGAGTGTGAAGAGTGCACATATCCGAGATTCGGAGCGAGCGGTGAGCTCGGGAGCGCATCCGTGAGGCGGCGGCTGGCAGGCGCCTCTTTCCGGGCACGTACCGTGGTCGCCAAGCTCGCAGCTTCCATAGATGGAGGTCCAGAGCAGCCGACGCCGAAGAGGCGCTGCAGCGCGGCGCAGAGCGTCCGCATCGACGCCGGCAAGGGCGGCGCTGAGCCGTGGCATGCGATTCGGCGGCACGCGCACGGCGATGGACGTCCAATTGATGGCCTCATCAAGCAATTCGGACGAGAAGCGCTCCTTCGGACGAGAAGGGATCGACCACCGAACGAACACTCAGGCGCAATCAAGGGTCATCAGGTGCACTCAGGGCGCACTCAGAGGCGAATCAAGGGAACTCAGGAGTATTCAAGGGTCATCAGCGCGCGCCTTAGTGATGAGTGGCACGCAGCCGAGCAGTAGCCCAACAATGGCGCGGTGGCCGTAGCCCCCAATCTTGCCCTCGGGCACGACGCAGAAGCTCGCTTCGCGCCCAGCGCGGATGAGGTCACGTCGGGCCTCAACCTACGCACGCGAGGGATCAAGCGACCGGGCGATCAAGTGAGACACTCAGTACACAGGTGGACAACCGACTCGAAATGGCCCAGATAGGAAAGGCGACTTGACGGCGTCGTCTTGGGCGTCTCAGCGGCGCGTGGCTCAGGTAGAGATTGGGCGACGAGACCACGCTTCACGCACCTCCCACGGGAGATTGGGGGAGATTGGGGGAGATTGGGCGACGAGACAACGCTTCACGCACCTCCCACGGTTGCACCGCCTCGGGCTGCGTCTCCGTCTGCGTGATGGCGATGGACTCGTGCCGCGAGGCGTTCTTGTGGCACAGGTAGAGCACTAGGCGCGAGGGCTCGTAGAAGCCTGGTCCCTGCGGCACTGTCCACACAGCACCCCCGAAGAGCACACGTGGCTCGAGCAAACGTGCCCGTGGCACGCCGTTGGGCGCAAACGCTCCTTTGGCACGAATCGCGCGGCAGGTGGGGCCGTCAGGATAGTCTATCAGGCCCGGATGCCCCGGGATCATCACGTCTTTCCGCGGCTGGAAGCAGACGTAGCACGGCGCGCCCGACGAGACGCACCGGATCGGATTCCTCTGCCCCCCAGCCGGGTAGTCCGATCGGCCGCTGAGCTGCAGAAGGACCAGTTGACGGGTCGCCGACGCCGGGTGCAGCGTGTCCCAAGTGCCTCGCGCGTTGGCATGATCGCCCAAGGAGCCTCTCAGCCAGTGCACCAAGTAGCGCCACACCTCGGCCCAGCCCTCCTCATGCGGCACCACAATCGCATGGCGGGGCAAGCCGGCACCGACCGACACGTTCCAGTACGGGGCATGCTGTCGTACCCAACGCAGCGCAGGAAGGATCGTATCGCCATTCGGACACCCGTAGATCCAAAAGAGGTCGGCATGGTTCGCGCGCGGCTCAAAGTGATCGGATCGCAGCAGTCGATCGCCCACGTCCTCCGCCAAGTGCCAAAAGTTGCATGAGCGGCGCAGCGAGGGCGGGAGTGGGTAGATATGGATGCGCGGACGGACGGTCGCCCGGCGTGCCTCGAGCGACGCCACACGCTCCAAGGAGAGGCTGCAGTCGAGCCCCCAGTACCCCTCCTCACAATGGCAGAATCCATACGAGCACGAGCGCCCATGTGACGTGCATGCATTTGGGCAAGCGGCGACCGCGTTCGAGGACGCCTCGCCGGCAGAGCGTCGCCAAACATCGGGTCCAAGTACGCTCGCAACGTCGTGGATGCCAAAGCCGCCACTGCCGTGCCGACGCCGAATGTCGCCCAGCGTGCTGCCTAATAACGAGCACGAGCGCCCCACTGCTCGTGCCGTGTTCCGCCCCCCCCGAGCCCGCGGATCGAAGAGCAACGCATTCTGACGAAACCCATCGCTGCCTAATAAGGAAGCACAGCGGCAACGAGGCGTCGTATCGGGCACCGACGAGTCGCGCGAGCCATCGCACCAGCCCAACCCACTGCAACCGCCACACCGCGCGCTTGGGAGAAGCACTGGCGGCTTGGCCGCGCCCAACATGGAGCCCAGCCAGGGCTCCATCTCGCGCCAGCTCATCCGAACGGGTGCCAGCGCATCCGAGGGTCCCCTACGAGTCGGGACCAGAGGCGAGTGGCCAGCGCCCAGCACAGCGCCCAGCGAGCTCAGGTTGAGATCGATCGAATAACGGCCGGGCGGCGCCACGTAATCAGCCTCATGCACGAGCCCGGGCGGCAGGAGCAGAGGCGAGTGCGCGGGGAACATCTTGAGGAAGGCGAAGACGGGGATGTACGCCCAAGCCAGCTCATCCGAAGCTCGCCCATTTATGGAAGCTTGATTCCCATCCGAACCTGCCGCACTCGCGCTCGGCACAGCGCTCGGCACAGCGCGCGGCACAGCGCTCGGCACAGCGCTCGGCACAGCGCCGCCGCCGACCGCACTCGCGCCGCCCTCCGCCCAGAGCTCGCGGACGGTCCGCTGGGTCTCGACGCAGACGACGCGCTGCATCGAGAGGAACGGGTGCTCGATAAAGGCGGGCCACTCGGCAGGCATCGGCGATGCCTCGAGCGACAAGGCACGGATCGCCTCCATGACACACGCGCACGGCAGCGGGCCCAGCCAGCGGAACGGAGGCTTCAGCCGGCGCACGTCGCGCCCGTTGTTGGCCACGTCGCGAAGCCGCTGCCACGCTTGCTCGGAGACCAGGAAAGAGAGATTGATCGGCTCACCGTCGGCCAGCTCACAGGAGGGCATGTGCGGCACATTGCACGCCGGACCGTGGTGCGTGAACGGGCACTCGCACGTGCCCGAGAGCTCGTCGCAATTGCCGTAGCGCATGCAACCGGGCGGGCATTTGCTCTTCGCAGCGTTCGATTCGGTCGGCTGTGGCGTTGGCGCGGTTTCTGCCGAGGCAAGCTGCTGTGGCGGCGGCGGCGGTGGCGACGATGCGGCGGCCAGCGGAGGTGCAGCGCCGGTGATGGGAGTGGCGAAGTCGATATGGGTGCGTGCAGCATGCACGCGCACGATTGGTGGCGGAGGGTTGTCGGAGGTGCGGAGTAAGGCGAGCCCAAGCAGCGTGAGGGCGGCGACAACCGTAAGCCGACGTTCCATGATGGCTATCTTTCATAGGAAAGCGCTGTGAAACGTGAAAATCGTGGTTCATCTCCTCACGAAAATCCACTACACCGCCTCTGTGCGCGCGCTGCGCTTTGGGGGACAAATCGGGAAAGAAGTTTGCCTCGCACGTCGTCCGACGACACATGTCAAGCATTGCGAACTCGAAGTGGGCGGAGCACCGCACGCCGGAAGGCAAGGTCTACTACCACAACACTGAAACGAACGAGACCTCATGGGAGAAGCCGGACGAGCTCAAGACTGGGCAGGAGCGTGCCGTTGGCGCAGCCCAGACTGCGTGGAAGGAGTTCACCGCCGCTTCGGGCAAAAAGTACTTTTACAACGCGGAGACGAAGGTGACGACGTGGGAGATGCCCGAGGAGCTCAAGGCGGCGGTTGCCGCCACCGAGGCTCTCGCGACCGGCAAGACATTGGCTGCGGCACCTGCCGTCGCGGCAAGGCCGGCTGGGACGGTGGCGCCCTCCGCTGCGCCTGCGGTTGCGCCTGCAGCTGCGTGTGCGGCTGCGCCCGCGCCTGCGGCCGATGGCGGACCATCGGCTGCCGCAGCTCCGGCCGCGGCGCCGACGCTCTCGGCCACCGAGGAGGCCGCGGCTGCGGCCGCAGCCGCGGCCGCGAAGAAGACCTTCTTCGCGATGCTCGAGAGCGCAGGCGTGAGCGGGGAGGCGAGCTGGGAGGAGGCGATGAAGCGCATCATCAATAAGCCCGAGTACCGCGTGCTGCAGACGCTGGCCGAGCGCAAGGCCGCCTTCTTCGCGTGGCGCGAGCTCAAGCGAGAGGAGCGTGAGGAGGAGGCGAGGCGCATTCTGCGCCAGCGAAAGGTAGCCTTCCTCGAGATGCTCAAGGGATGTGCCGAGCTGAGCAGCCGCACGCGCTTCCATAAGGTCGTGCAGCTCTTCGAGCGCGACCCGCGATGGAGCGCACTCGATGGGGACGAGAACGAGCGCGAAGAGCTCTATGAAGAGTACGTTGATTGCCATGGACCTGCCTTGCATGCAAGTGCGCGAAGAATGCGTTGATTGCCATGGATGACCTGCCTTGCATGCAAGTGCTCAGCACAATCGCCTTGTCCTTATCAGGTACGCGCTCTCTCTCGAGCGCAAGGAGGCGCAAGAGCGTCGTGCCGAGCGCAAGGAGCAGATGGGCGCGTTCAAACGGCTGCTCGAGACGGCGCGCGTGGGCGGGCGCAGCCAGTGGCGCCACGTGGCCGATCAGCTTCGCGACGAGCCCGCGTACCGCGCCCTCGACAAGATCGATCGGCTCGCGCTCTTCGAGGAGCACGTGCGCGCGGCCGAGCTGGTCGAGGAGCAGCAGAAGCTTCAGGATCGCGAGGCGCGCCGGCGGGACGAGCGGCTCAAGCGCGACGCGTTCCGTGCGCTGCTGCTGCGCGAGCACCGCGAGGGGCGCTTGCTGCCCCGGACGCGCTGGAAGGACCTCGTCAACGTCCTCCTGCCGACGCCCGAGTACCGCTTCGCCGCCGAGCAGAGTGGCTCGACGCCCGCCGAGCTCTTTGAAGATGTCCTCGAGACCATCTGTGAAGAGTACGAGAGGCACCGAAGGAGCTTGACGCGCATCGGGGGCAACGGCGGCTTCGAGATCGACGTGAGCACGACGCTCGCGCAGCTCGAGGCGGCGATCGATGTGGCGTACACGCGCGGGGAGAGCGGCGTGCGCCCTCCATCGTGGGCGGTGCGCACGTACCTCGAGGACCATCTAGAAAGGCTCGCTCTCGAACGTGCCAGTCGCCCAGAACGGCGCGATGAGGGCGAGGGCGAGGGCGAAGGCAGCGGCGAGGCCCCCAACCGGGAGCGTAAGAAGAAGCACCACCACCACCGCGAGGGCGAGGAGGGCGAGCGCAAGAAGAAGAAGAAGCACAAGTCGAGCCGGCACAGCCACCGCAGCCACGGCTCTGAGGACGAGGACGAGGGCGAGGGCAAGGGCGATAGCCCTGCCGAAGGGCGAGAGGCTGCCCCGGCCGCGGCGACGGAGAGGGAGGAAGGCGAGACCGAGCCGTTGCCGGCCCCGTAATCGGCCGTGAGGCGAGGCCTCTTCTCTGGTCAAATTCTACGAGTCTGATGAGAATGCCATCCTTTAGCCGTGCAGACGAAGTGTCTAATAAAGGTGCAGCCACAGGGCGGACGCGGCTTCAGGGTTCGAGGCTCGCATCGGCGAGAGGCATCCTGCCATTTGGAGGAGTCGCCACCACAACTCGACACAAAAGATTCCTCATCTCCGCCGTCGTGCAGAGACCGCTGAATCTCCGATTTCATGTCTTCGGTGATCCCATTCATCTGCTCCGTCGCCGCGCTGCAGACGCCGCCGCTTGTGCCGCCATCGCCGTCCGCCGTGCCCGCCAGCTTCGGACGCCGCGCTGCGCTCGCGTTCGGAGCGGCCTCGACGGCAGCTATGGCACTGCCGAATGCAGCCCATGCATCTTTCCAAGGGACGGAATGGAAACTGTGGCCCGCGCTGCCGCTCGCGCCCTACGGGAAGCGGAAAACGGTGATGCGCGAGGCTGTCCCAGGGCGCGCTTGGACCTTTGACCAGCTTCTTGGCGTCTTCTATGTACACGTGCCCATCAGGATGACGGTCATACGGATGGACGCTGGCGGCCTGCTCGTCTACGCGCCAGTCGCGCCGACCAAGGAGTGCCTGGCACTGCTGCAGCCGCTCATCGACGCGCACGGGCCGATTCGCCACATCATCCTCCCCTCGGTTGCGCCTGAGCACAAGGTCCTCGCCGGCCCCTTTGCTCGTCAATTTCGGAATGCCGAGTTCTGGACAACGGACGCACAGTATGCCTTCCCGCTCAACCTACCGGCGACGTGGCTCGGCTTCCCGGGCAAGGTGAAGCAGCTCCCCCCGCGCGGCGACGGCCTCTTCGGCGGCGAGTTCAAGCTCGCCGTCATCTCGGCCAAGGCCTCGCGCGAGTCCATCTACCAGGACGCTGCCCTCTTCCACGAGCCGTCGCGCACCTTGCTCGTGTGCGATGCGGTCGTCTCCATCAACGCGGAGCCGCCTGCGATCTTGACGGCAGAGCCCGAATACACGCGCGCACTGCTCTACCACGCGCGCGACGACCCCCTCGAAAAGGTCGTCGACACGCCCGAGGTGCGGCGGAAGGGATGGCAGCGCATCGCTCTTTTTGGCAACTTCTTCATGCCAGGCTCGCTCCGTATGCTCGACCAGAGCGTGTGGCTGTCGGCGGCGTCGAAGAGCCCGATGCCGGAGCTCGGATGGGGCGGTGTGCTACCGTTCACGTGCGCGCCACCCGTGATCGACTGCGCTGCCGCGCGCGCGCGTGCCCGCGTGTGTGTGCCTCTGCGGGTGTGCCTCTGCGGGTGTGCCTCAGCACCACGTCCTCAATTCTCTTGACTTCTGGCATCTCCCTTCCCTTCGGGTATCCCACCTTCCTTCTAGCATCTCACCTTCCTTCTAGCATCTCATCTTCCCTCGTAGCATCTCACTTCCTTGATAGCATCTCACCCTCCACTGGATCGCCTGCACGCCGCGCAGTTGGACGGACAAGACCCCTCTCGCCTTCGAACGCTTCACGCAGGGAGGCGCGCCCGTGGTTGTGCCCATCATCCAGATCATCCTCTCTCGCGCGCCGGAGGCGTCCGCCGCGTGGGTCGACACCATTTGTAGCTGGCCGGTTGAGACCGTCATTCCGGCGCACTTTGACGCACCGATAAAGGTGACGCCGAGCTCGCTGCGCAAGGCGTTCGCCTTCATCGATAATCGTGAGAATAAGGTGCGCGCGTGCGACGAGGACGTTGCCTTCTTGCGAGACGCACTCGATGGGCTGCCCCCCAACCTCGCCCTCTTCGACACGCCGTACGGCCCCTTGAGAGGCGAGCCGTGCGGGCTGGGGGGAGGGGGTCTCGTTGTGAAATCCTTGTGAGCAGCCCCTGAGTGTGCTGTCCCCTGCGGTCTGAAACCGCGGTCCGATGGGCGCGTGATTTTGAAAATTTGCATGCAACCGTTTCAAGACTTGGCTCAGACTTCGCAATTGCAGAAGACCGTCCGCCAGTCCGCCATCTTTGCTTCTTGCATCTTCGAACTTCTAGACGGAGACGAGTTTCGAATGTCTGTGACCACGTCCGGGATCGACGCTGTCGCCGTCGAGCTGGTGACGAAGGGCGTCGACGACGCACTTTTTTGACAACTACAAGTACTTACGAGGCCGCCAGTTCCCGAACATGTCAAAGCAGAACACCATGGATGGCGACATATCAATGCAAGCCGAAATGCAGGCGGTGAAGTTTGAGACCAAAATGCTGTTGTCACGGGTGAGCAAGCTCGAGGAGAAGCTCCAAGTCACTGCCACCTCAGCCTCACTCCATGACTGGGCCCGCGCGGCGACGCCCTCCGAGCTCCGGCAGAGGCGCCAGGAGCTTTCCAACGCTTATGTCCGGCAGGTCCATGTGGAGCTCGCAGATCAAATGAAGGCGGCTGGCATCGCGGCCGCAGCGAGCATCACGGCCGCGGCGCCGTCGGACATCGCGGCCACGAGGAGCTCTCCGTGGTGGGCGGAGACGCCCAAGGCGGACTACACACGCCAGCAGGTGCGCGCGGCTGCGATGGGATTGGAAGCAGGCTCCCTCGGCTCGGTCGCCCGCGGCCTGGCAGCGGGCATTCCTCTGAGGGTGCTGCGCACAGCAGGGGGATTGTCGCGAGGATGCTCGTACAGCAGGGGCGTCGAGCTGCACACCGCAGCAAAGGTGGCTGGGTCCTCCACTCACGAGGCGAGAGCTGCAGGCCACACTTTGGCAGAGGCCAAGACAGGCGTCGGCGGCGACTGCGCGACGACGTGCGTGTTCGCGAGACTGGCGGGTTACTCGTGCTTCGAAGCCAGGGCTGCTGGCTACTCATGCGCCGAGGCTAAGGCGGCTGGCTACACGTGCTCCGAAGTCCAGGCTGCCGGCTACTCATGCGCCGAGGCCAAGGCGGCTGGCTATTTCGCGCCGCGCCTCAGAGCGGCTGGATATTCGTGCGCCGAGGCCAAAGCGGCCGGGTTTTCGTTCGCCGACGCCAAGGCGGCCGGGTTTTCTTGCGCCGAGGCCAAGGCGGCCGGGTTTGTCGCGGGGCTCAAGGCCGCGGGGTACACGTTTGACGAGGCTAAGGATGCTGGGTACACGCTTTCGGAGATGAGAGTGGGCAGGTTCTCGTGTGAAGAGGCCAAGGCGGGTGGATACTCTTGCGCCGAGGCCAAAGACGCGGGATACAATCCCAGGGAGTGCATGGAGGCCGGCTTCACTGTCTTTGAAGGCCTGGCTGCAGGCTATCCAATGGCCGACCATCTCAATCGACATGCGCCCGAGTTTTACTGGGACCACGGTATACATCGCCATCGCACCATCAGGGATCCGAACCCCCAAATCCCCCCCCCCCCCCCCCCCCCCCCCCCCCCCCCCCCCCCCCCCCCCCCCCCC
>ENA-UOXP01002290-UOXP01002290.1-mixed-culture-metagenome-genome-assembly--contig:-NODE-2290-length-11649-cov-35.974470_pt1 | contig 11649 bp, 7 predicted proteins | sample MGYA00238161_ERZ761639 | MGnify/ENA primary metagenome ERZ761639 (study PRJEB28913, sample SAMN08776760) | mixed culture metagenome | isolation source: Freshwater growth medium | place: USA...
ATACATTTGAGATACATCAGGATACATGAGGGATACATGTATCCTTCAGGATACACGCAGGATACATCACGATACATCAGGATACGTATCCTGATAACAACCCCCCCAAACTCTTAAAAACTCGATAACAAACCCGCCCCCTAACCCCTAGACCCCTACATGTAGCCCTACCCCCTTGGGTAATAAAACGCCTTACGGTCGTTCTAAGTCGGTTACAGTACCAAATTGCAGACACCTTATTAAGGTTATACGAAGTAAGACGGGTATAGACGGCGCGAGGGACGCGCGTGCTTTCGCACACTTCTGACTCGCTACCGCTACTCCTCCTGTCCAGTTACTGTCCAGTCGAGCAGCAATCACACGGGTCTGATTACGGTACCAAATAAGTACGGTACGGACCTACGGTTCTACCCGCGGCACCGCGGCGGAGGCCGGAGTAAGGCCGGAGCGGCTCGGCGCGAGGAGACACTGGGAGACACGCGCGGGCGCATCGCGACTGTACACACGCCACACACGGAATGTACCGAGATGGCATGCAATGCAACATCCACCCGTGTGCCGGGGCCGCCACACCACACAGCCCTCTTCACAGACTCTTCACGCTGGACGAAGGACGACTCCCTCTCCTCTCCCCTGAATGAGTAGAACGATGCTGCTCTGTTGGAAATTCCTATTCGTCGCACTTGCGCTCGCACCATCGCCAGCCGCAGCATCGCTGTCGCGCACCGCGCCCGTGCCTCGACAGCCTGGCGCAACACCACCGTCGCTGGTGAGGCTACGTGGTGGCATGGCCAATAAAATAACGCGCAGACAGGCATGGCCGATCTTGTTTTGTTCGACTGGCTTTGAGCTGCTGAGCACGTACTTCATGCACAAGGCAGGTGGATTCACGAAACTCGTACCGTCAGTGCTGGCATGCGTTGCATATGGGCTGTCGTTCTCTGGATTCAACATGTCGCTCCGTGGACTCGAGATCTCCGTGGCGTATGCAGTCTGGAGTTCCATCGTGATGGCGGTGCTGGCCTTCATCGGCATGACGTTTCTGGGCGAGAGCGTGAGCGCTGCCAAGGTGGTCGGCATTTTTTCGATAATCTCGGGCACCGTGCTGCTCTCGCTCTCCGGAGCGAAATCGTAGCTCGCATACGCTGACTGCGCGATGCAGGTTGCTACAGATTATCATTCGATGCAATTACAAGTTTGGGAAGCTCTTACCAGCACGTGCAGGGAAATAGCTGATAGGTGTATTGCTATCGGATGGTTGTCAGCCATACGAACAAGGGCAATCACGAGGACGAGGGTGCGAGCGCCGCAGCACCACTCAGCTCTCATCGGAGAGCCAGACAAGAATTTGCTGAAACCTGAATGCAGAAAGCTGAAAGGCTTTAAATGGCACCATTCGCTTCGAGAATCTGCCCAACGAGGTGCATGCAATCACTGTCACGTTTCTCCCGTGTGAATCAGGATGCGTGTCGATCAATTTCGTTTCCCTTGTGGAACGATACCTGAGAAACGTAAAAGTGACACCGGGGGGAGCCGGGACACACACGGTACCGGTAACGTGAGCAACAGGATCTCCCGGGGTAAGTGAGTGAGTGAGTGAGTGAGTGAGTGAGTGAGTGAGGTACCGGTACCCCCCCGACATAACCGAAATGCATCCGCATGGACCATGTGGTACTGTACCCTTTGGTAGTCCGCTGACAGTTCTCACATGGGAAGTACACGGATCAAGGGCCGCTTCAACTTGACTTGACTTGGAGTACAGCGGCAACAAAGTTCTTCAAGTTCTGCGTGAAAAAAACGATTGTTGAACAGAGAGAGGCACAAGCGCGGTCGACGACGCGCGAGTCACTCTCTATGTCGAGGCCGATGTCGGCTCCTGGTGCAATGCATCGGCCAGCTCCGCCATCGACGCCCCCCCCGCGGTACGACGGGGCTGGCGCAGAAGAAGATGCGCAAACTATTGGCGCCAGGATGCAGCGTATTGTCGAAGAGTACGAGAAGAAAGATTTGGACACGCCACGCCCGCCGTCTGCGCCCCAGTCATCGCGACGGCTAGTGTACCAAGTGTCGCCACGGACCGTCAGTCCGCGGACAGCGCCTAAAATGCAGCAGCAGCAGCAGACATGGGTCGTTCGGCCGCAAGGGTCGGCCCATGGGGCGGCACGCCAAATGGGCCATTCGGAAGTGCGCTTGCCGTACTCCCAGCCGTGGTACAAGCCGCAGCTGGATGAGGTGCTGGAGGAGGCGGATAAGTACAAGCGACAGGCTTCACTGCTGCGGAAGACGCTTGAACAGGTTGCCAAGGAGCGCGACGCGGCCGTTGCCACTGGGAAGCTGTCCAACCAAACGATCATGCAGATGAGCGACGCCGCAGTCGAACGGGAGAAGCTCAAGGACAAGGCTCTCGAGGAGGTGGGGCAGATGAGGGCGCAGACGGAGCAAGGCAAGCACGAGAGGGAGAAGCTCCATGAGGAGGTGGATCGGCTGCGAGCGAGGGTCCAGACACTACAATGTGAAGTCGATGATCTAAAGACTGCAATGACTGGATACGTTGAGGACCGCATCAGGGCGGAGCGCGCCGCCGCGGACTCTCTGGCCGCCGTGGCGAGGGCGCAAGGCGAAGCGCGAGCTGCACGTGCAGAGACCATCGCCATTACTGAGGAGCGTGATAAGGCAAGGGAGCAATGTCAGAAGGCCGAGGGGATGGTCAAGGCAACTCAGAAGGCCTCAGCGGCTGAGGCGACGAGGGCTGCCGAGGAACAGCGCGCTCGCCTTGAGGCACTCGCCATCGAGGTGAAGCCCTCGACGAAGCAGCTCGTCTCCGAGAAGGCCGCCGAGATCTCCGCATTGGATGAGGCCGAGCTGCTCGCGAGATCGTCCAGATTTCGAGACCCGGAGGCGCTTATTTGGCCGAGAGGAGCCGGCCGGCGCGACTGCCCCTGCGCCAGCAGCTGCCGCCCGAAGCGTTCATCCCTGCCCGAACGCTGCGCCCCATCTGCGGTGCGATCGACAAGGGTCTTTCAAAGGGGATGATACGTCCGTTGCCGATCATCTGCGTGCTCCTGCCCCGCTCAGCGCTCGGAGACGGCACGATCGAGCACCCTGATCCGAGCGGCGAGTACCTCACCCGAATCGTCAACACGCTCGAGCAGCGGTGGCCTGAGTTCACAAAGCCGCGCGGCGGCAAACCCGCCGCGTCGACAGGCGTCACAGACGTGGGCGTGTTCATCGATTGGGCGTGTTTGCACATGGCATCCATGGAGGTTGCTCCTAGCAGCAACTCCGGCGGCGCGTCCGGCGCAAGCAAAGCCGCCGCACTCCCTCGCAAGCGAAGCGAGCACGAGCAGCGTGTCTTCGACATGGCGCAGAAGGAGTTGCATGCACTCTTCGCCCATGAGCTGACGACCATTTGGATCTTCCCAGAGGGTAAACAAGCATTGGGGCGTCCGGAGATCAAGTTTCGGGAGGCGTGGCCTTCGTACTTGTACTTGCTCGCGTCGCTCATCAAGCCCTCGAATCTCAACGAGCTGCTCCAATGGCCGCTCCTGCTCGATCTGAGTGGCGGTTCAGAGGCGGCAACGGCAGTCTGCCGCCGCGCGCCCTGTGAGCCACTCACATTCCATCCTGGGCATGAGCACGGGGCATGTCTGGGCGCAGCAGGGCTCGTCGCGACGCAGTACCCCGAGGCACTCTGCGCGATGATGGCTGGCGTGGAGGAGCTCGACTTTCGGCGTTGTAACTGGGGGGACGAAGAAGTAGCTTGGCTGGGCGCGATCTTGCCGCTGTGCGGGCGGCTGCAAAGGCTACATCTCTCCGGCAACCATATTGGTAACGCTGGTGCCTGTGCGCTTGCCACCGCGGTAAGCGCGCGGTCCTCGCTCGCCCTTCGGTCGACCTTGCCCAAGCGGCCCCTGCGCGCCGCTCGCCTCGCGCCCAACTGCCTGATCCTTATCCGTAAACCCTGCGTCTGAGTGGCAGATTTCTGCTGGCGCGCTGCGGGACCTCAAAATTCTCTCCCTCGACAATAACGACATCAGCGATGCGGGAGCGTCGGCGCTCTTCACGGCTCTGAGCCCAGGTGAGGGAGCAATCGAACTGCCGATTAAAGATCTCAAGGCGCTCACACTCAATAACAACGCGATCAACGACTCTTCCGCGCTTGCGTTGGCTGGCGCTATCACGAGCAGCAATACTCTCGCTGGCTGCAAGGTTAACTTTGACGGCAACCCGGCGACCAAGGTCGCGCGTACTGCTGTGAAAAAGGCGCTAGCGAAGGCAAAGAAGCCCTCATGAGTGACTCGCCTTGCCGATACCGTGGACCGGACGGTGGTGTGGGTGAGACAAGGCACACTTAGAGGCACACTTCGAGGCACACTAGCAAAGTGAAGGCTCTGGTCTACGTACAGTGTGCCCTGTCGGTGTCGACACGACAGTCGGATGATACGGCGCGGCGGTGTGGTCCGGTCCGCCTCCGTGCGGTGAGAGAACATCTGTTACAATCGGATATATAGTAGAGACGCCGGGAGCGAGGAGAGCAAGACGGTACCCGGTATTATCGATCAACCATGATGGATTTCGTAGCATTCACGAGAGCGGGGGCCGCAAAAAGAACACGCCCGATGAATCGGTGTGGTACATGTACACGACCGGAGAATCACGGAAGTCTCGTGTTGACATATGACAACTAGTCGGATCGTGATCCGGTCGTTCCGTCGCGTCTCGCCTATAACTCGCCTAGCTTCTCCGGATCCGGATGCCGGGGGCTCGGGAAGCGCAAGCTCGCAAGATGGAAGTGGTGCGCACCAACCCGACACCGCGCATGTTCAGCACCCAATTTGCAAGCCCGTGTCCACGACGCGTATGAACCCCGCCCTTCAAGATCGGCCCTGCAAGATCGCAAGCATGCATCCTCGACGCGATCAGATGTCGGGCTCAGCCTCGGGAGGGGGGGGTGGTGCGCCCGCTTCGTCATCGGTGAGGTTGAGCTCCGGCTCCGCCGCCGGCGGCGGCGGCGGCGGCGCCTCATCCTCCTTCATCCGCATTGATATCTCGTTGGCTCGCTTAAGCTGGCCATCGCCAAGGTCGAGTGTGTAAATCTTTTTGGTCGGCTCGTACTCTTTCACAGTCGCAGGCGTTTCCTGGCCGTTGCTGCGAAGCACATACACGGATGTGCCAATGGGGTACTTGGCGCCTGCGCCATCAGCCGTTGGCACTGGAGCATTGGATGCTGGGCCATCCTTGAGCGACGTCATCAAGACGCGCTTCCGAAGGCTGGAGCCCGGCTCACCGATCTCCACCGTGACGATACCCTTGTCAGCCTCAATCTCAACGACAAAGCCAGGGGAATCGGAACCGTCGGACCGAGGAACCAGCACGGAGTCGCCGACGGCGTAGTTCATTGAGACGTGCTGCGTCCAACGAGTTCCAAAAAAGGAGAGGGTCGAAGAAAGGCCTGTCCCCCCCCAGTCTATGTATATAACTCGACACACCAGAGGGCCGACAACATGCCTGACGCGCGCGCGAAGGGCACTGAGACCATGGCGCTAATTTTCACACAACCGAGCAAGCGCCGGGCGCCGGCGTGGCCATCACAAAGAATCGTGCGAGCGACGCGCGATCGGGGAAGGCGCTCACGTATGCCGCCTCCCACTCCGCCGCGAAGCTTTGCGCCTTGCCGACCTCGACGAGCGCCCACACGCTGCCACCAAAGCCGGCGCCGAAGGCGGACGCGCCAAGTGCGCCGAGCGAGCGCGCCGTCTCGGGCAGCCACTCCGTCTCCGGCAGCGTGTTGCGCAGGTGCGAGGCCGTCAACTTCTGGCTAAGATCGACGAGCGTGCCGATGGCGGCCGTGTCGACGGCGCCGGCAGCCTCGCCGCCACCGAGAGCACGCGCAAGCCCGGGCACGACCACTTCTGATTCCGTGTGGAACTGATCGAAACGGCGCGCGAGCGCGCCCGCCTCGCAACCCGACGGGTGGGTGCCGTTGTCGGCGGGGATGATGCTGTCCATTACGGCCTGCTTGACCGCGGGGGCCGCGGGTGGCATCTGCAGCCGGGCAGCTGCGGCCCTCGTCACGGCCGCGAGCGTCGGCCGCACCGCCCAGTCAGCCCGTCGCTCCGCGTCGGGCCCCCCTTCCACCGCGCTCGTAGCTGCCCAGCCGGCGAGGAGGGCCGCGTTGTTGTAGTCGGCGAGGCGCTCCGCGCCCTTGCGCGCGACGGCGCCCGAAACAGCAAGGACGAAGACGAGCCCGGGTGGCATGCGCACGCGCGCTTCGAGGCGTGTCGGACAGAACGAGTATTGACGAAGCTCGCCGGCGCCGCAGAGCAGGATGGCGGTGTGATCTTCGGAGCCGCCAAAGGTGCCGACGCCCCTATCGCCGGGCAGGCTGGGGCCGCAGTCCTGTCCGTTCTCGATGCAGCCGAGGTAGTGAGCGAGCTGCTCGGCCGTCGGCAGCGCACGCACGAGTTCCGGAGAGCTCCCGAGCTTGTTACGAGCCGCGAGGGCCAGGAACATCAGAGTGATGACCGCCGATGACGACGACATGCCGGACGCCTCCGCAAGGTCGCATGAGAGCGCGAGCGAGATGCCACCGCGCAGTCCAAAGTTGCGCGCCAGCCGGCGCGCGGTCACCGCCGGGTACAGCGCCCAGCCTTCGGGCAGTGGCTCACTGGCTGATGCGTCGAGTCGCACCTCCGCCTCGGCCTGCTCGCACGTGAGCTCGAAGGTCGCAAAGATGCGGCAGACGGCATCCTCGCGCTCGGCGCTAACGACGGCGAAGCCGCGGTTGGCCGCGCAGAGGAGGCTGCGCCCGCCCGCGTAGTCGGTGTGCTTGCCCGCGACCTCGATGCGCCCAGGCACCCAGAAGGCGGACGCTCGCGTCGAGGGCGAGATGCCCGCGTCGATCAGCCTCTTTGCGGCCGCCGCGAAGCCAGAGGCCCGGGAGGCGTCGAGCCCGAGGCGCACGAGGCGCGACTCCAGCGCGCCGCCGGGCATCGCTTCGGCGAGCAGCGCACTAACCGTCGTCTCTCCCGGAGCCAGCACGCTCGGAGGCAGGCGTGAGAAGAGGAGCTCCGAAATGGCGCTGATCGGGTCGGCCGTGGGGGCGCTGCTGCTCGTCATCTGTTTTCATACATGTCGAGATAGGAAGGTGTGACACACAACGGGTAAGTGAGTCGCAGCGGGTTACTGAGTGCACGGGAATCCCCGCGGGTCGCTCTGCGATCTTGAACGCGAAACCGCGTGCGATCTCGCATGCGGGCCGCGCTGCGAGATCGCGTGCTTAAGCGTGCGTTTTGACGTTTTCGCGTGCGATCCCGCTCGTCTTTTGCGTGCGATCGCTACTTGTAAGGGGGAGTTAGAGCCGCCCAATCGTGAAATCTGCAGAGAAACAACCTCCGGTGAGAATCCGGCGACCATCCTCGGTGCGACGCACCTCGTTTTTCCAGAAAACACCTCTCTGGTGCTCCTCCCACACGCGCGCGGTGGACGTGGCCGCGCTTCCTCATGACAGCTGGGGTGGTTCAGCCTCCGGCCTCCGGCCTCCTCACGAATGTCTCCGGTTCGGGCTCCGGTTCGGCCTCCGGGCACGGCAGCCATCATTACCCCCACGACACTTCGTACACAGTGATCCTCTTCATCATCCTCTCGTTTCTGGGCGGCTGCATCATCACTCACTTCTCGGCACGCTACTGCCCGTCGCTTCCCTACTCCCCGGCGCTGCTCGTCTACGGCATTCTGTTGTGGATCCTCGACAACCGCGCCGTACTCGCCGGCGGCGCTGAAATTGACGTTGGCTTTCATGAGACGCTCACTCGCTGGGAGGGCATCTCTGGCCACCTCATTCTTCAAATCTTCTTGCCCCCGCTGCTCTTCGCCGACTGCATCGGCATGGACTGGCACACGGTGAAGCGCACCTTCGGCCAGTGCCTCATCCTTGCCTTCCCAGGCATTGTCGTCGTAGCGGTGCTCCAAGCCCTAATATGCACATTCGCGCTGCCATATCACTGGGACTGGATGCTGTCATGCACCTTTGGTGCACTGCTGGCGGCCACGGACCCGGTCGCAGTCGTCGCGATGCTCAAGGAGCTCGGTGCCCCCGCCTCGGTCACGGCGATCGTCGCCGGCGAATCGTTGTTCAACGACGGCTCCTCGATTGTGCTATACAAGGTCTTCTTCATGATCTACAAAGATACGTGGGCGAACCCCGAAAAGGGGTCGGGAGTCGACGCCGGGCAAGTTATCGGGATGCTGGCTCAGCTCGTGCTTGGGGCTGTGGCCCTCGGTGTCGCCTTCTACGTTGTCCTGTATTGCTGGCTCTCGCTCGCTTCACGTCGGGTTTCCCACGGCGACAACACGATTCAAGTCGGCATGACTTTCTTGGGGACTTACGCGTGCTTTTTTCTGGGTGAGAGCTCAATTATGGGCGTCTCTGGCGTGATCGCCGTGGTCGTCATGGCCTTGCTGCTGGCAGGGACGGCATGGCCAATCATCGCCGACAAGACGAACATGCTGCATGTGTGGCATAGCATCGAATGGATGTACCTCACGCTGCTCTTCGTCCTCGCGGGTATCATTGTTGCGGGCGCCATCTTCACGGTCAGAGACTGCGGCGAGGAGATGATTCTTCCAGGTGCTCCGGATTACGAAACTCTTGGCATCTGCTATTCGGACCTCCCGTGGGTGTTGGTCACTTACGTCACGTGCGTCCTCTTTCGGTTTGTCTGCATTTTCCTCTTCCTTCCGCTGCTTCAGACCATGGGTTGGGGATTGAGCGTGGCCAACGCAATCATATGCTCCTTTGGCGGGCTTCGCGCTGGCGTCGGCATTGCCCTCGCCCTTCAGATGAGCTCCGATCTGACCTCAATGGGCATGGACCGCACCGGAAAGCTGGTGCTCTTGCATGTGGCTGGCGTCGTGTTGCTTACCATGGTTGTCAACGCGCCGCTTTCGCCGCCCCTGCTGCGTGCTCTCGGCGTCGCCAAGGTCTGCGAGACCAAGAAGAATCTCCTCAAGGATATCGCGCGCCACGTCCACACGCAAGCACTCGAGGAGTTCCTCAAGCTCCGCGAAGACCCCGAGTGGACATTTGGGGCGTCTTCCGAGTCGGACGCACAAGTGGTCGGTACGCTCTCATTTCTCGCGAATGCGATCAAGCAGGACGCGACGAAGCTGCAGAATTTCGGCGCGCAGTTGCAAGAGGCTGAGCGCGTCATGTTGCTCGCGGCAGTCAAACCCCGAAAACTGAAGAGTGCGGACACGGTCCCAATCTTGCCAGTGGTCACGCCGACGGCGAACGACGAGGGCACGGAGAAGAAGGACGTTTCCGTGGATAAGGGACACACGGAGCGGCTTCTACTCGTGCGCTTCGTCCAACTCCATCTGCTGAAGGGAGAGTACTCGGCCATGGTTGACGAGGGGATCTTGCCAGGAGGCGTCTCGCTAGATCTCGGTCAGTCGATCGACATCGCGATGGACAATCTTGGTGTTCCTCTCTACGACTGGAGGTTTCTGGTGACCAACTCTTTCGAAGTGCCTTTGCTCATGCGCTTCGCGCCCACGCTCGCCAAACGCACTTGGGGCGGGCGGCTGTTGATGGATCGTCTGAAGGCGTATGAGGCCCGCGCCCTCTTCACGCTGCGCTCCTACATCCTTGCTCATGAGCGCGTGCAGAAGGTGCTGGAAAACCTTCTGCACGCCGACGTCAATCGCCAAGAGGTGACACAGTGCGTGGCCGAGTCCAAGCTGGCGGTAGCGGAGGCACGGCGATACTTGAGGAATTTATTGGGGGCTCTCGATGCCGATGCCGAGAACGTCGCAGCAGAGCAAGCTGGGCACACTTCGCGCAGCCTTTTGGCGTCCGTGCGCGCGTGGCAGCTCGCTGCCAAACTGACTTCGAGCGTCACCCACCGAGTTCACGACATGATCGGCCACGGCATCCTCTCGCCAGCCGAGGCCGATAGTCTCCTCTTCTCGATCCTGGCCGAGGATGAGCTGCGCGTGCGCCACGGCCTCCGCAATCATGGGAAGCGCCAGGACCCGCAGACCGCACTGGAAACCCTCACGAGGCTGCTTGCCCAGCGTGAGAAGGCGCAGGAGCGCTTCACGAACATGGAGAGCCGGCTGCGTTGGTCGAACGTCCGAGTGGGAGTGATTGCGTCCAGGAGCGACGGTAGCGCCACTATCCGCGTCGACACGACCAACGATGGCATCCCGGACACTGTCTTGCGCCGCCCAAAGGCATCCCCAATGCTGAACCCTGTGACAAACTCGTCTTTGTTGACTGCGCGACCCATTTACGTGGACACAAAAGGGTCTGGCGTCGCCGACCACATCGCGATCGACACTACGGGCGACGGTGTCGTCGACACGCTTATTGCTGCTCCGCCGGGCGACATTCCCCATGACGTTGATACGGTGGTCTCACTTCCTGTGGACACCCTGGGCGATGGCAAGGCCGACCACATGGCGATCGACACCACGGGCGATGGCCGAGTAGACACCATCTTGAAAATGCCTCACGCGTATGTCTCCACAGATCAGCTTCCCGAGCTGCCGCCCACGGGCAAGATCGCGGGCGCGAAAAGCTGGGGCTTGCTTCCCACACTGAGGGGTCCTTCGAAGCCGAAGACACCGATGGAGACGGAGACTTCCCCGAAGCCCGTGCGGAAGTGGGACTGGGCACCATCAGTCAAGAGCGACTACATCGCGCGCCCCGAACGGCAGCCGGTCGTCGCAGAGATTCCGGACGATGTACTTGATGCGCTCAAGGGCCCTTCGTGTAGCCCTCAGCAAGCGCCACGAGGTGGCCCGCCGTCGTCCAAACTTCCATCGGTTTCATTGCTGCCAGTGGCAATGAATGTGCCGCAATCAGTAGCAACTGATGACTGACTCAAGGAAGGGTTCCTCGGCAGATAATCGTAACGACGGCCAGGCGGCGGGTACTGAGCAGATGCTGCGATCCATGCCGAGCACCAGTGGGCTGTGTGTACCTACAGGCTACAGCAACAGTGTGTACCCCAGCAACAGGTAATGTGTACACTGCCTTTGAGAACGACGGTGGATCGGTGGTGTGGTGAGCGCGGGGGGACCGCGATGAAACTGACTGAGTTAGATGCATGCCCAGTCCTCTTTGGAGGCCAAGGGATGGGCACGGGATGGGTGGATCTGGATGTGCATAATGACCATAGTTCTCAAGGCCTTTTAGGGTTGTCTAGGTTTGGGCACGAAGTCTATGTTTAGTGGCACGGGTGACGGTGGTTGGGCCTCTTAGTAGGCATGTGGAAGAATTGCATGAAGAATTGTTCGGGTGCGGTCGCGTGAGTGTATGACTGAGACCGCGAGAGCGCGAGACGGATAATTTGGTAGGAGGTAGCTAATAACAGTTGAGCTAAAAGTAAATACGCTTGCTCTTAGACGCTCACCCGCACGAGAATCTGTTCGAGAACATGGAACGAGAACACATGCGCGACGTACGCGGTACGGCGAGGGCCGCGCGTCCCCCCGCGCAGCTTCCCGTCCTCACGCACCACTAGGGGTGTCAGCCCAAACCCAGGACACCAAAAACGAGTTCGAAATGATTTTTCGATTTTTCTGTCCGACTCAAACGCCGCTCCCGCACCCGTCGCGACACACAAAAGTGCACGAAGGACC
>ENA-UOXP01002293-UOXP01002293.1-mixed-culture-metagenome-genome-assembly--contig:-NODE-2293-length-11632-cov-31.988253_pt1 | contig 11632 bp, 8 predicted proteins | sample MGYA00238161_ERZ761639 | MGnify/ENA primary metagenome ERZ761639 (study PRJEB28913, sample SAMN08776760) | mixed culture metagenome | isolation source: Freshwater growth medium | place: USA...
GTCTCCGCCACCGCCTCCTCCTCCACCGCCGCCCCCCCCGCCCCCCCCACCCCCACCGCCGCCGTCCCCGCCGCCACCATCCCCGCCGCCACCGGTCCCACCGCCGCCATTACCACCACCACCTTCGCCACCACCGCCCTCTCCGCCCCCACCCTCACCGCCGCCGTGTCCTCCCCCGCCGTCGCCACCGCCCCCATCTCCGCCACCAGCACCACCACCATCACCACCGCCTTCACCCCCGCCTTCACCACCACCATCGCCTCCGCCATCGCCGCCACCGTCTCCACCACCCTCTCCACCACCATCGCCACCGCCTTCACCCCCGCCTTCACCACCACCATCGCCTCCGCCATCGCCGCCACCCTCTCCACCACCGTCTCCACCACCCTCACCTCCACCCTCTCCTCCGCCCTTACCGCCGCCGCCCTCGCCCCCTCCGCCAACGCCTCCACCACCTTCACCGCCTCCACCTGTGCCCCCACCTCCGAGACCTCCTCCGCCGTGTCCGCCTCCACCTCAGCCACCCCCGCCTAGCCCGCCACCTCCAACACCTCCACCACCACGCCCACCGCCGCCAGCTCCTCCGCCCCCGTCCCCGCCTCCCTCTTTGCCTCCCTACCCCCCACCCTTCCCACCACCTTCCCCGCCGCCGAAGCCGCCACCCTCGCCGCCGCCCTCGCCGCCGCCCTCGCCGCCGCCCACACCGCCGCCCTCGCCACCGCCCTCACCCCCACCCTCACCACCACCGTTACCACCACCACCGTCTCCGCCTCCACCGTCCCCGCCACCACCCTCACCACCTCAACCCTCGCCGCCGCCGTCGCCACCACCCTCCCCGCCGCCTTTCCCGCCGGCTCCGCCGCGACCGCCTCCCAGCCCACCGCCGCCGTCGGCGCCGCCGGCGCCGCCCCGTCCACCTCGACCACCCTCCCCACCGCCGTCTCCTCCCGCGCCGCCGACTCCGCCGCCCTCGTCACCGCCGCCATTGCCGCCACCGCCTTCGTCCCCTCCACCTTCGCCGCCACCCTCACAACCTCCCTCGCCGCCACGCACGTACGGCCGGCGCACGGCGGCCGAGATGAGCCTGCGGAAGGTGAGCGACGTGCATGTGGACGAGTTGTACACCCGAGGGGCGACACGGATCCGCGGAGCCCTAACGTTTGTTTTCTCGCAAGACGACGAGCAGCGCGCTGTGGCCGCTATTGCCGCTCGCCTGTTCGATCGGCGCGCCGTCTGCCGAGTCGTTGGGCCTAACCAGCACGAGCACTGCCTGTTCCCTCGGCTCCCCAATGGACTGATCGGTCTCGCCCTGACTAGCGACCGAGCGACGTGCGCCCAGTGCAACAACACCATCATCGAGTCCGAGCTGCCCGAGTCAACCCAGCACATCTTCAATGCGATGCGCGCTGCGAGCGAGATCTTCGAATCGGGCGACGTCGTCGCCTTCCGTGGCGGACCGGTGCTGCCTCCGTCTACGCTGACCTCGTACCCAAGGGTATGGTGGCACGCGCCCGCCTACCACGATTATTATGCAGCCTACGTCGATCCGTTCTGGGGCGACGTGACCGGGAGCGGGCGTGACCCGACGACGAGGGCGGCTGTCGAGCGGCGCCTGGCGGACGCCCCGTTCGAATGCGCTTTTCCGAGGTGGGAAATCGAAGCAAGAACGGATGTTGCATCCGAACACCCACACCCACGCCAATTACAAGTACCCGCACCACGGCCCGAGTGCCTCGAGCGTCCACGGTCCCCGGTATGGGGATGATACAGCGTTTTACTCAGCACTCAGTGGGGTGATCATCTTATAGCTATATGCTTTCTCGTCACTTATCACTGCTCTAGGGATGAGCGTCCTCTGGTTATTGTACAGTACTTTTACTGTTTACACCTGCGTTTCGGCAGACGGGAGGTTGGTGGAGCGTGCGTTCCGAAAAGGCCGACCAACTCATATTGCAAATATGGAGCATCGACGCCTCGTGTGGAGATCTTGATTGTGAATTTCCAATCCTTTGGGCCGCTGTACCGGAAACCGGATGGTCGAGGTCATCCGTCATCGAGGAGCGCGCGCGGAGGACCCGCCGAGACGCTGTCCAGGCACCAGGGCCTGAGGAAATGTCTTATGGGAGCACATCAAAATCCGCCGACAACGACGACCTCGTACACTTTCCGACGACGACTATCTCCCCCAAATCTACTCCTAATTCTGTATTCACAGCCAATGCACATATTACTCGTGTCTCGATGCTCGGCGCTCCGACGACGCCTGCGCTTTTCTGCCGCGAGTGCGGCACTCAGGGCGCGCTCGTGCCGCTGAACGAGCTGCACGTCAATGGGCATCCGCTCTCTCTTGTGCCACAGCTGCCGCGGTGCGGCTGCTTCCTTCGCGGCCACCGTGGGCAACTGCCCGCGACCTTGGCAAGCCTGATTGCCGACACGCCTACACTGTCGGAGCAGTTACAAGCCGTGCTGCAGCAAAAAATTGGATCGGGCATCACCAGAGATCCCGATAAGCCTCCGCTCATATTCACGGACGACCATGCCGAGCATGGCCGCCTAACGCATTCTGCCAAGCAGCTGGTCTCGAGGGAAGTCATGGTCTACCTTTCCAAATGTACGGAAGAGGCGCTGCTCGGATCTATCATCATCACGGCCGACCACAAGCTCTCCGACGTGGTGTCGCTCCTGCGCGACCAGCTCGAAGTCGCCCCTAATGCAGAGCTCTTTCGCGCCTCGCTGAGTCAGCAGCTTCGTGTGCCGTTGAACAAGCGGCAGCACAAGCGGCCGGCGCTGCCTTTCTTTCCGTGCAAGGCGCACTGCCTAATCGTCGAGGAGCCCGCCGAGGCGTGAGCGATGCACACCGTCGCCCCCAGCCTCTTTTGGTGCATCGACTTGTGGAATTATGTAGACGCAAGACGGTGCTCGGTCATGTTGTCCAGAGGGAGAGAGGTAGAGGTCCGCTGGTTTTAGCGGCTAGAGCGCGGTGCGCGGGCGGTGTCCGGTGTACGCCCTGGGCGCCGCGGGGCTATGGAACCATGTAATCTTCGGACCTCGAGTCACTTGACGCGATTTTGTTACGCGCAACACCATGCGCAACACACCATGCAACACACGCAGGTAACTTCTAACTACGGGCTCGCCACGAAGCCACACAGGTTTGACTACGCTTAACGCTACATACAGCTCCAGGCTATTCACTCTACACAGCTGCCACTGAGCGTTGTTGACATGTAGTGTTTCAGTTCCGTCCCACGTGGAAGGCCCAGGGGACCGTAACACATGGATGTTCCGATACGAGCTCAGATGCAGGGCAGTACTCCCAGTTGAAGGAGCTGCGCCCGCAGTGCGCCGACTGAGTAGTCAACAGGCACAGGGAGCGGCGCGGGCGCAGGCAACTGGGGTGCGGCGCTCGCGAAGAAGTTGCCGCCGTGCACCGAGGCCGACACTGAATGGGAGGGTAATTGGGTGGGTACCGTGGATGCGGTAGGCGGGAGAACTGCGATGACGGTGGCGGTGAAATGCGCGGGAGGCCGCAGCGGCTGGGCGTACTCCGAGGGTGGCAAGGGTGCTCCGGCTGCGGAGAACGTCATGTTTGGGTTCGTCATATTTGGGTTGAGTCCGGGATCGGTTGGGAACCAAGCTGAGGGGTTCGTCATAGCTGCGGGGGCGACGCCGAAGGGGGCGGCGGCTGGATGAGGATGGCGCTCACGATGGCGCTCCGGGTGCAGGGCGGTGTCAAAGACACCCGTGCTGGCCGGCATGCGCTGCAGCTGGCTCACGTGCACATCGAGGCCCAGCACGCCGCCTACGCCCGGCACGGCGCCCGTGAGGCTAGTGGCGCTGGGAAGTCCGAGCGCAGATGGCTCGAGCTTTTGGTTCGAGAGGCAAGACCACCGGCGGCCGGGGGGGCGGCCGCGGCGGACATGCGCCGGCGCCTGGCAGACCATGTTGAGGCGAACGCAACGGGTGCACGGCAGCTGACGATCGCACAGAATCTTGGCAACTCGGCATGATGTACAGGGGCGATTCATTTGCATTGGCGCGCTAGGGGCCTGCGGTGGCATGCCCGTGTCATACCGGCGATCGAAGCAGGGATTGACGCCAGGCACAGCAGCCAACATGGGCGCTGACCCAGGGAGCATCAGCCCGGTCATCCCGCCAACGTGAGCAAACACAGAAGGGGCCGTAAAAGCCGATGAGGGGAGCCATGGGAGCGGCTGCGCAAGGGTAAGACGGCTTTCGCCAGCTGCACGACGTGCTTCGTCAGCCAGTTCGACGAAATGGTCGTTATCGTACTGCGTGTCCTCCTCTCCCTCCTCCTCTTCCTCGTCAGATGGAAGCGACCCCATTTCCTCCTCCCCCAACTTCCGCTTCATCGGTGTCGGTGAAGAAGACGATACTGGGGGGGATTTGGATGGCGCCATATTTCGATCCGCCTGAGCTGCTTTGGCATTTTGGGCCTTCATGGGAGCGACGTGATCGGCGGCCCTGAGCAACAGGTCCAAGGTTCTCACGTCGCTCATTTTTGCAAAAAATGAGTTCAGCGAGACCGTCGGACGAGCCGGAGACGTTTGACGAAACGTCGAAGTCGCCTTATCAAAATACATCCGATTACCTAAAGATTTCCACAACGTGCTCGTGATTTCAGCCGCGCAGGTCTTGCTTGAGCTCCACGGCTCGCGCATGGGAAGTCCTACATGTATGAGCCTCAGCACAGAGCAAGGAATATAAATTAAGTTCTCGCGACGTTGTGAATTCAAGATTTGAATTTATTGAATCTGTTGCACGTACAGTATGAGACACGCACAATCACGGAGAGCGGACGGAGCGATTACCTCTAACCCATTCGAAACCCTCGATCGAAACCCATGGGCCATGGTCTACCCACATGGTCTATCCATGGCCAACGCGGCGCCAAGAGTGGCCACTCGACAACTGTTCCTACATGTACAGTACCATTGCAACGAGATTCCGAAACAGCCAATAATTGAAGCACTATGACAAAGAATATCGTGCCCCGACGCCTCACGGCCTCAGGTTCCGTATAAGTTCCGTACGGATCTAATTTTTCTTTCTTTCTGCGTGGCTCGCAGGCTCGGGCAGTCGGGCTGGTAGCGTGGTCGCGTGGCAGCAAGACGTGGCAGGCTCGTGGACATCCACACATCCTTTTTGTGGACGAGAGCGCGAGAGGCCCTACGTGAGCGCGTGCACTCACACCCCCACCCCCCTCCTCATGTCCGGCCCCAACGCGGAACGGGGGACATCCTAATTCTGCACTAAAAAGGGAACTGCGCGCGAACCAATTTGGGACAGTGAAACTTGATTCCTACATGTACAGTACCATTGCAACGAGATTCCGAAACAGCCAATAATTGAAGCACTATGACAAAGAATATCGTGCCCCGACGCCTCACGGCCTCAGGTTCCGTATAAGTTCCGTACGGATCTAATTTTTCTTTCTTTCTGCGTGGCTCGCAGGCTCGGGCAGTCGGGCTGGTAGCGTGGTCGCGTGGCAGCAAGACGTGGCAGGCTCGTGGACATCCACACATCCTTTTTGTGGACGAGAGCGCGAGAGGCCCTACGTGAGCGCGTGCACTCACACCCCCACCCCCCTCCTCATGTCCGGCCCCAACGCGGAACGGGGGACATCCTAATTCTGCACTAAAAAGGGAACTGCGCGCGAACCAATTTGGGACAGTGAAACTTGATTACTGGCGGTCGCGTCCTGAAGCGGCCTAAATTCTGAAGCGTGCAGCATGGCCGACAAGAAGGAGAAGGCCAAGTCGTATCTGCCAGGACGCCACGTGTTGCGGCGCACCTTTGACAATGTCATGACCGAGTTCTTCGTCACCGGCTTGGTGCTGCTCAACATGCTGGGGATGCTCGTTGACATGGCCGTCACCGATGCGGGCTGCAATATCTACGACAACATCACGATGATCCAGGCGTGCATCACCCACCACGAGGAAGACGCGTTCGTCATCAGTTGGACCAATGCATTCCAGTACACGGAGCTCGCCTTCCTCCTCATCTTCACCGTCGAGATCCAGCTCCGGCTGTACGCATACGGCTTCCCCTATTTCTTCGACGTTCTGAACTGCGTCGACGCGCTTATCGTGATCGGGCTGCTCATCCTGCAGCTCCAGTTGGTAACGGTGCTGTCGACTGCCGGTGACTCCTTCAATTTTCTGCGCATCGTGCGCCTGGTGCGTCTTGTGCGCCTCTTCGTCGTGATGAACAAGGTGCAGAAGGCGCAGCGTGCGTACAAGAAGGCCAAACATCTCAAGTTTGGCTCGCCCGTCGAGCGCGTTATGGAGCTGCTGATCGATATGAAGGGCCGACTCGAGGATGCGGACGACGTGTCCGACATCAGCTGGATCATGCACCTCATCTCGTCGGACAAGCTGTACACCATCGACCTCAAGGTGGCAGGCGGCGCCAACGTCTCGTCAGAGATGATGTCGTTTCTCGAGAATAATCTTGGCGGGGGGCGGCGCCAATCTGTCGACGTCCAGTGCGGTGAGACCCAGGCCGCATTGCCCTCGACGGCGCAGGGCCTCAAGCGACTGGAGACCAGGATGCTCGAGGGCGGCGAGTCGCTCGCAGCCCTGGAGCTCGCTCGGATGGATCAGCTGTCGACGCTGCCGGAGATTCGGGCGTACCTCCACCCTCCACAATCGTCACGAAGGTTTTCGAGTCCGTACTTGGACGTTCTGCCCGGCAGAAATTTCGTCTCCAAGGTGCACGGATGGGACGTGGACGTCTTCGATTTCGCCGCCAAGGCCGAGGGGTCGCACCTTGTGCTCGGCGTGCACCAGCTGCTCGAGGACCATGGGCTGATCGCCAAGCTCCGACTGTCCAAACCTCGGTTGCTCACCTTCTTGCGGCGCGTCCAGGATGGCTACAAGGCCGAGAACCCGTACCACAACTCGGTGCACGCTCTCGACGTGGTGTTCAACACCAACTACTTCATCCGGCACAAGCTCGTCGACGAGTTGATCACGCCGCTCGACCGGCTCGCGTGCATCGTCGCGTCTGCAATCCACGACTATCAGCACCCGGGCGTGAACAACCAGTTCCTCCAGCAGACGAAGCATGAGTACTCGCTCACGTACAACGACCAGTCGATCCTCGAGTCGCACCACCTCGCCTCCGCGTGGAAACTGCTTCTACTCGACGAGTGCAACTTCCTCAAGGGCTGGCCTCGGGAGCAGTACCTCGAATTTCGCGACTGCGTCATTCAGTTGGTGATGGGAACGGACATGAAGTTCCACTTCGAGCACTACACCAAGTTCAAGACGAAGGTGTCGAGCAACACCTTTGTGGCGGGCTGCGACCGCGAAGACGTCAAGTTCTTGCTCGCGCTGATTGTGCACGCGGCGGACATTGCGAACCCGGCCAAGCCGCTCAAATTGTGCCTCAAGTGGACCGAGCTTGTCATGGAGGAGTTTTTCCGACAGGGCGACCTCGAGAGGAATCTCGGGATGCCCATCTCGCCCTTTTACGATCGCGAGAAGACGAGCGTGGCCCAGTGCCAGATGGGCTTCATCAACGTGCTCGTCAAGCCGCTCTTTGTCGAGCTGTGCGGGCTACTCGGCGAACAGGCGACCCGGGACTGCATCGGCGCGCTCGAGGAGAACCTCAAGGGCTGGGAGGTTCACGGCAACGACCTGCTCCTCAGGAAGGGCGTCGTCTCGCCGACGGCTGGCGCCGCGGACGCATCTCCAGCCAGGGGGGTCGATGGAAGCAAATCGTCGCGGCGGGTCTCCAAATTGATCTAATGAGATGCGTGAGAGGAGTATAGGTCCGCGGCGCGGGCGACGCGCTTGCGGCTACCGTGTGTACCGATGGCGTGTGGCCGCGTCTCACTCGCCACCTTCATACAATCCCAGCAAATAAACCTTCCACGGCACGTGAACTTAAGTTCTAAAACTCTGGATGGCAGCGGTCGACTGGCCGCTCACAAAACAGCCCCAACCATACCTCAAAGACCTCAAGACCTCGAACGAAGTGTTGACTAGCGCCGTGTTGAGAAGTTTGATTTTCGCACAAATTCCATGCTGAAGAGTGCTCAGACTGTCGGAAGGCGGGCTACGCCGCAGCGCCCCCGCAGCTTTCGCAGTTTCCGCAAGCCCTGATGCCCGTGACCTTCTCTCGGCGAGACGGGGTGCCCAACGGCCTCTCCAAGATCGATGAGAAGGAGGACGATGATCTGCCTCCGCCACAGGATCTGCCGAATCCCGCCGCCACCAAGCTGACGCGAAGGACGTCCAAGATCCAGATTGGACCCTTTGGTCAAATCTCGATGTCATCGCTCATCCAGGCGTGCGCCGAGGGTAACCTCGATGGTGTGGAGGGCGCGCTCGCCGCGCTCGACAGCCCGGAGATGATCAACCAGGACCGCGACGCCTGGGCTGGCTCCATGGCAATACACTGGGCCGCGTACACGGGCAACGCGGCGGTGGTGAACGCGCTGCTCTGCGCCAAGGCGGACCCGCGCCTGACCAACAAGCGGTATACCGAGGTTGCGCTGCACCTCGCAGCGCGCTACAACCGCACGACGGCAGTGGTCGGACTTCTTGTGGAAGCAGCGCCCGACAGCATCGAGCTGCAGAATGCAAAGGGTAACACTCCGCTGCACGAGGCGGCGTACGAGGGCCGGGCGCACATCGTCGAGGAGCTGCTGAAACGCGGCGCCAATATCGAGGCGTGCAACGATGCCTACTCGCGCGGCGGCCTGACACCACTGCTCGCCGCCGCAGAGTATGGCCATGCGTCAACGGTGCGTCTGCTCCTCGACTGGCGTGCGGATGCTACAACCGCTCCCCTGCAGTCCCGTCAGATGCGCTCCCTGAGTGCTCACCAAGCAGGCCTAGTAGGCCAGCTGCCAAGCTCATCTTTTGCGCAGGGTCGTGCGCCGACTTCGTCGCGTCTGCTGGCGAGCGGCCGACGAGCGAGCACGCACCACCGCATCGATCTCGTGCCCGCGAGCTCAGATCTGAGCGATCTCTATGAGTTTCGTCTACCGGGTTACGGCGCACTCTCGGTGACCATCACCGCCGGGCAGCTGAACCTGATTGCGCCCGATTGCGTCGGATGGCGACTGATGAGTCCATCACACTCGCGTGCAGGTGGCCATCACCGCCGGGCAGCTGCTTGTGGCGTTGATGCTCCTCGAGCACACGCTGTTCACGCGCGGCTTTTGCCCGGCTATCTTCACACGTGAGCATTCGGAGCGCGTCGTGCGAATGTGGGCCATCGATCGGCCTGGCTCGGATACCAAATCGGCACTGTCGCAGGTGAAGCAGCCGCTGATGAGCCATCGCCAGTGATCACGGATGAGCACTGAGTACCTCCGATCACCCACTCGGCGTGTTCACACCCACTCGCAGGCTGAGATGGCGCGTCTCTTCTGCCTCTTAGTGCTCTGCTCACGGCCCGAGGGCGCTCCGCCGCTGCGCGCTCGTTCACGACGTGCCGCGCCCCGAGGTCCGCACCGTATGATGAGCGCGACGAGCCACGCGGCGAGCGCGGAGATGCTCGGTTCGCATGTCATGCTGGGCTCACCCGACCCGAAGCAGGCGCGCCGGCAGGTGGAGCAGCACGAGCAGCTGGTGCGCGAGAGCAATCGTGACAGAGAGTCACATGTGACACGAGAGAACACATGCATCATGGCCCGTGCGATCTCCCAGGCCTCGGCAGATCGCACGGGAGATCGCGCGGGAGATCCGAGCACGCCCCAGCCGAGGCGCAAGGGGGTGCGGCTGGCGGAGGCTCCGGTTTCGTCCGAGCGCTCCGACGAAACTGACGAAGCCGACGAGGACGAGGAGGGCGACGACCAGAGCTTTGAGAGCGTTGGCGGCCGCCCACCCAACCCGGTACCGCTCTCGAGCGAGATGGCCTGAGATGATCCGAGATTGTCCGAGACTGCCCGAGATTGTCCGAGATGGTCCGAGACTGCCCGATATTGTCCGAGATTGCTCGAGACTGCCCGAGATGGCACGGTAGCTGAGTACACTGTTGCCACGGAGGAGACTGATTGCCACTGATGACAATGATTGTCGCTCCCATCAGGTGTTGCTTTCTCTTGAGATTGCAGCAGCCATGCTAGGCGAGACAGGGAGGTTTCAGCGCGACCGCGTCGTATGCGATCGACTCCTGTCCGCATCGACGCTGCTTCAGCACATTGCCAGCGGTCTGGTCGAGGGCGCGGTGCGTCTGCTGGCCTCTGATGGCCTCTGATGGCCTCTGATGGCTTCTGATGGCTTCTGATGGCCTCTTATGGCGTCTGAGTGCCTCTGAGTGCCTCTGAGTGTTATTGATGGCCCCCTTTTTCATCAGGTGCGCGCGGCTGACGAGAAGGAAGAGGCCAACCGCTCCTTCAACCCTTGGCGCACAGGCACTGATCCCGTCGAGCCCAGGATCGCTCGCGACTTTTTCGTGCGCATGAGCTTGCCCCTCGCCGCCGAGCACGAGCTCAAGGTCTTCGTGTCCAACCCCTTCGTCTACTCACACCTGGTGCACCTCTTCTTCCCGGAGGCGAAGACGTCGTCCCGGGCGCTCAGCGCGGCCGGAGCAGACCACGGCGGCGGCGCTGTCCGGAGCGCTCAGGACGGCGGCGGCGCGAGCCAGAGGCGCTGTCCTGAGCGCTGCCCGCCCTTCCTTAGCTGGCACTCGCTGCGAGAGACGCTGCTCACGACGGCGCTCATGCTCGGCCACGTCATCGCGCTGCCGTTGCTGCTCGTCGTGCCTCGCTGGATGGAGATCGAGATCGAGGAGAGATTGCGCAAGGCCATCACCGATCGCCGACTCCCCATCGGCATCGTCTGGTTCTTTCCGTCCGGCCGCTTCGCACTCTGGTGCCTCGCGACCGCAGGCCTCGCCGCGTTGGTTACGACTCTGCCCGCGCCGCCGCTCGCGTCCACGGACAGATCCTCGGGAGAGCTGCCTAATTTGGAAGGTGTGCCGCTCGCGGTGGTTTCGCCTCTGGGGGTACTGTATGCGGATCTGCTGCTGCTCTCATACGCGCTGGGCTGGGCACTCGGTGAGCTGTCGGACCTGCTCACCACCGCAAGCTGGTGGTTCTACATTCGCGACATCTTCAACGTGGTGGACATCTTGCTGGTCGTGGGGATGCTCGCCACACTGGGCACACGGCTGGCGCTCACCCACGGCGTCGTGGCGGGCGAAGCTGCCCAAGCGATCGCATTGCCGTGCCAGGCACTCACGGCTTGGTTAGCGTGGCTACGGCTGCTCCAACTGCTCTTCATCTTCCCGCGCACGGGCCCGCTCCTGATCATGACTATCCGGATGCTCGAGGACCTCTGGCAGGTGATGAGCCTCTGATTACGCCCTGATTGCGCTCTAATGACCATCTGATGACCATCTGATGACCATCTTCGGATGCTCTATGGCAGTTCCTCATGCTGGCCGCATTCGTCCTCATCGCCTTCGGCTCCGCCTTCTTCGTTCTGATCGTCGCGCCGCTCGATGCGAAGACTCATGTGGAAGCAGACAGTGGCACCAGCAGTGGCCAATTCGATGGGCCATTGTCGGCGAAGCTCTCGTTTGCAGGTGCCTGCCTCTCTGATGGCCTCTCTGATGGCCTCTCTGATGGCCTCTCTGATGGCCTCTC
>ENA-UOXP01002302-UOXP01002302.1-mixed-culture-metagenome-genome-assembly--contig:-NODE-2302-length-11600-cov-36.611260_pt1 | contig 11600 bp, 5 predicted proteins | sample MGYA00238161_ERZ761639 | MGnify/ENA primary metagenome ERZ761639 (study PRJEB28913, sample SAMN08776760) | mixed culture metagenome | isolation source: Freshwater growth medium | place: USA...
GCAACTCCCGAGATCTATCGTATCTCCACCGCGGCGCGGTCTCGCACAAATCGTCTTCGGCATCGTGAGTACCTACGCCCTCGCGCCTCGCCACCATGCCAAACTGGCACCGCTCACGCCAGCGGCACCAACCAGCATGCGGTCAGTGCACCTCGACACCGGCGGCCGCCTCGAGCAACTTGGTGATCTCCGGCTTCTTGTTGATGGATGCGATCTCTAGAGGCGTCTTGCCATTGCCCGAGGCTGCTTTATGCACATCGGCCTTCGCCTCGAGGAGCGCCTTCGCCGCGTCCACGGCGTTCGAGCGCACAGCAAGCCCCAAGGGTGTCCATCCGTCGCGGCCCACGGCATCCACGGCCGCGCCGTATTTCGTGAGCAGCTTGATCGTGTGCACATTACGCAGCAGGGTCGCCTGATGGAGCGCCGTGTTGTCCTTGCCGAAGGCCTTGCAGCCAAGGCTCAGATCCGCCTTGGCCAGTACCAGCAGCTCGACGACCTCGTTCAGACCACCCATGAGCGCCAAGTGCAGCGGCGTGGCGCACTCGATGTTGGGCAAGTTCGGGCTCGCCTTGTGCTCGAGCAGCAGCCGCACGAGGCTCGGGTCACCGGGCGGCGCATCCTCGCCAGCCTCCTCGGCTTGCTCGACCATGCGGATCACGGCCAAGTGCAGCGCGGTCTGGTCGGTGTTGTCGAGCTTCTCGATCTTGCCGTCCACTTTCTTGCCCCACTGTCCTGAATGCTGGCCGTCCGTCCGGAGGCTGATCGCGTTCACCGGTGCGCCATGGGTCAAGAGCTTCTCGCATACGGCGAGGCTGCCGGCCTCGGCGGCAATGTGGATGGGCATCAGGCCCTGCGCGTTGTGTAGGCTCTGCGCCGACGTGAGGGAAGAGATCGCCTGCTTAGCAGCGAGCACCGCGAAGCTCATCGCGTCGTCGGTGGCTGTGGAGCTAATGGCGGATTTGTTCTTGCTGGCCTCGCCGAGGATCATTTCGAGACAAGCAGAATTGGCCGCCGGCGCCTCCTCCTCCTCGACGAGTGGATCGTCACCGATGCTCTCGCCCAGCGCGGCCTTGACGGCGAGATGGAGCGGCGTCTCGCCCTCGGCGTCCTGCTCGCTGAGCTCAATGCCATTCGCGAGCAGCTCCCGCAGCAGCTCGACGTCGTCCGCAATGACGGCCGCGTGCGCCTTGAGCGACGGCGCACCGCACAGCTCGCGCATCTTCTGATCCTTCGCCACCTCGTGCGCTCTCATGCCGTTGCCAGCTTTGATGCTCGGATCTGCCCCACACTCAATGAGCAGCTTGGCAACGGCGTGCTTGGAGCTCTGCGAGGCCATGTGCAGCGGAGTGATGCCAAACTGATTCTGCGCGTTCACGTCGGCACTGTAACGAATCAGCACTTCCGCCACCTCTATGTTGCCCCAAATGGCAGCGACGTGGAGTCCTGTCTGCCCGATCTTGTTGGTAGCGGACGGGTCCATGCCCTCTTCGAGCAGTGCCGTCATGGTGTCCACATCATTGTCCTTGGAGGCGCGAAGGACAAGGTCAAACGGAGCAGCCCCCGCAGGCTTCGCACGCTGGTTCGGTGATGGTGGCATCCGGTGCGAGGCGGCCGCCTGGGGCGCGCACAGCTTCAGAGCAGCAAACAAGTGTATGCCCAGTCGCCCTGGTGGGGGTGCTCAACTTGTGCTCGAAGTGCTCGTCTTTTGTGAATCGGCAAAGCGAAGTGTTTGAAATTTCGAGCGATCCGGCTTGACAGACGCTCACACTCAAACACGCCCTTGGCACAACCCGTCATCGAGCAATCTCCGGAAGATGCACATCGCGAGGGGACGAAGATCCACTCAACATGCTTGCGTCACGAGCCGCCGCACCGCTGGCGCTCCGCAGCCATCCCGAGGTTTACTCGGCAATGCGCTCCCCATTCCCATTGGTCCGCATGGCTGAAACAAGTCAGGTGAAATCATGGTACGACGCTGGCCTCCGGCTCTTGAATGAGCCTGAGTCGCCGACTGTTGAATCCTGGTTCGATGAGGGTCTGGCTGTGGTCGAGCGGCGCAATCAAATGGCCGCTGCGCTCGCGCAGAAGAGAAAGGCGATGCTCCTAAAGCGCGAAGGCGCTGATGCGATTGCACGCCGCGAAGAGAGCACCGCCAAGACCGCAGAGATGGCAGCGGCAAAGAAGGCAGAGCCACGCTCTCTCGAGGCTGAAGTGGACAATTCACAGTTGCCTCCTGCACCGCCAACTCCCCTGCCCTCGCCAGCGCCCTTGGCCACATTGGAGACGTCTGCCTTGCTCGGTAAGCTGCTGCTAACTGTGGCCAAGGTAGCTGAAAAGACGACGGCGGTCATTGATGCACGACTGGCGGAGGCTCCCCTGCCGGCCCGGATCACTGAGCTGGACCGCGTGGAGAAGCTCAAGTTTGCGGTTCCACGGTATGCCTTGGCAGCAGCGCAGCTGGCTTACGAGGACGCGACGGCCAAGCTTGAGGAGCTGTGGACGCCCGAGACGCAGGAGACTGCGCAGCGCATTGCCACGGAGATCCTCGCTGTCTCCAAGGGATTGGCCGTGGCGGGCATGGAAACGGCGAAGCAGCTTGCGGAGAAGTTCACCGAGCAGGCTAAGGCGGCCACCGAGGAGGAGCCCCAACGCACGGCGGCAGCGGAGGAGTCTGAACGAGTGGCGCGGCCCTCGGTGGATTCAATCTCGGATTCAATCTCGAAGTCAATCTCGATGGATTCAATGCCGCCGCCGATGGCCCCTGCGCCTGCACCCGCGCCCGCAGCTCCCAAGATGGCCGACATCGTCGACACTGCGGGCGGCGCTGGTGCTTTCAAGACCCTCGCCGCAGCGCTTGGTGCTGCCGGCCTCGTCGACACCATGAAGAGTGTGGGGCCCTTCACCGTGTTCGCGCCGACGGACGCCGCCTTTGCCAAGCTGCCCGCGGGCACCATCGAGGACCTCCTCAAGCCCGAGAACAAGGCCAAGCTCGCCGCCATCCTCACGTACCACGTTGTGCCTGGCAAGGTGATGGCCAGCACTGTGGTCACCATGGATGGCGCGAAGGTGCCCACCGTCAACGGCGCCGAGGTCACCATCAAGGTCGGCAAGGACGGCGTCATGGTCGACGGCGCCAAGGTCACGACGACCGACATCGAGTGCACCAACGGCGTCATCCACATCATCGACTCCGTCATCCTACCAGCGGCGGTGCCGGCCAAAGAAAAAGAGGAAACGTTTTCATTCATGGCGCCTCCGCCCGGCCTCGAGTGCAATGATGATGACGAGTGCGTGCTGCCCGAGTTGGAGAACGAGGACGAGGAAACCTCGGCCGTTGCCGACGAGGGGGACTCGATGGCCGCGGGTATGGCTGTTGTCGAGCGGCGCAACCAAATGGCAGCTTCGCTCGCGCAGAAGAGGAAGGTGATGCTCCTGAAGCGCGAAGGCGCTGCTACGATCGCTCGCCGCGAGAAGATCGAAGCCGAGGAGCAGAAGAGGAAGGTGATGCTCCTGAAGCGCGAAGGCGCTGCTACGATCGCTCGCCGCGAGAAGATCGAAGCCGAGGAGCAGAAGAGGAAGGTGATGCTCCTGAAGCGCGAAGGCGCTGCTACGATCGCTCGCCGCGAGAAGATCGAAGCCGAGGAGCAGAAGAGGAAGGTGATGCTCCTGAAGCGCGAAGGCGCTGCTACGATCGCTCGCCGCGAGAAGATCGAAGCCGAGGAGCAGAAGAGGAAGGTGATGCTCCTGAAGCGCGAAGGCGCTGCTACGATCGCTCGCCGCGAGAAGATCAAAGCCGAGGCCACGCAGCAAGCAGCGACCAAGGCTGCGACTGTTGCAGCCGAAGCAGCAAAGACAGCTGCTGCGGCTGAGGTGGAGCGCATCGCGGCCGAGGCAGCGGCGGCGGCTGAGGCGGAGCGCATCGCTGCCGAGGCATCGTCGGCGGCTGAGGCTGAGCTTATCGCTGCGGCAGCGGCTGAGGCGAAGCGCATCGCTGCCATAGCGGCGGAGGCGGAGCGCATCGCTGCCGAGGCAGCGGCGGCGGCTGAAGCGAAGCGCATCGCTGCGGATCAAGCCAAGGCTGATAAAGCTGATAAGCAAGCCAAAACTGCTAAGGAGCAAGCAAAGGCTGATAAGGCTGATAAGGCTGATAAGCAAGCCAAGGCTGTCAAGGAGCAAGCAAAGGCCGATATGGCGAAGGAGAAAGCCAAACAGGAAAGGCAGCAAGCAAAAGCCGTCAAGGAGGAGGCGAGAAAATTAACCGACGAGGAGGAGGCGTCGCCATTGTCAGCAGCCGATGGGTCGGCACCCGACGAGGCAAAGCGCAAGACGGCGGAGCAAGCGGAGGTCGAGCGGCTTGCTGCCAAGGCAGCGGCAGCAGCCGAGGCAGCGGCAGCGGCCGAGGCAGCGGCAGCGGCCGAGGCAGCGGGAGCAGCCGAGAAAGCGGCAGCGGCCGAGGCAGCAGTAGCAGAAAGACGTCTCAAGCTTGACTACATCAGGGCGCAGCTCAGCATTTCAGACACGCTTCCGGTGAAGGAAGTCGTCCAGCAGGCGAACGCTATGGTGGGCTTACCCAACAAGGGCACTCTTTCGACGCAGGTGGAGGCGCTCTTTGAGGCGGTTGCCGTACCCGACCTGAAACGCTTGGCAGCGGAGAAGGCGCAGGCCGAGAGGGAGCAAGCGGAGAAGGCGAAGGTCGTCAAGGGTGCGGCAGTCATCATGCCAGGTGACATTCAACCGGGCTTCTCGGGAGGGTGGTGAGAACGTGAACATGGAGCATGTAGACGAGATGCATGAAAACGATGCTAAGTTTTACATGCCATGGCCAGCAGACAATGACGTTCTACCGGGCTTCTCACCCTGGTGGCTTCTACATGGGACAAGATGCAAGAGCATAATTGTAAGCTTCCATGCCATGAGATTGCCTTGAAGGTGAATAGTGAATGGGGCCGGAGGAACCTATGCCAATGTCTCGCCTAGGCTCCAGAGCTGGATTGCGGATCGGCGACGAGACGAGTCCGGAATCACGTGGTCACAAGAAGTTGCTGTTCGTACGGGTAGTGTAGGGGCGGGGGGCGGGATCGCTCTAAAGCCCGAAGGGGTTGAAGTCGAGTTAAAGTCGAGTGGGTGGCCCTTGCTGTATAATGCTAGATACGAATAAAGCAATCGGGTCCTGAATGGTGGTGAATGCGCCTGTCAGATCGTGCTATCTATCGTGTAGATTTGTTTCCCCAGAGCTCTGAGGCCGGGTCGGAACAAATCTACAGAGTAGAGAGTTCAGAATATGGGCGGGCACGGCAACGACCAGCGCACAGCTAGCCTCAATGCATTCCAACCCTCGACCTGCTGCACACACCTCACTTGAAGCAGCCTCTCCGCAATCGGCAGTGCGATGTCATAGGAGCGCTTAATAGCGAGCGGCGCAAACGTGGGCGCAAAGCTGGGCAGCGGAGCGTCAACCGTGCTCGGCAGCGAGGAGGTACTGCTCGCTTTGGATCGCGCAAAGTGCGGCCTCATTCTCTTCCTGCTGCTCACCAGCATGAAGTAAGCGCGGGCCTGCGTGAGGGCGTCGTAAATCACGAGCCGGGTGCGGCAGCCCCGGTATTGGCGTTGAATGCGCCGAACGGCCGCATGTACGGCCTTCATGCGCTTGCGCATGCGGTTCGCGCGCACGATTGCCTGGATCATCGTGGCGTTGCCACTTTGCAGGCGCAGGCGTGCTTTCGCGAGCCACACTCGCGAGCCCGACTGGATGATGGCGCTCGCTGCCTGGGTGACCATGCGCTGATTCTCGAGCGCCTCCGAAAGCTGGGTGAGGGCAGACATCTCCAGGCCGGAGCCCTTGCCGCCTTGCACGCGCACGGGCGTGTGCTTGACGCGGATCTTGCTCTTCGGAGGGATCTGCGCCTCGAGTCGGCCTAGACGGTGATTCAATGTTCGCACCATCAGGTTGAGCAGATGGCCCACCGCGTTCTCTGTGGGCTGGCGCGCCGTGTCCCACCATTCGCCGTCTTCGCGCTTCACAAAGTTCTCATACTTCTCGCGGCTCGTTTCCCTGAGGTGCATAAGGAACTCAAAGGCGTCCGCCTGCCCAGATGCCTCGAGCTGATCATCCGTGGGCAGTGCCTTGCAAAGCGCAGCGCGCACGATCGCCTCAAGGAAGTCCCAAAAGGAGAGATTCTCGACTTTTTCGCGACTCTTGAGCGCGTTCTCGTCAATGACGCACATGCGACTCCATAGAAAGATGAGCCGCGCGTCATCGATCGACAGGTCGTCGTCGATGATTGCAAGGTCGCGCGCCAGCTGCACCCACTCGACGACGGAGAGGAGCTTGTTCGACTCCGCTTGCTTCTTACCCAAATCGCCGTCTCCCTTGGCGTAGCGTTCGTAGAGCATTCGCAGCGCCGGCTCATACATCCGGAGCGCGGAGTCTGTCGCCTGCGTGTAGCAATACTTATCGCGAAATTCGTTCGAGTCCTGGCGCGTCGCGGGATCACACTTGGCCTTCATCGTCTCGAACAGCTTCACGAGAGCGTCGGACACGTCAGTCAGCTTCGCCCTGCCCGTGAGCACGTAGCGCGCGACCGCGACCCGGCACAGGCATTGCATGTACTCGGCACGCGTTAAGCCGAGCTTAGAGTTGTGTTCAAACCTCTTGCGCTTCGTCGTCGTCTTCTTCTCGGGCGCCTGGTAGATGCCGAGCGCATTCACCAACGGCCCCTCCTTCACTGCTGTGTTGGCGACGACGAAGATGAGGTCATAGTTGCCCATGTCGGCGGTGCCTGACCCGCTGACCACGAGCTCACACTCCTCAAGGAACGCCGAGTAGCCCAGGTTCGTGATATGGAAGAGGTCGTCGGACGGGCTCTGCGTCGCATAGTGGTCGAAAGTCGACAGGAAGAAGCGCGCATTCACTACGAAAACGGACTCCATCTCCTTGAGGAACGCGTCGAGCTTGGAACGAGGCACGCTGCTCTGGTCTTTGGTCTTCATCGCGGCGTCATGCTTGAGCAGGAACTGGGTCAGATTGCTCGTCTCGATACACTCGCGCCAGTCGGTCTGCACCGCTCGCTCGAGGCAGCGATCCGTGTCCCAGAAATCCTTCGAGTCGGACCATTTCTCGCGACCGCGCCATATCGACTCGGCAATACGATACGTACTGCTCGATCCGCTCCCACCGCGACCGCGATTGTCGTTGTCATTGCCCTTGCTTAATCCGCTCCCACTTCGCCCGCGATTGTCATTGCCATTACTGTTGTCGTTGTCGCGCGGACACGACGTGCGCGATGCCACTGGTGCCGCTGCGGCCTCGGGCACGAAGAGCCGATTGCGCTGCACGCAGACTAGTGCGTGCTCAAAGGCGCGTCCCGACGCGCTCGAGGTGGGGTCGCGCTGAATCCCCTTGAGCGCACGGTGCGCTGAGAACTTGAAGTCGCGATGGCGCTTCTCGAACTTGGAGACGCGCTCGGCCAGCTCGCGCCGCCGCTCGAGGGTCAGCGAGATCGGGATCTCCCGCTCGAGGGTCAGCGAGATCCCTAGCTCCGCCATATGCTTCGTTACCGCCGGCGCGTCGCCGAGGGTGCTGACGGCCTGAGCAGGAGCCGCCGGCGCCGCGACAGTAGACGCGGTTTCAGCGGTCACCAAAGCTGACGCTTTGAGAGAGGACGTGCCAAGGATTGGGGCACGGCGGTGAGACGGCTGCGAGTTTAGGTGCGGCGAGATGCCGGGAGAAGCTGGTGCCGAGGAGTCAAGCCGAGGTCGTGTACACGCGCGCGAGATGGCTGCTGCAGAAATTGGCGGCGGCCGGTGGCGTGGGACGATTGCACTGTTTGCAGCACCAGAGGTGGCGGTGTTTGCGGTGGAGGCGGTCGTCATGCCGAGCGCGTGCACATTGCCTGATCGCCCCAACTCAGCATGCTTGGGCGATCGTGCTGTAAGATGAGCGGCGGGCTCGTCATCAGCTTCCACTAGTACCGTCTCAAACTGAAATGCGGGCGAGCCTCTCGACGGCGTCCAACCTCGAGCGCCCGCGGTGAGCCAGTGCCGAGGAGCTGTGCGCAAAGCCTGTTGCACGAAAGCTGGTCGCAGCAGCGGCTGACGCGCGCTCCAAGGTCGTGTCGATGGTGGCTCGGCGGCGGCGTCTGCTGTTTGTCGAGCGGCACGTGCAGATGCAGGTCGTGGTGCCGTGCCAGTACTTGGTGGTCTGGGAGCGAGTCCAGGCGTGAAACCTGGCGTGAGTCCGGCTTCGTCCACGTCGTCGGCGGTGATCCTCCGAGTTTTGCGGGCCCCTTCAAGAAATTCACGAAATGTTGATGGATGCCGTGCCTGCTCAAGACAGGCCTTGCAAGCGCATGCTCGGAACCCACTCCGATAGCATCGTTCAGGACCCTGCGGCGCTTCAGGAATGGGCTTGCAAGCCTCGGCCGACACACGAGGAGGCAGAGCACGCAGCACGGCCTCATACATCTTGTTGGCATGCGTTCCTCCAGACTCACAGTCCGTTAAAGCGATTGCAGACATTGCCTCGGCGCGTCCGCGTCCCATTCCTGCAGGTTGGCACGTGGCAGCTCGGCGCCGCACCGCGTCCGTCCGAAAGGCCGCCCGTCCTCTCTTAGCGCATTGTCGGTGAACGGGGTCCTGCGCGGCGGGGGCGCCCTGTGAACATATGTGAACTCGGGACGGAAGACGCCGGTTCGAGTGTGACCTTCGTGACTATGAATACGAGACTTCTCGTCGTTTTATTGGTGTGAAAACGTGTACCATGGCGACGAGACGTCCACCTGTCGCGAGCCCACGCCTGAGCACTCGCTTGCTGGCTCCACCGCCCGTCGACCCGGCCATTCCACTAGAGGGTTTCCATTGGGAGGCATCACTTGGACGCTTCATCAACGGCGACGGCTACGAATTCAACCCGAGGGACGGCATGTTCCTGAACACCCTGACTCGCAAAGAGTACTCCTTCGACACATCAGACCGACTCTTCAAGCCTCGCTCTTCCGACAGTGACGGCAGCGCTGCCGAGCCCTTTACTCCCGTCAAGGAACTCCTGTCCGGCGTGTCGACCGAGCTGACGGCACGCAAGGAGGCGCTCACATCTCTCATCGGCCAGCTCACGCGCCGTTTCACGCCGCGCAGCGGCGCTGCGACAGCGCCCCACGACGAGGAAGAGGTCGTAACGCTGGGACGTGATGCCGTTCGCATGCCAAGCCTCGGGCCTTCGCCTGCGCCGGCGGCTCGGCCGGCACAGGCATCCTCAGCGCCGCGACGGCGTTGGGGCGATGATGGCGATGAGTATGCTGACGAGAACATCGCACAGCCGCCTGTGCCACCGCCGCCGCCGCCCTCGAGCTCTTCGATCCAGGCCGCTGCCACGGGGCGGACGCCGGTGCTGGCGCCTGCCAATGGCATGCACACGGAGGCACGTATCTGCTCGCCGCGCCTCGCCGCTACAACGAGCACCAGCGGCGGCAGCACCAGCGGCGGCAGCACCAGCGGCGGCAGCACCAGCGGAAGCGGTGGTGCCGGCGGCAGCGGCGGCGGTGGAGTGCCACTCAGCGCGAGCAGCACCCACGAGCCGTGGCGTGGAGTCAACTCGGCACGGCTCTCCAGCACCCGCCCACGAGCCTCTCCCGGGGCTCCAGCCACCTCCACCACCTCCACCACCTCCACCACCTCCACCCAGCCAACGGCCACTGGCGGCGGAGCGTTGTCGTGGGCACCGCCCTCCGCCGCCGCCTTGTCGGCTGCCTCCCCGCCCTCGGCTGCCCGGGTGAGCCTGTGCTCGCCGGGGCTGCGCTCGCCTCCGCCTCGGCCTCTGCCATTGGAGACCGGAGGCAACTCAAGGCATGCCCATGGGCCCAGCGCCAGCGCCAGCGCCAGCGCCAGCGGCGCTTCCGGCTGCAGCGCTGGCGGCAGCGGCGGCGCTGGCGGCAGCGGTACGCGGGGAGAGGTGCTCAGTACTGCGCGAGGCCCTGCGAGCGTGCCTCTCGGCACCGAGCGCGCGCCCTCGTCAATCTCGCCTCAATCTCCGCTGTCTCCGCCCTTGCCACTCGGCCTCTCATTCGGCGTAGGCGCTCAGTACGGCGCTCAGTACGGCGGCTTCGGCTCGCCCGGCAGAGCAAGCGCCCGGGACGGCGCAGCTGCCGAGTCGGAGCGCCGTGCAGCACGGGACACACCTCTGGCGGAAGGAGCTCGCTCGGAGCTCGCCGCGACGCGAGAGGCCCTCCGGCAAGCCCAGGCGCGACACGCTAAGGAGCTCGAGGCGGTCCGACGGGGCTGGAGCGCACGGTGCGATGAGCTCACCGTGACCATCGGCAAGCTGCGCAGGCAGATGGAGGGTGGAGGGGAGGTTGGAGGGCCGGACGCCCCGGCCGGCGCGGCCGGCGCGGCGGATGCCGAGCCAGTGAGCGCTGACATGAAAGCCGTGGCGGCACCGGTGGGGGCGGCGGCGGAAGCCGAGCCCACTGGCGCGCGATCGACGGATTCGATTGCGATGGTCGCCAGCTGGGAGGCCAGATTGCAATCTGAGGTCGCCAGCTGGGAGGCCAAGGTTTCATCACTCGAGGCTGCCCTGACCGAGGCACGATCGGCGGCGGCGGACTCAGCAGCACAGGCCAAGGCGTGTGCCGAGGCAGCCGACGTCCGTGTGGCAGCGGCCGAGGCGGAGGGGCGCAAGTTTGCCGAGGAGGCCCGTGAGTGGCGTCGGCAGGCGGAGCGCGCCATCGTCGAAGCCAAGGCCGCTCGTGCGTGCCCGCCCTCGCCCTCGCCATCGGCTTCCTCGACGCCGCTCCCCCCTTCTCCGAGCGTCGTGTCGAGCGAGAAGCGCGCCGCCGCCGCTGAAGTGGCCGCTGCAGAGGCTGCGGCGGCTGCAGCAGAGGCCATGAAGCGTGCCGACACGTGGCAGGCCGAAGGGGCGTGCGTCGCCGAGAGGCTGCACGAGCAGCTTGGCGCCCTCGCGCTCGCCCTCGAGGGCATGCAAGTGCCCGATATGGCGTTCTCTGGCGTGGCGGAGAGTGAGTGCCGGCGCGCCGTCACCTCTGCCGAGGGACGGCTACAGCTCGAGCAGCAGCGGTACATGCAACAAATCGAGCGCCTCGAGTTCGAGAACGAGGAACTTCGGCGTGCGACGCGGGCCAAGTCGGACAAGATTAACGCACTCAAGCAGCAGCTCACCGAGCGCAGCAATACCGAGCGCAGCAATCAGCAATAGCAACACTGCTCGGTAGGGGCACTCTGGCACTCTGGTACTCTGGTCGCGATCAGTTCGTCCGCGGGGTCGACATCAGCTCACCTCAGTCGGGATCAGAGGACACGCGATGAACACGCGAGAAGGTCGAAGGCTCGAAGCTCGCCAATTTTTCCTGCTGCTACGTGCCAGCTGCGCGGAACCCAGAGCTGGCCGTCGTGTGCGGGGTCCCCGGTGGAGCCACCTAGACGACCTGTAGATCGATGTCATATAGATCGGTGCCGGCTGCCGCTTTCACAAAACCCTAAAGAAACCCCACCCCCACAGTGTTCAAAGCCTATGGGGTAATTACCGTACCTGAGTAGCAGTGGGAAGGTCCCCCTAGGTCAAAAAAGTGCGCCCCACAGTGTTCAAAGCC
>ENA-UOXP01002305-UOXP01002305.1-mixed-culture-metagenome-genome-assembly--contig:-NODE-2305-length-11594-cov-40.406968_pt1 | contig 11594 bp, 7 predicted proteins | sample MGYA00238161_ERZ761639 | MGnify/ENA primary metagenome ERZ761639 (study PRJEB28913, sample SAMN08776760) | mixed culture metagenome | isolation source: Freshwater growth medium | place: USA...
ACAGACTCCCTCTTCTCTCCTTCTCCTTCCTTTCCCTTCTCCTTTTTTTCTTTTAAATTTCTCCAACCGTTAGTAAAACACCGCCATATAAATGGAGTGACCCGAGAGAGCGAGTACTCAGTACTTGTGTTGACCGAGGGGTGCGGAGCCGTCCGTTGACCGGCTCGCTCACCTAGTTCACACCGACGTGCCGCAGAAACATTCACACCCCTGGGTGCGAACCCCCAAACCCGGCCATCCGTGTAAAAAGCGCCTGGGCCCTGTCGACGCGCTCGGGAGCGGCCAGGTTTCTGCACACGGTGTTTCAACCCTGCCGATGAGACCGGCCATGACCTATTTCGAAATTCCCGTCACCGACATGGACAGGGCCGTCCGGTTCTACACTTCGGTATTCGGCGTGTCGCTGACCCGGGAAATCGTGGACGGCTACGATATGGCACTCTTTCCGCCGGCAGAAGACGGAGCGGGCGCGAGTGGCGCGCTGGCCAAGGGCGATGTCTATGTTCCGTCGAAGACCGGAGCGATCCTCTATTTCCGCGTCGCTTCGATAGACGACATCCTTACCCGGGCGACCGCGGCCGGCGCGGGAATACTCTATCCCAAGAAAGACATCGGCGATCTCGGCTTCGTCGCCGAGATCGAAGACAGCGAAGGCAACCGGATCGCCCTGACGCAGCAGAAGACGTGACGCGGCGCGCCTGAAAAGCAAAGCGCGCGGTGGTTTCCCCCCGCGCGCCTTCCAATCTCAATCCGTTCCCGGACTTACTTGCGGAAGATGGCGGCGAGCGCTGGATCTTCGACGCCGCCTTCATTCTTGCGCAGCTCGTGACGGCCGACGACCAAAGCTTGGATGCGGTAACTCTCGTTAGGAACCTACTTGACAACCTCGCTCGGTTTCTTTGCGAGGCACGAAGTGGCTTCCCTCTGCTTGCTCGCAGCAGAATGGATTGCCCGAAGAAGTCGTCATGTCGAGATTTCGACTGCGTCTTGCTTCATCCCAAGAATAGGACATGGAAGAGCAGGGATGGAGGTGGATGCAAGAAGGGTGCTGCCTGCACGCTCCTGCATCCAGATCTTCGCTGAGTTCCGATGCCGCCGAATCCCGCACTGTGGACTATATCTTACATTGGACCTGTAACGCTCGCGCACTCTGGAGTTTCAGTCATGCATGCCAGCATCGGTTGTCGTCAGACGAAACTGTTTTTGTCTCAGTGCGCGAAACGAAGTTTCGGCAACGCCCCGGTGACATACCGTAGTCATAGAGACCAACCTCTACCTCACTATACACAAGTTGGCATAATGGAGTTATCTGAGACCTGAGAGAGCGGAGCGAGTACCGGGTACTCAGTATTTGTTTTTATACCTAGGGGTGCGGAGCTGTGCGTTGAGACGGTGTGGTAAGCGCGGGGGGACCGCGACCTTATTTCACACCGACTTGCCCGAAGATTCACACCCTCGTGCGCGCCGCGTTCGCTCCGGTGTGTACGGTAACCCAGCTCGTGTGCTGTGCGGCCGCCCATCATGAATGCAAAACAGCCAAGCACCAACGAAAAAGGCGGCACCAGCAGTGTATCAGGCAGCGGAGAGGGCAGCGGCCCAGGAAGCGGTGGCATGCTGGGCGCGCGAATCATGGGCCTCAAGTTCATGCAGCGGCGAGCACAGCAGCAGCAGCAACCTGGCGATGCGGTCCCGCAACCAGCCGCGGACATAAATGGTGCTGCTGCGCTGGCCCAGACCACGGCGGCACGGTCGGAGTTTGAGTGGACGGTGGAACCGGCTGCTGCCGCCGTACGGGCCGCAGCGCCAGTTCGCGTCCTGCATGAGACTGAGGCCGAGCAGCCAAATTCACGCGAGGTGCTGCTCCACTTTCGGGCCGGGCGACGCTCCTTCGGCGCCTTCAACCCACGGCTCGAGAAGCGGCTCGCTGAGATCGGCAGCAACCAGCGGACGGCTGCGGAGGAGCTCGTGAATGGGGCGCGCATCGCAGCGGAGCAGAGGCAGAAGCAGGCCGAGCGCGACGCACTCGTCAAGGCAGACGACGAGTTCGCCGCACAGAATGCCCTCTCTGATGCTTTTCTTGCCGGTCACTTTGCCGCTCGGTACGGCAAGTACGTGCCTCCACCGCCGCCTCTGCCTCGGCCTGCGCATGACGAGGCCGCGGCTGTCGAGCTACCAGTCGTGGAGAATCCGGTCCGTGTGCGCGATACGCCATTCAAACCGCCTGCGTCGAAGAAGGCGAAGCGATAAGGGAGGCGCGCCATGGGGCCACTTCAGTGGCCCACTACGGGGGGCCACCTTGAGGAATTGTACGTTCGTTGACGTTGTCGCCCCGCGCCCGGGTGCCGCGGGCCGGATGGTGATGTGTGCGCTGCTTATGCTGGGGCGGCCTGGTCCTGGAGGCTGAGGCACACAGTTTTGCCGACCGACCGTGGCTCCGCCTCTGTTCGTGTGAAGATCGATCGTCAAATCGCCGGCCCTTCTTGTGCCCGCACATCAGTGGTGCGGTGCGCCGGTGGTGCCGGAGGGTGCCGGACAGCCGGAGGTGGGAGGTGCATGTGTCGTGCGGCCGATGCGGGACGACGAGACAGAACGGTGACGCCCCGGTCACAGTGGCTGCGCAAGACATTTGCAAGTATATCGTTATACTTCGGCATGTATTAAAACCATGGATGAAACCGCGCTCAAGAAAGGTCGAAGCCCTGTGCGGGTCGAAGCCCGCTCAGCCTGATGCTAGTTTGCCGTACATCCTGGGCGGGCCCGTCAGCGGGCCCCGGAGGACGACGTGAATTCTCTCTTCTTTCCTCCTCTTCTAATCGGCCTTGGCAGCGAAGTCGGCCTCGGCGAACTTGCCCGTCGCCTTGGCAGTTTCTGTGAGCGCGTCCACGTCCGCCGCGTCAAACTTGCCAGCCTTGGCCGCCATGTACGCGATCGCGATGCCAAGGCCCGCTGCGAGGGCCGCCTGGCCCGCCGCCTTCTGCTCGTCCTTGCCGTGGAGGAACTCGTGCTCACCGGGCTTCTTGTTACCGGAGACATGCTCGGGGTAGGCGAATGGGCGCGTTCCCTGGGCGCCGTGCGTGATCGGGATCTGCACTACGAGGCGGTCGCCTGTCGCGTCCTTGGGCACCGCGCTCACGAGGTGCCTGCCGTTCGGGTGGCGCTCGCCGCTCTCGTCGACGTTTTGGAAGGAGAGGACCGAGCCCGGCTTTGGCGAGACGGCCACGTTCGCCTCGGGGAAGACGGTCTGGCCGGGCTTGCCCGAACCCGAGGAGCCGGTGAGGTACATGACCAGAGTTGCGTTGGGCACGACACCGTGGCGATCCTCGTCGCCATGCTTGCCAACTGCCGGCGCACCCGGAAGGTAGCGGATGATGGGCAGGCCGCCCTCGCGCAGCTTTGCGACGTCGACGTTCCACGTGTGCTCGACCTTGGCGAGTGCAGCCTCGAGGATCTCATCACCCGCAACCGCCACGTGCGTGCAGCGCTTCGAGTCGAACTCCTCAACCTGCCCAATGCACGGGAAGTATGCCGCCTCGTCCTTGGGCACCTTGGAGATGAGGTGCTCAACCGCAGCGGGCGAGAGGAAGTCGTGCGTCAGCCAGATGTTGGGCGAGGCGGACAGGCGCGAACCGGCACCCGTAACAGGGGCGGCGAGGTCGGGCGCAGCCAGCGCTGCAAGCGCGGCCATGATCATCGCTCGCTCGGACGAGCGCAAGCGCCGCGAAGCCGAGTGTGAACATTCATCATTTACGCTTCATTCACACATTCACACTTCACAACTATGGTTCAGTGGTCGACTGACCGCAGGTTAAACCATATCTCGAAACCTCGAGACAAACCACGGCCAGCACTAAGAAAAGTATCGAAGTACATGTTTCTCAATGGCGTCTGCAGCGCCGTCATCGACGTTGGTCGCGGTCACGTGCTGCGCGATGGCTTTGACTGCGTCCGCCGCGTTGCCCATGGCGACGCTGAGGCCCGCCAGCTCTAGCATGCCGATGTCATTCTCCGCGTCACCCATCGCCATCATGTCGGCCGCCGCAATTCCCGTCCGCTCCAGCAACGCGCGCACGCCGGTGCCCTTGCTGCCGCCGCGTGGCAGTACCTCTAGCATCTCGGGCACTGCCTGCGTGATGGATGCACTGTCACCCAAGCGCGCGGCCAGCAACGGGCGGAGCTCCAGCACCCTCTCGCGTGGGGCCAAGATGATGAGCTTATTGACAGGCTCGTCGGCCGCAATCCTCTGCCAAGGGCCGGCGGCAATCGGCGTCGGATCGCGATATGCTACGAGAATGTCCGTATACTGATCGCGCTTATTGCACAGGATGCGGTCGCCACTAAACGCCGTGAGCGACCCTTTTTGCTCGGCCGCGAAATCGGCCACGTCGAGGACCACCTCCGGCGGCAGCCGCTGCTCAAAGATGAGCTCCTCGCCGCCAGGTCCGTAGACCAGCAGACCGTTCAGAAAGACGCCGGCCGCGCCCTCGCGCATGAGGCGATCGCCGATCGGCCCGAGCGCCCTATACGCGCCAGCGCGGCCGCGGCCTGTGCAGGCGCAAAATGGCACACGGTCCATGGCGCGTAGCACGGTGGAGACGGTTCGCTCACTGACTGTGTGCGCGGGCGTGAGTAGTGTGCCGTCGACGTCTGAACATATTAGCTTTGGAACGAAACCGAAGACTGGCTCGACGAGGCTCACTAGAAGAAGCATGATGGTCCCCGACGCACCCATTTCCCCCTCGTGAAGTCTTCGATGGCGTGAACACGTGCTGGATTGAACCTGATGCTTTCACCGAAGGGTCACGAATTCGAAACAGCACCTTTCGCAGCTGTAAGCAACTTTACGAATTTCCCGCGGGCGTGTGCGAGCAACATGATATCCGAAGCAAACAAGAAGGTGGAAGATGAGGCTGCGTTGAAGTGGGCAATGGAGGCCGCCGAGATCGCCGCTGCTGCGAGGCAAAGGGCCCTTCTCGAGGGTTTGGACCCGTATGAGGAGGCAGCGGCGGCAAGAGAGGCCATGGACGCCGGAGCATCAAAAGCAGAGGAAGAGGCGGTAGAGGCAAAAGGAGCCGGCGCTGCGGCTGCTGCGGCGGCGGAGAGAGCAGCGGCGGCGGAAACCACGGCCAACCGCATATACGCGGAGTCGCAGGCCGCAGCGACCGCGGCGGAATCGCAGGCCAACCGCATGTACGCGGAGCGTGCGGCAGCTGCAGCAAGAGCAGTCAAGGCGGCAGACGAAGCTGCCAGGGCTGCCAAAGTGGCCGAGATGGCGGCGGCTAAAGTGACGGAGGAGGTGGCAGCGCGCAGCGCAAGAGCTGAGGCGGCAGCAAAGGAGGCAGCAGAGGCTGCCAAAGCGGCCGAGAGGGCGGCGGCTAAAGTGGCGGAGGAGTACGCAGTCAAGGCGGCAAGGGCGAGGGCGGCTGCTGCGACCAGGTCGCAATTTCCTTCAACACCCAACAAGGCCTCGGAGCATACCCGTTGGCCGGAGCATGCCTTGGAGGGTACTACGCCCGCGGCCGAATCATGGTGCACCATCGCATGAACGGCGCGGACGAATCTGCGGCTGGGGGCGCGACGAAATGCCAAAACGGGCGCGAACGTAGCTCGTCCCCGGCCGACCGTTCGGGATTTGGCGATACCATGTGACCCGGGGGAGGAGTGGCAAGGAGCTAGACCCGAAGACGGACCTTGATGCTTGAAGTGTGTTGTGTGTCCTCTGCCGTTAGGAAAAGCTGTCTAAAAATGGTTACGCTACGCACGTTCGCGCGCACTCGCCCGATAACGGATTAAACGCGAAACATGACCCGTCGGCGCGCGACGTCGTCCGTCCGCCCCCCGGTCGAACAAGACCATAATGCGGAATCCGGAACGCAAACATCTTGTGTTACTAGCCGTCGAACTAGCCGTCACCTGCTGACGGCGGGGCCGTGATATCTGCCCACGGCCAAGTCCCCTTCGTGGTTCGAGAGGCATGGCGGAAGGAACATACTTTGTCTGTGGCCCTGCCTCGCTCACGCGCTCCAGTGTTGCTCGGGCAGCTCGCACGGGACGACCTCGTGCAGGCGACGCTGCGAGAGCTGTGGCACAGTCGCCTTGACACGGCCTGGGTTGCCCGCAAGCGCGCCGACGAGGTCGTGCGATGCGAGGCGCTGCACGAAATCCTGTGCGTTCGCGGCGCCCTTGATCTCGTCGAGCTGGAGTGGGCGCGGTGAGAGGCGGCAGATGAGTCGCGCCGTGTTGTGCTTCGAGAGCGGTTTCATCTCGAGAACTTTCTCGGCGCCGCCCTGCAGCGGCCGATTGACTGGATCGACGGCCGTGAGTAGCGTGCGCACGCGCGGGAAGCTGAGAAGCAGCTCAAGCAACTCGGCAAAGCCCGCTGCCTCCGCGAGGTCGGCGCTCACGCCGTCGAGCACGAGGAGGCAGTGCAGCCCGTGCAGCGGTAAGACGGCCGCCCGCGGCAGCGCGAGGTCCTCGTCGGCAAAGTGCGGGTCGGTCGAGCCCGCAGCGCCGGTGCTGCTGGCTGTGGCGGTTACGGCGCGCGCGGGTGGCTCCTCCCTCGGGGCGATGGTGGCGACGGCGGCGGCGACGACCGATCGCCCAACTTGCACCCGCAGCCGGCCAGCGAGCTCGGGGGCGTCCCGCGTGCCCGCACAGTCGACATACACGACGCCATCGGAGAAGTGATGGCGCTGCGCCAGGTAGTTGAGCGCCGCGACGGCGACGGCCGTCTTACCCACCCCAGCGGGCCCGGTGACGGAGACGAGGCGACGGTCGAGCACACCGGTGATCACGCGGTACGTCTCGACGTTTCTGCCGATGAAGGCCTCCGCAGTCGCGGGCAGCGGCTGCTGGTGTTGCGAGCCCTTAGGATACGGCGGATCCCACTTTTCGACGGGCAGGAGGTTGGGGAAGGGCACGGCGTTGTGGTCACCGGCGCCAAAGAGCAGGAACTTATCCCCCTCGATGTGTGCAGACGGTACGTTGGGCGCGTTGACCACGGCCTGCACGCCGATCTCGAAGGCCGCGCGGATGGACTGGCCGACAGCGAGAGCAAGATAAAAGGCGCGCGTGAACGCGTGTGCAGCGAGGTCCGAGACGCGCGTCGTCAGGCGCACGGCGATGACATGCGGCACGCCTGCCTCTACAAAGGCCTGTGCAGCAGCCTCCGAGAAGCACGCCGAGACGAAGACGAAGCGGAGCGAGGCGATGCCGCCCGCCTGCAGCAGCTTCTTGAGCGCGGGCACACGCACGAAGTGCGCATTCCCTCGCCCATCCTCCATCGAGAGGTAGTGTGGATCGCCGTGGCCCGAGTAGTGCAGTCCGCAACACTGGCCGAGCGTCACGAGGGTACGCAGCCGATCGGTCGTCGCGTACTCGAAGCGCACCTTGAGATTGCGCCGCGCCTCGCGCATGGAGTCGCAGATGAGCTCGCGCTCCTTGTCGAGATCGAGCATGTCCATCGGCACCACCTGCCCGCTTGGGTCTTGGCATACGAGTGGCGCCGAGAAGAGCACTCCGAGCACAGGCACCTGGCCGCCGCCGGAGCCACCGGCACCGCTTGCGGGGGCGCCCAGACGCATTTCGCCCCCCCACGAGTGCCCCTCGCCCACCCCGCCAGTGGGCCTTGCGCGCCCGCCGCCACCGCCGCTCGCCGAGCTCGTGGGTGGCGCGTCGGCGCCCAGATGTGAGTGGTCAAGACTCGAGAGGCGCAGCTCGCGGTTCTTGGCGAGGCGCTCCTGCAGGCGCGCCGCGTCCTGTGCAGCGAAGAAGCCGCCGTCTACCTGAAGCTCACACAGCGAGGTGGTCGAGAGCACGGCGATCAGCAGGTCTTTCGACTTGGAGCCCGCATGCATCGCGGCCGGTAGGTTGCTGAAAAGCCCAGGCAGAGCGCGGATAGCCTCGACGGGCGGCAGCGCGCCACGCAGCCCGTTGACGACCGTGAGGCCTGCGACGAAGGCATTATCGAGTAGGGAGAGCTCGAACAAACTAGTCAGGGATGAGACGAGCTTGCTCACGTGATCGATGACGCCGACGGTCAGCTGGTTGCCCGCGAGGTCGAGCGAGCGCAGCACGCACCCTCCCGACTTGCCGCCAAGGCAGAGGCTCTCGAGCAGCTGCTGCGCGCCCGCGTCCGCGAGCCGATTGTATCGCAAGTTGAGCGCCAGCAGCCCACAGCGAGGCGAGCCCGAGGGGCCGCCCTGTAGCCACTCGCAGAGGGGGGCGAGGTCGGGGCCGCGCAGCGTACTGCGCGCGAGCGAGAGGGTGTGCAGTGCGGCCGGCCGCGCCTTGGCAAGCAGGCGCACGCCGTGGCGCGAGACGGCGTCCGCTTCGAGATGGAGGGAGTGGATCGAGCGCGGGAGTTCCTTTGGCAAGAAAGCGAGTGGAGGGCCCACCTCCTCGGGGCCGAGGTGCATGCTCTGCGCGTGAGGTGCATGCTCTGCCCGCCCCAGGGGCGAGGCTCCGGCGGCGGAAAGGATGCCCGCCACCGGGACGGCTATCGGCGGACGGCCGGCGCCGGCGCTACCGCCGCCGAGGCCGCCACCACCGCTCGTGCCGCCCGTGCCAGCTCCAGCTCCAGCACCCCCCACGTCTCCAGCACCCCCCTTCACAGCTCCAGCACCCCCCTTCACAGCTCCAGCAACCCCCACGCCGCCGCCAGCAGCGCCAGCAGCGGCCGCATCCACAGCGCCGCCCAGGCCGCCGCCGGTGGATGCGTCGTGATTGCCGACGAATGTGAGCGTGTGGATCTGCTCGAAGCGGCCCAGGGCTGTCACCAGTTGGGCACAAAAGGCCTCCGAGAACTCGCAGCTCTCGAACCGGAGGCTCACGAGCTGCGGGTGGTCGTTCGTGAGCCGGCGGAGGGCCGCGCTCAGCTTGAATGCATGCAGCTGCCGGTCACGCAGCACGATCGTGTGTGCCGTCGGCGGCGGGCGGCATGAGGAGAGCCGCGCTGGCCACTCTGCCTCCCATGTCGCATCCTCGCTTCTCGGGCGCAATGGGTTGAAGCTCGAGCGCGCGTAGCCGCCCACGTCGGCATCGGCCGCCGCCGAGGAATTGCCAGCCAGCGGCGAGGAGGGCGCGGCGGCGGGGGCGTCCGCGGGAGGCGCGGCGGAGGGCGTAGCAGAGAGCGTGGCAGAGGGCGTGGCAGAGTCAGCAGGTGATGGGGCCGTCTCTCGCGATTCGCGACGGGCACGACGGCCTTCGGCGACTGCAGCCGCCGCCGCATCGCTCGCAGCGGTGGCGGCGGCCCCTGGCGCACCGTTGCGTCGGCGCAGCTGGTCGTCCAGCAGCCACCAAGCGACAAGGGTATCCACACCCTCGGATGCGAGCTCACGCAGCTCGAGCTCATTGTCGGGGAAGCCGAGCCGCGTGAGCACGCGGAACGCGAGGTGTGCAAGCGGCTCAGGGCTGTGCTCATGCAGCAAGTACAACGGCTCCGCACCGGCGCGCACGAGCGACTCACGAAGCGCCTGCGCGAGCTGCGCCTGCGCGAGCTGCGCTTGCGTGAGCATCGCCACCGCAAGGCCTACGCTGCGGCAGAGCGGCTGGCAGATCTGGACGAGCTCATCCTGCTCCGACTCAACCGCACCCGCCACACCTGCCATAGGCTCGGACGAGTCACGGCGAGAGCTTGGTGGCGGCGGTGTGTTCAGCACCAGCGCGCCGCCGCCCCCGCCGCCCCTGCCGCCGCCGCCCCCGCCGCCGCCCCCCCAGCCGCCGCCGCCGCCGCCGCCGCTGCCACCGCCGCCACCGCCGCCCTCCGCACCGTCTGAGCAAAGTAGTCGCGAATGAGCGTGGCCGGAGGGTGCGCCATCGTAGGCAGCGCTATCCGAGCGCCGCACAGCACTCGTCACCGACGCTTCGTAACCGTCGGCATCGCTCGCCCCCCCCTCGGGGTTCGAGAGGCGTTCGAAGAATACACCGGACAGCCCCGCCCAGTTAGCCGCTAACCCGCCCGCCGCTGGGAGGCCGCCGACGGGCGAAGCGCCCCAGGCGTCGCGCGCCTCGGGCGCAGCCGCCGCCGCCGTCGAATGGGAGGGTGGCTCAGTAGAGAAGGCTACCGGGAAGGCTGCCGGGTACACATTCCGCAGCATGCGGCGCGAGCACGCGTCGAGCATCGCGGTCATCGCGGGCACGAGAGCCTCGAGCATCCGACACGTGTCGGCGGGGTCGCTCATTGCGGCAGGGTCGGGGAGCGAGTCGGTCCTTGGCGACGCCCGGCCGTAGACCTCGACTCGAGCGCCATCCTGGGCGCCCTCGGGCGGCGCGCTCGTTGAAGGAGCTTCCGGCGCGCCGTCCTCGTCAATGCGCATGGACTCATCCCTTAAGGAGTCATGCTCGTCGAGCACCTCGCGCAGCATCGTCGCCAGGTGCAGCAGCACCATCGCCGCGGGCAGGTGCGCCTCCGGCCGCCCCGGCGCGTGCAGACGGATGGTCTTGAGCAGCAGCTGCGCGGCGCTCTTGGGCGGACCTGCCTTGTGCTCGGGCGCTGGCGCCGTGGCCGAAGGCGCGCGCGGCAGCGGCGACAAGAAGACGGCGTGGTCAGTCCGGCTCTGGGCCACGACGGCGGCCACGTTGCTCAGCGCCCAGTAAGGCAGCGGTTCCCGCGGGGGGCCGCCGCCCGAGCTCGCTCACACACGTGCTCAAGATGGCGCGCAACGGTTCCGGCTCCGCGGAGCATGTAGCGCCTCGTCGAGCTCATGGACAACTGACAGATCGCGCACGCGGCCGACTGCTGCGTGAATCCTTCGATGCTCCCAAGCATCGCGACGAGCGGCGGCAGCACGCCCGCGTCAAAGAGCACGTGGCGGCCGTGCTCGGTGTGCTGCGCGAGCCTCTCGACGGCTTGAGCGGCCGCGTACTGCACCTTGATGTGTGCCACAGCGCACAGCTTGACGAGGGGCTGCGCGGCGGCCTCGGCGAGCTGCGTCGAGCGGGCGCAGCCGCTCGCGGGGCGCGCGAGGAGGAAGAGGAGGCGTGCGCAGGCGTACTGGAGCTCGGCCCCTCCGATGCCAGCGAGGCGCACCAGAGGCATCGCAGGCAGCAGCTGCAGGAAGAGCTGCGCGTGGGACGAGGTGGTCGACAGCTGGAGGATCGTGAGCATCGCGTGCTTCTTCACCTCGGCCTTGAGCTCCGACTCGCGCACGAGCTCCGCGCTCCTCCACTCGACCGTCTCCGCCTCCTCGAGGGCGTCCGTGTCCGCATCCAAGGCGGTCAGACTCACAAGCGCTTGCAGCAGAGAAGGCTCCTGAAGCATGCGAGCGCGGTGCTCTTCCGACTCCCTCACCTGCCGCAGCGCCTGCACGCCGTGAATCACCAGGTGCAACTCGGCGGACGCCGCGAGCTCGAGCCAACGGAAGAGGGCCTTCAGCTACGAGCGTGCCGCGCACCGACGGCGCGGATGTCAGCTGCAGCAGCGCGCGCGCGGCGAGCACACGCAGCTCGTGCTGCCACGCAATCTTGTCGACCTCGGCTGAAGCATCAAGGGCGAGCGATGCGTCCGACGAGGCGTCAAGGGCGAGGGCGAGGGCCTCCTGCGTGGCGGGCGGTGCGGCGAACGAGAGCAGCGGCTGGAGCACGCCCTGCTCGACGAG
>ENA-UOXP01002308-UOXP01002308.1-mixed-culture-metagenome-genome-assembly--contig:-NODE-2308-length-11572-cov-3.694104_pt1 | contig 11572 bp, 11 predicted proteins | sample MGYA00238161_ERZ761639 | MGnify/ENA primary metagenome ERZ761639 (study PRJEB28913, sample SAMN08776760) | mixed culture metagenome | isolation source: Freshwater growth medium | place: USA...
AGCCTGCGTGACGCGGCCGAAGAGCTTGCTTTGCGCTCCGTTGCCGTATCCCCCAGCGAAGCTGCACGCACCTTCATCAACGAAACGCTGGACCAGATGCCTGCCCTGATGCGCGCGGCCGCCAGCGTACTGGACCAAGTGCGCCCCTTCATGGGCTCCACCGCCGGCGCCGAAGCGTGAAACTCTCGACTGAACCAAGCGGCTCTGCCACCCCGCCCCCCCACCCGGTGCTCAAGGGACTGCTCTGGATTTCACTCTCGGGCACCCCGGCCGTGGGTACCTGGGCTGGTGAGTCTGGCGAGGTGCGCTCGCGCTGTTTCGGCTCTTCTGGCGGCGAACTGACGCTGATCGCCTCAGCTGAGTGTCTACGCGGCCTCAAGAAGCCTGAAGGACGGGCCGCGTTCTCTGGGGCCATCTCATCAGCCGTCGAGAGTGCCAACAACGCCGCGCAACAAAAACCCGGCAATGCGGCAAGGGCTTTGGTCGACCTGGGCGACAAGGCCTACTGGCAGAATCCTCCAACGTGGGGCGGAGGCTCGAAAGCGATCACTGAGCCCTACTTTGGGAGCAAGCCGTAGCGCCCCATGCGCTCGGCCTGCGCTGTCTGCCACTGACCCACCCCACACATGGCCAAGTCCAAGACTCGCAAGACCACGAAGAAACCCAGAGAGCGACGCATCGCTCTCGACACCCTTGGTATTGCTGCCAACGGAGCCGCCAAGCTCAGCCCCGCCATCATCGAAGATCTCCAACGTCAGCTGCTCGTGTCAGTCAGCCAGTTGGGGGTAATGGGTGACTCGGCACGGGCATGGAACGATATCCGCCTGGCCTGCATTCTCGCGCGGCGCCTGGAGCGCAAAGGCGTGGTCCGAGGTCTGAGCATCGCCATCTCGGACGCCACCGACGCGTTGGACGACATTTACAAACGAAACATGGCCAGCGGCGTCTGGCGCACGAACCAAATCAGCGGCGCTGACCGAGAACGGCTTACCGAGCTGGCCAGAGTGCACATCTTCCAACTCAGCCAACTGGGCAAGAGTGAGTTCGAGGGCGCATTCCTACAGTCGAACGCGGAAGCGATGGCAATGCCACGTGCCGTGGAGAGCGAAACTGCAAAGCACCGCCCCGATTTGCCCGAGTTCCACGAACCCGTGCGCCTGGCGGCCTGAGTCAGATCCTCGACCAGCCTCCGAGCGCCCAAAGAAAAACCCCCTGCACCGTTTGATCGGTCAGGGGGTTCATCATTTCAGGGTCTCGATACCCGTTGCCAGGACATCAGAAGAAGGCGTTGGCCAACTCCTCCATCACGGTGTCCGGGGCGGGCTTCCCGGTGATCCGCGGCGTGTCCACTTCCAACACCTTAGCCGCGTCCAGGGCTTCAGTCGATTCTTCGGTTTGCACGGCGGCCACCGCGCGCGGTGCCTGCAGCACCAGCAGCTTGGTGGCCACATCGGTACCGGATGCTCTGAAAGCCCCGGCCTCGATGTCCTCCACCGCGATGCTGTGGTCATCCACCCAGTTCTGGAATGCCCGAGCGATGGCGCTGTTGGCATGGGTCCAGGACGTTGAGCAGATGGCCACCAGACGGCCCCCAGGCTTCACGAAACGCATGGCGTGCTCGATGTGGGCAACGTCCTTGCTCCCAGAAAAAGGAGGGTTGGCGAGGACCACATCGAACGTCGCTTGCGCCGGCACTTCCAGAAAGTCCCTCGGACCGTCAACTGCGAAGCCCAGCGCCTGCAGCGTCTGCACGTTGCGTTGCATCAGCTCGAAGCAGGTCACGTTGCTCTTGCCCACCACTTCGGCCGCAACCAACGCGATGGCACCGGTACCGGCAGACGGCTCCAGCACTTTCATGCCCGGGCGCAGATCCGCAAGCATCACCATGCGGTTGACCTCAGGTCGTTGCGTGGCGAAGAACTCGAAGTCCTGCGCGGTGTAGATCTCACCGGTGGCCAGCACATCGTCGATGGACTGGCGCACCTGGTGCTCTTCAACGCCGTCCGGGAAGACATGCGCCTGCTGAGCCGTGTGCCAGAGCCCGCCGAGCTCCACCAACACGTCCGAGACCTTTTGGTAGAGCGCGGGCTTCATGCGCTTGATCAGCTTGACCTCGCGGCCCTCGATCTGGGCACCGGCCAGGGCATCCAGCACCTCCTGCTGCAGCTTCGTTGGTGTGGGCAGCATGCTGCCTCCTACCTTGACGCCCAGAACGGTTCGGCTGGCTTTCTTCGCAGTCGCCTTCTCAGGCAGCGCTGCGCGCATCGGGGAGGCAATTCGCCAGGCGAGGTCCAAGCTGGGCATCTCCCGGTCGTAGTCGCCGCCTTTGAAGCGGACAGACATGGCTGAGCCCCTTGGGTCGGGTTGTAGTACGAGCTTGACCACCATCTCGCTGAGCGTGGCGGGATTTGCGGCGTAGGACTCGATCTGCTCCCTGAGCTTTTTCTGGGCCGGGCTGATGTGCTGACCGTCGAACTGCAGCTGGCGCAGGTGTGCCCACTGGTGTGCGATGGTGCCGAGCTTTTCAGCCAGCGCCAGCACATCCCCTTCGGGCTGTGCCAGACGCAGCACGCGCAACAACGACCAGGCCGCATCCACGGCGCAAATCCTGTCGAACAGAGCTTCAGCGTCCATCGACCAGATGGTCTTGTTCACGCCGAGCACCTGCAGACACAGGTTCAGGTCGCTGTTTGCGTCCTGGAGCAAGGCTTCGTGGACGGTGACCACCAGGTTGTCACCCAGGGCCTCGCTGCTGATGAGGGCAGCGCCGGTGCCGTCGAAAACATGGCGCTTGGTGCCATCCTCCTCGATGCGCGAGCCGTCATCAAATTCGAGCGCGGCCACCTCGAAAGGCAGCAGCGTAGGCAGGATGAGGATGGACGTGATGTCCCTGATCCTGGAGATCAGATTGAGTTGTTGTTTCATGGGGGTCACTTTTGAAGGAGCCCCCACCCCACAGGGCAACGGAGCCCCAGTGGGTTGATGAATGCAGCTGCGCGGCAAGCGCAGAGCGAGTGTCGAAAGACAGACCCCCCAAGTTTGCCGGTCCCCTGCGTGCGTGACAAACCAAACCGGCCAGCTTGGCGCCCGAAAGGCACTGTCAGGCCGCCGTCACCACTCGAATTCGCCCTCGCCCTACACTACCAGCGTGGGTCTGCCCACTCAATCCCATCCCATGTGTCAAGTTCTTCGGGGGCAACGATATCGGTGTTGCCGTTTCGAATCGCCATCTCGTAGAGCAATGGGTACATGGGGTCCAAGCTGGAGAGGAGACCTGACAGGCCTTTGCGTCTCTCGACCTTTCCCCATGAGCTGAAGATTGCCCCGCGGCTGTTGATCTTTTCTTCCGCCCATGGGTGTGCAGGATTGATACGGTTCCAGCGTTCGATCAAGTCGTTCGCTTCCGTTGGGAAAATCTCTTCTATGGCGGATTCAACGAGTGCTTCGATTGCGTAAGCGTGCGCCTGCTGAAGCTTCGTTGTGGCCATGAAGCCCATGTAGACCCGCATCATTCTGGTTTGAAGTAGGAGCACTGGCCAAAGAATCTCAACGCCAAATCTCGGGCCAATTTCTGGGTAGCCCTTTGGGGGTTTGATCTTGGTTCTTTGCCCCTCGAGTGCCTTGCGTACGTCGTACGCGAGCGCCACGAAGACCCCTTCTTTGTCTTTGATGATGGGGCAACCTTCATTGATCTCATGCAGCACAGAGTGAAGGCTTTTCAGGGTCAAGTAGTCCCCCGTCAGCATCACGCCAGCATTATATTTGAGTGGCTTGTACGCGAGCATCTATTCCCTCCTGAATTGCAGCCAATCTGGGATCGTACAGCGCAAAGCCACGGGTCTTTCAGCGAACGATGTATGGGTTGCTGATCACATCGGCCATTTCAGGGCCGCGGTAGTGATGTCGGACCCAAACGTCCTTGGGTGCATCCGGGGCAGAGCCAGGCTTCCGTCGATGGAATCCAGGCACCAGGAACCGCACCTTGTAGCGCATGCTCTGGCGAGCCAGAGTTCCGTTCTCATGTTGGGCCCTGGGGTCCAGGATGATGGGGATAGGCTCCACATGCTCGCCCACTAGAGTCCATCGCTTGGGGTCAGCAGGCGCGGTGCTTGCCGCCTGATATCTGCCTAGCTGGGGCTCAATGGGGCGCGGCCAGACCTTCTCAGCCAATTCAGCATTGCGCGAGGCGATGTAGAGGACGGAGTTGACAACCAGCCTGATGAACATGAGGCCTCTGTCCAGAAAGGATTCTGCATACCCAGGCTCCACCTCAAATGATTCGTCATCCGGTGCAGCTTTCCATCCCATTGCAGGCTTGGCTGAGACTTGGAGTTTCAGCTCAGGTGAGTCCCAATCCGTAAGAAGCGCCTCCTCAAGCGACCAGTCGTCTCGAAGCGCGAGTTGCCGTGAAACGACCCTCAAGGTCCCTGACTCAGTTTGTTCAAAGGCCACGATCATCAAACGACGAAACCCGATTTGCGACAGGTTGTCCTCGCGCACATAAACGCTGATCACAGAGTCGGGCGACACCCCCATCGAACCGCCGCCTGTGAGGGCTGCCATGGCCTCCCGAGCATCGGGGCTGTCGTAGACCAGCTGGATGCAAGGGACCGGGAGCTTGAAGTCAGTACAAGGTACGTTCAACCGAGTGCAGCACAGGCCTTCGGTGAGGCCTTCGGTGACGTAATAGGTTTTCCGACCTGCGTGCTCGTACCCCAAAACACTACGGTACTCGCGGATCAACTGCTGGAGTAGAGCCTCGGCACCGCCAGGCGCCCGGAAGATCGACTGCATGTTGGGCGCGGTCCGCAAGAAGGAGGCGTAATCCCTGACGTACGCGTTCTCGTTGCACTCACTGTTGGGAGGCAGGATGTCCTCAAGCCGCAATCCATCTTTGTTGAGTCGCTCCAGGTCAGGCACCATGTACTCGAACATATTCTTGTTGCTCGCTCGCACGCGCTCGTAATGCGAAAGCGGCAAGTCATGTGGATGATCTTTTTGAGCGCGTGGGCTTTGCCCCGATTCCTGCGCAAGCTTCTTCCGGCGAGCGTCACCCATGGCGGTATCCTTTGTCGTTGTACTGCAGCCCCAGACAGCGGATCTGCAAGCGCATTATCTTGAATCGGGCGGCCGAAAAAATCCAGCCCCGTAGGCCCATCAGTCGGGCACGGGTGCCGGGTTTGCGAACTTCGCACTCAGGATCGCGTGCAACTCGCGCGCGGCCTCTTCGTCCAGGCGCACGCTGGTGTACTTCGCTCGGCGGCTCAGGCCTGTGTATTCCTCAATCGAGAGATCCACAAAGGCAGCACCGTCCCGGGACTTGATGCGCGTGATGCTGGCGAGTTCGTCACAGGGGTCCTTGGAGTGCACCGACATCTGCGTCCAGCCGTAGCTGTCCCTGGGTTTGACTTCGACGGTTTGGCTTCGGCGAGGGGGTTGGTCGATGGCCATTGGGTGTTCCTTGTGCTGTGAGTTTTGCTTTCTGACGCCCTGCAACCGCCTCAGACGGGCATGACACGGTCGGGGAAGCGATGTGAACCGACGTGGACGTATTCGAGGTGCTTGTCGGTGCCCACCCTGCGCCGCTGGCTGAGTTCGGCCGCCAGCGGGAGCGTGAAGGTGCCAGCGCAGGGGATGGCGATCAGGCCGCCTGGTGGGCAGAAAAATTCCACGAGCATCTGCGCGAGCTTCAGCGGCATCACAGCGCCGTGGCGAGGCAGGCCCAGTTCATCCGTCACCTTGCGCAAGTCACGCTGCGATGGGCAGTTGTGGGAGACATCGATCAGGTTGCGCAGGATGCGGCCATCGGTCTGTTTGCCGTAGCTGCCGGGCGTGATGCGGTACGCGCCGTCGGCGTTGGATGCCGTGCGCTTTTCACCACCACGTGCGAGCAGCTTCTTGTGGGCTTCGGTATGCGGCTGCAGTACGCGGCGGTTGTCCGCGATGCACAGGCGTGGTTCGTTGCAAAACCAATACACAGGCTCCCATGCGACCCCGAGTTGCATGCGCTCTTTTGATGCCCACGCCACCGGGCCTGGGGATTTGTTTTTGTTGTGCCAAATGATTTGGTCCATGAGCTTCAGACCCAATCGCTTGTTCAGGGCAATGACCATTTCCTCCCTGTAGGTGCTGCGCTCTGGCGAACCCTGCACGAAGATGTCGTTACTCACGTTGAGCGCTACGACGCCACCCGGCACCAGGTTCTTCACAATCGGTTCCAGCAGCTTGCAGATCCAGTCTGAGTATTGATCTGCGGTGGGTCCACCATACGCACGAGGCTGATTCAGTGGGTAGGGAGGTGATGAGATGGCCAGCGAGATGGGCTCATCGATGCGCGCGAACACATCTTCGGCATTGCCCCACAGTCCAATGCCCCACTCGGTGCTGAAGCCCAGCATCACCACCTTGGGCGCGGCTGGTGTGAGTTCGGTCTTTGCCTTTGTCGTGGCCTTCCAGACACCTCGGTGCTCCGGCATGCGCTCCAGAAGACCCATAGACCGGAGTGTCTGCTGGCAACCGCGAGTCTGATGCCTATGGACATGATGTGATACCCAGTGAAATGAACAGATTCCGCAAATTGGACATGTCCATGGCCAAACTGGATAAAGCTTCTATTTCGGGCGCGCCATGTCCATGGTCAGCGCCTGCCGATCTGGGTGGGGGGCGGTTGCAGTTCGTCTAATCGCCGCTGGAGGCTATGCACTTGCTCGCTCAGTTCGATGATGCGCCGGGTTGCGCTCATCAAGAGGGACTGACCCACGTCGCGCTGGCGAATTGCGTCCGCAAGCCGCTCTGCCGCCGATCGCCTAGCTGCGCTCTTCTTCAGCGCAACCTGCCTCTGCGAGGGGGCCAGATCAGCATGAAGCTCGATATAAGCCTGAATTTCTCGGATAAGCGCCGGGAACCTCGCTTTGCGCAGAGCCGAGGGGTCGCATCCCGCTTCTCGTGCGATGTTGTTTTGGCTTACAGGCGTTCCGGCTGCGATAACCTTCGGATCGTTGACCTTCAAACGCTCAAACGCTTGCCGAAAGCGCTGCTCCGCGCTTAGTGATTCAATTTTCCTGGATGACATTCAGGAAGTTCTCCATTCCGCTACGGTCAGCAAGAAGCGAACGATACCGGGGGCTGTCTACGGGGAGGATGGCCATTTCCGCAGAGATGCGCTTCAGGTCAGTGCGAACCTGAGGCTCCTTGTTGCGGTCAAAGATGACATCCGAGCAAGGCTTTACGCCGTCACCCCCAGCGCAGCGAGCAACCGATTCGACCCCACCGTATTCGCAGACCCCCGCCTTCATGCATCCACCCAACCTATGCTCGCGGAAGTTGACCTTCCCACTCTTTGCCCAGCCGGTAAGCGTCTTGGTGTCCTTGACTGTGATGATGCTCACCGCGAGGGCCTGCTTCCGCTCTTCTAAGTTGGGAGAAACGAAGCGGTCCCCCATGGCAGAGATAAGCTGTTTTGCCAGGGACTCGTACATCGCTGTGATTACGATCGCCTCGACCTTCTCGTTAAGGTGCAGGCGCGTGTAGCCGCGGCCATAGTACAGAGGCATCAGTCTTGAGCAGTGCTTCATCTGTTGTTGCATCGAGCTGTCTGAAATAAGCCCAGACGCAAACATGTTTACAGCACTAGTCCGCCGGTACTGATGCCAAGCCAGCGGCCAAACTGCGCCGATTGCGAACTTGTCGGCTGGCAGGTTTGGCGTCAGCTGGCGCGCGATTTTCAAATCGTCGCTTGAAATTCGTAGCCGTTCGAGGTCGAACAAGCACGGGTAGTTTTGGATGATCTCCGAAAGGCTTTCGAGTTCTTTACGAGTGTGATACGCAATCACTTTGCCCGACCCCCAAGGCTCGCTTGGTGCGCTGAACAGGTAGGGGTCCTTCTGATCCGACACTGTGGGCGCTATCAAGGGATTGCCGATATCACAGGGCATTCTTAACCGAGCAATTGCTGACAGTGCCTGGATTGCGACATCCACACTTGGGCTTGTGACCCATCGCGCATCTGAATCTGGATCGGTCTTCGTTGTCTCTCCGCAGATGATAGGCACCCGGCCCAGCTTTTCATCCAGCTCCCAGAGCAAACATTCGGACCGAAGAGCTGCAACTTCCTCCTTGCGTTGAAGGGTGAAGTTGGCGATGTAAGCGAGGCCAGAGACGGTGACCAAGCTGAGGTACGCTGATAGGTGCCGGACCGAGAGGAGCTCTGACCCTGCCCCAAGCCACTTCCGGAGAAGCGGCGTCAGTCCAAATCGACCAGCTGTTTCCTCGAAAGAACCCTGGTATGTGCAATGCGAGGTGATGCTCGAGTTCTGTGTGAATGGCAATCTATTCGATTCTCTCCCAGGTTTGAGAGCTACAGCAAGCGATCCGAAGTTAGTCACGTAGGCCTCGAGGCAAAAGCGGAAACAAGCTTCTACCGGCTCACGATGAGCAAGGAAGTCGGTAACACATTCACGCAAGCGCTCGACTTGGTACACCCAGATCCGCGGGGGAATGTAGGGGGTCTGTACAGTTTCATGGACGGGCATGGCGGCGACCAATCGCTTCAGACCAGCGAGATCGACAACCGTAAATCCCAGTGCTTCGCGAGCGTCAAACAGCCTGTGTAGCAAAGCAACGGTACTTTCGTACCTGCTTGGCGCCAGAGCAGCGGGCACTTGCTCGAAGACTTTAGGAAAGCGCATGAGGTCACAGACCAGGATGCCATTGCGGCTGCACAGGGCAACTACTGCTTTAATCATCGTGAAGTTGGCTTGGAGGGTGCCAGTGGCTCTGGCCGCCCTTGGCCCCCACATACGCCAAGTGATGATCAATCTCAGGATATCTGCGTTCGCTGGGTCTAGTGATTCCGTCTGGCCGTCTGGGTCGTCCCTAAAATTCAGCTTGAAGGTTGTGCCAGCGAGTGGAGTGAGGTCCCAGATTGGATCTCCCCATCGAGACAACACAGTACCATCGCGGGCAATGCTCACGGGCCAGTCGCGAGAGGGCGGCCAAGTCGATGGTCGAAAGGCCGGCGATGTGGCGTCGATCCAATCCTTTTGAATACCCAGGCCCATTTCGGCGATTTCCAGCTTCATGGCGGCGTCCCTTCGACCGCTTCGATGAGACGGCGCCATTCGGGGTGGAAATCACTTTCGTCGATTCGGGCGAAGGCTTCTTCGGCCCAGGACCTACGCGCATCATTTGAGTCCCGAAACCATGCGAGTTTTTCGCTTATGCGAGTTAGTGCGTGGTGAGCGGGATGCTCCGAGTGCTGCGATCCCATTGAAGGTCGATTGCGGCTGAGCTCGATTGACTTCAGATGTCGGAAGCATGCAAGGGCCCAGACGTAGTCGAACGCATCGATGTCGCGGTGATGTTCACACCATAAACAGCCTGATGGATGGATGCAATCTGGAGTCGTAGCGGGGGCTGGCTTGAAAGAAATCGTGGATGGATATCCATTGCAAGATCCTGGGGCGGCTGATGGCATAGGATTCGCCTTGCAGAGCGTGGGGTCGGCAGTGAGCCAGAAGCGCGTCACCTCGCCGATAGCTCGTTGCTGAGACGGGACCTCGTAGTGGCGCAAGAGAGTTTGCTTCTGGTGTTGTGCCATCTCCGAGGTCAGGTCTGGATCACCACTGCGCCTAAGCAGCCAATTCACGCGAGTGCTGCGTAGCAACTTTGGCGGCATCCAATCCACCCCCGCATCCTTGCAGGCCTGCTGAATCTGTCCGAAGTACGGTCTCAATGACGTAAGCGTGCCGATGGTACGCAGCAACGGGAACAGCCGACTATCGTCTGGGAACAGCGTCCTGCGCCATTCAAGGTACCGCTCGAAGTGGTTGCGGTATTCCTTAAAAATCTCGAATAGCACTTCACCGCCTCTCCGGGCCTTGTAGTCTCGGACCTTGTAGCCATCGACATCGCTGGCGTAGCTAAAGTGCCGCAGTTGAAGTTGATGTGCCTGCGAAAGACTCATTCCTGTCTGCCCAATGAACATCAGCAATTCAGCCAATATCCGCATATTGACGAGCACGCGCCCCGATTCCAGGATCTTGTCGCGCTTAACAATTGAGCGTCGTCTTTTTTCCTCAGCGAGGCGTCTTCGCTCCATATATGGCGTGCGATCGACCAATTCCGGCGACGGTTCGTGAAGTCCTCCCATCAGCAATAGTTCTCCGCCGGCGCGAAGAGGCACCCGGACTGGACGCACTCCTGAAAGTGAGCTCAGTGGAAGACCGTCACAAATGTCCTGCAAGAGGTGCCCGAACGCGAAGGTGGATTCCAGATTCTGTTTGTCCGCAACCCGTCCTTGTGGGGATTTTCGCCCCTTGGGCTCTCGCAGCCGGGTCAGTTCAAGTATTGGTGTTTCTCGATCGAGAACGTAATCCAAAATCTGACCAACCGATCGTCCCAATGTATAGATCGTACTTACAGCCATACGCTTTGCGACGTTCAGCCTGTGCAAAGCGTCTGTCCAATGGATGTAGTGCGTGTGCACCGTCTGCAGATTCAAATCAAGGCTCGCGTCATCGACCCAGCGGAAAAATGTGGTCAGATTCTTAACTTGAGTCTTTGCGGTGGCAACGCTCCCTCCCATAGCCAGCTTGCCCAAAATGGCATCGTGAGCTTGTTTGACCAGGTCCATCCGTTCGGGCAGCGGAGAGCCAAGCGAGCCGGTGAGGATGCAGGCCTCGGCCTGGCGGACTGGAATGCATGCTCCACGGCGGTAAAGAAGCCTCTTCAGGTCGAGCTGCATCTCGCGCGTGCCGTGCTTGATCGAAGGGAATGTAAGGTCAGGCGCGCGCAGGTCATCATGCATGGAAGTTGTTCCAATCACGATTCACGATGCCTGAGAACGCTGCGGTAAATTCATTGGAGATCAATGCCTTCACCGGAGCCTGTTCGATGAACCGAACGTAGCGCATCGTCGTGGCATCGTCCTTGTGCAACATGGCGTCCCTGACGAACGCAACCGCAGCTGCCTGACTGGTGACTGTCAACGCAAGTTCCATCATCCATGTGCCGTACGTGCAGCGGGTCTGGTGGAACTTGAATGTCTCCATGAAACGCAGTCGAGCTGCCACCGCGCGGCGCCGCAGATCCGTCATCAGTCGATTGAACGACGACTCTCGGTACGGATTTCCTCTAGATGTGAGGAACAAAAGACCGCGATGCTGCGGGGATGCCCGAGCTTGCCTGGCCAAGCGCTCCATCGAATAGGCGTATCTCATGAGCGCGTCAACCAGGAAGGTTGGCACGAGCAAGTCACCAGAGACGCCGAATTTCGTACTGACGTTCGTGCCTGGGCCGACAGGCATGCGGCAGAAGCCAGGCATACTTGGATCTGGCACCGCGTCTTCCAAGTTTCGGACGCCAATAGTGGTGATGGTGCCGATCCGCGCGCCGGTGAGCAGCCCAGTGGACAGCATAAGGTGTAGCTCAGTGAGGTTTTGGCCCGCAGTGAAATCCAGCAACGCCCTCGTGTCCTCCCCGCGTAAGGCAACAAGTCCGTCCTCGAGCGTGATCCCGGGCCGCGCACGATTGGGAATCGACAATTCAGATTTAGTTCGCCTTAGCGTGCGTT
>ENA-UOXP01002336-UOXP01002336.1-mixed-culture-metagenome-genome-assembly--contig:-NODE-2336-length-11435-cov-40.348858_pt1 | contig 11435 bp, 10 predicted proteins | sample MGYA00238161_ERZ761639 | MGnify/ENA primary metagenome ERZ761639 (study PRJEB28913, sample SAMN08776760) | mixed culture metagenome | isolation source: Freshwater growth medium | place: USA...
CTTGGCGGGCGCTGGCGCAACGTGTCCTCTGCTCGCGCCTGTGCCGCCGCGACGGCCAGCCAGTACCCACACGTCTGGATGAGATCACCGACCTTGACGTGGAGCAGCTGATCGAGGCCGGCCGGCCCGGGGACGCGGCCGTAGCGGGGCGGATGCTGCCTGGGCTTGCGCGCCTCCATGGCTACGGCTATGTGGTGGACGTGGCCGCCGTTCGGGCTGCGGATCTGCAAAACGTTGCTGGCAACACGCGCCGCCCTTCATTGCTACATGGTACAGCTAAGGATGCTCTCAACAGCTGCATCTCAGGCGAAGGAGAGCCGCCGTTGGAACTGACGATCGCAGCTGTTGCCTGTGCGGGCTCGGGAGTCGTTTGCGGCATCCCGGTCCAGCGAATGCGCGAGGACGGCGTCACGGAGCTCAACTTGTCCGATAGGGGGCTCCACGTGGCTGCGGCCATGCTCGTCGCCTATCTCATCCCTGCTACGTCGGTGCTCAAGAACTGCAACTTGCTCCAGAACAGCCTTGACGTTGAGTCGGCCACGATGCTCGCCAAGATCGGCGCGGAGAGAGGCATCATGCTCTCAGGCATGACGCATGGCCTGGTGCAGGCCGACTTATCGCGCCAGTACCTCCAACCCGCCGACGCCATCCTGATCACGTCTGACCTGAAGTTCATGGCGGTCTTGACCACGCTGTCGCTCGGGGGCAACAACATCGGTGTTGACGGTGCCAAGGCGATCGCGGAGGTGCTCAAGGTCAATGCGGTCCTGACCCGCTTGGACTTGGAGCGCAACGAAATCGGTCCGGAGGGTGCCAAGGCGATCGCGGAGGCGCTGAAGGTCAACGCGGTGATGAAAAATCTCTCCGTCGCCTACAACAACATTGTCGGAGAGGCGGCGCAGCAGCTTGCGGCGGCAGCATTGGGCAGCTTGTCGCTCGAGGTGCTCTCTGGGGTGCCGATCAAGGAGCTGCGCGAGGACAAGCTGACAGAGCTCAACTGCCTAAGCTCGAAGGGCCTAGGGCCGACAGAGGGCATCGTGCTTGCCAAGCTGATTAAGTTCAGCGCGGTCTTGACCACCCTGTGCCTGTTTGGCAACAACATCGGCGACGACGGTGCCAAGGCGATCGCAGAGGCGCTGAAGGTCAACGCGGTCCTGACCTCCCTGCACCTGTACGGGAACAAGATCGGTGCAGAGGGAGCCATCGCGATCGCGGAGGCGCTGAAGGTCAACGCGGTGATGACCACCCTCAACCTGGACGACAACAACATCGGTCCAGAGGGAGCCATCGTGATCGCGGAGGCGCTGAAGGTCAACGCGGTCCTGACCTCCCTGAGCCTGTTCAACAACAAGATCGGCGTTGACGGTGCCAAGGCGATCACGGAGGCGCTGAAGGTCAACCTGGTCCTGAGGTTTCTCTGTTCCTAAATTGGAATAATTTGGGAGTTGCAGGAAAATCAGCGGTGCAAGATGCGGTGAAGGGCCGGAGTGATTTAGGATTATTTTGGTTGTATATGTAGATTGTGCGAGCACTGTGAACATTTGCTTCCTAATTCACAGTAAACATGAGAAAACACAAGAGGCTTCGCGCGCTTGCGCGGCGACGGCGCATGGCGGCGCGTGGTGCGCTGCCTCCTCTCCCGTGGGTGACCGACGTCTGGCCCGTGGCCGGACCCGCGTCGGGCGGCATGCGCCTGTGGCTTCGGGCCAACCGGCCATTTGCTGCGGGAGCAACGCCCGCGATCACCTTCAGCTTCGGCCAGACGGCGAGGCTGGCCGGACGCGATGCGCGCGTGCACCCGAGCGGGCTGATCAGCGTGACCACGCCCGCGGCGCCCGCGCTGGCGCGCCAGGCGCACATTTTCATCGGCGTCGGCCCCACGAGCCCGCTCGTGGGCCGCTTCGAGAAGCTCCTCTCGCAAATCTATCGCGACACGCCTGTGCCCTTCTTCCTCTTCCTGACTGACGACTGGGCCTCGTTGCACAACGGGTTTGGGCCAAACGGCTTGTGCAAGCTACCGACGTGCGATGCGCACGCGTCCGCTGACACCGTCTTCTTCGACCGAGCTGCCGCATTGTACTCGAGTGGTGCTGGGGCGGCGCAGGCGTCACGGGCGTGGCTCAGGCCCAACACGACCATGACGCACGGCGTGCGAGCCATGCCGCCCGGAAGCACTTGCTTGCAGCAGATGCCCCCGCTGTCGCCGCTGTCGCTGAGCGCGTGCTCCACAATCGCGCCGGCCCTGGGGTGCGTGCTCGACAGCACTTGCGGCGGCGCCGGCGCCGTTGGAACGCGGAGCCATCAGTGCCTGTGCCTCAGCGGCAAACGGGACCGCGTCCAGGCGTCCGCCTCGACCGCGTGCCGGCAGCAGATGCTCCTCTCGGGCCTGCCGAGCTGCGCGCGGCCCAAGCGCAATGTGAACAGCGCCGCGGAGCTCCAGTGCGTGCAGGACGTGCGGGCGATGCTGCCCAACCCGGGAGCGCACGAGTTTGAGTCGGCGCCGTCCGTCTCGCACGGACCCGTCGAGGCGGTGACGAGTGCGGTGCCGAGCCAGCCGCTCGCACCCACGGCAACGCCTCGCGCGGCGGCCTACCGGCTCGACCTCGTGGTGGCGATGCACTCGACGCCCGTGCTCGCGATGCTCCGCGCCATCCTCTTGGCGCTCCCCACGGAAGAGGTCGTGCAGCTCGCCGTCTTCGTCTACCCGAAGCTCGCGCTCGCCGCAGCCGATCGCGAGGCGCTGCAACTCGCCTTTGCCCAGCAGCGGCCGGGCGCGACACTGCGCGTGGCCGACCCTCATTTGGCCAACGTGGGCCGCTGCGATCACACCTACCTGCACCACATCGTGGAGCGGTACGAGGCCCTCGCCGATGGCACCCTCTTCCTCAAGGTGCGTTGATGACCACGGATTTGCCACGGATATGCCATGGATTGCCCATGGATAGCCGTTGAGTACCACTGACGAGCGGTGCGATACGCTCCCCTTCAGGACACGACCTTCCGCCACCACCAGCACGGCTATGCGTCCGTGTTGCTCACTCTCATGGGCCAGCTGCCCGGGGCGCTGCGCGCGGGCACGAGCTGGTGCGCGCGGCCTCGCATGCGCGCGCCGTGGAGCTTCGAAATGCCCGAGTACATCTCCGAAATGTGCCGGCACGCTGACCTCGATCGCGATGCGGGGCCCGAGCTCAGCCGCTCGCGCACAGGCGGCACCTCGTGCTATCGGAGCGACCGCCAGTACACGCGCGCGGGCACGCTGCCGCTCGGTGCCTGGCTCTCGCGCCACCTGCCCTATCGCAATGAGTCGCGCGAGCTCCTCTCCTTTTGCCCCGGCGGCATCTTCGCCGCCGGCCGCCAGGCCATCCAGTCGACTCCCCGGCGCGTGTACGCGGCCCTGCGCGCCGAGCTCAGCCAAGGGAGCAACCTCGAGTCGGGCCACTTCATGGAACGCTCGTGGATGGCCTTTTTCCGCGGCCGCGCCTCTGAGCAGGCTGGGGATGGCGAGGCACCGGCGGGCGGGCCGCAGACTCCCGGGGCGGCGCTCTCCAGCGGCGCCGTCGACGCCTTCGCGCGCCTCGCCGTGTACACGACCGCTGTCGGCGACGCCAGCGGGGATCTGGTGCTGACGAGTGCGGCGGCGTTGGCGGCCGCAGTCTGGTCGCACGTGGCGCCGACGTCCAAGTGGGAGGGTGGCGTCGGCGCCGACGGCCGTTCACTCGAACCGCCGCCGCTCCCATTGCTGCGCGCGCTCGCGCCGTGCGCGCTGCTCCGAAACGGCTCCCGCTTCATGCGCGTTCGGCTGCTCCGTCGCGTGCGCCACCCATTGATCGACGAGCCATTGGTCGTGCGCGCGGGGCAGCTCCAGTGTTTGCTGCTGGCCTTTGACGAACGGGTCTTGAGGGCCGGTGAGGCGCTGGGGTGGACGCCCGTACACCTCGCGTCCCAGGGCGCCACGCGCGCCCTTCGACGTCGCAGCGCGCTGCGGGCGCAGCTCGCGCCCCACACCGTTGCCGAGCTCGCGCCGTTTGACTACACTGCGTTCGTGCCTCTCGCCGCGACGGCGCCCGGCGCAGTGCTCAACCTGCCTGCTGTCTTCGAGAGCATCAGCCGCTTCCTCTCGGACGGCCCTTCGGTGGCGATCGCGCTGCCGCAAGAGGGCGCTGCACCGGGCGCTGCACCGCCCGGCGCGCCCATGAAGGCGGGTAGCCAACAGGCCGTGATGCCCATTGTGCTGCGGCGTCGCACGGCCGAGGCGACCCGGGTGGGGGACAGCTGGCTGCGCCATGAGGAGCAGCACCATCAGGCCGCGGAGGCCGTGGCGGAGGATGTCATCGCCACGGCGAGCGTCACGCGTCTGCTGCGACGCGAGAGCCGGAGGCACGGCGCTGGCGAGTCCGCCGCTGCGCTCACCGCTCCTTCGAAGGCCGTGACCACCTACACCATGCCCGAGCTCTATACCGCTGCGCCGATCGTCTGGTGGCGCTGGTGGACTTGCCGCTTGAGGGGACCCGTGTCGATGCGCTATCGCGAGGTCGCCACCGCGAAGATGACCGATGGTGGCCATGGGCGCTGCTGCCGGCCGGGCTCCGCCCTCTTTCCAAAGCACCAGCGAGAGCGACCCGCCGCGCTCCTCGGTTTCGCTCCTTCGGGCGCCATGCGGGGTTGAAGCCAGGAGTGCTGTACTACATGTAGACCTAGTTCTACTCCGCCACCCAAAGGCGGTAGGAGGTTCCAAAATTCGCATTTGAAATTAAACTCTCTGGGACTGTTCCACAAAATTTGAAATCAAAACCTGGGCATTCACATTTTTCATGCACAGCCAATGTTTATAATTCGACATTCACACATTTTTGCGCGAATGGAGTCTTCAGACCATGAGAGCGAGGACGGGAGGACTTCAGACCATGAGAGCGAGGACGAGAGTAGCGACGCGGCGCACAGCGACGACGATTTCCCCGAGCCAGTTGGTGCTGCTCACGACGATGAGAGAGCCCTCGTGCCGCAGGGAAGCGCGCGTTGGGAGTGGCTGGACGATGCAGCCGTGCAGCGTATCGTGCAATTGGCCTCCGTCGTAGTGGTGTTCGTCGTCGCCTCGCTCGACAGGCGCAGCCGGCGCGAGGCCGAGCCCCGTGCGAATCGCATTTTCCCCCTCACCAAGGCACCTTTTGGCCTCACTCGTGCCGAGCTCTCTGGATGCAAGACCAGCGTCTCCCTCTTCGGCAATGAAGGAACTTGCTCCTCTGTGGCAAACGGTACAGCGTTCGCGCTGCTAGCTGCCAAGGCCGTGCCGCGCATGGATGGTTCGGCCCTCACGAGCTGCTTGACCACCGACGAGCACATCTCCACGCTGGCCGCCGCTATGGCTCGCGCGCGCGCGCTGGTGAGCGTGACGAGCTTCGCGCTGAGCAACTGTCGGGTCCCTGGCGGACTGGGCCCGTTATCGCAGGCATGGGCGGACGGATCCATGCCACGGCTGCACACGTTGCAGCTGGACAGTTGCTCCCTCAAAGACGAAGGCGTTGCCGAGCTCAGCGACGCTCTCATTAGCGGCACTCCCTCGCTGACGGCGTTGAACCTCTCTTGGAACGAACTCACGTATTCGAGCATCCCCACCTTGCGCAAGATCGGCCTCGCGCTCAAGCTCTCAAGCCACGCAGGCCGCGGGTGCACATGCACCAAGTGCGTTGAGATCAGATCTCGTGGCGATTGGCCTTTCGAGATGGCGATTGGCCTAGACCTTTCTGGCAACTTACCTCTCAGCCACGCGGCTGTCACGATGCTGCGTCACGATCTTCCAACGGTCGGGATTCGGTCCGAATGGCTTTCGTTGGCCTGAAGCCACATAAACGAAAAGCCAGCGGCCCGGCCCCCGGCTCTTGGCGCGGCGTGCTGGGCTTCCATCATGGCTTCCGTTCGGTTCAAGCATGGGTCCGCCACTGTGTTGAAACACCATAGGGTTAACTACCTGAGTAGTGAAACCCTCCCCCAAGGTCAAAATCTCGCGCCCCACTGTGTTGAAACACCATAGGGTAACTACCTGAGTAGTGAAACCCTCCCCCAAGGTCAAAATCTCGCGCCCCACTGTGTTGAAACACCATAGGGTAACTACCTGAGTAGTGAAACCCTCCCCCAAGGTCAAAATCTCGCGCCCCACTGTGTTGAAACACCATAGGGTAACTACCTGAGTAGTGAAACCCTCCCCCAAGGTCAAAATCTCGCGCCCCACTGTGTTGAAACACCATAGGGTAACTACCTGAGTAGTGAAACCCTCCCCCAAGGTCAAAATCTCGCGCCGCTCCGCCATGTTTTGTAAATCTTGCGTTGGTTCGTACTGCAACCTACGCCGGGGAGAGCGGCCTGGCTGTCCCAGGCGCCAGGAGCCGGCTGGCAAATATTAGCCAGGAGCCAGTACGATTTCTGATCTTCCCTCGACCTTACAAACAAAAGAGCCCTCCCCACAAACCACAGCTCGGTGCTCACGGCAGCGAGTGCCCCTCACCCACGGCGGTTGTGCCGCCGGCCGGCAGGAGCATCGCACGATTAAACGGGTTCGCGTACGTCAGTGAGGCGCATGCGCGCTGGCGCTGATTGCCATTCAAGCCCTGCTGCTGGATGATGAGCTGAGGGATCGAGAAGGCGGGGTAGTTGGCACTGCAGCCTGGCGCGCTCGTCGTGGCACGCTTGCTCTGGCAGCCCACGGGCTGAGGCGCTGTGGCGGCAAGGGCCTGCGCGAGAGGCTTGCAGTCAGACCTGTGTGGCAGGTTGGGCAGGTTGGGACGCACGAGAGCGAGCAAGCCCAGGCTATTATCCGCAAAGAGCTGCGCGCCGTGCTTCGCGGCGCGCACTTTCATCCAGTTCTCAGGATCGAAGCCATCCGCGCCTAACATGACGTTGGTGAACGGGCCGATCCTGTCGGCTGCGCCGTGCCGCTCCTGGTAGTCGAGTGCCGCGTCCCTGTGCTTGTTGTAGAGGGAGCGCACATATTGGCTGCGGCAGCGATAGTAATCGTCGGGCACCTCGACCAACGCGGCGGCGGCGTCGTTGCGAGGGAGCCACCAGATCCAATCATGCAGGTGCCGGCTCACGTGCAATGCGTGGAAGCACCAGGGCAAAAAGGGCACCACCGCCATCAGATCGGGTCGCACGTACAGCACACTCTCGAAGCGGATGCCGTGGCGGCGACGCACCTCGTGCGCCGCCATGAGCTCATAGAGCTCCTTGCGGCTCCATAGCTGTCCCAGCACCGCGTGGAGTGCGCACGGGAACTCGTACCCAACGCACTTCTGGCCGGGCGGCAGCGTGACGGGCAGAGGCCACCCAGGGCATTCGGGCACCGGAGGCATCGAAGCGTTCGTGAGCCGCACGTTTGCAGGCTCAGCGCCTAGCTGCGCGAGCGCCGCCTCGACCTGCATGCAATGAGGGACGCAATCAGATGCAATCGGATGCAATCAAAAGGCAAGAAGCGAGAGGATCGCCTTGACCTCCACACGGCCTCAATTCACATTCACACCTCCACTCGACCGGGGCTGATGCTGCCGCTCAGATCGGTACGTCCGAAGGCCGTCATGCCGCGCCGATCCTCGAGCCGCAGGTGCGCGAAGATGGCCACCTCCATGCCCAGTGACTCGAGTAGGTGCCCTCGGAGGGTCCGGTGCACGATCGGATGCGCAAAGGTGCGGGCGAGCCCTCCGATGAGCAGCGCGAGCGAGGGCTGAGCATGCGGCGCAAGAGGGCCCTCTGTGAATGTGAATAGAGGGCCCTTGCGCCGCTCGCCGGCCTCGCCGGGCATGGCTGCGCGGCTCGTGCGGCACACGACGCTGCTCGCGAGCACGGCCTGCGGCGCCTCTCGTGCCACCGAGCCCTGCAAGCTGTGGGAGAGGTAGCTGTCGGTCGTCGCGCTCGGGCACGGCAGGGTGCGGTAGGCGACGCGAGGCTGCGGCACCAGGTGCGTGGGTGCCGCGAGCGCCCAAGCGTCGCACGCCGGACGCCACGCAGCAGGGGATGGTGTGGAGCCGATCTCGGTGGATGGGGTGGATGGGGTGGATGGGTCCGTCATTGACTGTGAGCCGCGCCCGCCAATGCCAACGGGGTGGATCGTCACGCCTGCAGCTAGCGTGCTGTCAGCCATAGGCGCTGCCCCGTGCCTCGAGGCAAAGTTGACCACGGCGCTTGCAAACTCCTGCTCTGACGCAACCACACCCAAGTCCGAGCTTGTATTGCTGCGCTGCAGGCGCACGACGGACTCAATCGTCGGCTGCACGAAGAGGGCGTTGAGGCTCTTGCGCGTCGCCCAGAAGGTGAGGCCGTGGTAGCGGTCGCGGGTCGTGGTGGTGTGCAGACAGTAGGGCCACATGGGCGTTAGCCACAGCTTATTTGCCGGCACGTACAAAATGGACTCGAATGCGAGCCCGTCACGCACCTCGGCGGCATGCACTTGGGCGGCGCACCAGGCGCGCCCGGAGATCTCGCGCTGCTCAAAGGATTGCTCCGGCAGCAGTTCAGAAGGACGATGCTGCAGGACGTCATTGGGACGCACATGACGGCCCCACACGAGTCGCTGCCACGCGCGCACGTGGCGCTCCTGATGGTGATGCATCAATCGAAGGTTCATGAAGACGGCGGTAGCATTGCCCGCAAGAGGTGCGAATACGTGCTCTGAGAGCACGTGTAGCGCGTCGACAGAGACGACGTCGCCCACGACGCAGATGGCCAGCGCATGCATAGGATGCGCACCGCATACGGTGGTCGCAGCCGCGGATCGCGACGATGTAGAAGGTAAAAACAGCATGGGAGTGTGTCCGTTCCACACAATGAACTTGCAATTACATGCAAGAAGGATAGGGCTCGTGGGAAAGATTCGACGGCTCCCTAGTCCTCGGTTCTCGCATGTCGGTTCGTCGTTCGTACTCTTCCTGTATACCCCCGAAAAGAGGTGACCACAATCACCACACAATTGATTGCGCACACCACATGCGTGATGCGAGGAGAGCACAGCGAGCGCGCGCCGCGCGCCCATCACATACCCAAGATCATAACCCGTTCGTGCACAATGAAAGCCCATCCACCTGGCCGCCCACCGTCGCCCAGTTCTCGGCGTTGCGAGCGGGGCCAGGAGAGTGGCTCCATCGCGAGAAGACGGCGGCCATCTGCACTGAGTCGCCCGCCTGCAAGGCCAGCCCATGCTCAACGAACGCGAGCTCACCGACGGCTTGGTGGTTGGCGCCTCCCCTCACGGCCGCCGTCAGATTGCGCGAGAACGACCATGCGGGCGCGACGGCGTTTGCGTTTTGGAATGTGACGCCCACTGTGTAGGTCTGGTAGAGCGAGGCGGGGAAGTAGCTCCTGTAGTCGTCGTCCACGAAAACCCGCAGGATGCCACTGAGCGAGTAATTTGCATACGTTGTATGGGCGGCGAGCGAGGCCAGCTTCGGCTGGGCGAGCGGTAGGAGGATGTAGCTCGCTTCGCTCAGGCACACGGGCGGGGGAAAGGGTGGAGGCGACGGAGGGGGAGAAGGCGGTGGCGAGGGCGGTGGAGGAGAAGGTGGCGGCGGCGAGGGCGGCGGTGAAGGCGGCGGCGGCGAGGGCGGCGGCGGCGAGGGTGGCGGCGAGGGCGGTGGCGGTGAGGGTGGAGGCGGCGGGGGCGGCGGCGAGGGCGGCGGCGGGGGTGGCGGTGGGGGGGGCGGCGGCGGCGACGGCGGCGGCGATGGCGGCGGTGATGGTGGTGGCACCGGCGGTGGCGAGGGTGGCGGCAAGGGCGGTGGGCTGGGCGGCGGCGGCGACGGCGGCGGTGAGGGAGGACTAGGGGGCGGCGAAGGCGACACGAGCAGCGTCGCACACATCCGCAGGTCCGAGATGATTGCCTCCACGTCCGGCCAGGCCTCTCGGCCACGCCTGGGGCTGAGGGACCACCGCGCATCGATCAACTCCATCCTAATTCGGTCCCCCGGCAACAGCCGCAGCCCGTATGCACTGAACGAGCTCGAGCCTATCTGCTGGTAAGCGGGCGCTGCGGCGCTCGCTGTGAGGTTGCGCTCGAAGTGCCACGCCTGGTCGTTGCCGCCGCGCCCATCCGAATCGTCCGCGGAGAAGCGTACCGTCACAGTGAAGTGTTGCTGCAGCGCGTTCGGGTACATGCTGTGGTCCTTGTCGAGGAAGGCCGAGAGCTCGCCGCTCACCACAAAGTCGCCGGGCACCTTGGCCGCCGCGGCGGAGAGGACTGGAAGCTGCCCGAGCCGTAGCTGCACGGGGGCGCTGTCGTATCCAGGATGGTCGGTGGCGTTGGTGGCGTTGGCGTCCAGAGCGAACCCAACGCACATGGGTGGGGGCGTAGGTGGGGGCTGCGGCGGGTTTGGCGGCGAGGGAGGAGGTGGAGAGGGCGGCGGGCTTGGAGGCGGTGGGCATGGAGGTGGGGGTGATGGTGGTGGTGGGGAAGGTGGTGGTGGCGATGGCGGCGGCGGCGACGGCGGTGGCGGCGACGGCGGAGGCGACGGCGGTGGCGGCGATGGTGGTGGCGGCGAGGGTGGCGGAGAGGGCGGGGGCGGGCTCGGCGGTGGCGGGCTTGGCGGTGGCGAGGGGGGGGGTGGCGAGGGCGGAGGAGGCGAGGGCGGCGGCGGCACGGGTGGCGGCGGTGAGGGCGGTGGCGGCGAGGGTGGCGGTGCGGGAGGCGCCGGCGGCGGCGAGGGCGATATCCGAACCTGCACGCACATGCCCAGACGGCTCACTTCCGCAAACAACTCGGGCCACGGCTCCCGACCCCGCTCCGGCGACAAGGACCAGCGTGCATCGACTGCGAAGGCGAGAGTCGAGCGCGCGCTACGCGTTCACAACGAGGCACAGAGCGTGCGAGAGCTAGAGAGAGCGTTCTAAGTGCGTTCGAGTCTGCATCACGTACTCAGTTCCATGCGCACACGTTCCCCTGGCACCAGCCGTACGCCCTTCACTGTGAAGGAGTGGGCGCCCAGTGTCTCAAAGGCCGGCCGCACGGCGGTGACGCTCATTGATTGCTCGACGGCCCACGCCGCATCGTCACCCACCAGACCGTCATGATCGTCCGCGGAGAAGCGCACCACGATGGAGAAGTTGTGCATGGCCCTGTGGGGATACGTGGAGAGGTCGGCGTTGATGAACGCGTGCAGCTCGCCCGCGAGATCGTAAAGTGCATGCACCTTGGCATACGCGGCGGAGAGCCTAGCAGGGCCATCGAGTTGCAGTCGGAGCGGTTCGCCGCCAGCGCCGGGGTGATCGGGGTCATCGTGGTGCGCCTCAATACCCCAGCCGACGCAATCTGGCGGCGGCGTGGGCGGCGGCATCGGGGGTGACGGCGGGGAGGGAGGCGGCGGCGAGGGTGGGGGCGAAGGTGGCGGCGGCGACGGCGGCGGCGGCGACGGCGGCGGCGGTGCGGGCGGAGGTGGCGACGGCGGCGGCGGCGGCGGCGG
>ENA-UOXP01002343-UOXP01002343.1-mixed-culture-metagenome-genome-assembly--contig:-NODE-2343-length-11369-cov-31.189146_pt1 | contig 11369 bp, 8 predicted proteins | sample MGYA00238161_ERZ761639 | MGnify/ENA primary metagenome ERZ761639 (study PRJEB28913, sample SAMN08776760) | mixed culture metagenome | isolation source: Freshwater growth medium | place: USA...
GCCGAGAAGGCGGCGGCCGAGAAGGCGGCGGCCGAGAAGGCGGCGGCCGAGAAGGTGGCGGCCGAGAAAGCGGCAGCCGAAAAGGCGGCGGCCGAGAAGGCGTCGGCCGAGAAGGCGGCGGCCGAGAAGTCTTCGGCCGAGAAGGTGGCGGCGATGGTGACAGCGGCGGAGATGGCGGCGGCGCAGGAGAAGGCAGCGGAGATGGCGGCGGCCGAGTTGGCGGCGGCCGAGAAGGCGGCGGAGGCCGAGAAGGCGGCGGCTGAGAAGGTGGCGGCCGAGAAGGCGGCGGCCGAGAAGGCGGCGGCGATGGTGGCAGCGGCGGAGATGGCGGCGGCGCAGGAGAAGGCAGCGGAGATGGCGGCGGCCGAGTTGGCGGCGGCCGAGAAGGCGGCGGAGGCCGAGAAGGCGGCGGCTGAGAAGGTGGCAGCCGAGAAGGTGGCAGCCGAGCAGGCGGCGGCCGAGCAGGCGGCGGCCGAGCAGGCGGCAGCCGATCAGGCGGCTGCTGAAAAATCTGCAGAGGCTGCTGCGGCTGTGGCGGCGGCAGTTGAAGCAGCACCGGCAGCTGAGGCAGCAGGGGCGGCGCAAACAGTTGAAGAAGACGTTGGACTCGACACCATCGGACCCTTCAATTCTCTGACAGCACATGTAGCAACGGCCGACGAGGCGCCAAAGAGTGAGGCTGAGGGAGAGCAGGCCGGCGAGATTGGGCCATTCAAGTCCCTGTAAATTCAATGCGCGGTGTCTCGACGGTGTACACGACCGGACGGTGCGTAATACAAAAATGCCCAGCTGAACGTTGATTTTTCGTTTGTCGCGTTTAGCACACGGGTTCGTCGCCGGCGCCCGATCCGAACCGCGGACCGCCGGCGCTCCGAACCGGGCGGGGGGCGCTCGTCTCGAGCCCGGGGCCGCCCCGGGCCGAGCCTGCAGCCTCGCGCGCCGTCGACCCGACCAGGCCGGTGCGGATTGCATTGGCCGTGCACATTCGCGAAGCTCGGAGCATTCTCGGCCCATCGCGATCGCCGAGGCGACTCGCATTCGATTTGATATGTTATCCCCGGGCCGGCGTCCCTAGGTCGCGGTGCCGCGGTCAACCGAGAGCGGCGCGTTGACCGCACCGCGCGGCGCAACCCCGCGCACGAGCACGTCGACGACGTTCTCGCACGCCGTCATGTCGATCTCGCGCCGGACGCTCACGACCGCGGACCCCAAATGCGGAGTGAAGAGCGTCCGCGCGCTATCTGCAAGCAGCGCGGCGGGGATGTCGCGCCGGCGGTCCGCGAGCGCCCAATCTTCAAGCTCAAACACATCCGCAGCGTAGCCGGCCAGCGCGCCGCTCGCGAGCGCGTCCGCAACGGCGCCCTCGTCGACGCAGCCGCCGCGGCCGACGTTGATGAGAAACGCACCGCGCTTGGCGCCCGCGAGCGCGGCCGCATCGACGAGGTGGCGCGTCGCGGGCATGAGCGGCGTCAGCGGAAACGCGTAGTCGGCCGCGCGCAAGACCGCGCGCGCATCGGCGACGCGCTCAAAGGCGGGTGGCGGGCGCGCGCCCGGCGCACGGCCTGCGGGACACGCCCACGCTTCCGCTGCCGCTGCCGCCCACGCGGCCGCGCCGGCGTCCTCGTCGCACCACACGAAGCGCGCAACGCCAAAGCCGCGCAGCCGCTCGGCGAGCGCGCGGCCGACGGCGCCTAGGCCGATGATGCCAACGGTTGCGCCGTCGAGGCCCGCGCCGAATAACTCAGGTCGCCAGCCCGCGAAGCTGCCACTCCTCACGCGCGCGTCGCCCTCGGCCACGTGCCGCGCGAGGCTGGTGGCGAGCGAGACAGCGAGCTCCGCGGTGGGCGCCGTGAGCAGGTCCCCACAGCGGGAGAAGTATATGCCGCGCTCAGACATGGCCGCGATGTCGAAATTGTCGCCGCCGCGCAGCGCACCCGAGACAATGCGGAGGAGCGGGCACGCGTCGAGGAAGGCGGCGTCGACGGTGTCGGGCATGAAGGCGATGAGCGCGGCCGCGCGCGCGGCGCGCTCGCGGATGGTCGCGAGCGGGAGCGGCGCGGAGGCCGCGTCGACTACGTCGGCCTCGAGGTTGGCCGCGGCGAGGATGGCGCGCGCGTCGGCGTGGATGGGGTGCGTGATGAAGACGTGGCCGGCTGAGTTGCGTGTACTCATTCCAGCGTTGCGTTTAGCGATGGCTTTGCGACGAAAAAGAGACGAACGTCTTGAAGGAAGTCCACACGATAGAAAGGGCACCGAGATCGGCTCCGACAAGGGGAGGCTCCGACGCGCGGGCGAACTTGGAACTTGTTTGTGGAATTTCAAACTTCCCGAGATCGATCGGTTCAAAAACAGGGAGCACACACTATCGATCGGTACCCCTTTCATGGCTCACCGGGTTATTCTCCGCCCTTGATTCTCCGCGGTTCTGCCAGCGTGCCTCTGAAATTCTACGATAGGTCGATATTAAGTCGAGTCGTTCTGATGCGGCGTGTGGGCGTGAAATGGGCGTGAAACTTTTCAAGGTGTCGGTGAGAATGGTGCGGTGAGATTGACGCGCGGATAGATATGCGCGCGAAGAGCGGGCGAGAGCGGAGAGGGGTTGTATTGCCTTGCGGCCGCGCAGACCGCAGAGGGCACGCTGGTACGCAACATTCGACCTTGCTACCATAATCGCTACCATGCTTATTTCCACCCTGTATGCCACAACGTGTTCCGCCTCTACAAGAGCTGCTGGATCAAAGGCATAAGCGGCGACGCGAGTCAAAACCTGGGAAGCAACGGTCAGTGCGTCTTTTCCCAAGCGCCGCTGCCTCCGGCTCCGCCGTCGTGATGGTGCTTAGCGACATCGCGCGCCGGCGCGACGGACGACGGCGGCCGCCCGCCTACGCACGGCGGCTCGGCAAATGTGCCCGCCCTCTCGTCCCACGTCCATCGCAGGGCGCGTCCCGAGCGCAGCTCCTCCCACAAGCACTCGACCGAGGCGGGCAGCTTGGTGTGTATCGCTTGCAAGCGATGATGGTACATCGAGGGCAGGATGAGGCGTTGCAAGGCTTCAGATGGCGGCGGACCCTCGGGCAGGCCACTGATCCCCGCGCAGCGCAGAAACTCGACGAGATCCACCAGCTGCTGATATCTCGCGCCAGGCCAGGCGCCGCCCGCAGCCTTCGTTGTGGCTGCTGTAGCATTTCCGAGTACCCATCGATCGTAGGCGACGAGCATTGTCGGGCAGCGGAGCGAGTGCGCCGTGGCGAGCGCGGCGAGCAAATAATTCTGCCATAGAAACAGGCGATCCGTCATGGACATTCTAGATGAGGCTGCCACCTCGGAAGGGTGCCGGAAGGGCACGATGCATGCTAGCGGCCCTGAAAAGTGCGGGCTCCACAATGGAAGCGTGCGTGCGAATCGTACGTCTTTGAGAACCCATGCCGCGCCTCGCGCGTGCTTGTCCATGTCCGCGACGATCGACGCTGCTCGGCCCCTGAAGTATGGAGACGCATTTTTCCAAGAGACTGCACGTGGCGATTCGGCAAAGCCATGCGGGAAGATGTACCATCGCTCGCCCGCCCTGCGTATGGCTTCATAATTGAGCGCCACGACGTCCGAACGCTCGTAGTATCCACGTTGGTTGGCACCGTCTGCCGGATATTCTGCACCGCCTCCTCGCCACAGCTCTGGTCGCCCGTTGCCCAGCACCGACGCGACAATCGACGTTGTTAGAGAAGAGCCTGAGCGGGACATGCCCATAATGATGACCTCACCAGCCGTGCCGTGGTGCTGCTGCGACTGATGTGATGATGACGCGGGCTCACATAAGAATCCTACCATTTCGCGTTCGAAGCAGCATGGAAATCCTCATCAACAAAACATGTGAGGAATCCAAATTCCTCAACTACCGGTACACAGCTGTGAAGCGTGAACTGTGACGCTCGAATATGGCCGCGCGTTCCCGCTTTTTATTGTGCTAGACCGCGGCACCGGCAAGTCGGCTCGCGTACGCTTCCTCAAGTCCGGCGAGCATCTCTACGAGCGCGGCGTGGCTTTGGTAGTTGTAGGCCTTGTGCAGCCCGACTGGGCGACTGGAGCGCAGGCGTTCGACGGCAAACTGCTTGGCCACATCAGCTGGCGCCACCCGGTGGGCCATTTGCTGAAGGATCTCGATGAAGAACGCGTCTTCGAATTGTCCTCGCTGCCAGCACGCGCGGTCAAGGCACGCGATCGCGTGTGAGCGACGCCGAAGCGAGAGCCCGCCATTACCGCCGACGGCAGCGAGCCACGGCTTGCCGCGCACCCAGCCGTCGTCGGGGTCGAAGGGCGCACCGACGTAGTCGTACGCATCCACGAAACGCTCGAGGCTGGGGCCTAGCAGCAGAGCATCCTCCTGGAAGATGAGGACGACCTCTGCCCCCACGCGCGACCAGAACCAATGCGAGCAGAGCAGCTGCGAGTACTCTTGCGACGACCGCAAGTTGTCCACGCCAAGGTTGACACAGGCCACGCGCGCCCACTCCACCGCCGAGAAGTGGCGGGAAAGCGACTCGAGGTTGGTCGTGCCGTGGAAGAGCTGAATCGCCCACGCGCAGCTCCCGCTCCCGTGGAGCAGACAGCCTACGTTACGGATAACGTCGGCCGTGCGCTGCACCATCTCGGGAGCAGCGCGCGGCTCGACGATGACGGCCACGCGCTCAGCACCCTCGAGGGTCGCCGGCGCAAAGGGCAGCCGGCGCAAGAGGGGGCGCGTGCGTGATAGGAAGCCCTCGTAGGTCTCGAGAGAGGTGGTCTCGGCCCCCAGCCGCGAGAGGGCGTGGAGCGTCGCCACCTCTGGGTGAAAGTCGAGCACCTTGCTGCGCAGCTCGGGGGCGAGCTTTGTGGCCATCAGCTGCAGCACCGCGTCGCTCCGCGCGGCCGCGGCCGCCGGCTGGGCGAAGCCGAGATCGGAGACATCGTTGAGAGATGCGGGCGTCCCACCCTCGCTGCTCTGGGACAGCAGCGCAGCCAATGATGGATCAGGAGCAGGTACCGAGGCAGGCGCCGGGGCAGACGGCGGCGGTGGCGGTAGCGGCAGCGGTGATATTATCGGTGGCCATTGGGACGATGTCGGCGTTCGCTGTGACGCTCCGCCCACCGAGGCAGTGCTCGTTGGCGCTCTGGATGGATTGCTTAAGCATGGTCCACTTACGTAAGCATGGTCCACTGGCTTACCGAGCGCCTGCCGTGCAGCCACGAGGCTCGAGGGGGCGGCTTCGACCGGTGGCAGCAGGAGCAGCCGCGCCTTGCAGCAGATCCATCGCAGAGCAAAATGGCGCTCGAGCGCGGACTCGTCCGATCGCCCCTCAAGCACAGCCGGAGAGCTCGGCACATCCCGATCTACGAGCGCTCGCACGAGCGGTGGAGCGTCTCCGAACGCGCGGAGAGCTCTAGCCAGCCCTTCGGCCTGCGCTTCTATCGGGGCCGGCGATGTGTCTGAGCTTGTGCAGTCAGGCCGCCGCACGGCCGCCTCGGGCACGACCAGGATGCTTGTTGCCGGCGAGGGCGATGACTGACCTGCGAGCAACGCATTCGCTGACGACGCGACGGCAGCCGCCGTGGAGGCCGTCGCCCCTTGGGGCCAGACGACGATAAGCGTGTGTTCCTCGGTATGTGCAATAGCCTCTGTCTCTGCAGCCAGCGGCTCGTGAGACAATGATCGCCTCACGAGGCGGCCTGCGAGGGCTTGCACGGCGAGAGACGGCGTGGCCAGCGCTCTGTCAAGCGTGCTCCTCTGATCGACGCTCAGTACGGTGGCGGATGCGGAAAGCGTGTGGGTGCCTCGCAGTGCTGGCAATACAAGCATGGCTGGCCTCGTTTCTCCAAAACATGCTGCGCACTCGGCCCGCGTTCGTAGCGGTTGCGCAAGGTTGGTCAGCGAAGCTGCAGGCAGCTCAAAAGGCAGACTCAAGCCTATGGTCGTGAGGTAATCGACGAGACGCTGCTGCACCTCACCAGCATCCTCGGAATCGTCGGCAACGTGTGAACAAACACGAATGACGCGCAAACCGTCACGAGCTAGGCTCGTAGACCTTGATCGTGCCTCAGCCTCTGTGAGAACTTGTACGAGTGAAGCCAGCGCGTAGTCCATCTGGTGCGACCACGCAAAAGGCAACCACGCACCAGATGGACTACGCCAGCGCGGCAATACCAGCGCCAGGCCGAGTGCACGCGCAATACCGACAGCACTTCGCACGCACGCGATGAAGTCCGTGTCGGCAGACGGCGTGACTAGGAGCGCCATAGAAAGCGTGAAAGTGTGTTCACAGCTCTAAAGTACCCGTGTGAACGTTAACACGACACACGCGCCTACTGGGGCTACGACACTGTTACTGCCCATGTGTCCCGTCGGTGCCCGTGTGCAGCTCAGAAGTCATCCTCGAGCAGCTTCTCGAGTTCAACATCGTCGTCATCGCTTTCGGATGCAGGCTCAGTGGTGCACTCGCCACTCTCATTGGCACCGGCAGCTTCGGCTGCTGCCCCGTCGATGGCCTCTGCTGCTGCTGCCCGTCTGGTGGCTTCGGATGCTGCTAGGTCGGTGGCTGCACGCTCACGCGGACGATCGAGGTCACCATCGAGGTCAAAGGTGCGGTCAAAGGCGATCTCCGTCGCGAAGCCTATGGAGGGAGCGAGGTTGATGGTGGCATGACCCCAGAGCGAGGGGACGAGTAACACGTCACCCGCCTGCTGATCGCACGTGAGCGGCTCGCCGACAGCGCGAGCGGCGCCATCGAGGGCAAGTTGGATGTGGCGCTGCGCGTACGCTGCGCCCTCAGGCGGCCAGAGCAACCAGCGCTTGTGCCCTCGGATGAGCCAATTCCACGCCGACTCGTGCCAGTGATGCTGCGCGCCCGCGCCCGCGCCCCCAACGTAGAACTGTATCGAACGTGAGCGGAGCAGACGCGAGTTGTCGGATGCGTCCTCTATGAACGGCGGACGCTCCCATTCCTCGAGTAAGCGCCGATGCTCCGCATTAGCAGCCTTGTCGGTGGCGCCCACGAGCTCGATGTCGCCGCGGAGCTTGCGACCATCGGTGCTGCTGGGAGTCGCGTTGCGCCCCACGAAGTGCCACCCGTTGAGTGCCATGAACACCGACTTAGGGGGCTCTTCTGTCGTCACCGACGGCAGCCGAGCAGCGTCGCGTCGCTTGGCCGCCTTTGGTGGCTTAGAGCGGCTTGTGGGCGACTTCGTCGCACTTGGCGCCTCGCCTTCATCACGATCGGTACCGGCGTCGACGCCGGCTGTGCCACCGCCACAGCGGAAGATAGATGAGGGTCCCGTGACCTCGAGCATCTCGCGTAGGCTCGTTCGGTTAGGCGTGACCATGACCACGCTCGCCGAACCCTCCGCGTAAGGGTAGACCTCAAGCCGTAACGACAGGTTACCCAGCCGCTCCTGCAGAGCGTCGCGTGCCCAGCCCGCGCGCCAGTGGCGAGGCATCTGCGTGCCCCGCACGAGCACGGGCGTGCCCAGCCCAATCCAGTCGCTCACTATGTCCTGCGTCGTGAGCTCCGATGCATCCAAAATAGGCAAGTCGCATCCCGTTTTGGACTGCAGTAGACCCTCCGCATGATCGGCTGTCTTGGCGACCGTCGCGGAGGATGACGCGCAGTCCTCGGGCTCCCACCCGCTGCCGCTGCTACGGGTGCTCTTGCTAGCAGCTCGAGACGAGACGGAGCGCCGACGCCGTCGTGTCTTCTCGCAGCGCCACTTGCGAGACTTGAGGCTCTCGATGGGCGCAGAGGCGACCTTACGGCTCTGCAGCGCCCGCAGCATGGCAGCGCAGTGAGCGACGTTGGCGCCCGAGTTGCTCAAGGCCACGTCCTCAGGCGAGCGCCCCCTGCCGTCGAGCCACTCCTCGGCCCAGATCGGTTCGAGGCCTGCAGCTGCTGGCGCACGTGACGATGCTGGCAGCGCCGCAGCGAGCATCGCGGCGGCTGAGACGGAACCGTGACTAGCCGCTAGGTGCAAAGGTGTCTGCCCGAGGATGTTGCGTGCCGTCGTGTTCGCGCCGAGCGCGAGGAGTGGCTGCACTAGCTGTGGCGCGCCAAAGGCCGCGACAAAATGTAGCGCAGACCACTTGAACTTGGTGTACTCGTTCACACGGGCGCCCCGGCGAGCCAGCTGCTCGATGAGGCCGTGGTGGGTGATGCACTGGGCCATCGCCGTGCGCACGTCCGCCCGTGTCACGACCCCTGTGTCGCGCGCACGCTCGACGATCGTCGCCATCGAGGGGTCGAGCGCCATCGCGCAGCTGGCGAAGAGTTCGCGGCTGTGGCCCATCATGGTGCTGCCGGTCATGCTGCCGTCAAGGGCTGAGCCTCGAGAGCTTGACGCGGCCTGCAGGATCCAACGCGACAAGCTCACGCCCCAGCCCTCAAGCTCATGGGCGACGTGCAGCAGGCTACGAATAACGATTCCCGCGCTGGCGCGCTCCTCTGTGAGGGTGTCGTCCCATTGCAGAAAACTCTTCCGCGCTCGCTCGTTTGCCAGCCTGAGCAGTTCCTCAAAGTTGCCGGCGTAGAGAGCAATATCAGTAGGCTCGCGAACTTTGGCTAAGACCTTTATGCTGCCGTTCTTGAACCTGCGTGGACCACGTCGCCTAATGGGTTGTTGGCCCATGCAGCGGGCTACACTCGTGCGAGTGCGCTCGTCATGTGACGTGAATGTCTCGTGTTTTGCAGCTCCGCGAAGCGTCGTCTCGGTCACGAATGTTCTTCCACAGCGGTGGCGCGGCACACAAGCACCAATTACCCCATGGGAACGAATGAACATCTCTATTCAACCAGTTGCTGCTCGGCTATTTGGTGAGCTCAGGGTGAGCTCACAGGGCGACAAACGCCTTCCTAAATTGGACGAAGATCTCGACGAGGACGAGAAAAGCCGCGCCGAGCGCGACGGCGACCGGCAAAGTGAACCAGCTGTCAACACCAGACGAGCGCTTCGTTTGCTGGCGTGACGTGGAGCCATCTTCGTCGTCGAGGGCCTCGGCCTCGTCGCAGGTACCGCTCTCCTGCCTGCCGTGGAGGCGCCGCCGCCGCTCCGCCTTGGCAGCCTCGGCCTCCTTCTTGGCCGCCTCAGCCTCGCGCTGCTGCTTCTCTCGTTGCCGTGAGGCCTTGAAGCGTGCTAAGCGTTCCTCTTCCTCCAGCTTCTCGCGCTTCTCGCGCGCAATGCGGTGGCTTTTCACGTCATGCGCTGCCATGTAACACGTAAACGTGCCGCCTTTGGGCACGAGCAGAGCGCCCCAATACTGGTCCGACTTGGTCTCACCGCGCCACTGCTTGGCGAGCACGATGCAAAGCACCTCGCCCTGCAGGTACCACGTCGATTCCTCGGCGTTCACCGGTCCACTGAGCGGCTCGCAGTGCAGCAGCGTCTTGCCAAGCTTTGTGTGCTTCACGACCAGATGATCAGCAGATATGACACACACGACGTCCTTCTTGATCGTGTCGGGAGGGATGGGGACCCACAGCTCGACTTGCGCGTCATCCTCCTTCCAGTCCCAGAAGGCGCCGCTCTTGCTCTCGCTGAACGGCATTGTGATTGTCGCGATCACAGCACGACCGCGTGTGAATTATAACTATGTTGGACAACAAGGAGGCGGTCAAAAAAGTGTTGCACCAACATCCGCGGTCCCGGCTCCCCCTTTTTGCATGCATGCAGAACTGACAACTGGGGGAAGAACTGACAGAACTGACAACTGTTTGGTTCTGCGAGCTGGGAGAAGATTCCCTCCGTGAGCGCTTGCATGCATGCGCTCACAGTCGCTCTTACTTGGGGCTGCTTCTCTGCAGAGCCTGGTAGACAGCTGCCTTGTCGGCGGCGCATGAGGGCGAGCACGGCAGCGCCGCACCCTGCAGCTCGGCGGACAGCTCGGAAAAGCTCAGGACCTGCAGCGGCGCGAGACTGCCCACCGTACCGCTCACGCGCTGCACGCCGAGAGCGCGCAGGATAGGCAGGTGCGCAGCCTCCGTGAGCTCGTGCGCGCTCAGCCAGCGCAGCAGCTCGCGCGTCTGCGCCTCCGACTTTTGCGCCGCCTGCTCGGGCGTCAGTGTGCTCGCCTCCGGCGCCGGGCCGCCGGCCAGAGGCATTTCGCCGTGCAAGTCAGTCCGAAGGGCGTCGAGATGCTTGACCGCGAGATCATCACTCAGCTCGTGCTGCGCTACGGCTTGCGCGGCCTCTGTGCCGGCCGGCGGCGTAAAGTTGTCCTGCAGAGCTGCGAGCCGCCTCGCCTCCATCTGCACGCTGAGCGGAGCTTGGTGCCCTGAGGACGTGGCCATCTCTGGGTCTGCCGCTTGCAAGGTCGGCGGGTGGTCGGGCGGTGGCAGCCCCGGGTCCGCCGCTTGCAAGGTCGGCGGGTGGTCGGGCGGTGGCAGCCCCGGGTCCGCCGCTTGCAAGGTCGGCGGGTGGTCGGGCGGTGGCAGCTCTCTGCTTGGCGGCAGAGATTTATGCGTCGGGCATTGATCGCACGACTTGCGGCAGTGCGCGTGCATGAAGACGGGATTGTTGACGCACTCCATCGCAGCCGCCCACGTGGGGCACTCGCTGTGATCATCTGCGCACGGATGCGCCTGCTCGGCACCGAGCTGCGGCGGCGCCGACCGCGGAGGCGGAGTGCTGCTCGCCTGCTTGCGCTGCATCTGGGCCTCCAGCTGGGCCTGAGCCTGCACCGCTGCGTTGATGTCCGCCTGCGCCGTCTCGACGTATCTAGCAAGCTTGGCCTTGCACCTCGCAGCCTCCGCCCCTCGCTCTGCCACTCGATTGTCCTGGAGCTGCGAGTTGCACGAGAGCGCCTCTACAATAGCCTCGGCTACGGCGGCTGCGGATCCGGTACCGTCGTCCTCGGGCACGAAGTAGAGCGAGCTCAACACATGGTTGACCTGCAGCGCCTCTGCAAGGATGGCTGCACCCGGTTTGCCAATTGGGTTTCCACCCACGTCAAGTGACATGAGAACAGGGTGGGTCTTGAGGGTCTCCGCCAGCTCCGCGAGGCCGGCAACGCCGATAGCCTGGTCGACGAGGGACAATTTGACTACGCCGATCCCACTCTCGCTGGCAAGCGCCCGTGCGAGCTCAAAAGCGCCCTCGTCTCCGATTCTTGGTCCGTGGTCTCCGTGGTCAAGCACGAGCTCGGCGCAACCGCGAAGGTCATATCTGCCAAGCTTCTTGATTTCGTCCCATCCGCACACGCGCTGCACACCCTGTGCCACGGATACGTGCACCAGCGAGAGCACGCTGACCCTGGTGAGAACGCTCATAGTCCTCATAGCGTAGAGACAGCTTCTCGAGGAGCCTTGTGCCTTCACGTTGCGGCGCCTTTGCGGTCGTTCATGTGAACATGTGTT
>ENA-UOXP01002358-UOXP01002358.1-mixed-culture-metagenome-genome-assembly--contig:-NODE-2358-length-11267-cov-43.455494_pt1 | contig 11267 bp, 9 predicted proteins | sample MGYA00238161_ERZ761639 | MGnify/ENA primary metagenome ERZ761639 (study PRJEB28913, sample SAMN08776760) | mixed culture metagenome | isolation source: Freshwater growth medium | place: USA...
GACTGAGCATGCTCATCATGCTCAGCATCCTCTTCATGCCCAGTGGGCTCAGCATACTCATCGTGCTCAGGGGCTCGCGACGGCGGGCAGCACTCCGGCGGGTTGTGCGCGAGACCGATCATCGGTGAGGTCCCTGTTTTCTTCGCAACGAAGCGCACACATGCCCAAAGGCGCCATCATGAGCTGTGTTTGCCGCGATGACCCCATAACATGCCCCATCTTTCCCCGCGATTAGACAACTAGGTTTCAACTATTGTACTATCAGAACCAGTACTGTGACGGGTGCACAAAAAATCCTACACATTTTCCAAAGACTACGCTCTCGCTGCAGCCGCCGATCTCGCATTCGAGCCGGCTTACGGCACGCATGTGGAGCGTTCTCGGGATGAACAGTGTTCGGTGAGCGTGCGTGGGATGTGCGTTGTCGTGCGCTCTCCTTGCTACTCGAGCACGGTGTAAATCTGTGTGTACGAGTATAATAGGGCATGAGCCGCTCAGCTCTCGGTTTGTGAGGTCTACAAGGTCGCGTAAATACACTGCAGCGCTCAGTACAGAGTTTCTGGAAAGCCTGCGTTCAGCGGTTCACAGTTCGTCCTCCAGGCGGCCTGGTTTTCACACGAGGTCACGATGTCTTGGAGACACTTTTGTGTGGCGCGCGCGTCGGGGTGGCACGCGGGCAGGGCGGGCACGCGGGCAGGGCGGGCGGGCGGGAGAGTGCCGCACATGCCGCACGCCCCGCCCCAAGTGCTGCCCCATCTCACGCTCGGAGGTCGACTCTCTCTGCACCCGGACAGGACCAGCTGCTGCGGAGCGGTGTGGGGCCTCTGTTTTGGTTGTGAACTTCTCTGCCGGCCGAAGACGCTTGTGGTCTGCGATCGATGGCTCGAGGACTAATTCACGGGATCGTCGCCGTGACGGCCTCGGCACATTCGCCTGTGCCGCCGCTCTTGACCGTAGTGCCGCCTCCGCCGCTCCCGCCCGCGCCCGACGACCGCGGATTCAGCCCTCTGCCGGCGCCGCGACCGCCTTCGACGGAGCTCGGACGAGCCCTCCCGAGCAGCCAGCATGATGGGCGACAGCTCGCGCACTCCACAACCATCGTGGGCTCCGGGTCGATCGTGGGCAGCGTCGCCTCGGCGTCCCTTGTGCCCAGCCACCGCCGTGAGCTGCAGACCGCGGTGAGCACCACCACCGGCCTGACCAGCGCACTCGCCAACACCGCCGCCGGCCGCATCGTCCTTGCCTCCGGCACCTACAACCTCAGCGCCGAGCTCAGCATCACCAGGAGCGTCATCCTCGAGGCGGCGGCGGGAGCCACGGTCATCCTGAACGCACAAGCGAGCTCCTCGAGTCCACGTCGTGTGCTGTACATCAACCCGGGTCCGTCGGGCATCGTGCAGCTGATCGGGCTCAACATCACGGGAGGCTACATCGACTTTGTATGCGCACTCAGATCTTCCCATCGCCCGATGGGGAAATGGCTGACATGCTTGCCTTGACTCTCGCTTGCACAACTGCAAACGCTTCGGTCAACTATAGATGGTACGTGCCACACAGAGACCTTGAAAACTTCCCATCGCCCCGATGGTGAATTTGCTGACGCGCTTTCCTTGACTCTCGCTTGGCAACTGTGGACGACGCTCCTGTCAACTACAGGATGTAAGTGCCACAGAGAACTTGAAAACCCATTGCCCCGATGTTGGAAAATTGCTGACGTGCTTTTGTCCGACCACGATTGCACAACTGCGAACGCTTTGGTCAACTTTACGACAGTTGGTACGTGCCACACAGATACCCAAACTTACCATCGCCCCCATGGGAAAGTTGCTGACGCACTTGCCTCAACTCACGCTTCCACAACTGTGGCCCACTCTCCGGTCAACTACAGTGGGTACGTGCCTCAGAGACCTGAAACTTTCCCATCGCCCCAATGGGAGACTCACGTTATGCTCGCTGTGTTTGCAGGGCGGTGGTGTCTTTGTCGGGGGTGGCACAGTGTCGATCGTGAACTCCCAGATCTACTCCAACACAGCTCCCAATGTGCGCGCTCATCTTCAAAAGTTCCCATCGCCCCGGTGTGGGATGTTCACTGTTTTTGCGCTTTTGTGCTTGCAGGCCGGCGGTGTGTTCATCAACAGTGGCACGGTGACCTTGTCATCGTGCACCATCACAGGCAACACAGCTTCATCTGTGCGTGCTCAAGCTCAAAATCTCCCATCGCCCAGATGGGAGACTCACATTTTGCTCGTTAATTGCAACAACAGGGCGGCGGTGTCTATGTCCAGGGCGGCTCTGTGACCATTGATTCGTGCACCATCTACGGGAACACAGCTCAAGCAGTACGTTCTCATGTTCAGAAGTCCCCATCACCCTCATGTGGAGTGAACAGCTATACACGTCCAAACATATAACTTCCTTGATCTCGCGTTCCTCACTCCCCGCTCACAGGGGCCCAACGTCTATAGCTGCTGTGGAGCCACTGTCTGCTCCTACTCAACGACCCTGACTGGTGTCTATGGCACAGTCTCGACTTGCCCGGCACCACCCCCGCCCTTGCCGCCGCCACCCTCACCCTCACCACCGCCGCCCTCACCCTCGCCGCCCTCGCCTTCGCCGCCGCCGTCCTTGCCGCCGCCGCCGCTTCCACCGCCCTCGCCGCCGCCGCCCTCGCCCTCGCCGCCACCGCCCTCGCACTCACCACTGCTGCCACCGCCACCGCCATCGTCACCGCCACCGCCCTCGCCCTCACCACCCCCATTGCCCCCCCCTTCACCTGCTCCATCCCCGTCACCTCCGCCACCGAGTCCACCTCCACCAATGCCGCTTCCGCCACCTTCTCCACCACCACCCTCTCCACCCCCCCCATCTCCGCCGCGCTCGCCGCCGCCGCCCTCACCCTCGCCCACAGCACCGCCGCCTTCGCCGCCGCCACCTTCGCCACCGCCGCCTTCGCCGCCACCGCCCTCGCCGCTGCCGCCCTCGCCGCCGCCGTCGCCGCCGCCGCCCTCACCGCCGCTGTCGCCGCCGCCCTCGCCGCAGCCCTCGCCTCCACCCTCGCCACCGGTTATGAGTATCGTCGGATTCCGCCTCGAGCTCGGCGGCGACGTCTCCTCGTTCATCCCGAGCGTGCAAGCCCAGATGCAGAGCGCATTCGCGGCGCAGGCGGGCGTCGACCCATCGGCGGTGGAGTTGACGATATCGCCGGGCAGCATCATCGCCGACGTGAGAATCGAGACGTACGCAGTGATGGCGGCCTCGGTGCAGTCGGCGATGGCCAGGGCGACAAGCAGCCCGAGCAGCGCGACCGCCATGCTCGCGAGCGTCACCGGCATCTCGATCGTCGTGCTCGCGGTCGTGACGCTGCCCACCATCGCGGACGTCCCACCGCCACCACCGCCTTCACCATCGCCACCTCCACCCGTGTCACCTCTATTCATGTCGACCGGTGCATCGGCAGTGGAGACGAGCGGCTCAACGGGCATCATTATGGGCGTCATCTTCGGCGTGATCATCTTCTTTGTCCTCGTTCTGGTTTCCATGCACCGCCGTCTCAAGGGTCTGTGGCGAGGTTCTGGGGGAGCTAGCCCCCCTACAATTCAAATCGTGGACCCAGCTGTCACGAGGTCACTGGCAACGTCCTGCTTCATGGAGATCTACAACCAGCCTGAGAGCAGACCCGATCAGCTGTATGCACAGATGACCAGCGATTGCCACCGATTGCCCGAGCGCAGAGCCGCACGGTACAGCCGCATAGTCAGCAGCTAGTAGCCGCTGCGCTTCCTTGCCTGCGCTCACCTGCGCTTGTGATTGCGGCGCCGTGTGCCTATGCTCCCAAATTAGGATGAGGGCCTGCTCCTATTTATGAGCGTGGCGCTATTTAACTTATTCGTGCGCACGTGTGTCTGCTCGTGCGTTGCGTGCGCCCGTGCGCTTGCCCGTGCGCTTGTCTTCGGCATCCCCCCGCAGTTACCAGCTCGAGGCGGCCTTGCACAGCCTCATCCGCGCGCACGCCCAGCACGCGGGCATCGACCGCTCCGATGCCGACAGATTCTTCGAGACGCTGCGCACCAACGCCCTCAGGGCGGCCATGCAGGCCGGCGAGGGCGGCGCCGATGAGATCCTCCGACCCGATCAGCTCATGTACATCGCGGTGCGGCTGTGGACGTCGGCGGCGACGCTGCGCGGGCGCGAGTTCTGCTCGCTGCTCAACCAGGCGTTACGCGAAGACGGCGCGGACACCATCGACCACGCCGCCACCTGCACCCACGCCATCAACACCTTTTGCGTCGCGCGCCGCGGCGGCATCCCCGTCCCGTGGCCGAGCGAGCACGTCCTGTACCGCGGCGGCGCCATGCCACGCTGCTTCCAGAGCTTCTTCGCCGTGGGCAAGGCGTACCGCGCCCCCATGTTCATCGCGACGAGCGTGGAGCAGGATGTCTCGATCCAAACCTTCCTGATGCGGCTACCGCCGGCGACCGCCTCGCAGTCGCCGCCTTTTCAGGAGCCGGTGCGCTGGCGCTTCCACTTTGATGGCGCTTCCACCTAGATCGAGCATGCAAGTGCTCACCACGGCGCCCCCCTCCCTCTCCCCACAGGTGCTCTGGCGCTTCCACCTCGATGGCGCGCTCCCCCCGAACCGCCGCTGCATCCACGTCAACTTCATCGACCGCACTGATGGCACCGTGCACGGCGAGGACGAGTTCCTCTTCGCGCCGTACTCAACCTTCACCGTGCGCGCCTTCGAGTGGAGTTCGCAGCCAAGCGTCAACGCGTACACCTTGCGGCCGCACTATATCGACGTCAACGTCGCCAGCGACAACCGGCGGCCGCCGCTCGACCTGCCGCTCGCGCCGTGGTGCTGACGGGCTACCTGCCGCTCGCGCCGTGGTGCTGACGGGCTGAGGGTCTGCAGCTGCGTAGCGGTACAGCTGTCCAGCTGTACCTGTAGCTCGATCGACGGTCGGCTGCGGCTGGGACCTGTGTGTGCGCGCTGTGTGGCGTGCGGGGCGCGGCTACATCGGGCATGCCCAGCATCGCATTTCGCGGTGGCGGAGAGTGTGGCCCAGCAGGCACGAATCGCCGACGTAGCCGACGAGCCGCTCGAGCTCATGGGCCCGATCACGGGGGTGATTAAGTGCAAGCCCTTGTCGCTGATGGACGCGGTGGCGGCGAGCCGCGTCAAAGTCATGGACGCGCACGCCTTCATGGCGAGTCAGGCGGGGGCGCAGCTTGCCAAGGCCGATCCGCACGGCCTCGACGCGGACGAGGCGGGCGCGCTGTGGTTGTAAATGGCAGAGAGCGATTTCTACCCGAGGATCAACCGGCTGCTGCGCACACGCCACCGCTCCGCCCTCTGGCCCTTCTTCCCGTACCTGCAGCTGATGCTGACAGCGCGCAGCAAGCTGCCTAAATACACGGGCTCCGTCTGGCGCGGTGTCCAGGGTGTCGTCATGCGCGACAAGTACCCCAAAGACAAGGAGGTCTGGTGGTGGGCCTTATCGTCGACGACCAAACAGCTGCATACGCTGACCAACCCGAGGTTCCTCGGCACCAGCAGCGTGCGCACCGTCTTCCTGGTCGAGATCTTGCACGGCGTCGACCTCCAGCGCTACTCGGCGTTCCAGGGCGAGGCGGAGGTCCTGCTCTACCCAGGCACAAAGTTCAAGGTGTTCGACGCAATGGATATGGGTGGCGACCTCTTCCAGGTGCATCTGAAGGAGTTGCCGCTCGCCTTCAAAATCTTCGAGTGAGCAACGCTTGAGCACCTGCCGACGCTGCGCTGACGGCCCCCCACGGCGCATGCGCCATGCCGAGGGGCGGCCGCGTGCGGGGTGGTTATGGGCACTTGAACAGCTCTCCGCCCGAGCACCGAGTCATGAAATCGTGTGCCTATGGTAGTGACGGGAATGCGTCAGTGGGGGCTGAGGCAGTTCCCACAGAGGGACCTGAGAGCGGCCCAGTCAGGCCGCGCCGGCCGGGCGAGCAACGGGCGAGCATGTGAGCCAAAGAACTCAGTGGCTGGAGTGTGCTGTAACCTCTAACCATGTATGTCGGTTTGTCAATCGACAATCACGTGCCAAAGTCGAAGATTGTTCCATGACCATGTTCGGTCGGGTTTCGATCCGCGAGTGCAGAGTGACTGAGCGGACCGGAGAGCGGAGTCCGGAGTGTGGCTGCGTGGGACGTCCGGCGTCCTCCTCCGAGGGCCGAGGCGTCGACAAAAACCGAACATACGCCCCCCCTATAATCATTCTACGAAATCGACACGACCGCGACTTTTCAGCGACTGTTGGCTCACAGTCCGAGTTGCGAGCCGGCGCTCGCGATTGGCCGCCGCTCGCGTGACTCGCGTTTGGGCCCGCCAGGGCCCTGGGTCTTGTTCTCCTCCCAGCCCTGGCGCGCCGAGGGAGTGTCGGGGGGACGCGGCAAAATGTCGATCGAATCGGCGGAGATGGTCTCGGGAGGCGGCGGCGTCGGAGCGTCCGCAGCAACGGGGCCGCGCTGGCCGCGTCGTCGGCCTGCCACAGGCGCTGCCAGGACACCAGGCGGGGCGCCGCCGCCCAGGCCGCCGCCGCCGAGCCCGCCGCCGAGGCCGCCGCCGAGGCCGCCGCCGCCGAGGCCGCCACCGAGGCCGCCAGCGAACGCGTTCACGCCCATGTTCATCGCAGCCGCCTGGGCCACGCCCGAGCGCAGCTTGTCGGCGGCGCCGCTGCCCTTGGAGGCGGTCGGCATCATGACGCCCACTCGCGGCCCGCCGCCAAAGTTCTTGTTGAAGTTCTCCTCGCGGTTCTGCAGCTCGAGCTTGAAGTACTTCATCCCTTCGTACGTGCGGCGGCGCACAATCTCGTCCTTCTCGCGCAGCTGCCGGAGGAGCTGTTCGATAGTCGCGAGGTCCTCGGCGCGTGGCTCGCGCGCATCGAGCCGCGCCTGCAGCCCGCGCAGTTGCTCGCGCAGCTGGCCAACCTGCTCCTGCAGCAGCGCCTGCGCCTTCTGGAACTCGGCCGTCATCGCTCGCGTCTCGTTCAACTGCTCCGCGAGCAACTGGTCGAGCGTCTCCTTGGCCTGCTGCCGCTCGCGCCCAAGCTCGAGGGCAGCCCGCTCCTGCTGCGCGAGCATCTCGTGCTGCAGCGCCGCCTGCGCTTGCTCGGCCGCCTTGCGCACGGCGGCCGTCTCCTCGGCCGCGCGTGCGAGCGCCTCGCGCAGCGCCGACGCTCGTCGCTCCCCGCCTCGAGCAGAGAGATGAGCCGGCGGATCTCGGAGCGTGCCGCCTCGAGCTCGGCCGCGCTCGCCTCCTGCGCCGCGTGCAGCTCGTCCGCCGCGCGTGCCATCGCATCGTGCAGGGCGCGCATGTGCTGCGAGATGAGCTCCGCCTCGCGGCTGGCAAGCTGCTGCGATGCCGCCTGCTTGAGCTCCGCCTCCTGCTGCGCCTTCGCCTGGGCTGCCTGCATCTTGAGCAGCTCCCACTTGGAGGCACCCTCGGCACGCGCCTGCTCGATCGCGAGCTGCGCCGCGCGCCGCTCTGCCTCCGCCTGGGCCAGGGAGCGCTCGTGAGCGGCGCGTGCGGCCTCTGCGCTGGCTGCCTCGCGCGCGCGCCGCTTTGCCTCCGCCTGCGCCGCTGCCCTCGCGCGCTCCGCCTCACCGCTCAGCTGCTCGAGCTGGCCTTGGAGCCGGTGCTCGGCCTGCGCACGCTTGCCTCTCTCGGCCTCGACGGCCGCGGACAGCTCGCGCGCCATCTCGACGAGACGACGACACTCGGCCTCGGCGGAGGTGAGGGAGGCCGAGGTGGCCGCATGCGCCTCCTTAGCATGCCTCAGCTGCTGCTCGAGCGCGGATGCATCCGCACCCGACCGTTGCTTGAGCTCCGCAATCTGCGCCTGGAGCGATGCGATCGTCGCGTCCGCCTTCACCTTCTGGTCGCCCGACTGCTTGCCGCGCTCGATAAGGTCGTCCGCAGCCTTCTTGGCGGCAGCGAGCTCCTTCTCAAGCTTCTGGATGCGCGTGTCGGCCTCGCCCAGCCGTCGCGTGAGCTCGGCCAGGTTCTTGTCCGCGTGCAGCGCCTTCGCCTCGGCCGCCTCCTTGGCGACGACGGTCGCTTTGAGCTCGGCCTGCGTCGAGGCGAGCTTCTCGCCCTCGGCCCATGCGAGCCGCAGCTTCTGCTGGATCGCCTCGAGCTCCGCCTCGAGCTCGCGCGCCCGCTTCGACGCGCCGGTCACCTCGTGCCCCTTGCCTTCAAGCTCTTCCCGCAGCGCCTTCGCGCGCGCGTCGGCGAGCGTGCGCGCCTTGGTCTCGGCGTCAAGGCGACGCTGGAGCTCGGCGACATCGTTGGCGACCTGGCTGAGAGAGAAGCCCGCCTCGCTCTGCGCCGCTTGAAGCTTCGCCTCCGCCGCCGCCAACGCCTCCGCCATCTGCTGCCGCCAGTCCGCCTGCTTCTGTGCGAGTCGGGCGGCGGCCGCGCGCTCGCTCTCAGCCGCGCTCGCCTTGGCCGCCTTCTCAGCCGCCTGCAAGGCCGCGGCGCCTTCGGCGTTCGCGGTGGCGAGCTGCTGCAGCAGGTCCGCCACCTTGTCCCCCTCGGCCTTGAGTCCATTCGCCGCCGCCGCCTTAGCCGCCTCGAGCTCAACTGAAAGGCGCTCCACCTGCTCCGCCGCCCTCGCCGCCGCGGCGCTTGCGGCGCACTTCGCTTCGGCAAGGGCAGCCTCGGCCGCGTCGGCACGCCGCTTCTCACGATCGGCGACGACGCCCGCCTGCAACAGCTGCTTCGACGATGATTTGCCACTCTCCGCGAGCGTGCGCTTCACCTCTTCCAACTGGCGGCGGAGCTCATTCACCTCGCCCTCCGCCTTCGCCTGCAACGCCCGAAGCGCGCCCTCTGCCACTTCGAGTGCGCTCGCCTGCCGTCTGCGCTCGGCGGTGGCGGTGGCGGCGGCGGCCTCGTGCTCGCTGACGCGCGCCTCGAGCTCCGTGCGCAGTGCCGCCGCCGCCGCCGCGCGCTCGTCGAGCGCCCGCTGCAGCGCCTTGCGCTGCTCCTCGGCCTCCAGCGCGGCCGCAGCCATCGCGCTGCTGGCCTCGCTCGCTGACAGCCGCTGCTGCTGCTCGAGCGACTCGCGCGCAGCGCGCTGCGCCTCCGCCGCGCGCGCCTCCGCCGCAATCCCTTCGAGCGCCCGGTTCAACTCCGCCTCCAGTCGCCGCCGCTCAATCATCCACTCGTCGAAGGCTTGCTGGCGCGAGGCTGCCGCGCGCTCGGCGGCCGCCGCGGCCTCGGCAGCCTCTGCGGCACGCTGCTCTCCAAGGGCAGCGAGGCGCTTGGCTGCAGTGGTCGCCGCCTGCTCGGCCGCCTGCTCGGCTGCCCCCAGCCGCTGGCGCAGCGCGTCCTGCTCGCCTAGCTGCTCGGCAAGCATCGACGAGTAGCGTGCGTTCTGCACCTGCAGCACCTGCTTCAGCTCGGAGGCTGCCTTATCACGGGCGACGCCCGCCTCGGCGAGCAGAGTGTCAAGCTCGGCGAGCCGGCGCGCGAAACCCTTGCGGATCTCATCGAGCTGCTGCGTCGCCGCGTCAATCCGCGCTTCCGCAGCAGCCTGCATCTTCGTGCGGGCCTCCTTGAACTCGGCAAGGGCCGATTGCTTCTCAGCCTCGAACTTGGCGGCGATCACGCTGACGCGCTTCTCGAACGCTTCGCGCCCCGCGCTCGACGCTTTTTCGAGCGCCGCCTTGCTTTCCGACAGCTTGCCCGCAGCGTCCGCCACGATCGAATCAATCTCGGCCTCGTAGGCTGCCTGCATGTTTTGGAGCCGGGTCTCCTGGTCCTCGTTGCGGGTGTTCAGGTGGAAGATGACCTTGGTCAGCTGCGCCACCTTTTTCGAGAGCATGTGCTGCAGCTCCTGGCCTGTCGGCATCGCGCCCCGCAAGATGGGCAAGAAGCCACACCGGCGCCAAAGCCGTTGCCTTTCCAACCCTCAACACACGCGGGCGAGCGTTCACAGCGGCGCGCGCCGCGCGCCCCGCGCCAACGTGGCCACAAAAGATTGGGGCACAACCGATCCTCTTTACCGTAATTACCAGACCTTGAGAAATCGGCGACGACGCGTCGATTAATCGCCGATGTTGATGATGGAGGGTTTCGTCGCGCTCGCTCTTCGATATGATGATGCTCGCGACCATCTGCCAGTGCGCCTTTGTACCGCGCTTAGGCAGCACGCACGTTTTACCAATCAGCAGCGAGCGTCTCGCCTTCATGCTTTCAAAGGAGGACGAGATGCTGACCATGGGGCCAAAGGACCTGGTAGATGCGGTCTGCAGAGGCCTGCAAGACAACGACAGGATCGGACAAGGTGACAACGTTGGTTTCGCTCGCCTCTACCGTTTCATGACGCCGCAGGGCCGCACCTACATGGCGCCGCCGCCGCCACGCAACGGCCGTCTGGACGGCGTGAGCTTGGAGTTCTTCTTGGATAACGCTTGCGACCCGGTGTTTGCGCTGGTTGGCTGCGACTACTTCTCGATCGTTGAGACGAGCGAGGTACCACCGACCATGACACGCGGTGGGCTCGCGACGGTCAAGGTTCGCTTGGAGTCCTCGCTCAGCAGGTACCTGGACTCGCAGCGCTGCACACGCTCCGAGGCAAGCTCGAGCGTCGGCATCGCTGCGAAGCGCATCCCGCTCGGGAGCGGCGACAAGATCCTGCAGGCGCTCGTCGATGCCGAGGACGACGATGACGAAGTGGCCGGCCAGCCTGACACGTTTGATGCGCAGGAGCCCATGTCCGGCCTCGCTGCAAGTCGCGAAGCAGCGACCAAGGTTCGCGAGGTTCAAAGTCGCACGCTCCTCTTCGGCCTCGAGCAGCAGAGAAAGCCGCCGCTGGAGGGTGTGTGGCTGATCAAGGAGGTGCTACCGCTCGAGCAGACGCTCTTCCAGGTGATCAACAAGGGATCAACCGAGGATTGGTAGGCACGAGTGACAAGAACACCTCGCGAACATGCTGATTATTGTTTAGAATCTGAACGTCAGTCTGCGTTCACCGTCGCCGCGAGATCTGGTTCGCCCCGGCCACGTTCAAAGACGGTCTGGTGAAATGATTTTTACTACTACAATTGTATTGGGGGGTACCGGGTACATGTTAATATGTACCGACGAATCTCAATTACCGAGCCGACAACCGACAAAAAAGGTGCACGGATTCCACACTTGTTACCGGCAAGTAAGCTTGTGTTTGCTGTTTCTCACTCACTCACTCACTCACTCACTCACTCACTCACTCACTCACTCACTCACT
>ENA-UOXP01002361-UOXP01002361.1-mixed-culture-metagenome-genome-assembly--contig:-NODE-2361-length-11221-cov-31.483342_pt1 | contig 11221 bp, 7 predicted proteins | sample MGYA00238161_ERZ761639 | MGnify/ENA primary metagenome ERZ761639 (study PRJEB28913, sample SAMN08776760) | mixed culture metagenome | isolation source: Freshwater growth medium | place: USA...
CACACGTTCAATCACGCACTACTGGAATCGAAGATAAGTGGCACCATTTCTTTCGTGCAGTGGTGGGTGCTAGACCTGACCTCAGAAACGCTCACGATCTTAGACGCACCCCCCACCCGATTAAACACCCGATCCGGTAAACTAACGGTAAACGGTAGCGTAGCTCGTACGCGCGGGGCGGGCCCCCGCGGGCCCATAAGCGATAAGAATCGACGACGATACTGTATTAATCCGTGAACCGCGAGTAGGAAGCGCGGCACGGCGTGGTAGCGACGCCCCAAGTGCCAACAGTCAGAGGCAATCTTGTATCTATCTTGAATCTGGCCTCGCTGCCCTGGTCCCGGCACGGGCCAGGCGCCGTCGTCGTCCGCCCCGGCACCGCATTGGCAGTGTGCTGCTGGAAGACGCCGAGCAGATCTGCAACGCCGAAACTGACGAAGAGCCGAACTAACCTTTCCGAACTAACCTACGAGTCCAGTCGTCACGAACGACTGAAGCCAGGGTCCAAGCTCTGTGTTACCCGTGCGGTCGTCGGCCTCGCCAAGTGCGTGGAGGCGCTCGGCGCCGAGCTCGGCGAGCCGTTGGTCGAGCTTGCGCGCCACCTGGTTGCAGTCCTTGGCGGTCGTCGTCTGCCTGTCGAGCAGCAGGTTGCTGTCGCCGAGCCCGAGCACCGCGTACCGTAGGCGAGCCGAGAGCATGTCCTTCGGGTGTGTTCGCCGCTGGAAGAAGCGGGTGCACGCGCCCGCGTCCTCGGGCGGCTGCTCATTCTCGATGGTGGAGACAACGAAGACGACTCGTAACGGCGCTGTGGGTGGGTCGCCGCCCGTGAGCGCCGTCCGCGTGAGCCACAACTTGAAGTCAGCCATCCCGCTGACATGGATCTTTGCTGGCGCAGCGGAGGAGGCGTTCGCCTGGGTCACTAGCATATCGGCAACCTCGGCTGCGAAGCCGCCGCTGTGGAGCACGTGCAGCTCGCTGCGCGGTGGAGCTGCTGGAGTCTGAGCCTGCGTCGGCATCGGCGGGTCAGCGGGAAGTGAAACTGGAGCAGCTGATGAGGAGGAAGCAGCTGCTGGTAATGTTGGCTCAGATACAGCACTGGTGAGCACTGCCGGCTGCGTGGTTGAGAGTTTTAAATAGAGGTAATATGCCAGCGCGGAAGCGGTCGAAGCGGCGAGGATTGGGCGTAGCATGGGTGAATACTAGTAGTTCTGTGAAGAGTGAGTGGAATTCTCACTCACTCACTCATCATTTCTCGTGTGAAGAGTCTCAGGGGCTACCCAAAACCCCCACATTCAAAACGTTCTGCGGGATGATGCCACAAAGTCATTGGCCCATCACCTCCAGCACGAAGTCGATTCTGGATTTCTCGACGCCACGACGGCGCTTGCAATATGGTGTATATACTGTTCATGAGGCAAATATTCTTATTTGTACGCGCTGTTACACGCGCTGTACTCGAGTAAAAGATGTTCGGATCGGGGATGCTAAACATATTTCCAGCGCAAGCAGCATGCATAACGCTTAACGGTGTGCCATGGTGGCGTTGAGCCGAGCGATCACTCTCGCGGATGCGGCGCGACACGTGGCTCTGTGTGCGCGCCAGCCCAGCCACCTGAGCGCCATAGTGTCGCTCGGCGCGCGAGCATCGCGGTGAGATCTTGCTGCTGAGTGAACGCCGCGCCGAGCAGATGCTGCAGCAGCGCCGGCTGGGCCGTGCGTAGCTTGGAGAGGCCAACGCCGCCAATGACGAGTACCTGGAGCTCGCCGGCGCCGGCGCCGCGCCTCTCGAGAAGGTCAGCGGCGGCCGTTGAGGATGGCTCGGTGGCGCCGAGCACGCGCGCCGTAGCGAGCGCGGGCACGCCGAGCAGCGCGCCTTCGAGCCCATAGGCAGCGCCGTGGCAGGTGGTGAGGAGGCGCAGCTCCCCGGCGGCATGGCCGACGTCGACGCTCAACTCAACGGGCACATCGACGGTTGGTGGGGTGAAGAAGATCTCCTTGTTGGTCACGCCTTGCTCGGTGAGCACGCTGCCCGGCGGCAGCATCGAGAGCGATCCAAAGGGAAGCAAGGCCTCCCACGAGCACTGGGCATTCCAGATGCCACTCGGAGCGTACGGCGGGCCGAGGCTGCCGTGCTGCACGTCGAGCGCGTACGGCCTAAAGATGGATTGACGACCGGTCGGCTGGACGCCGTCCGAGCCGTCATTGGAGGCAGTGCCGGGGGTAGCCGGACGCGCCGAGTCGGGCGAGAGGGGCGAGTTGCCAATCTCGACGCGCAGGAGGGCGTCTTCAGCCCACGTGAGCGCATTCTCGAGCGTGTCGAAGAGGAGTCCGCAGCCGCGCCGCCTCGAGCGCATCGACTTGGAGCTGGAGCCGGAGCGGGCGGCGGCAGTGGGCAGTCCTGTGGGGAGTCCTGTGCCCGAGAGGAGGGAAGACGGGCGGAGCGGGCAGAGGAGCAGACCCCGCACGCTGCTGCGGCGGAGCACCGCGGAGAGGCCGTTGAAGGAGCTGAGGCGGCTGCCGAGGGCCGGGATGGCGGGCACGGCGGCGTCGGGGCCGGTCGGTGCCACGTACGAGGCGGTGCGCGGGAAGGGTCCCTTTGAACCCGGTGGCGCCGTGTCGGGCGCGAGGTTGGGCTTGGAGGCATAAGCGGCGCCCACGCTGGTGGCGGCGGCCGAGCCCGCTGCGTCCGCGGGGTCGGGCAGCACGCCATGACTCGTGAGCATGGGCAGTAGCGAGGGCAGCGTCTCGACGAGCACGAGGGTGACTCTGCGGTCATGGAGCACGCGAGAGGCACGCCCTAGGAGAGCACACGCGGATGGGTCGATGCCCTGCACCGCTGCGAGGTCGAGGAGCAGAAAGCGGATCTCGCCGCGTGCGAGCTGGAGCGCCTGCAAAATGTAACGAATGAGCTTGGCCATCGTACCCTCGTAGACGAATCCCTCGAGTCCGATGATGTGAATGGCGCCTCCCAAGCGGCCGAGCGCCAGCTGAGCCTCGAGCGAGCGCGAGACGGGAGGGTGGACGGAGCGCGCGGACGCGTGGTATTTGAGGGCACGGAGCTTGGAGGCTCGCAGGTGTGAAGAGCCGACGGCGAGGAGGAGGGAGAGGAAGATGGCGTGGGTGGGGCCAGCGAGGGCGCACGTGAGCATGACCGCGCACACGGCACCAAAGCCCGACGCGTCCATCCGGCGGCGTGCGAGCCATGCCCAGTCGAGCATCATCCCCGCCCCTGATGAGGGAGGCAAACATAGGTCATCAGGCCATCGTCGCCGCACCGAGCGCCAGCAAGAGGCCGGCCCTGATGAGGTAGGCAATCATAGGTCATCAGAGGCCATCCGCACCGAGCGCCAGCAAGAGGCCGCCGAGGACGAAGGTGGGTACAAAGTTGGCCAGGTTATGCGGCCAGATGAGGGCGACGATGACGAAGAGCAGCGCGACGACGGCGACGCGCCGGTTAGTGACGCCGAGCCGCCGGAGGGCGCCGACGGACGAGGCCGATTGGTTGGCGAGCGCGCCGCCCACCGCGCCGCACGCGATGTTGGCGAGGCCGGCGGCGCGCAGCTCGCGGTCAATCTCAACGGACGTACCTGATGGGGGAGGCAATCAGTGGTCATCAGTGGTCTCGTCAGTGATCTTCAGGGGCTTTTAGCTCTCGGTCGATCTCGACGGACGTACCCGAAGAAGCTTCGATCGCGAGCGTCTTGAGCACGAGGGCGATGACGCACACGAGCGAGTACGAGAGCGCGGAGACGAAGTCGGGCAGCGTGTAGCCCCAGCTCACCCGACCCAGCTCGCGTGCGAGCCACAGCTCCGAGAGAGGACGGGACGCCGAAGGGGTTAGAAGCCAGCCGAGCTCGATGAGGTCGTTACCGTCCAGGCCGTTGAAACCCGCCGCGCCATAGAAGAGAAGTAGTGCAGAGGGCACGCAGAGCAGAAAGGCGGCGCCCGCGTTCGTCTGCTGCGCGATCGCCATGTGCGCGCCCGCGAAGGCCGCGGCCGCGACGATCTGCTCGGTGTGGCGCTGAAACATCTCGAAGATGCCGGTAAGGGAGGTGCTCTCGCCGTGGCGCACGGTGACGAGCAGCGCTGACTGCATGATGTTGAGCCCGGTCGAGCCGAGGAGGCCGCACACGACCGGGTAGGGCAGGTACTGCACGAACTCGGACGCACGCAGAGCGCCTAAGCCGTAGTAGAAGACGCCCTGGAGCACCGAGCACACGCCGAGCGCTGCGAGGGCAGTTGGTTCCCTGTTGGCCACCGGTACGTCGCCCGAGAGATAGATTTGGACGACGGCGGCGCGAGAGAGCAGCGATACCGTCACGTCGGGCGAGGCGATCGCAAAGCGCGCGACGCCCGAGGTGAGCAGCAGCACGCACTGGGCCACCACCATCCCGAAGATGTGCATCGCCGCCACGTACGCGGGCTCGAGGGTCGTGCCGATGCAGATGAGGTGGGCGTACACGTGCGCGAGCGCGACGTTCATGAGCGCGATCGGGAGCGCGTGGAACGTCGCGGCGGACCAGGTCGTCTCCGCGGCCGGCGGCCGCGACGATGGCAAGCGGCCTTGCTCTAAGCGCCGGCCACTCGGCTCGCCCTCGGCCTCGAGCACACGCAGGACCGACCGGTTCGCGGAGGCGCCGACCTGCTCGGAAAACAGTGAGGTGCCACCTCTGCCGTCCGGCAAGAGCCTTGAATTTGAGGCCGACGGCGGCAGCGGCGAGTAGATTGACGAGCCTTGGGAGCCTCCGGAGCCGTCGCCGCTCGTCTCGAACTGGTCGCCCCCGAGCAGCGGCTGCGTGAGGGGCGCGAGGGCGTTCGATGAATCGGTCCGAGACGGGCCAACCGGAGACGGGCCATCCTGCGGTGTCGCGGCCGGACCGTACGGTGGAGATAATGCAGCGAATGCTCCCAGCATCCACTCAATTTTTGCTCGGTGATTTCCGCCGATTCGCCCAAATGGGGAAAGTTCGCGGGGCCCCTTTGCATGTAGTTCGGTTTGCGCGCGCGCGTGCACTGCGACAGTTGTTATTCACAGTTGTACCTTAGCGCATAGGTTACAGATCCTCACGGAGACAACTTGACGAATTCTCATCGTTTGCGAGCGCCATGATTCTTGTGTGTCCCCTTATGAAGGTTCATATGTACTTATGTATACTTATGTGTCCGGTCTTCAATTCATTTGTCCTCAACAAGACATCGAATGAAGCCACTTTTGTCTTTTGTAGATAATTGAAGCCTTTATTTGTGCTTTGTTCGTTGCGCCTTATTTTATCGTGTGCGAGACTGCGAGTGCGGGCGCGTGTTTCGCGACCCGTGAGGATAGGTGCCGCCAGGGGTGCCGCCTCGCGATCTCGGGGTCGATTCGAATTAATCACGTTGATTCGAACTTCCCGAAGAAGTAAAACTTGTTCCAAAACCGGTGCAATACTTTCGGCGGATTTCGTCGAAGAATCTAAAAAAAATAAAGCCCCGACCCGGACGGTGACTGAGCAAGGAACACATCATCAATGCCGCAGGCTCGCGAGGCGCCCAAGGGGAAGCCCAGGAAGCGCATGTCGTACGATCCGGCGTTCAAGCTCATAGTTGTCAAGGCCGCGCTGCAGCGCCCACAGCAGAACCGCATCAAGCCCACCTGCGCTCACTTCCCGGGCATCGAGCCTTGCCAGGTGGGTCACAGCCTCCTTTCAGGACTCGATCGGGCGGGGGGCGCGCGTCGCGCGCAGCGGCAGTTCCTTCCCTCGAGGGTGGCCCATCCGCGCGCAGCCCTGCCCTCCCCCCCCCCCCCCCCCCCCCCCCCCCCCCGCGCCTCGACTTCACTCGGGGTCGCGGCCCCCACACTTGATGAGCGCCTGAAACCGCATCGGGCGTTGCGAACCCTTGGGCCGGAAGCAAGGCACGCCCCCCCCGCCCATTGACATGCACCCTGGCTTGTTCCTGCCCCTCGTGCCGCAGCTGCGCAAGTGGATCCGCAACTTTGAGCACCTGGCGCGCGCCCAGATGGAGGGATTGGACACACTGCCTCCGCCGGCGCACGGCAAGCGGCAGGGGAGGGGGTCGAGCGGCGGGGCCGGCGGGAGCAGTTCCGTGACGACGAAGCGGCAGCGCAAGGAGTCGCCGCGTAAGCAGGCGCACTCGCCGCGCAGCATGTTGCAGCGCGCGGCGGCGCAGCGCTGCTCTTTTTCCAATGAGGACGAGGACGACGAGGACGAGGACGTGGACGTGGACGAGGCGGAGGAGGAGGAGGAGACGTTTTGGGGCGACGAGGATGAGGACGAGGAGTTTGTGCTGGACACCGCGCGCAGCAACACGAGCGACCGCACCGAGCTACGCTGCGACAGCAGCAACACCTCACTCTCGGATCACGAGCTCGACGCGGAGATTGCGGCAGGGGACGTGGCGGGTTCCTCATATCCAAAAAAGGGATGCACATATCCGGTCGCCCCCCTCTCATCAGTCTTCGTGCAGGTTGGTGATGCGAAGGTGGAGGCCGAGATGCGCACGCCCTCCATGACGCCGATGCGCGTCAGCTTGCATGCGCCGGTCATGAGCAGCGAGTACGCGCTCGCGGCGACGCTCACTCCTCCCAAGGGCAGTGCGCCGCACTCGTCGGCCATGATGGCGGCGTCCGAGGAGTGCGGCCCGCACAGCTGGGTTGGGCACGAGCTGCTGGCGCCCCTGCCGGCGGGCAGCGCCTCGTACGCGGGGGGTGCGGGCGGCTTCAACTCTCAGCAAGCCGGGCCTTGCTTCAATGCGATCAGCCTGTGCAACATGCCTGGCAGCTCGAGTGGCGTCGTGTCGAGCGGCGGATTCGACGCGACGTCCTTTATGCCAGCGCCCAGTGCGGTGCCGTGGCTCGCCGCGCCAAGCGATACCGCCACCGGAGCGGCGAGCGCCGTGTCGAGCATGAAAGCCGAGGCCGCCGCCGCCGCCGCCACCGCCACCGCCGTCGTGGCCGCCGCGCAGAATCAAGCGTATGCCCTGCTGGCCGAGGCCTTTTACCTGCAGCAGCAGCAGCTCGGGCATGCAGCGCTGCTGCCTGGGCACTTTGGGACGAATGGTAGCGGCGGGGCGCCTCACGGCGAGTGGAGCGAGATGCACGAAACCCCCGCCGATGCATGGGTCAATGAGTGGTGCGCCCGTCCCCGCCGCCGCCGCCCGCATTCCCCCCACCCCTCCCCGAGTGCTCTGCTTCCCAGCCCGCCCGCTCCGCGACCCCCACCCTCCACCCGACCTCGCTCCCTCGCTGACCGACCCGGTCTCCCAATTTCGCAGGCTGCTTGACGTCGCCGTGGCCGACGCATAGCCAGAGGTGGTAGCATTACAAGTCAGGGACTCTATCAGAAGAAGGCGCAGCTCGCCAATGGGCGTGAGCCACTCGAATGCAAAGCAGGGCACGATGAAGCTAAAGAAGAGAGCTACTTCCATTCATCACAGGTGCCATGATACGCAGGTGCCGCGGGAGTGGTGCAATGATCGAGGTGCATGGATTGCCGTGGGCAAGAAACAATTGGTCAACGGGACATGATCGACGTTCTGGGGGTGGAAGTGGAGCCCAGCGCACGACCGCAATAGATGTCATCGCCATGATGACTCTGCGACGCAGATGCATGGGCCGAGGGGGCGAACACGGAAACGTATGCCGCCCCAGGCCGCAGGCCCCTGGACGGGTATCGGAGCGCGCGCACGTTGCTCCCGGATGATGCTCATGTTGCGCAGGAGACCACACTCAGGGTCCAGGCCTCCCGCACAGCATGAATAGCATATCATTTCTGTACTATTTCTGTATATATATACTGTGCTTTATGTGTGTCGGTAGAGATGGTCGCGAGCATTGATATTCCATTCTAGAGCGCCAGAAGCTGCCGAGTCGCGAGTCCGAAGCTGCGCGCGCCGCGGGGGTCCGAGGACCGCCCGCGCGCCCGCGCGTCCGGTGGAGGGTGGCGAAGCGACAACGGACAAGCGTCTAGCGTGACCGGGTCGTCGATCGGACCGGACATCAGTGTGTGTCTTCCTGTTACGTATATTATACATACCGATTGCGCGCTCGACCCGACCGGGGAAGACCGCCCCGGCGCCGCGGTCCCGCGGGAGATGCACTACACGTATCCGATCGCGTATGGAATTCCCCGCGTCTATGTACCAGCCACAATCTGACTAATGTTTGGCCGGGTAGGTTAACCCGAGTCGCAAAACCCTCTCCTCCTATTGAATGCGCATCGAAGCCACATCCCACATGCATAGAACCGTATCGCCACGTCCCTTTCTGCTGCTGCACAGCACTGGCCCTCCTTAGCGCTGTCCTTCCGGCTCAGCGCGGTCCATTCTGCCCAGTAGAGCGCGTGTCCTCCACCACCACCATATGCAGCCACCTCCTGGCACTTTGGGGCTTCGCACGTCGGCCAGACAGATCCCGCCCTGCTGCGTGTGCCCCCTTGCTCTCTGTCGCCTTCGGTCGCGGCTTACGACGAGCCAAACTCGTCCCACGCCTTCATGGGCGGCGCTTTGCCATTGTGCAGGCGCCACATCGCGTGGATCACGAGGGCGGCGAGCTTGACGTCCGTGAGCAGGCATACCTTGAAGTCGACTGCCTTGCGCCGAATGAGGTAGCCATCGGTGACCGAACCGTCGTCTGCCTTGGAGTCGCGAATGTTGATGACGAGATCAATCTCCTTTGCCTCAAGCGCATCGACCACCGAGGGCAGCAGGCCCGAGGAGGGCTTGTGCATCATCGAGATGTCGAGGTCGTTGGCCTTGAAAAAGTCGGCGGTGCCTGGCGAGCAGATCACCTTGAGACCCATCCCAATGAGCTCGCGCACGGACTCGAGCATCTCCATCTTTGCAGCCATCGGCCCGATGCACAGGTAGACGTTGCGCTTGGGCAGCCGGAAGTTGGCGGCGCGCATGGAGGACAGGATCGCCTCGTACTTGTCCTCGCCGAAGGTGGCGACCTCGCCAGTGGAAGCCATCTCGACGCCAAGGACGGGGTCCGAGCCGAGGAGGCGCGTGAACGAGAACATGGGCGCCTTGATGCCAACGTAGTCGACATCGATGAGCGAGATCTGAGCGGGCAGCACGTGGGCGCCGACAATGACGCGCGTCGCGATCTCGATGAAGTCGACCTTGAGCGTCTTGGAGACGAAGGGGAAGGTGCGCGAGGCGCGCACGTTGGCCTCGATCACCTTGACCTCATTGTCCTTCGAGAGCAGCTGGATGTTGAACGGGCCGTTGATGTTGAGCTCCTTGGCGATCGCGCGCATGATGCGCTTCACACGACGGCACGTTTCGACGTAGAGCTTCTGGGCCGGCAGCATGAGGGTCGCATCGCCGGAGTGCACGCCCGCGTTCTCGACGTGCTCGCCGATGGCGTAATTGACGATCACTCCGTCCTTGGCGACGGCGTCGACCTCGATCTCCTTGGCACCCTCGACGAACTTGGAGATGACGACCGGGTGGAGGGGCGATACGTCGCACGCGATCGCGAGGAACTTCTCGAGGTCCTTGTCGTTGAAGACGACCTTCATCGCCGCGCCCGAGAGCACGTACGAGGGCCGGATGAGGCAAGGGTACGTGACGCGCTCGCAAAACTCCTTGGCGTTGGCAATGGAGGTGACCTCCGACCACTCGGGCTGATCGACGCCGATCTTGTCGAGGATGGCGGAGAACTTGTTGCGGTCCTCGGCCTTGTCGATCGACGAGGCCGACGTGCCGATGATCTTGACGCCCGCCTGCTCCATGGGCATCGCGAGGTTGTTCGGGGTCTGGCCGCCCATGCTAATGATGACGCCGTCGACCTTCTCGAGCTCGTAAATGTCCATCACGCGCTCGAGGGAGATCTCCTCGAAGTAGAGCACGTCGCACTCGTCGTAGTCGGTCGAGACGGTCTCAGGGTTGTAGTTGAGCATGATCGCGCGGTGGCCGAGCTTGCGCAGCGTGCGGATGCACGAGACGGCGCACCAGTCGAACTCCACCGACGAGCCGATGCGGTACGCGCCGCAGCCGAGCACCATGGTCGTCTGGGTGGTGCGGTGCTTGGTCTCAACCGCCACGTCGGACTCCTGGGCGTTGTACGTCATGTACATGTAGTTGGTCTGCGCAGGGAACTCGGCGGCGAGCGTGTCGATCTGCTTGACGAAGGGCGTGATGCCCTCCGCCTTGCGCCGCGTGCGGACCACCATATCGTCGCAGCCCATCGCGTTGGCGATCTGCGAGTCGGCGAAGCCCTGCTGCTTGGCATGGCGCAGCATGTCACTGGTCACGGTTTGCGGCGTGAGCTGCTTGAGCGCGCAGCGCAGCTTGTGCACGTGGTGCAGCTTCGAGAGGAACCATGGGTTGATCTTGGTCAGCTGGAAGCATTGGTCGACCGTGTAGCCGTACTCGAATGCCGCGGCGAGCGCCCACACGCGCCGGTCGGTGGGGTTGGCGAGCTCGTGCTTGAACGACTCCTCCGTGCCGAACTCGCCGATGCCCGTTGACGAGGGCGGCTTGGGCTCGAATCCGTGCGTGCCCGGCGCCGCCATGCGGATCGCCTTCTGCATCGCCTCGGCAAAGTTGCGTCCGATGGCCATCACCTCGCCCACGGACTTCATCGCCGAGCCGAGGCCGGCCGACACGTTCCGGAACTTGTTCAGGTCCCAGCGCGGGAACTTGACGACGCAGTAGTCGAGCGACGGCTCGAAGCACGCAGTCGTCGTCTTGGTGACCATGTTGCGCACGACGGGGAGCTGCTCCCCCAGAGCGAGCTTGCACGCGACGTACGCGAGCGGGTAGCCGGTCGCCTTCGAGGCGAGGGCGGAGGAGCGCGAGAGGCGCGCGTTCACCTCGATGATGAAGTAGTCCTCCGAGTCAGGGTCGAGCGCGTACTGGATGTTGCACTCGCCCACGATGCCGATGTGACGCGCCACCTTGATGGCGACTGAGCGCAGCTTCATGTACTCCGCGTTGGAGAGCGTCTGCGAGGGAGCGACGACGATCGAATCGCCCGTGTGGATGCCGAGCGGATCGAAGTTCTCCATGTTGCACACGGTGATGCAGTTGTCCGCTGCGTCGCGCACCACCTCATACTCGATCTCCTTCCAGCCCTTGAACGAGCGCTCGACGAGCACCTGAGGGGAGCATCAGTCATCAGTCATCAGCCATCAGATATCAGTCATCAGTCGACGAGCACCCGTGGGGAGCCCGAGAGTCATCAGAGGAGTCATCAGAGGAGTCATCAGACGAGCAC
>ENA-UOXP01002366-UOXP01002366.1-mixed-culture-metagenome-genome-assembly--contig:-NODE-2366-length-11197-cov-27.656794_pt1 | contig 11197 bp, 10 predicted proteins | sample MGYA00238161_ERZ761639 | MGnify/ENA primary metagenome ERZ761639 (study PRJEB28913, sample SAMN08776760) | mixed culture metagenome | isolation source: Freshwater growth medium | place: USA...
GGGGGGGGGGGGGGGGGGGGGGGGGGGGGGGGGGGGGGGGGGTGGGGTGGGGGGGGGGGGGGGGGGGGGGGGGGGGGGGGGGCGGTGGAGGTGGCGGTGGTGGTGGCGCGGGTGGCGGCGACGGTGGCGGCGGCGATGGTGGCGGCGGCAGCGGCGGCGGTGAAGGTGGAGGCGGACGTGGCGGAGGGGATGGCGGTGGCGAGGGCGGAGGTGGTGAGGGTGGCGGCGGCGAAGGTGGCGGCGAGGGCGGCGGCGGGGGCGGCGGCGAGGGCGGCGGCGGGGGTGGTGGCGGCGGGGGCGGCGGCGAGGGCGGCGGTGGGGGGGGTGGTGGGGGGGGGGGCGGGGGCGGCGGCGAGGGCAGCGGCGAGGGCGGCGGTGAGGGTGGTGGCGGCGAGGGCGGCGGCAAGGGCGGCGGTGAGGGCGGTGGTGGCGAGGGCGGCGGCGAAGGAGGGCGCGGCAGGTATGGCGGCAGTGGCGGCGAGGGAGGCGGCGGCAGCCATGGCGGCGGAGCGGCCAAGTGAGGCGCAGCCACGTGTCTCGAGCTCACACTGATCAGGCTCGGTTTCGTCAAGAGCTCTCCGTCGTGTGTCACGGTCGAGAGAGCGGCGCGCACCGCGCGCCGTAGGGTGGGCGAGCTCGTGCCGAAGTGGGCGCTCAGCTCGGCGCGCTGCTCGGGGACCTCGCTCATGAGCATCAGCGAGATGGCTATCTCCTGCTGCAGCGCGCCAACGGTCTGCATACTCACGTCGAGTTTGCCATAATATGGCAGCGTCAGAGTGTATTCGCCGGTGCGCAGCGGACCAGCGGGCGTCGCGTTGGGCGGATTGTCCGCCGCGCGCGCGAATGGGCCGGCGGTGCGTCGGTCGGCGGCGGCGGCGCTGGGCGCGGGTGTGAAAGGGCCGACGTAGAGCTGCTCGAGCGACCGGTAAAGGGAGACGGCGACGTCCGCAGAGGCGTTGGTCAGGTGCACATTGGTCATCGCGAGGCGGAGGGTCCACGTTCGACTCGTCTGCGGCGGCGGGAGGGGGGGCGGCGGCCGCGAGGGAGGTGGCGAGGGCGGCGGCGGCGAGGGAGGCGGCGAGGGAGGCGGCGGCGAGGGCGGCGGGGAAGGGGACGGTGATTTCGGTGGTGGCGGTGGCAAGGGCGGCGGTTTGGGGGGAGGTGAGGGGGGTGGCGGCGACGGTGGCGGCGAGGGCGGCGGTGGGGGTGGCGGGGGAGGCGGCGGCGGAGGCGGTGAGGGCGGCGGCGAGGGCGGCGACGAGGGCGGCGGCAAAGGCGGCGGCGGCGTGGGCGGCGGTGAGGGCGGGGGTGGCGAGGGCGGTGGTGGTAACGGTGGCTGTGATGGTGGTGGGTGAGAGGGCGGCGGCGGCGAAGGTGGTGGGGAGGGCGGCGGCGGCGAGGGCGGTGGCGGCGGGGGCGGCGGTGAGGGCGGCGGCGGCGGGGGGGGGGGGGGGGGGGGGGGGGGGGGGGGTGGCGTGGGTGGCGGTGAGGGCGGCGGCGGCGAGGGCGGTGGCGCAGGCGGAGGCGATGGCGGAGGCGGCAAGGGCGGCGGCGAGGGTGGCGGGGAGGGCGGCGGCGGCGAGGGCTGTGGCGGCGAAGGAGGTGGTGAGGGTGGCGGCGGAGAGGGCGGCGGAGGTGCTGGTGGAATGCTTGGCGGTTCGGGTGGCTCGCCTGGCGGCGGGCAGGGCATGGGTGGTAGCCGCGGCGGCGGTGGCATGGACGGCGGAATGGGCGGTGACCTCGGTGGCGATGGCGGCAAGGGCGGCGGTGAGGGCGGCGGCGGCGAGGGCGGTGGCGAGGGCGGTGGAGAAGGCGGAGGCTGAAAGGGCGGCGGCGAGGGCGGCGGCGGCGATGGAGGTGGCGGGGAAGGCGGTGGCTTTGGCGGAGGCGGCAAGGGCGGCGGCGGCGATGGCGGCGGCGGCGAGGGAGGCGGTGGCGAGGGTGGTGGTGGAGAGGGTGGCGGTGATGGTGGTGGTGGAGAGGGCGGCGGCGGACGCGAAGGTGGCGGTGGCGAGGGCGAGGGCGGCGGCGGCGGCGGCGGCGACAGTGGAGGAGGCGCCTGAGGTGATGCCGTCGCTACGAGCAGCGAGAGCAGCAGCGAGCGAAGGGCGCAGGCACCGCCAGTTTTGCTCGAGGCTTTCACAATTTTCATCGGTGGAGGCAATACAAGTATGCCGTACGTAGTAGCCACTGGTGCCTCATACGTGGCACGGAGGCGCACGCAGTAGGGTGGCCACGGAGCCACTGGGCTCGTCCGATGCAGCCGGCCGGATGAGTGAGCAGGACTCAACCTCTCAAAAAGGGATCACCACTGGACCGCGACGACGCTTCCCTGGAGGGGCGTGGGAGCCGATCCGTCCCCCCGGATACCGCTCACAGCCCTCAGCGCTCAGGCTCCTCGAGCACGACGCCGATGTGAACACGCGAAGGCTGACGTGGCCTGTTTGAAACGATTGCAGAGATGGGGACGCATGGGGACGGAGCGCTAAATCCTACGAGTACATGTACGAGAACGACCGCGTATGTACACCGCGCACAGTGATCAGTGTAGAAGATAGAGAGATAGTCGAGTGAAGCTGAGATCAGGTCGCGCACCTGGCAGAAGTGAACTTTTTTTGAGCGCGCCGCAGCGCTCGATTAGTCCGGTCACTGGCCCCCACGGCACCCGGGCAAAGGGGAAAGGGACACCAATAACGCGCGCCCCCGAGCTCCCCCGGCAAAATCTTGCGACGGCCCGCGACGCAATCACAGCGACCGCGACGCATTCACTCGAGCATTCACAGCGACCGCGACGCATTCACAACTATCGTTGCGCGGCGCATCCGTCGACTGTCGTGCTGGCCCTTAAGCGTGGTCGTAATTGCATCTGTAATTGCATCTTCCCCCCTTTGGATCGCCACAGGTGGAGGACGTGCCATTTTTGGATGTTGTAGTCCGACAGCGTGTAGCCATCATGCAGTTCCTGGCCCCCAAAAATCAGGCGCTGCGCGCCGATGGGAATGCCCTCGATGTATTCGAGATGGGCCTTGAGCTGTCCAATGGAGTCCGTCGGCTGGTAGCTGAGGGTGATGGTCTTGCCTGTGCACATCTTGACGAAGATCGGCGACGCAATCTGGACGTCGATCTCAATCTCGCTGCCACATCGGATGCCGAGGCGCTCGAAGGTTTCGTCATCGTCTTCGAGGGCTCTTCCCTCGAACACAAACCGGCCCGGGTGTGAACTGAGTGCCACCTGGTGTGAACTGTGTTCGAGGCTCGGGTGTGAACTGTGTGTGCACGGCGAAGAATGTGACTGGTGTCCCATCGAGGGTGAATTTGGCATCAACATCTCTTGCTTGAGATCTCGTAGCGAGGCCGACGCCGGCAGCCGCACCGGCACGCGCTGCCCTGACGGATCCCTGATGATGAGCCTCATCAGCCGCACCAGGCGCAACGTATCGACGTGCGCCACGCCACACGCGGCGAGCGGCTGCTGCTCGTCGTGAAGCTCGTGCCCATCGGTGTGAAGGAGCCGTTGGAAGTAGGGGAGCACCCCCAGCTGCGCGGCGAGTTGGTCTTTCACTTCCCACAGAGGCGCCGCGGTGGCGGGCCGCCACGGCTGTGGAACCGCCCAGATAGTGATCAATACGACGCGATGGGCCTTCACGCACAGCCTCAGGCGCAGCCAGGAGGGCAATACCACCTCGTCCATCATCTGCGGATGACGACGCGCGAGCAGCCGCAGCAGTCGCGCCGCCGCCTCCCGCGCCGGCGTTTCGAGCGCTGTAATGAGCAGCGGCAGGTCGGATGGACGAATTACTTGCACCTAATTAGGGGAGGCCATCAGTGAGGTCTGATGGACGAGTTACTTGCACCTAATTAGGGGAGGCCATCAGTGGGCATCAGGGAGGCCATCAGAGAGGTCATCAAAAGCAATCAGAGGTCCATTAGAGGTCAATGAGCGTACGGCGCTATTCATCAAAGGCAATCAGAGGTCCATCAGAGGTCAATGAGCGTACGGCGCTATTCGCTCCTTCGACGACGTCCACCAGGCAAGCCAGCATTTCGCAGATGAGCGCTATGTCGAGCGGCTTCACCAAATCGGGCAGCAGCTTGGGTAGAATCTGGTGCAGGCCCGCGTCCACGGCCGCGGCGCGATACGACGCTTGCCACTCCGATGCGCTCACGCCACATTCGCCACTCAAGGCTGGGTGTGAATTCACACTAAAGTTCTGCTCGAGCAGCCGGAGGAGCACCAGCATGGTGCGCACCTCGATCCGTCGCAGCAGGCTGTGCATCGACGAAGACAGCGCTGCAGATGGCTGATGAGGTTGCTCATCGAGGCCACAGCGCCGCGTCTCGAGCCACCCAAAGCAGGCAACGATCGCATGGAGCACGCCCGCATGCACGCACGCGACCAGCAATGGCCCCGCCAGCCGCAAGCCTCCCGCCTCGAACACGGCGAGGTAGATGCGCACGAAGAGCTCCATGATGGCCAGCCGGCGTTCGCAGCCCTCGACGGACGGCAACGGATCGACCGCTATCGAACCCTCGTACGCTCTGGTCAAGGCAACCAGCGCGCCGTCCTGGGCGGCGGCGACGGCATCGGCGCTGCGCTCGGTGTGCTTGAGCAACCCGCTTAAAAACTCGTCTTGCCTCTGCAAGTTGGTTTGGTGCGAGAAGGCGATCCAGCGGGCGCGGGCCGCGGGGGGGGCGCTGCCTCCGCTCAGCTTGGCCCACGCCGCTTCCCACAAATTTCGCAACTGTGAATGTGAATATGAATGTGAAGCGGACTCGGCGATAGTCGTCACGTGGGCCGTGCCAGGGCTGCCCGCCGGCCGCCAGTCGACCCTGCCGTTTCCAAGATGGTGCACGTGAGCCGCACTCAACTCAGCCAGAGCCAACGCGGTGATCAGCTCAGCGTGCGGATGATTGCGTGAGAGTGCGCGGAGGCGGCCCCGGTCTGCGACCTCGCGCAGCAGCGTGGGAAGCGAGCTCTGAGAGCGAAGTTGGATGGCGTTCGCGCGCGCGAGGAGCAGGAGCTTGCGCTCGTGCGAGAAACCACCCAGGAACAGCACGGGGGATTTCTTGTCGTCGAGCGCCGGGCAGAGCAATCTGAGCTTGTTCGACGCCTGGCAGAGGGCGAGTACCGTCGCAAATGGTGCGGCCCGCAGTATGTCGACGAGCAGCTCTGGCGGCAGGTCGACGAGGGACAGCCTGCTGCTGCTGCTGCTCGCACTCTTGGGCCGCTTTACTGATGATGAGCCAATGGTGCTGCTGCTGCCCGCACACTTGGCGTCGAGCGCGGAAGCGCGGCCGCCGCCTCGCCCTGCCGGCATATTGATCTCCGGCACGAAGGCGGTCCTCGAGCCGCGTAAGGCGAAACCAAAGTTATGCGGTGTGAAAAGATCACCGAGACCTTATCGTAGCGAGTAGCGATACATGTACAGTACATTTCAAAGCGGCCCGGCCCGGCGGCAGATCGAGGATGGCTGTGAAAAGAACGTCTCGAATTTCTGCGAATTCCCATGAATTCCGCACGAAGGAGAGACGAAGGCCGACTTTAGCGGTTGTGGCCCAAGACGCAGCGGGAAGCGCCAGCCAAAAACTCGCCCGAAGCCTCCACCCATCGTATTGCGCCATGTTCCTCCGCAACATGTTTGGTAGCACCAGCAAGCAGGGCTCGTCTTCCGTAGCTGCGCCCTCGGTAGAGGAGTCCATGGAAACTGAGCCGCCTGCGTCCATGCCCAAACCGCTCTGGTCAAACAAGACGCCGTCGGCCAAGAGACCGGAGGCGGAGCCCGAGGAGGCCGAGGAGGCCGACGGGGAGCCCGCGCCGCCGCCCAAGCCGCTCTGGTCGAACAAAAAGTCGATGCAGCCCGCACCAGCTGCGAGCAGCAACGAGGACGACGACGTGCCGGTCGGACTGCCGCCGAAACCCATGTGGAATAACCGCAAGGTACCGCCCGCGCTGCCGCAGCCGCCGCTGCCGCTGCGGGCGGGCAGGCACGAGGAGGTGGTCGGCGTGTCGGATGCTTCCGCTGCTGCGGCCAGCGGCAGCGGCACGGTCCCTCAACCCATGAGGATGAGCAGCGAGGGCAAGAGCAAGCCGGTGAAGCACCTGCAGGGCCAAAAGTACCTGTACCGGCTCGGCAAGACGCTCGGCAAGGGCTCGTATGCAAAGGTCAAGGAGTGCGAGGCGGTAGACGAGGTCGATCGCCAGTTCGCAGTCAAGATTTTCAAGGTGTCGCTGCTCAAAAAGTGGCGCATGTGGGACAGCGAGGTGTCCGGGTACAAGACCGCCTTTGATGACGTGATCCGCGAGATTGCGATCATGAAGAAGCTCAACCACGAGAACGTGATGACGCTGCACGACGTCATCGACGACCCAAACTCGAATAAGCTGTGCGCGGGCTCGCGATGCTGATGACGTTTGAGTGCCTCTGATGAGGTATGTGTGCCTTTGATGAGGTCCGAGTGCCTTTGATGAGGTCAGAGTGCCTCGGACTGGCTTCGCTCCTCAGGTACACGGACCTGTCTGACTGTATGCCACTGATCGCCATCTGATGACATCATCTGAGTGCCTCCACTCCTCAGGTACATGGTCATGGACCTGTGCCCGCGCGGGCCCATCATGGAGACCGAGAAGATGCCCTGTGAGCCACTCGCGCCCGCGGACGCGCGCCGCTGGTTTGTGGATGCGGCCATCGGGCTGGACTACCTCCACTTCCAAGGTACGTTGATTGCCGTTGATTGCCACGGATGACCTGCCTTGCATGCAAGTGCTCACCACGGCGCTCTCGCTCTCCACTTCCAAGGGGTGGTGCACAACGACTTGAAGCCCGACAACATCCTGATCGCGCACGATGGGCGCGCAGTCATTTCGGACTTTGGGGTGTCGCGCGTGCATCCGAATAAGAGCGATACGAGCGTCGGCTCGCCTGGGACTCCGACGTATACTGCGCCGGAGGTGTGGGGGGTGGGCAGCTATGCGGCCATCCCATCGGACGTGTGGTCGCTCGGCGTGACGTTGCATGCAATGGTCTTCGGCTGCCTGCCATATTTTGGAGCGAGCCAGATGGAGCTCATCGAGCTCGTGACAAACCCCAAGGAGTGGGAGTGCTCGCATTCGTGTGACGACGCCGAGCTGCTCGCACTGCTGCGCGGCATGATGCAGAAGGTGCCCGGCGCGCGCGCGCGACGCTCGCCCAGCATACAAGTGCTCACCACGGCGCCCCACCCTTCCCCACAGGTGCCCGGCGCGCGCGCGACGCTCGCCCAGGTGCATCAAAGCCCATGGGCCGCCGCCGCTATCAGCCTGCGTGCGGCGACCAGCAATTGGGCCAAGATCGAGGTTGACGAAGCTGAGCTGCGGGCTGCGGTCATCTCCGGCCACGTGTCCAACTTTCGGCGCACCAAGCACGGCACGCTGCTCAAGCACACCGAGGACACGGAGGGAGAGGTGAGCGCCTCTGATGAGCACTGATGAGCACTGATGAGCACTGATGAGCGCTGATGACCTCGAGGCGAGCGCCTCTGATGATAATCTTACGGCCTCGGGAGTGCCTCTGATGATGATCTAGGATGGTCCATGATGAGCTCCCTCATCAGGTGTATGCCAAGCTGCACAAGTCGCCGCTTTCGTCGTTCCTCCCGCGTCTCGTCAACGTCAACGGGGGCACCTCGAGCTCGAAGGTGTGATTTGCCTCTGAGTGCCATCTGAGGCGCCCCGATTGCGACTGATTTCCACCGCAGGTGATCATCGAGCGAGCCTTGATGGCGTCTGATTGCGTCTGATTGCGTCTGATTGCGTCTGATTGCGAATGATGGTCACCCTGATTGTCACACGGATTGTTCCCTTCATCAGGTGATCATCGAGCTCGAGGACCTGACGGCGGACATGGAGGCGCCCTGCCTGATGGACCTCAAGATGGGCCTGCGCACCTTTTCGGAAGCAGACGCCCACTCGACGGTGCCACGCATGGACCTGCTGTCCAAGCTCGAGAAAATTGCCCCCGAGGCCATCACAGCCGACGAGAAGGAGCACGGCATCCTCAAGCTGCGCTACCTGCAATTCCGCGAGCAGTCGACCTCGACCAGTACGATGGGCTTCCGTGTGGACGCGGTGCAGCTGAGCGACACGTGCGACTGCTCGACGGTGCCCTCGCCGCAGGTGCTTGCCAGCTGAGACCCCTCTGAGGACCCCTCTAAGGACCCTCTGAGGACCCTCTGAGGACCCTCTGAGGACCCTCTGAGGACCCCTCTGATGACCCCCGCGCCGCAGGAGCTGCGCCTCGTAGCCACGCGCGAGGCGGTGAAGCTCGTCATCACACAGTACGCAGCTGAAGGCACCTGATTGCATCCGAGTGCCTCTGAGTGCCTCCGATTGCCTCCCTCATCATCAGGTATATGCAGCGCAAGCGCCCGTTACTCGCCGCCTTTGCGGAGCAGTTACGCGAGCTTCGTGCCGCTCTGGAGAGCTCCGAGTACTTTCACACCCACCAGTTCATCCGTACGTCGGTGCTGCTCGTGTACGACCAGGTGATTGCCTCAGGTTGCCTCTGAGTGCCTCCGATTGCCTCTGATTGCCTCTGATTGCCTCTGATTGCCTCTGATTGCCTCTGGACCTCTAAATGCCTTTTGTTGCCTCTGAGTGCCACGGGTTGCCTCTGAGTGCCTCTCCGATGCTCCTGCACGACCAGGCGAGCGGCGCCACCAAGGTACGCATTATCGACCTCGCGCGTGTGAGCGCCACCTCGCGCCTCGAGCCGCCCGAGGGCAGCGACGCGGGGGCGCTCGGGCCGTTGAGGCGACTCGACCACCGCACACCGTGGGTCGAGGGAAATGAGGAGGACGGCTACCTGTTTGGGCTCGACAGGATGATCGAGATCTTTGACGAGCTGCTCTGCGCGGGCCCCTTTTTGCCTCCCGCGGGCCCCTTTTTGCCTCCTTCAAGATGAGTGCGAGCGCCAGCGCTGACCCGAATGCGCTGAGCGGGTCTCAACGGTTGACGAGCGCGCCAAATCGCGCACGGCAAACACGACTCCGCGAAAACGGTCCCAATAAGGGCTATTATTGAATAGAAAGAGCTAAAATTCGAATTTGGACGATCAAAACATGTGACTAGAGTCTTACCATATTATACAACTGCGCGGCGAGGCATATGCAGTACATCCCGTAGGAACTCGTATCGTAGCGCAGTGAATTGCTGCACCGTTTCATGGCGCCAGCAGGAATGCTCAAAAGGAGCGCTCCTCATCACCGTGGCCCATGGCTTTGAGATCGGCGTCGCGAGCGCACACCCAGCCCTCGCCGTCCGGAGCGAGCCAGCAGGACGTGCTGGGGTCATCCACAACAGGCTCTGCCACGCGGAAGATGTGCAGCTCCGCTTCCGCAGCCGCCAGGGCCACCTTCGTGCGCCGTCCGCTGATGGGCGAGCGCGGCGCGTTGACTGGCTCGAGCATGGTCATTACTGCCGCACGTGGCGCAAAAGTCGCGGTAGTGATGCTGTGCATCATGTAGGTGGCAAGCATGACGTACAAAAAGGCAGATGAGGAATTCGCGACCTGGACGGAAGCAAAATGGCTTGACGGAAGCTTGCCGTTGGGCGTAAAAGAATCAACGAAACTTCGACGAAGCGTCTGCTACCAACTTGGTCGCTCGTAACTTCGCGACGATACCTCACCTCCGGGGGTTAAGGGGTTCACCCTTTGACTCTCTTTTCACAGCAGCCGCCCTCAGAGAGCACGACTCGGCCACCTCAAGCGAAAGCAAGCGAGCACGCACGCACGTACGTACACGCGCCGCGCAGCAAGAGCCTCAAGCAGCGGCTTCCGCATGGCTCTCCCTTGCGCCACCTGCGGCGAGCCCGCATACGAGACGGACGTCGGCGACGGTCAGTACTACTGCCAGGCATGCTTAATGGCATTCGAGGACGAGCTGCAAGCGCCTTCTGTCAGCCGCGAAGAGCCGCAGCTCCTCGGCAGGCGGTGCTGGCCGCTGCACACGCAGGCGGTGGAGGCAGCGGAGGAGCAGCGGCGTCGGCAGCGGCTCGCCGGGGCCGACTCCGACTCGGACGACGCCGAGCCTGGCACCAGCTCACTGGCGGCGGCTCGTGCAGCTCGTGCAAAGGCGCGCGCCTCGGTGTCATCGGGCTCCAGTGCAGCGGCGGGCGCGTCGTCGGACTCGATGCAGCAGCAGCAGCAGCAGCTCGAGTGCCTCGTCTGCTGCGACACCGTCGCATCCGAATCGGCCATGGCGCTCTGCGGCAAAGCGGAGCACCGCTTCTGCTCCGACTGCTGCTGGCGGGGCTGCGAGTCCGCTCTGGGCGACGGGCTCGTACCCGCATGCCCGTTTGACGGCAAGGAGCGAAAGTGCGGCGCGGTCGGCAAGCCAACCGCCGTCGCGGCTCTGACGCACTGGCTCGGCGCCGCTGGGGTCTCGAGTGCCGAGAGGAGCCGCCGCAAGGCAGCTCTCGGCAGCTGGGGCGTGCGCGGCAGTGCCAAGGCGGGCTTCACGAGCACGAAGCTGGACGAGGTCTATCTGTCCGCGGAGCGCGCTCGCTCCGGCGCCGTGCAGTGCATCGGCAGGCCGTGCAAGAGCGGCCTGCGTGCATGCCCCGCCTTTTACGTGCCCCCGGTACCTCATTCCCTCGAGCCACAGCGCGTCCAGTGCACACGCGCCCAGTGCGGCGCGAGCTTCTGCGCCGCATGCCGGCTCCCCTTCCACCGGCGCTCCTCGTGCGCAGAGGCGCTGCGCCTGCATGCCAAGTGGGTTGCTTTCTTAAACGAGTACCTGCCCGTGTTCCTCAAAGTGGCGAGCGCGGCCGACGCTGAGCGATGGGCCCCGGTGCTGACACTGCACGCAAAGGCCAAGGGTGCGCTCGACGAGGCGACGCGCGACACCCTCGAGCCACAGCGCCGTCCAGCATGCAAGTGCTCACCACGGCGCCGCGCCCTTCCCACAGGTGCGCTCGACGAGGCGACGCGCGACACGCTCAGCCGGTTCGACGAGCTTCGGAAGATGGAGCTGTGGAAGGCGAAGCACTGCAAGCGTTGCCCGCACTGCAAGAGGGTGCGCCTCGGAGTGATTGACGGAGGAGAGTACCTCTCGGAGTGCGCCTCGGAGTGATTGGCGGAGGAGAGTACCTCGCGGAGTGATTGGCGGAGTGATTGGCGGAGGAGAGTACCTCGCGGAGTGATTGGCGGAGTGATTGGCG
>ENA-UOXP01002370-UOXP01002370.1-mixed-culture-metagenome-genome-assembly--contig:-NODE-2370-length-11163-cov-30.831203_pt1 | contig 11163 bp, 6 predicted proteins | sample MGYA00238161_ERZ761639 | MGnify/ENA primary metagenome ERZ761639 (study PRJEB28913, sample SAMN08776760) | mixed culture metagenome | isolation source: Freshwater growth medium | place: USA...
CACGCGCCTCCCGGGCCTCCCCTGGGTCCGCCCTCGCAACTGCCGGCCGCGTCGGCAGTGGCGAGGAGCGCCAATGTCTTGCCGGTGGCCGAATGCGTGAAATCGGCATCCACGGCGGCGATTGGCGTGCGATCTTGGTCGGTGGTGGCATCATTGGCGGCGGTGACCGCAGGTGCCGGCCATCGGACGACTCGGTGCCGCGCCGCAGCGAGGGCGCCAGCGAGCAGCGCGGGCGTGTGGGCGGTGCCAAGGGGTTGGCTCCACGCGCCACCGGGGGGCACATGCCACCAGCGCCTCGATGGCCTCCAGTGGATCGGAGGGACCCGAGACAGGAGGCTGATGCCCGCGTCCACGATCCCCGTCAAGCCCTTTTCGTCGAGAATGGACACGTAGAGCGCCAGGGATGGGCGGTTTGGAACCCAGCCCGCACGAGCCATAGTCTCGTGCAAGCCGGCGAGCTCGTAGAGGGCGGCCGCGAACTGGGGCGGCCACGCGCGTCCGCTCGACGCAACCGCGCACAAGGTCGGCGCAATGTGGGACGAAGCCGAAGCGTCCACGGCAGCGGCGAGGGTGGGAGTGGCGAGGGTGGCGGCGGTGACGGCAAGGGTGGTGGCGGCGGCGACAGCGGCAGCCGCGGCCTTGAGTGCCGCAGCCGCGGCCTTCGACGCCCCTCGAGCCTTGGCGCACGCCTCCACGATTTGCGCGCTGCTTGGGGTTCGGCGCCAGTGGCTACCCAGTGCCCACTCGTCTTCGGCAATGTCGATCCATGCTTCCTTGTCGGCGTGATGGGGCGGCATCGCGTCGAACCTCACGAGCATCTCGGCGCCGTCGCGGCGCAGGCACACGACAGCGCCGCGCCACGCAGCAACCTGGCCTCCATTTTCATACCAAACGGTGAGTTTATCGCCCACGATGGGGTCCGGAACGCGAGGTCGGTCCGTGGCTCGGAGCCTCATCTTGATATCCGTTCCTGGTTGAGGGGATCCCGAGGGCACTATAGGTCGCGAAGCGTGCATTGCTCTGCTCCGTGTGGCGACGTACCAGCCGCCTCCGTTCCGAGCGGCCATGCTGGACGGGGACGGGCACGGAGAGGAAGAAGGGGACGCGGCGCAGGGCAAAGGGGGAGGCGCTCCCGATGAGGGCGATGGAGTCGAGGAGGGGAATCTCGACGAGGAGGAGGGGTGCGAGGACGCCACCGAACATGAGGAGGACGAGGTCGAGGAACATGGCGAAGATGCCGACCCGGAAGCCGGTGGCGAACGAGAGGCTGCTCGAGATGCGACAGAGGCAGGAGTCCGCGCGGTAGGAGAGCGCGATCGGCGCCTCGAATGAGGCCGCCGACCATCCGTCCCTCGCCTGAGCGCACCGTGAGCGCGAGTCGCCACTGCCGGTGCCACATCTCCGGCTCGGGCAACGGCCCGCTTCGCACCCCGCAGGAACCTCGCCAATTTCGCCTTGGTTTGCTGCACGACAGCTGATAGCTTCCGCGACTCGACGTGCCAGGCGGGCCTATCGCCCGACGGATGCCGCGCCGCCTTTCGCGCCTTCACCATCTGCGCGTACGAGTGTTGCTCGAAATGCGAAGCACGTTCACGTTCACGAGAAATCGAGCCCAAAAAGGGCAAGGATCTCGCACGTTCCCTCATACTGCTGGGGGGGGTGCAATTCCTATTCGAGTGCCCCCATTTCGGAACTTTGCGCTCGTCCACCAAACGCATTCCGTACCCACGCGCCCAAAGCATTTCCGCGACGCGAGAGTGTCCTCACGGCACGCGGGCGGCTCTGAAACGACCAGTCGGTTCTATGCCCCGCAATGACCGTTCCGAGGACCGTATGATCTATACGTAATCGCTACACAATACTCCCTAATCAATTAATTAACACGCTCTCGGTGTATACCTTCCGTCGAGCTCGGAGACCGTATACACGCTGCTCGCTTGTCGCTGGTCGTCCCCGCCCGAAACGCGCCAACGCGCGCAGTCTGCGCACCCACGCACTGACCAAGAGACAAACTAAGAGACAGCCGCGCGATGACAAGCTCGCCGCTCTACAGGAGCCGGCGGCCCTAGACACCAGGGGAAGCCTTGCCTTGCTTTCGGCGGCGACGGAAGAAGAAGGCAATCTTGAAGTGCTCGCGCGCAGACCTCGGCTCAACCGATTCGTGGAAGAGCCCCGCGCGGAAGCAGCCGCTATCGCCGGCCGTCGGGCCGTACTTGAAGTGGCGCGGCGCGCCCACGACGCGCATCGACGACGCCGCCTCGCCCGCCTCGTCGGACGTGAGCTTCACGATGACGGAGTACTTGATGAAATCGTACACCTCGTCGTCTCGATGGATGGCAAAGCTCGTCGAACTCTTGGTCAGGGGCCCTTGGCGTAAGCCGTGGGCCTCGAAGAGCTTGACCCTGGTCCCGAACCTCGCCTTCAGCCACCTGACCATATGCCGCTCCATGGCGCGGAAGCCGGGCAGGCAGTCGCGCACCAGCGGCAGCACATCCGTCGTCATCAAGAGGGTGTTCAAGAGCTGCCGCTGCTTGTTGATTGGTGACTGCGTCGTGGTGTAGGTGTTGTAGCCCCCCAGCGGCATGCACGACAGGCCCCAGTCGTACCGCATCGGGAGTTGGCCGTCCTTCCAGAACTTGGTCAAGTAGGCCGCGCACGCGCGTGCGGCTTCCTCGCCCACGTTCAAGCTCCTGACGCCGCTCCTCCTGACGCTGCTCCTCTTGACGCTCGGACAGACAGCGGCATCGCTCGGCGCGTCCGCAGCTGCCGATTGGCGAAGGAGGGGCTCGAGCTCTCGATTGAAGGTCGTCATGGCCTTAGCGTCCTCGTCGTCCTCGTCGTCCTCGTCTTCCTCGTTGTCGTCCTCGTCGTCGTCCTCGTCGTCGTCCTCGTCGTCGTCCTCGTCGTCGTCCTCGTCGTCCTCCTCGCCCTCCTCCTCCTCCTCCTCGCCCTCCTCCTCCTCCTCCTCCTCCTCCTCGTCCTCGTCCTCCTCCTCCTCCTCGTCCTCCTCCTCACCCTCCTCCTGCTCCTCCTCGTCTTCCTCCTCCTCCTCCTCGTCTTCCTCTTCCCCGTCCTCGTCGTCCTCTTCCCCGTCCTCGTCGTCCTCGGCGTCCTCGTCGCATTCATCCTCGACGTCGCCAGCGACGTCGCTGTGGCGGGCCTTCCTCTGGCGTTGCATCTCCGCTTCGTTGGCCATCGCCCTGCGTATCCATCCCTCCACCGCCGGTCTGACGGCGGCCGCGGCCCTGGCCCTGGAGGCCAATTTCTTTATCACCACGCCCACCCTCGACCTCGACGTTGGCCTCGGCGTCGGCTTTGGCGTCGGCCTCGGCGTCGGCTTTCGCGCCGGCTTCGGCGCCGGCTTTCCAATCGGCGGCGGCTTCCGCAGCTGGGCCGGTCTCTTGGGAGGAGCTTGTCTCGTGGGTTCCGGGATCCTCGGATCCAGGAAGCGCCAGCGCAGCCGGACAAAATAGAGAGATTCCCATTGCACGGTCCCGTCATCGTAAACGACTTGATGAACCCCGTCCGCAGGATCGTACGCCCCCACCGTGCCGTCGTACCAGAGCTTGTCACCCTTCCAGTACACTGCCACGCGCCGGCCGACGATCTCGGCTCCATGGCCGTATGTAAGCTCGCACAGGCTTCTTGAGATCCCCAGCTTGCAACACCCTGCCGGTTGGTGGAAGACCGAGGCTACCTCGGCCTCACTAGGCGTGCGCACAGACGCCGCAGATGAATCCGCTGCCGCTGCTCCCGTCGCCGCGGGCTCTGCGTGATACTGCAGCCGAGGCAGCCGACCCGCCGACGAACCCACCGTCGCCGCTTTGGTCGCCACGGACCCCGGCGGTGGCTGCTGCTGCAACGGCAGCTGCGGATCAAGGGGCGGTGGCGGCGGCGCGTTCCATGCACTCGTGCCAGCGGGATTGGCTGCGGCCGCGACGGCGGTCGCTGGCTGAGAAGCGCTCGTGGGTTTCTTAGCTGCCACGAAGCCTTTGCTCACCTTCACGTACTTCTCGATCTCACGGATTGCACTCTGGACGATCTGGAAGGCCTTGGTCGAGAGCTCGAGGCCACCCGTCTTGTCAGGATGAATTTCCACCCTGAGCTTCGCGAACTGCTTCTTGACGACCTCTGCCGACGTTGGCAAGGGTTCCTGGAGCCCAAGGACCATGACGCACTTCTGCCGGACGGTCAAATCCTCACGCTCCCACGCTTCGACGATGAATTCCATCTTTGCGATCGTGTCGGCCGAGGCCATGGTGTGGCTTTCTTGCGACGCTCCACGACGAAGTGAAAAGCCAAAATGTTTGTGAAGTCAAATCAAGTCAAGTCAAGCCAAGTCAGGTCAAGTCAAATCGCGAAAGGATCGATGGGCATTGAATCGGCACATCGATCGCGGCGGTCGCAGCGAACTGCTCAGCTCTCAGGTCGGATGAAGCTGGTCGACTCGGGTATTGAGGACCGGGTCCGATAGACCGTGGTAACTTAATAATTTGAATGACTGAGTCTGACTTATCACCTGATCGCGAATCGCGACTCCGCCTCTCGCTCTGCGCCCTCGTGCTCACCAGGATCGACAACTTCGTCACTGGCGGCTAACAGCTTGGACTCAGGCTGCTGCGCCCAAAAGGATAGGCTCAGGCTGCGCTCGCCCGACGGCGTGCGCACATCGTGCCACCAGCCGCAGGGCAGGTACAGCGCGTCACCCGCGCGCAGCTCCACGTGCAGTGCGAGCGCCGACGCCTCAGCCAGGAGCGGGAACGCGGCGTGCGCCTCGGCCGACAGAACATCGTCGACTTGGCTGAAGAGTGAGCTGCCGCCGCCGCCCGCATAGAGCAGCGGCGTGTGCGCCGGATGCCAGAGTGCGATGCGCTTGCGCCCACGCACGAGGCACAGCACGTTCTCAAGGCAGTCGAAGTGCAGCGGCGAGCGCGCTCCACAGCCGATGTACATGGATGGTGCGTTGCGCCAGATCGGGCCGAGGGCCTCGAGGCACGCGGGCGCCGGCCGCGTCTCGGCAAAGAGCGCGGGCAGGTGCGTGCGCAGCCGCAGCTGCGCCGCGTAGACGGGTGCGTTCGAGCCGTGCGCCTCTGCATCCGCGAGCACGTCGAGCAGGTCGCCCAGCGGGACCATGCTTGGCTCCGTGGCGTACATGCCTGTGCGAGATGGATCGCCAACGCGGCCATCTGGCGCCTCGACGGAACGCACGGGTACGCTCGCCGTCGCGCACGTCGCCCGCAAATGCGCGTCGTCCCACAAGCGCACGGGCGCCCACTCTGCCAGCACCTTGCGCAGCACGCAGGGATGATTGCGCTCAACGTACGGCCGCAAGACGGTGGCCAATTCATCCTCGGACGGCTGGAGCTCATCGAGCGCGGTCGGTGGCTTGGACGGTGCGGTCTCAAAGTGCTTAGGCGCGAGTCCCGCCGCTTGAAGCAACGATCGCGGCGAGAGCGTCGGAAACTCGGCCTTGGTTTCCATCAAAAGAAACTCATGTGCACCACAACACCGGTTTCGCGTCAGTCGTGTTAACGTTCACACCCTCACGTACGCGTACGAACGTACTTCCGCCGGGAATGAGCTTCGTGAATGCGCGCGAGTGCATGCAGCGTGAGCACATGTATGACAAACTTATGTACATGCATGGACTCACCAGTTGTCCACGTGAGCCTCAAGGAACTCAACCGCCAGTGCGACAGTGTACTCGGCGAACGAGCCGAGCTGAACGATTGAGTTGTGCCCGGCGCAGAATGATTTGTAGTTCGACCTTTCCGCAGTGAAGTACGCGCCGCCACGCGGGTCGGCCGTTGCCGTCGAGGCTGGCTGCGGTGGCGTCGTCCCAACCGGTACCGGTGCGAGCTTCACGGCCGCTGCCGGTGCGGGCTTGGCGGCTGCGCGCTCAGCCGCCTCCGCCGCTCGCGCGCGCTCAGCCTCCGCCGCCTTCGCCGCCGCCTTCGCCGCCGCCTCCGCCCTCGCACGCTCCGCCTCCGCCCAAAGGCCCGCCTTCGACGCCGCCGCCTTCGCCGCCTCCGCCTTAGCCGCCGTCGCCCTCGCCTCCGCCACCGCCCTCGCGCGCTCAGCCTCCGCCGCCTTCGCCGCCTCCGCATGCGCAGCCGCCGCCTTCGCCTTCGCCGCCTTCGCCTCCGGCTCCGCCCTCGCGCGCTCAGCCTCAGCCGCCTTCGCCTTCGCCCCCTCCACCGCCGAGGTCTTGCCACGCAACGCCTCCGCTGCCGGTATGGCAGCCAGTGCAGGCGTCACGGCTGCCGGTGCGGGTTTGGCATCCGCTGAAGGTGCAAGCTTCGCGGCCGGTGCGGATTTGGCAGCCGCTGCCGGTGCGGGTTTGGAGATCGTTGCCGGTGCGGGTTTGGAGGTCGTTGCCTGTGCGGGTTTCGCCCTCAAGCTCGACCACGTAGCGTTGGAAACCCCCGTCGATGCCAGTGCCGCGTCCACCTTCTGGCACGCGAGGATGCAGACTGTGTGCATGAAGGCAGGATTGGCCACGCATTCGCCTGCCGCCGCCCACGTGGCGCAAGCCTGGGCTGGCCGAGGCCCACTAGGCGCTGACGCCGCCGCCGCGTTCGCCGCCGCATTCGCCGCCACGTCCGCCGCCGCGTACGCCACCGAGCCTGGAGCCGCAGCTGCCGCCGCTACCACCGCCTTGCTCCTCGAGATGGAGCTCGAGGCCGCCCGGGAGTATGCGGAGCGAAGCATGGCCACCTGATGAGGGAGGCAATCAGAGGGCATCAGAGGTCATCAGAGGCAATCAGAGGTCATCTTGAGCATGGCCACCTGATGAGGGAGGCAATCAGTTGCCATCAGATGGAAATCGTATGGCTATCAGAGGCAATCATAGATCATCAAAGGCAGATCAGAAGCAATCAGAGGCGGGCATGGCCACCTCAGCCTCGAGCTGCTCGCTGCGCTCTTGTGCCATGCGAGGCTGTGGTCGCGGCTCGTGTCCCGGCTCCTCTGAGAGCTCCAAAAAGCTCGCCATGCCGAGCCTGCGCTGGGGCTCGCGCTCATACAGCAGAGCTCGCGGCTCCTCTGAGAGCTCCAAAAAGCTCGCCATGCCTAAGTTGGGTTGCGCATTCGCGAGCTCGAGCTTGAGCTTCGCCGCCGACGCCGCCGCAGCCCCCTTGAGCTCGTAAAACTCGTGCTCCTTGAGCTCGAGCTGGGACTTGAGCTCGTTGAGCCGCTTCAGCTCGTCCAACTCTTTATTGATAGCCGCGTAACGAGCCTTTCTCTCAGCTTCTGTCGGCGTGTCGGCTGGAGGTCCATGGTACGCGCCAAAGTCCGCAGGATTGGTACGCATCTCGAGGCTCGGCGTGTCGGCTGGAGGCCCATGGTACGCGATTGGAGGCTCGGCATCCGCGACGTCCTCCGAAAGAGGAGGGCCATGGTATGCGATTGGAGGCTCGGCATCCGCGATCTCGTTCTTATCCTCAGCCGACGCCCGAGCCGCTGGGGCCTCTGGGGCCGCAGTGCTTGCTTCATACAATGCCTCATTGAGGATCTTGCGCACCATCTCTTTGGACATCTGCGCAGCTCCTGGGATCTCATCAGCTGGGATCTCATCAGCTGGGATCTCATCAGCTGGGAGTTCCTCTGCAATTGGGATCTCCTCTGCAGCTCCTGGGATCTCCTTTGCACTTGGGATCTCCCCTGCAGCTCCTGGGATCTCCTCGGCAGCTCCTGGGATCTCCTCGGCATCTCCTGGGATCTCCTTTGCATCTGAAGGTGTGGGCTTCTTCCAGGAGGAGACGCCCGTCTTGGCATTGTAATAGTACGTTCGGCCATCAGGCGCCGTGTAAGAGGCCCAGTCGGGGAAACCATCGACAGGATTGCCGCTCACGAACGGCGAAGGATTCGAGCGGACATCGCCCGAGGCTGGGATCTCCTCTGCAGCTCCTGGGATCTCCTCTGCAGTTGGGATCTTCTCCGCAGCTCCTAGGATCTCCTCTGCAGCTCCTGGGATCTCCCCTGCAGCTCCTGAGATCTCCTCTGCAGCTCCTGGGATCTCCCCTGCAGCTCCTGGGATCTCCCCTGCAGCTGGGGTGTTCACTCCTTCCGGCGCTGCGTCGAAAGGAGAGGTCTCCTCCAGAGAAGTCTCCTTTTGAGAAGTCTCATCGTCCAGAGTCTCCTCTTGGGACACCTTCTCCGATGCAAGCGGCGGTGGCGATGGCGGCGGTGGCGACGGCGGCAGTGGCGAAGGCGGAGGTGGCGATGGCGGCGGCGACGGCGGCGGCGGCGGCAATGGCGGCGACGGCGACGGCGATGGCGGCGAGGGTGGGTTGAGCGGCCCGCATGTGTCTTCGTCGGGGAGCAGGCAGCATGCACAGTTCTTGCACGGGGCAAAGGTGCACTTGAGTTCTGCTGGGGCTGTGTGTATCGAGCACCACGGCATGCATGGTGACGGCGGTGGCGATGGTGGTGGAGACGGCGGCGGCGGCGGCGATGGTGGCGACGGCAACGGCGATGGCGCGGGCGAGGGCGGTGGTGGGGGCGGCGGGGGCGGCGGCGGCGGCGGCGGTTGGTGGCTGGGTGGCGGCGAGGGCGGCGGCGGCGACGGCGGTGACGGTGGTGGCGACGGCGGCGGCGGTGGCGAGGGCGAGGGTGGTGGTGAGGGCGGCATGCATGTGCCAAGGAGGATGCAGCACTCATCACAGCTTTTGCACGGGGCAAACGTGCACTTAACCTCTGCTGGCGCTGTGTGTATCGAGCACCACGCCTCGCATGGTCGCGGGGGCGGTGAGGGTGACGGTGAGGGCGGCGGCGGCGGCGACGGCGGCGACGGCGGCGGTGGCGGCGGTGACACCAGCAGAGCTGGAAGCGGCGGCAGTAGTAGCGGCTCCATTTGCAGCGTATTCGGAGGTGGGGCATACCTCAAACGAGATGCCGGTGGCGAAGCAGGCAATGGCATGGCCTGCGAGGCAGCCGGCGGCGGCGGGCGGGCGTATACCGACGACGGCGCGTGCGAGGTAGCAGGGCGAGCGCCCACCGCCGGAGCGTCGGTGTCGCCGTCGCTGTCAGCTGTCGATCCTGGCACCAGCAGGACCTTCATGCAGACATCCTCCTTGTCGATGGAGAGCGACCACTCGCTTGCAAAGATAGTCGCAGCACACTCAGAGACGCTCGGCCCGTCATAATCATCCTGCCACGCCTGCCGCACCATCGCGCCCGCGAGCCACGTACGTTCGAGAGTGAACTTGTGCTTGTACCCGCGCAGCGCCGGCCGAGGAAGGAGCATCATGAGGTCGGGCGGCAGCGAGGACACCGTCTCTGGCTTATTGATCTGCCCCGCGTAGAAGTAGGACTGCATGCTCGCGGGCGCTAGATCGATGGCGAGATCGATGAAGCCGGCAGCAAAAGGCATGATCGGAGCCATCACGTACCGCACGATGCCCTCCGAGAACTCGAACCCCGTGGAAAGCTCGAGGTCGTCTTCGGACGAGGCCGGGATTGGGCCGCACTCGGACCCATCGAAGCTCAGCACGATGATGTTGCGGTACTTGGGAAGGTATTGCTTGCGGAACTGGAGCGCCACGAGACGTCCTCGCGAGTGGGCGGCCAGAATGGCGACGCGCGTCAGAGGATACTCGTCACCGAATTCGGCGTCGAGGATTGTCTGCACATCAGCCGCGTCGGCCTTGAAGCCAAAGTCGGCGCTCGCATTGTGCCGCGACGGGGAGGTCGACCATCCCATTCCGCGTGGGTCGTACCGGCAGGTGCGCGTAAAGTCTCGTGCCAGCCCCTCCTGAAGGAACTGGTATGTGTCCGACGTTTGGCCGAAGCCGTTGACAACGAGCGCGATCGCACCATGGCGAACCTCGCCCTCGCACCGGTATGAGAGGCACACGCCATCGGCGCCGCATGCGACCGAAGCGTCTCCTAGGTCGTGCCCGTTGATCGAGAGCGCGTACACGAGCGTCTGACTCGAGTCGTAGCACGAGACGAGCGCGAAGAGTACCGAGGGCAGTCCGATTAGCGCGAAGCACAGCCAGCACGAGCAGCGCACTGTGCACCGGGCGCAGCTCTTGAAGCACATCTCGCGGCTCTGGCAGGGGAACGTCGCCTCGACGCACGTGGTGCTCTCGAGTCCCTCGCGGTCCTGATGGCACGAGCTGCATTCGAGGTACTGCAGGTAGGCGAGAAACGTGGCAGCGAGCAGCGAAAACACCAGGTTGAAGGCGTACTCCTCGATGAAACCGGCGCTCCTTGACATCTCGACCGCTGAGGATCCCGCCTCAAGCAAGGCAGCGACGAGCCATACACAGCTGAAGAGGCGCACGATCCACGACGGGAGCACGTCGGGCTTCTTGCCGGCATGCATCCGCTGCAAGCTCGACACGATGATGCCGCACGTGACGGTGCTCACTAGGAGCCAGCCGATGCAGTTGGCCGTGCCCAGCCAGGACGCGAGGCCATACATCACGAGCAAGCCGGCGATGAGCACGGGCAGCAGCAGCGAACAGAAGAGCGTCTGGCACCTGCGCATCACGCCGCGCCCACCACGAGTGCGCAATGCGGGCCGTAGTCGCTCAGGCTTCGGCTGGGCCGTCGTGCCCGTGCGCACGGGTAAGCCGTCCATAACACCCGGCTTCGACCTTCGTGACAGCTGCCCCTTGGAGTTCAGAACGAGCTTCCCCTCGAGGGCCTTGTCCTGCTGCTTGGCGAGATGCGAGGAGTCCCTTTGTAGAGCTCGTGCCTCCAATGAGTCCTCAACCTCGTTGAAGTCGGCAAAACCATTGCCGATGAAGATGCTGAAGAAGCGGTCTTCCATGGGTGTGTGATCTCTGCCAGCTTCATCGTCGCTTGTTTCTACTGCCTCGGTCGCCTCCATCGAGGGAGCCATTGGCGCGACCCCCACAAAAGGCAAAAGCACAAAAACCTAAATTTGGATCTGATCGACTAACATGCACGCCGTCACAGGAGTTTTAGTGAAAACAGCAGTATGAATACGCCTCTCTCGCACGGGGAAACGCAAAGGCGTGGTGACAGAAATCTACATGTATTCACTTTCCCTCCATCAAACAGCCCCTTCACATGGACAACCACATTGTTCCCGGGAACGGTACTATTGTACAACAAAGTACATCGCTGAGGTTGACGAGGGTGTGCTCGCTCAGCTCCGGGCTAAACACCCGGAGCGAGGTGAGCCGGTGC
>ENA-UOXP01002380-UOXP01002380.1-mixed-culture-metagenome-genome-assembly--contig:-NODE-2380-length-11117-cov-39.228621_pt1 | contig 11117 bp, 7 predicted proteins | sample MGYA00238161_ERZ761639 | MGnify/ENA primary metagenome ERZ761639 (study PRJEB28913, sample SAMN08776760) | mixed culture metagenome | isolation source: Freshwater growth medium | place: USA...
CCGGTCCCCCCAGCGGCGCAGGGCAGCCCGCTTTTTCATGAACGATGAAGCATGACCGCGCGTCGTATTATAGGTGCTGGCGATACTTTCCCCGCACGCCCCGGCATTCAAAGATACATTTTTCTAAATGCCGCACCGATGCGGCCGCACCTCACAGCGCAGGCTCAGGCACTGGGCGTCGATACCGCGTCCGCGACGGCACGCGCCTTTTGTCGACTTTCAACGCAAGTAATCTTGATCCGTCCGTCCGCCATCCACACGCGCACTAGCTCAAACTACTCCCGCATTCTTTTCTCGCACCGGGCGAGAGTCACAGCTCGTCCCGCGTCGTTATCCATTGAGTAAGTAAGCCCGCCTCGCCCAACGTTCCTACGCAGCCGCTCCGCCCGGCGCTCCTCCATCCGCCGCCGCGCGCGCGCCTCGCCCGTGCCCGCCTCGCCCGCCATGCCCATCTCGCCCCTTCTCTGGCCAAGAGGAGGAGCCCGTGTCTGAAGCACAGCAGCAGGGCAAGGGTGCAGCGCTTGGGAGCTCGTCGGGTTGTGCTGCTGCTGGTACGACGGCGCGTGCTCCTGGGCGATCATGACTCTCGTACTGAGCGCTAGAGCTCCTGCCACGTGCGGATGAGACTGCGGATGGCGTAATTGGGGAAGAGCGACTTAACCTCGAGCTTCGCGCCCGTCATCGGGCTGGTCGAGTGGCCGATGAACCAGTCCTCGATCGCGCGCCGCTCGTACATGTGGCCGTCCGCAGCCGAGACCGGGTCGATCATGACGTCCTGCGTGATCGGGCAGAGGAAGTGATCAGGCGGCTTCCTCGCCTTCTCCGTCGCTGCTGCTGCCGCTGCTGCAGCCTGCGCCTGTGCTTCCGCCGCCTGTGCCTCCTGCTCTGCCTGCTTGCGAGCTTGCTCCTCCATCTCTGCCTGGGCTGCCTTGACCTCCGCCTCCGCCTGGGCAACCTCGGCCTCTTCTTGCTCCCTCGCCGTCACTAGGGCGTTTGCTGCCTCGATCTCACGAGCATCGGCTTGCTTCCGAGCCTCGGCCTCCACCGCCAAACCCGCCTCGGCCTTTGCATCTGAACGAACCTGGTTGCTGCTCTTCTTCTTCTTCTTCTTGACTTTGGACGCTTTGCTCTTCTCAGCCTCATCCTCAGCCAGCAGAGCCTCAGCCATAGCGTTGGCCAGTCGCTCCGCCTCGCTCAATGCTGGCTCGTGGCCTTGCGCAGCTGCGAAGCCAAACAGCCGCCGCGCCTCTAGCACGTCCTTGCGTCCGCCCTGCCCGTCCTCGTGCATGAGCCCGAGGTTGAACTGCGCATCAGCATGCCCCTGCGCGGCCGCGAGGCCATATAGCCGCCGCGCCTCCAGCAAGTCCTGTGGTCCGCCCTGCCCTTCAAAGTGCATGACCCCAAGGTTGAACTGCGCTCGAGCATTCCCCTGCGCGGCTGCGAGGCCATATAGCCGCCGCGCCTCCAGCAAGTCCTGTGGTCCGCCCTGCCCGTAGTAGTGCATGATCCCGAGGTTGCACTGCGCTCTAGCATTCCCCTGCGAGGCCGCGAGGCCATACAGCCGCCGCGCCTCCGGCAAGTCCTTGCGTCCGCCCTGCCCTTCGTGGTGCATGAACCCGAGGTTGAACTGCGCTTTAGCATGCCCCTGCGCGGCCGCGAGGCCATACAGCCGCCGCGCACCTAGTGAGTCCTGCAATCCGCCATGCCCGTCCTCGTGCATGACCCCAAGGTTGAACTGCGCCTCAGCATCTCCCTGCGCGGCTCCGAGGCTGTACAGCCGCCGCGCCTCCGGCAAGTCCTGCGGTCCGCCCTGCCCCAGGACCATTCCAGGACCGGAGAGATCACCGGAGAACCTTTTTTACGAAGAAATCCATTTGCAAATGCATGCAGATTGCATTACATGAAAACATGCAAATTTGCACATTAAGCTCTATAGAACCAGACTAAGATCCAGACAGCAGAGAGTGTCCACGTCCAAGTCTGCAGGGGGGATCCTCTCGCCCCCTGCGCAACCTCTAGTTCCGTTGGGGGGCCACACCATTGGGCCATGCACGTCATCCGAGACACTTGCAGTTTTGCCACGTGGGCGTGTGCGCAATGGATGCGCCACCGCCACCATCGCCTCCTTGCGACGAGAAAACCATTTCACAGCCTCAGAATTATATTTCACAGCCACCCTTCACAGGGACGCAAAATTCCTGCTCTCGGCGCTCACGAATCACGATGTGTCATGTGATGAGAAGAGTGTGCACGACTAAAAATGCACGCGACGAAGATGATCTCTTGTTGTGTGTTGTGAGTCGAGTCCAGTCGGCGTAATGCTCCGCAGTCACGCACACGCACATACCAGATGCCTCATATGAAGATTTGAATCGAACCGAACACATATCGTAGAGCGCGCCAAATTCACCGAGATGACGCCAGTACGTACGGTACAGCGAGCCGGCAGTGCACTCCCATCACCGCACTCTGAGGCCCGCCGTGGCACCAGGGTCCACGTCCAGGCGCACTGTACTCCGGCGCACACCTGTGTGTAGCTACAAGCTACCCCGCTCCGAGGCTTACGCTGCACAGGAGCGGCCGGCTCTATCAGCTGCAGTTGCAATGCTATTCCTTTCGAGCAGGGCGCGCGGGCGACTTGTTCCTTCCTGAGAGGCCGCCAAAGAGCCGTTTTAAACTTGAACCGCGATCCGTCCCTGAGCCGTCCTGCACCGCCTCAGTCGACTGCGCGGCAGGGTCGGCGGCATCCGTACCGGTACGGGACGCCTTTCGCCCAAACGACGGTCTGCGGAACGGCGAGAAGCTGCGCCCGCGCGGCGTGTTTTTCGCGCCCGCATCCGCGCCGCCAGTCCCATTGGCATTGGCCGCCGCCGTGTCGATGGCGCCGGGCCGTTTCGCGGGCGAGTCGCCCAGGAGATTGCGCCGAGCTCCGGCGACCTCGATTTGGAGCTTCTCATTCTCTGCATGCAACGTGGCCGCCATATCGAGCGCCGCGATGCCTCCGCACGCGATGATCTGCTTGCGGTTGGACTCGTTGACAGAGAGGTTGCGCAGCGCGCCCGCGACGCCCGCCTGCACGATCGCATTGGTCGAGTGCGCCTGCGCCGCCTGCACGAGCGACTGGATCGCATTCTTCTCGACGATGAGCTGCGCGATGCTCGGCGAGACGGAGAGGTTGCGCAGCGTGCCCGCGACGCCCGCCTGTACCTCGGCCGACTCCAGATGTTGGAACGACGACTCGATCAGGGTGGCGATGCCCAAAGTCGATGCGATGCGAGCCTTGTTCTCCTCGTGCACGGACAGGTTGGTGAGCGCGCGCACGACGCGCGCCTGCACCTTGACATTGTCGATGTGCGCCTTGGCCGCATTGATGAGGACCTCAATGCCGCCGTGCTGCGCGATCATCTGCTCAATCTCGTCGTCGATGGACAGGTTGGAGAGCACGCCCGCGACGCCCGCCTGCACGACCACGTTGTTGAGGTGGATCTCGGAGCTTTTGACGAGCATCTCGATCCCGCCCGAGCTCGCGATCTCGTGCTTGATCTCATCGTTCTCGCTCAGAATGCGCAGCGCGCCGGCGACGCGCGCCTGCACCTTGGCGTTGCTGAAGTGATTCTTCGCCGCCATCACGAGCACCGCGATCCCATTGGCTGCGGCAATGGCTTCCTCGATCTCGTCGTTCACGCTCAGCCCCCACAGCGCCCCCGCCATCTCGGCCTGCACGTCGGCATTCGTCGGGTGATTCTCGGACGCGAGGATGAGCGCGTCGATGCCGCCCGCGTGCGCAATCTCCTCCGCGATCTCGTCGTTGACCAACAGGTTGCGCAGCGCGCCCGCGACACCCGCCTGCACCTTCGAGTTGTCGGCGTGGGTCGCGGAGGCCGAGACGAGCGCCTCGATGCCGCCCGAGACTGCGATCTGCTCAGCCACCTCATCGTTGAGCGACAGGTTGCGCAGCGCGCCCGCCACCTGCGCCTGCACGAGGGCATTGTGCAGGTGGTTCTCGGAGGCGGCGATGAGCACATCGAGCCCGTCCATGTCCGCGATCGAGTGCTTGTTCTCGTCCGAGCCCGACAGATTACGCATCGCGCCCGCGGTCGCCGCCTGCACCTCCTCGTTCATCGGGTGGTTCTTCGCCGCCAGGATGAGTGAGTCGGTCCCGCCCATCTCGCCGATCAATTCCGCAATGTCGTCGTGCACAGACAGGCCCCACAGCGCGCCCGCGACGCGCGCCGCCACGACGGCCGAGTCAGGGTGTCGCGCGCACGCGTCGATGAGCACCTCGATACCGCCGGCGGTCGCAATGTCGACGGCGATCTGGTCGAACTCCGACAGATTCCGCATCGCGCCCGCGACAGCGGCCTGCACCTCGATCGAGTCGTAGTGAATGCGCGCCGCCTCGATCAGAGCATCGGTGCCGCCCGCGTTTGCAATCTCGATTGCAATGTCGTCCGAGATGCACAAGTCGCGCAGCACGCCCGCAAACTGTGCCTGCACGAGCGCCGAGTCCGAGTGCTTCACGGCCATGTCGATGAGGCTCTTGACGCCACCTGCTGCCTCGACGGCCTGCTCGAGGTCGGCGTCGTTCTCGAGCGCATTGATCATCGACTCGACGTCGGAGAGCGTCTTGGCGGCCTCCTCGGCCTCGGCCTTCTTCTTTGCCTTGGCGTCCTCGATGACGGTCGACGCCTCCTTTTTGAACTTGACCGCCTCCTCCGCCGCATCCTTCTTGGCCTGCTGGGCCGCCTTCTCCTTCGCCTTCTGCACCGCCGCCGCGCCCTCGCCTGAGTTCCGGGCGGCCAACTCGGCCTGCTTGATCGCCTCCGCCTCAGCCTCGGCCGCCTTCTTCATCGCCATCTTCTCAGCCGCCTCCTGGGCGTCGCGCTCCGCTTTGAGGCTCTTCTCCTCCTCTTCGCGCCGTCGGCGCTCCTCCTCCGCCTTTCGTCGCTCCTCCTCCTCGCGACGGCGCTTCTCCGCCTCCTCGCGCCGCTTGCGCTCCTCCTCCGCCTTCCGAAACCGATCCTCCGCCTTCTTGAGATCCTCTCGCTCTCTCTCTCGCCTCTCCGCCACCATCTGCTCATAGCGGCGCTTGTACAGCCACATGAGCACCGTCTTCTCAAACACGGGCTTGGCCGCGCGTTTGGCCTCGAAGAGGGCGAACATCTCCATCAGCTTGGGCTTCATCTCCTCGGGGTCCGCATCGGCGAGCTCCTCGAGGAACGAGGCGGAGCCCATCTTGAAGAACATGCGGTTCACGCCGAGAGCGTACTCGCTCTTGCTCACGCCGCACGCCTCCGAGATCGCCTCGCAGAACTCGGACGGGGTGAGAGCGCTGATGTTGATGCCGGGCACGTCGCGCAGGACGCCACTGTACCGTGTGTAGAGCATCTCGTACGGAATGCGCGTCGGGAAGCCCGCCTGGATCAGCCGCACCGCGTCGAGCGTGCCGCTCAGCTTGAGCTGGTTCATCACCGACTCGCCATGGAGCACCTGATGAGGGAGGCAATCAAGGGTGTCGCCAGGGGCCCTCAGTGGCCCTCAGTGGCCCTCAGAGGCCCTCAGTGCCAATCAGAGGCAATGAGAGGCGATTCGAGGCCTACGAAACGTACCCGCGGCTTGAGCTCCGGATTCGATTTGATGCAGCGCACAAAGTGGGCCTGCGACGACTCAAGCTCCTCGAGCAGCGCGCGCAGCGACTTGACGAACTTGTCGCCCACAGAGGAGAAGGAGGCCTGCCCTCCCTTTTTGGCGCCCTTGGCGTTGGCCGCGGGCGCCGGAGCTTCGGGGGGCTTCGAAATCTCGGGCACGATCGCCTTCTTCGACTTGAGCAGATGTCCCTCGACCTCGGCCGCGAGCGAGTCGTTATTCTTGCCGAGGAACTCGTCCGCAAAGTAGATGACTTCGCCCGCAAAGTGGCGTACCAGAAAGTACTCATCAGCCGTCCGCTGCTCCTTTTTGGAGAGCTTGGGCGCGCCGAAGACGGTGTGCTTCTGCCCATACGCCGTGTGAAGAGCGGCGCAGAAGGACTTGCCAGAGGCGTTAGGTGTGCGGCACTCGGAATCGAGCAGCTTGTAGATGCCGTTCATGCTGTTCTCGCACAGGTCGATCACGTCCTTGTTGTCGGCGTACGTGATCGGCACCCAGGGCACGCCCTCCTCCTTGTACACCTTCTCCTCGGAATCGAAAACTGTCTTCAGGAAAAAGTTTTGGAGCTTCTCGTTCGCAAAGTTGATGCACAGCTGCTCGAAGGAGTTGACCTCGAAGAACTCGAAGCCGTACACGTCGAGCAGCCCGATGTACCTGAGGACGGGCGCAATCAGAGCTCATCAGCGCTCATCAGCGGTCATCAGTGACCATCAGATGGCCATCTGTGGTCATGAGAGGGCCATCACTGGCCAGCAGAGGCCACCAGCGTACATTTTGGCGCGCTGCGCGTCATCGACCGTCTGGTTGACGCGCAGGACTAGGTAGTCGAAGAGGCGCGAGTACATGATCTTGACCAATGCGTCGCGTGCCGTCCTCGCGCTCGCCGGCGTCTGCTGAGCGTACGTGATCTCGCCGTTGACGGTAATCTGGCGCTGGCAGAGCAGCACCGACATGTCTTCCACACCGAGGAGAACCTCGGCACGGCGTACGGGGTCGTTGGCGCCGAGCGCCGTGATGACGGCCTTGTCGCTGCCTGTGCCAAACTCGATGTTGCCCAGGTAGAGCATCGCCGCGATGTAGGCCCAGCAGTCCTCAAGCTCCGCAGGCGCGAGACCAACCTGATGACGGGCGCAATCAGTGGTCATCAGTGGTCATCAGCGGTCATCAGCGGTCATCAGCGGTCATCAGCGGTCATCAGCGGTCATCAGTGGTCATCCGCGGTCATCCGCGAGACCCACCGAGAGCAGCGACTTCTTGACGGTGTGGTATTCCTTGATGTCATCCCAGGTCGGCACGGTGGTGCAGCCCGACATTGAGAGGTACCGGTACTTATCGACGGCCTCGGGCGCGTGCGGCGTCTTGCCCGCCACCAGCATGTACAGGATGTGGTACGAGCGCTCGTTGGCCTTGGAGGTGGAGGTGACGCGCGAGCGCTCGAGCAGAAAAGTGCGCACCTGCGCGCCCACAACCTCATTCTGTTCGGAGAAGCGAACGAGCACATACCGACCGAAGCGCGACGAGTTGTTATTGCGCGTCGTCTTGGCGTTCCCAAACGCCTCGAGGATCGGGTTCGTGTCCAGAATCTTCTCGGTGAGGGTGTTCTCAGAATGAGCGTCAGTGCCGCGCCACACGAGATAGTTCATGAGTTGCCGGTTCGTCTCCGTCTTGCCCGCGCCCGACTCGCCCGAGACGACGATGCATTGGTTGAGTCTGGTTTTCTTCATGGCCACATACGCCTGAGATCACAGGCGAGCGGCGCAGCGGTGGTTGGCGATCAGCGTCAGTTCTCAGCAGTAGCAACTGCAGCTCGCCGCCTGATGCACCGCCGACCCTCGAGGGCGTACCTTTTCAGACATGGCGAAGACGTGCGGCGGCGTGTTCCAAAGCTTCTTGCCTTTGCACATGGCCATCTTGTCGACATCGTAGATCCCTTCAATGAAGCGGAAAGGGTTGACGGCCACGAGAATCTCGCCTACGTAGGTGTAGATCTTATCGGCCATGTAGCGTACCTTTGTGTTCTCGAGAAGTGTGGGCTGGCTCAGGAACATGAGCTGGCAGTGGTCGGGCACATCGTCACCAGGGCACAGCGGGTGGCAGTCGGAGAGCGGCAGAACGAGCTCCTGCGTCTTCACGCCATTGGTCGTCTCGACGGTTGCCTTGCCTTTCTCGTCGATCGTAAGCACATGGCCCTTGGTGAAGAGGTCGCTGCCAGCGATCGCCGTATCCTTGACCCAAACGTACGCGCCAGGGACGATACCGCCTTTCTTCTTGACCTTCTTCTCGTCAGGCATAGCTGCCGACTAGGCAGCCTCAGGCGTGCGTGCGGCTGTGCGCGGCAACCAGCGGCGGCTTTGCGTGAGCACGGCCGGCCCAATACTGAAAGGAAGTTCAAGTTCGTTCACATTCACACAGTCGCATGTTTTGTCGTAGGTCGAGCTGACCCGTTCGGCGTGGTGACGACTTGAGACGCTCCAATCTCAATACCATATGACGGACGGTTTTTGCTGAGGTGTCGGTCAGTATTAGATACCGCGTTAGTGTCCCGGTACGACTGAGAGCCGGTCGCATATTGCGTACGCGGGCCTTCTGAGAGTGTAGAACAGTACGCCGTAACCGCAGAAAACGCTGCAGCCTGCGGGCGTCGGTAACTTTGACGATATTTTAGTCGGCGCGCCGTAACGAACCCTCGTTCGGCTTCCGGCATCATGGAGCCATCCATGCACAAGCTCGTGAGCCCGGAAGGCGTGCTGCACCTCCTGCCCGTCGATGACCGCTCGACTCTTGCCTTCACGAAGGACAAGATATTGATGCAGCATCTTCGTGGAAAGCAAGAAGCTCATCGAGGAATTCGTCCACTTCATTGGTCGAAAGACGCATTTCGTCACTCGACGAGGCGGCGGAGGCGGCGGAGGCGGCGGCGGCGGCGGCGGCGGCGGCGGGGATGGGCGCAGCAGCGGTGGGGATGGGCGCAGCGATGGTGGGCATGGGTGCAGCGGCGGAGGGCATGGGCGCAGCGGCAGGCGCGGCAGGCGCAGCAGGCGCGTCGGTCAGAAGTGGCGGCGCGTTCGAAAGCGCTAGCGACGGCGCGAGCGAGACAGAGCACAACAGCACAGAGCTCAACATGAGCTCATCATGGTCGGTGCTCATCATGCTCGGCTCCTCCTCTGCGGGCTCCTCCTCCTCTGTGAGCATCGGCGTCAGCGCGACCGCCATCGCGACCGCCATCGGCGGCGGCGGAGGGACTGCCAGCGCGTTCGCGGCGGAGAGCTGCGGCGTCGAGCGCCGCTTCTGCTGCTGCCCGGACAGCGCCGCGGGGATCGACTGCATCGCCTTCGCAGAGAGGTCAGTCAGGGCCACCGCCTTGAGGTGAAGATCGTCCCCCTCGGGTTCGTCAAAGAGCCCCAGGACGCGCGCCGCACAAATATGGCCGCGTTTCGGCTCACCGCAGCGCCGGCACCGGTAGCCCGCGCCTGCGGGCCGGCGCTGCTTGATCACGTGCGCACGCTCCATCCGGTTCCACCGATTGCGCACCCCGTTGTCAGTGCGCCCCGGCAGGTGAGCCGCAATCTTGGACCACTTTTTGCCATGCTGGTCGACGAGCTGCAGGATGAGAAGGTCCTCCTCGACGGTCCACATGGGCACGTCCTTCTTCGAGTAGTTCGGCTGCTTGGGCTGCGCGAGCTCCTCGGGCGTGAACATCGAAGTCGACGGCCCCGGGAAGGGCAGGTTGTCGAAGAGCGAGCTCATGTTCCGGAAGAGCGTGCTCATCGGCCTGCGCAAGGGGGAGGAGGCGATGCAGAGGGGCGCGGGTCGGCGGTGAGGCGGCGCAGAGCGCATAGGGCGGGGAGGGAGCGCCCACGGCCGGAGCGCGCGCGGCTGCGCAACAACGCCCAGACCTTGACCTCACGGGAGGGCGTGTGGCGGCGCGGAGCGCACCTGGGTCCGTCGGCATCAGCACGCTCGTCCTCGGCGTCGCTGCTCGCCGATGAGCTCGAGCGGCTGCGTGCCGGGCCGGTCTCATCCGCCTCGACAGCCTGCACTTCGCCCGTTGCCTCCACGTCGACATCGTCCTCGCCGAAAGTGTCGGCGCGCGCGAGGGAGCGCAGAAACTCGGACGGGTCGGAGCGCACGCGGCGGTGTGAGACGCGGTTCGGGCTTGTGAGCATCGCGAGGTCGGCGGTATCGTCCATCGTTCGGGTGATGAGGCAACCGCCGCCGCTTAGACGGGCGCTTTCATGCGACGGCCGAAGGGTCTGCGTTTCGGAACGACGCGAGGCTTTTCTTCCCGCGGAACAGGTTGCGACTTTGAGAACATTGCCACTCGTCCAAGCTCGTCGCTGCTCGAACTGCACTCTTTGGCGAAACTTGGGTTTCATCAGGGTGTGAAATTCACATTGCGGCACATGACGACGGAGATGCCGTGCGGTCATCGTGCGTGCGTGAAAGCGCTGGGGCTGACCCGCACGTGAGGCCATGTCGAAGCCACCGATCGTGTGCGACAACGGCACCGGCTTCGTCAAGTGCGGCTTCGCCGGCGACAACTTCCCGGCGCACATCTTCCCGGCGATCGTCGGAAGGCCCATCCTGCGTGCGGAGGAGAAGATCAACGATGTGGTGCTCAAGGATATCATGGTGGGCGACGAGTGCACGGTCGCGCGCGACTTTCTCGAGACCTCGTACCCGCTCACCAACGGCATCGTCCAACGGTGGGACGACATGATCCACCTGTACAACTACACGTTCTTCGAGCGGCTGAAGATCGACCCCTCGGAGCACAAGATTATGCTCACCGAGGCAGCGATGAACCCAAAGAAGAACCGCGAGAAGCTCGTCGAGACGATGTTCGAGACCTTTGGCTTCGCGGGCGTCCACTGCTCCATCCAGGCCGTGCTGACGCTGTACGCGCAGGGGCTTCTCACGGGCGTGGTGGTCGACTCAGGTGACGGAGTGACGCACATCGTGCCCGTGTACGAGGGGTTCGCGCTGCCGCAGAGCATACGCCGGCTCGACATCGCCGGCCGCCACCTCACCGAGTACATGATCAAGCTGCTGCAGCTGCGCGGCTACACCTTCAACCGGTCGGCCGATTTTGAGCTCGTGCGTGAGATCAAAGAGAAGGTGCGCTGATGGCCCTTGATTGCCCCTGAGTGCGCCCGAGTGCCACTGTGTTTGCCACGGTATTTGCCACGGTCTTTGCCATGGTACTTGCCATGGTATTTGCCATGGTATTTGCCATGGTATTGGCTACCGCGTTGGCCACGACGAGCTCTGACTGAGTGGTCGCCCGCACGCGCATCGACTCGCGAACCACCACCGTCACCACCACCACCGCCACCGCCACAGGTGTGCTATGTGGGGTATGACCTCGCGCTCGAGAAGAAACTCGCGCTCGAGACGACGACCGTCGTCCAGACCTTCACCCTTCCGGATGGTCGCGTCCTCAAGGTGTCGTTAATTGCCTCTTGATTGCC
>ENA-UOXP01002390-UOXP01002390.1-mixed-culture-metagenome-genome-assembly--contig:-NODE-2390-length-11087-cov-32.001813_pt1 | contig 11087 bp, 5 predicted proteins | sample MGYA00238161_ERZ761639 | MGnify/ENA primary metagenome ERZ761639 (study PRJEB28913, sample SAMN08776760) | mixed culture metagenome | isolation source: Freshwater growth medium | place: USA...
CCGCGCCTTGTCGCGTTTGCACAAAGTGAATGTGATCTCACAACACCAAGTGTGACCCCGTGGCTCCGCTCTCGCACGTCGAAACGATGTCGATTGCGGCCTCGCGCGCGGCCCGTCTCGCCAACATCGTCCAAGCGACTGACGACAGACCCATTTCGCTAACCTCGTCAAAGAAGCTCACTTTCTATATCTTTGGGCATCCGGTCACGATGTCACCGTCGCCAGACATCCACAACGTCGGCTTTGCCTCCAACGGCTTCCCACACGTGTACGAGCGGTGCGACAGAGAAGACGTGGCGGACGTGATTCGCACGATCCGCAGCGAAGCGTGCGGTGGCGGCTCGGTGACCATCCCGCACAAGGAGAGCGTCCTGCCATTCATGGACGAGCTCACCGAGGCGGCCAAGCAGATCGGAGCCGTCAACACCGTCATCAAGCTGAGCAACTGTCGGCTCCGCGGCGATAACACAGACTGGCTGGGCATCAAGAATCAGCTGGAGGCGAAGGCGCCACGTTTCCCCGCGGGCACGCCACTCATCGCGGTCATCTGCGGCGCCGGCGGCACCGCAAAGGCAGCGGCCTTTGCGCTGAAGAAGATGGGCGTCTCGCGCGTGCTCATCTTCAATCGTACATTGGAACGTGCGGAGCGGCTCGCGGCCGAGTACGGCTTCGAGGCCGTGGGCGAGCTCGGTGCACTCGACGCGCTGCCGCGCCTCGATTTCGTGGTTGACACCCTCCCCGGCGCGACAGAATTCGTCTTCCCGCTGCCGCTGCTCGAGCGCTTCCGTCCCACGTGCCTTGAGGCGGCCTACATCCCGCGCCAGACGGCCTTCGTGCGCCAAGCTCTCGCGGCGGCCTGCCCGGTGGTCGAGGGCATCGAGATGCTCTTTGAGCAGGGCTGCGCCCAGTGCTCCATTTGGACGGGGCGCGACGCACCGCGCGCCGCCATCGCGGCCAATTTGCTCACCCAACTCTTCAGTGACAACTCGGCGCACCCTGCGGCTCCCAAGATGGAGCCGCGCGACGCGCCGCCTGAGGCACTCCTTCGCGAGCTGAAGGGCACAGCCAGCGTCATGAGCCAGCCGCGCACGCTCTTACTCCTCCTCGCCGTCACCGCCGTCGCCGTCCACGTTGCGCTTGTGATGAGACGCAGCAACAACTGAGGAGACAGAGGATCCCAGGGGGGCCCTTGGCGCAGGGTAGAGCCAAGAGTGACGCGCGCGGTTTTGACAATACGGCCTTGCACGGGGAAATTCCTGGTTATGTTTGAAGAAATCTCCCTCTCGCACGCTCCGGACCGCTGCCACCAGCACCACCGGCCGTTCACATCACATGCATGACCGGTTGACCGCGTCGCCGTCGGGCGACCGCGCGTACCGTCGTCATTCCGGGAGTCATGACTGTGTAACGGCTATGCCACAGGTGCGGAGGCTCGGCATGGGAGGCTGAGAGCACGGCCGTGGAGCACGGTTCCCGGTTCGACGCGGCACGGCACGCGGCGCCGGATGCCGACGTGTGGCGCTCGAGGCGTTCTCCGGCTACGCTACCGCCGCATGTACCGCCCGGTGCCGCCTGCCGCGCGTGCGGGGTCCACGGTCCACGTCGCCGCGCCGCGCGCCGATCCGGCCGGCGGATGCTTCGCCCCAAAAATCGCCCGTTGCCGTTCCCGCTGCGCCCGGCAAGCGCGAAGCGGCATGGGACCCGGTCAGGCCACGCACTGAGAAACCTGCTGAGACGGCCGGCATACGCGGCCCGGATAAGCGGCGGCTAAGCGGGGCCGGAAGGCGAAGCCGCGCGACGCGGGCCGGCCCGCCCGCGTCTGAAAGAAAACGCTTTCCGCAAAAGCCAAGGTCGACCGCGAGGGTACAGTGTACAGCTACAGGCGGCGTTGTACATCGTCCGCATTCCATCCGCCATGCGCCACGCTAATCACCATGTGACGCCCATGCGGAGCGCCAGTAGAGCGCCCACGAGTTATCGGGTGCTCTGTTTCAGTGTGTCCTCACCATATCTGTGACTGCGTGCCTCGTCGCTCGCTTCGCGCGCGAGCGTCCACCTCGGCGGGCGGCGGCCACCTCGCGTGGCTTCTGCGTGCAAGTTCGTCTGTGCCCGCGCGCATCACGCGGCGGCGCCCGCGAGCTGTGCGTAGCGGAGCACGGGCGGCGCCGTGAGCGGCATCGCGCCGTCGTGAGCGCCGCCCTCTTCGGCCGCGACCACCGCGGCAGCCGCGGCCGCGGCCGCGGGGTCGGCGTGCTCCTCCCGATCGCGCATCGTCACCACTACTGTTGTGGCGGCGGCGGCGGCGGCGGCGGTAGCGGCGGCGGCGGCGGCCGCGGTAGCGGCGGCGGCGGCGGCGCGGCCCCCTAGCACAAACGGCGGCACATCGGCTGCATAGCGCGTCGCAATGCAGCCCAGAGGCGATGCGAGCGGCGAGGAGCGCGGCGCCTTACGAGCAGTCCCGCCGTTGGCACGCGATAGGCCGCGCTCAAGTCGGCTGGTCGCTGGGGAGGAGCCAGTGACCTCCCACGTCTCTTCGTCAGAGAGACGGCCCTCGGGCAGCGCGTCGAAGGTGTACGCGCGCCGCAGCGTCGCGGCCGCCTTGGCTGCCCGGCCATCAGCGCCGAGGGCAAAGAGGTTTGAGGCGGAGAGCAAGTTGAGTTGCGAGCCGTCGTGCGTGAGCGACGTGATGCCCACCACGGCGTCGACGGTCTGTGAATACAAGTCATGCGAGTGCACAGAGGGAGCGATGGCCTGAAGGTGAGGCCACTCATGCTGACCCACCTGCGCACGCGGGAAGGGGGGCGATGGGGTTGGGGGGGATGGGGCAGGGGATGGAGGGGGAAAGGCTCGGGGATAAGGGTCGGTGTGGGGTGGGGTGGGGCGGAAGTGGCAGGTTCTTCTCGATGGAACTTCGCCCACCTGCGCAAGCGTGAGGCGATGGCACGCGTCCACCTCGAGCATGCCACGCAGCAGCGAGGCCGCTGCAGCCGACAGGTGCCCAGGCAGCGAGGGCAGCCCCTGACGAATCTTCTTGTACAGCAGCTGCGTGGACTCAGCCTCAAAGGGAAGTCGGTAGCAAAGCATCACATGGAGGATGATCCCGAGCGACCACACGTCGGTGCACTTGCCGTCGTACCGGCCACCGCCGTCAAAGTTAAGGATTTCGGGCGCCACATAGTGCGGCGAGCCGCACGCCGTCTGCAGCATCTCATCGGGCCGCATCAACGTCGACAGTCCAAAGTCCGCAACCTTGACCACATAGGAGGCCGACGAGCCGGGCGCGCGCTTGCCGAGGAGCACGTTCTCGGGCTTGAGGTCGCGGTGGGCGACGCCGAGCGAGTGGCAGAAGGAGACGCCGCTGCAGATCTGGCAGAAGATGTGCCGCACCTCGCTCTCATGGAAGCGCGGATGCGTGTTGAGCACCTCCAGTAGGTCGCCACCCTCGACGTACTCCATCACCATCAAGATCTCGGTGGGCGTGTGGAGCACCTCGTGCAGCCGGATAACGTTGGGGTGATTGAGCAGCCGGAGCAGCCGGATCTCCTTCGCCAGCCGCCCCGACTGGGCCGCCAGCACGATCCGGTGCCGGTTCAGACACTTAAACGCAAAGAGCGCCCCGTCGTCCGAGCGCTGCCCGAGCTTCACCTTGCCAAATGTGCCCGTGCCGAGCGTCTTGCCCATGCGGTACTCGCGCGGCACCGACTCAGATGACGCTGCCATCGGCCTCGAGCCCATGTGTTTGCGCCATAGCCCCGCATCCGTCGCGTGCGAGGGCACTGCGTTGCCCAGCCCGAGGAAGAGGTCGTCGGCGGAGTGGTCGGGCACCAATATGCACGTCTGCAGCTTCGTGCGCGCGGCGCGCACGTGCAGCTCGATGGCACCCGCGGGCGCCGTCGCGTCGGCTGACGGCTTAAAGTCCGTCACCGCGAGCAGGTTGACCTGGCCCTTGTACGTCTTGCCACGCCGGCCGAAAAGCTTGAGCGTCGTCCCCTCGATGAGGAAATGACGGCGCTTGACGTCCGAGGAGCTGGCCCAGGTGGCAGTCTGGCCCTCGCCCTCGAGCTGCAGGTACATGCCCGGGATGGCCGTTGGCCGCATGGCCACAGAGAAGGCGGCGCCTTCGCCTTGGAAGGGTGTAAAGAGAGAGAGCGCGAGAACCTCGTGCGAGCGTCGACGCCCCTTTTCCTGCAACATGAACACCGACCAACAGTGTAACCACATTATGTCAAGGCCTCGGCCTGGCCCGGCGTGCATATCGCGAACAGTACCGCGTCGACGCTTCCGCGAGAATCCCGCCCACATCGTCGAGCGCCATCTCGAGCGCCCTGTCCATGGGCAAGAACAAGCCTTTGAAGCCCAAGGGCGCCGCCCAGAAGGAAGGTTCGTTGAAGCCGAAACACGTGATCGCGGCCGGCCTCGTCGCGCTGCTCGCCGTCGGCGTTGGCGCTTTCGCGTACCTCCGCCAGCCTGCTGCTGCAAAGGTGGGGTACGTGCAGGTCGACAGCGCCGAGGCCGCGGCTGCGGCGGCCGCAGGAGACTGGGCGCACGGCGTGGGCACGCGGCTTGGCGAGCCTTCGCCCTCCGAATCGAACGTTGCCGACGCGTGCGACGCGATCCGTCCGCTCTTCATGGGCGATGCCGCTGCCGGCATCGCGGCACTCAATTGCACAGAGTTCATGCGCGACCACTGGGAGCACACGCCGCTCGTGTCTCGTGCGGGGCGCGAGTGGAACCACGCGCTCATGCGGTTGCCCGACGTGGGAAAGATGATCGGCGCCTGGCCCATCAGGTTCTTCAAGAACCACGGGACTGCCGCCATGCACAAGCCAGCGAGTGGCTTCCTCGCTGACTACCGGTGGGAGCGAGGCGCGGAGGTGCCGACGAACGCGGTGGACATCGCGATGGAGGAGCAGCGCACGTTCGTGATGCATAACCTCGAGGTGTACTGGCCGCCCATTGGCCGTCTCATCCACAGCATCGTACGCTACTTCCACGCGTACACGCAGACCAACCTGTACATCTCACCGCCGTACCTGACCGAGGCTACTGGTCCGCACCAGGACGCGCACTCGGTGTTCATCGTGCAGACGCACGGAGCGAAGCGCTGGTGCGTGCACGCGCCGCGCGCGCCGCTCACCCTCAAGCCGCTGCAGCGCGGCAAGAACGGCGACGTCATCGACCCCCTCTCACGGCGCGCCGTCACCGACGCCGTCGACGTCATGGGCCCCCCACTCCTCAACATCACGATGCGCCCCGGCCGTGTGCTCTACATCCCCCGCGGCTTCTTCCACCACACGTCGACCGACCCAGCGATGCTCGCTGCGGACGACGTCATCAACGGGCGTGTGGTGCCTCAATATGACGAACCTCAATATGACGAGGAGCACCACGAGATCGATTTCGGGCAGCCGTCGATGGCGCTCACCCTCTCGATCCTTTCGGAAGACGTCTGGTCCACGTGGCTCATGCTGCTCGGGGAGGCGCTGCAGGAGCTGCCACCGCCGCCGCCGGGCGAGGCCGACGGCACGCAGCTCCTCGAGGCGATCCGGCGCCTGGCAGCACGCACGGTGGGCACTGAAGGTGACGCGGGCGCTCGGTTACGAGAGGCGCTGCCTCGCGTCATCGTGGGCGCGTGTGAGCGCTCCGAGCGCGCCGTCTTCACGGACCCAGGGCAGGAGGGCTGGCGCCGGTATGCTGTCGGGCTGCTGGCCGATGCCGCCAAGGAGGACGGCAAGTCGCGCTTCCCGACATGGCTCAAGCGGCTCGAGCCGAGGTCACCCCTCTTCAGTGCGCTCGATGCTGTGCTGCAGCGCAAGCGCATCCCATGCCACCTCAAGCGCGAACAAATTGAGGCGATGCTTGCGGCGCTTGGCGATCGGGGTGCTGGCCCTGCCTCTGGGCCTGGTGCGCTCACGGGCGCGCCGCTGGCCGACATTGACGTGGACACGATCTTCAGGATTGAGAAGACGGATAGGTCGTACATGCCGCAGGATAAGCTCTGGTTCGAGCCGCGCAAGTGGATGTGAGTGAGCGGTCGACGTGGGCTGCCGAGGAGCGCCCGTGGAGCGGCGCGAACAGCGCGAGAGCCGCCGACAGCTGATGGCGACTCTCCTCAGCGATCTCTCCTCAGCGCCCGTGCTCCTCAGCGCTCAGGACGGTTTGGCGAGGCCGGAGGCTCAGCTAAGGCTCAGCAACGGCATGCGGCTAGAATTCCTACATAAGCGCCTAGCGTCGCCCATACGGCTAGAGGATCCGAACAGTGACAGAGGAGAGAGACCGAGGCTCGAATGAGAGGGCCTCTCAAAACGCGAGACTGTTTCGAAGTTGCCAGGAAATAAGACTGCCAGGATTTCGGTCGATTTGCGGCGCGCGGACCGGTCAAAAAGAATTACATAAAGCTCGTAGTAAAAGTGTGCTTAGGTCCCCCCGGCCTCGCCGCCCCGTGCGGGTGTGGAGTTTTAACAAAGTTTCATAAGGGTTAGAAAAACCTTGTGCTAGGGGTCCGGAGAGTGTGCGCGTCCGTTTGTTATTCACACAGCTGCAGCACAGCCGTGCCGTAGCCGTACCCGGTAGCACCGCGGTTGTCGCGTGTGTCAGTACTTGCGTTTGACCGAGGGGAGCGGAACCGTCCTTTGAGACGGTGGTGTGAGGGGGGACCGCGATGAACGTTTTCGTGTTAACGTTCACACGGCACACGACTCTCGGGGCGCGACGCTAAACAAGTTGCGTGCGGACCGACGAGCAAGCCCGCGTCCACGAGGCGTATACTGAGTAAAAAATGTCTGATGTAAGCCGCGCATTCCAGCTCTGCCAGAATGGCGCCGAGGCGGAGCTCGCCTCGATGCTGCAGTCACGCTCCATCGACGCCGCCGCGTGCCAGACCACCGGCATGTTCTCTGGCTGGAGCCTGCTGCATGCGGCAGCCAGCAAGGGCCACATGCGAATCGTTCAGATGTTGCTGGCTGCAGGTGCGCCGGCGAGCGCATGCAACCCAAAGAGCCTGACGCCCGCGCAAGTTGCGCACGAAAAGGGGCACACCGCTGTCGCCGCACTGCTTCAGCAGGCAGAGGCGTCGCCAGGAGCTGCATTGGGCGCCGCGGCAGCTGTAGGCAAGGCGTTCAACCTCTGCCTCTCCGGCAAGGATGCTGAGCTGTCCAAGATGTTGAACGAGGGAGCCATCGCGGCGAGTGCGTGCCAGACGAGAGGCATGTACGCTGGTTGGAGCCTGCTGCATGCTGCGGCGATGAAGGGGCATGAGCACATTGTGGAGGTTTTACTCGCCTTCGGAGCATCCGGAAAGCTGACAACTCCAAAGGGCAAAACAGCCGCCCAGCTTGCAAACGACATGGGCCATAGCACACTCGCCGCTCTGCTGCGTGGCACTGAACCAGCTGCTGCTGGCGTTGCAGTGCCTGCGTCCTTTGGAGCTGCTTCAGACTCCGAACCACAATCATCTACATTGCTCCCCCCATCGGCACCGGCCTCGGTACTGCCAACGGCAGCACCGCCACCACAGGGTGCTGGCCAAGTGCCGTCACCGCAGTGGATCGCCTGTGGGAAATTCGGCGAACGACGCTGCCATTTCGGTGGCGCATGCCCAAACAGATTGTGTGGCTTTGCGCATCCGACAACGTGGCAGTTCCTGCGGCCGCAAAAGCCGCCTCCTACCGCCAGTGAGCCCTCCCTGATCGAACCTGCCGTCCCCGAGCCTGCCGTCGTCTGGATTCCGAGCGGCAAGTTTGGCAACAGGCGCTGCCGCGAAGGCGGCGCGTGCCACAACGCGCAGTGCGGTTTCGCGCATCCGAGTGACTGGGTGCACTTCCATGGCGAGTACCTTGGCTACGTGACGAGCCCGTGGTTGGGTTGGTCGGGGCCGACAGCGGAGGATGCATGGCAAGCCGAGCAGATGGCATGGCCGATGGGTGGGCCGATGGGCCCCGGACACGGCCCCGGAATGGGGACTGCTGAAGGAGCCGGAGGAGGTGAAGATGGTGGTGGTGAGCTCAATGAGGAGGAGAGTGCGTGGCTCGAGCATCAGCTCGAGCAGCAGATGGCGCTCCACGAAGAGGAGGAGCTCGATGAGGAGGAGCAGAAGGTGCACGAAGAGGAGGGCTTGGCACTGCATGAGAGCTCTGCAACAGACACCTTTGATCCCCAGCCTTTGATCCCCAGAAGAGCAGCCACTGTCCCCGCTCCACGGGAAGCCATGGTTAGCTCACCGGCACTCGCGCCGCGGCGGATGCACTCCGAACCGGCGCGTCTGTCGCGGCGTTTGCTCTCTGAATCAAGCGTAGCTCATCGCAGTTCAATCGTCTGCGAGCAAGTCCCGTGGCGAGTCGCTGAGAAGGCTCTTCGAACACCATCGTCTGGCGTTGTGCTGCATCTACCCAGCCTCTTCCATTACCCGAGATCGGCGCCCCTCGTGTCTGTCGTCCTAGGCGAGCGCATCACAGACGAGTGCATCGACCGCGTCCACACACTTGGGTCGCTTCCACACATGGCACCGCTCTGCGCGGTCTCGCGCCATCCTGTGGAGCCTAAGAGCGCGTTGTTCTTCGGGTGGCCCGAACTAGGCACGTTCGCTCATGCAGACGCTACCGGGCCATGGTTCGTACGCCACCCCTGGCAGACGCTCCTCACCGTGCTCAACGGAGTCGCAGTGGGCCTGTGCGCTCTGCACGGGGCAGGAGAGGCGCATGGCGCGGTGACACCCGCAGCCGTTGGCGTCCGTCGTGATGGTAGCGCGTGGCTGCTACCGTGTGGCAGCCTGCACGTGCGTCCATCCGGGTCAGCGACGCTGGGTGAGAAAGCCCTTGCCCGCGATGCCGACCTGCGCGGTGTTGGCCGACTCCTCTACGAGCTCGGCAGCGCCGGGGCATCGGCTGTGACTACTGTGGCCGAGGTCTCGACAGGCGAGGCTGGAGCCGACGAGGCGCTTGCTGCAGAGTTCGACCGTGCCTGCCGTACGTCCTTGAGCCTGGCATACGAATCGCTCATGACAGGCGAGGAGGAAGCCATGGCGGAGGAGAGGGTGATGGAGGAGCGCAGGGCGGCCCATCTGCGAGAGCTGGTTCGAATTGCAAATCCGTGCATGGACAGCTCCCGCATCGAGGCTCTAGACGAGCCTTCCCAGCTTGAGGCCGTCGTCCAGATGTTCCACGGGCAGGGGCTCCTCTGCAAAGACGCTCCTCCGCCCGATGCTGCCGATGCCGCCGAGGATGCGGGAATGTCAACAGGTGAGGGCAGGCACATTGCCTGCGGTGGCTTCCACTCGGCCCTTCACATCCCTCGAGAGGTGAGCAGAGCGTTGCTGGATCTGGCACACAAGTGCGAGGCACTCGAGCTCACGATGCTTGAGGTGGCTTCCAAACTCGCCGACGTGCTCCGCATGAGCGTCCTGAGCTCCTCGGTGTCCGCAGGAGCTCTGCCGCCTGCGACGCAGCGCTGGTCCCGCCTTCGCGTCCTCATCACTGCAGCTGCGGCCTTCACTGGAGCGTCCGTCACACCAGCAGCGACGTGCCTCATCTGCCTCTCGGAGGTCAGCACGCACCGCGGGCTCGCCTGCCCCGAGGGTCACCTGATCTGCTCAGAATGCCTTCAGGGGTACATCTGCAGCCTCGCTGGCTCGGCAAAGTTGCGCAGTTCAAACGGCTCCTTCGAATGCCTCGGCGCCCACGAGCAGCCATTCTCCTTTGACCGCAGTAGGGTAGAGCCCCTGCTCTACGGAGATGGGCTGCGGCTCTATCTCGAGACGATGGAGACGTTCGGCTCACCGGATGGAGAGGTATTCACTCCCGAGTCGATCCAGCCAAAGCTCCACGAGGCACTGAACCTCACCTGCCCATCTTGCGAGGAGATTTGCGACCCGGATCCAGACGGGTGCATTGCGATGAGGTGCAGCCGCTGCAATGTGGCATTCTGTTGGCTCTGCTTTGAGGTCTGCGGCAGCGACGCACACCCTCACTGCCGCGAGGTGCATGGCGGGTACTTTCCCCCAAGAGCAATCGTCGACCGGTGGTCTCGGCGGCTTCGATGGCGCCGGGTCGACAGGCTGCTGCTGCGCTCGTTTGGGTGCCGCATGCCTGAGCGGCAGGAGGCCCTGCGCCTCTGTGAGCGGATCCTCGCGGACAATGAGACGCGGCTGTGGCCTTTTCCGTCAATGGAGCCGTCAGTGGGAGGCACGATGGCAGTCATGCCGCACGTGCACGCGGCGCAATTTGGGCTGATCGACGAGCTTGAATCGCTCCTCGACGACATGCCGCAGCTGCTCGATCAGACAGACGACCGCGGCATGTCTGCGCTCATGGCCGCGGCACACGGAGGGCACGCGGCAGTCGTCACAGTGCTCCTCGAGCGCGGGGCGGACGTTGGAAGCCGGGACGATCGTGGGGTGAGCGCTCTGGACTACGCAGTCAGGGAGGACAGGCGGGAGGTAGCGTTGGCCATCCTCACCCATGCGGGGCACGATGGGCTTGAGGTTCTTTTCCAACGGCGCGAACGTCGCGGTGGCCTGATTCCTCACGAGGCAACTTTGTTGCACTGCTACTGCTGGGCTGAGGCTGCGAGGTATGATGACATTCTCCAATTGCTCTCGGCCCATCCGCGGATCGTGGAGCTTCGGAAGTGGAAAAGCATAGGGAAGCCACAAGCCAGTGACGCCAGTGGCTCCAGCTCCGGCGCCAGCTGCACGCCAGCACTTGCGGCGTTGCAGCCCGAGTTCCAGGCTGGAGCGATAGCCTTTGGTGTGCCCTCGCCCGCAGCAACGTCTGACGTCAATCCCTTTGCAGTTGCGGCCTCTGCCCATGCGCTCGCGCCCCAACTCCCTCCCGGTTTCAGCTTGGGTGTCGCTCCTCCAGCTCCAGCTCCAGCGAGAGCATGGGTTAAGGGGCGGCAGAAGACGCCATAGCGAGCCATGATCGGTTCGGGGCTGGCTTTAAGAATAAACAGATCGTCGCCCCCCCCAAAGTCGTATTGCGCGGACCTTTTCCATAAGAATCGAGTGTGAAGCTTGCACACAAAGGATGGCGGCCCTCGACGAAGAGGTTGAGGCCGAGCTCACCGACGCGCTCACGTGCATCTCAACGGGC
>ENA-UOXP01002391-UOXP01002391.1-mixed-culture-metagenome-genome-assembly--contig:-NODE-2391-length-11082-cov-39.111454_pt1 | contig 11082 bp, 5 predicted proteins | sample MGYA00238161_ERZ761639 | MGnify/ENA primary metagenome ERZ761639 (study PRJEB28913, sample SAMN08776760) | mixed culture metagenome | isolation source: Freshwater growth medium | place: USA...
CGCCTCGACAGTCGACTCGACAGCGCCTCGACAGCGCCTCGACGGAGCCTCGACACGGCTCGACAGCTCGACATAGCCACGAGGGCTCAAACGCGCTCCGTCGGGCGATTCGGCGGGAAATTTCTACAGAGTACAGTTGTAACGGGCGCTTACCGATTACCTCGCTTAGCGCGCGCGGTGCGACCGGCTCGGTCAGCGGATCGGGCGCGGGGGAGAGCGGGGAGACGCCGTCGGGCGAGAGCGGCGCCCCGCACGCGGCGCTGGGGCTCGAGCCCTGCGCGTCAGCTCAGCGCGTGCCGCCCTCGGCCATGCAGTCCACTGAGTCCCCCATGCTCACCTCGTACATCCGTATCGATGATGGTCTACCTTCGGGGCCGCGCGCCGAAAGAGAGGGCCTCGCTGCGCCAAGAATGGTTCTTCGCGAGATAAGTAACCCCTCCCATAGTTCTCTCGTTCACTCGCTTCCTAGCCATGCAGCGTAGGGCAACTCACCGTCCTGCCGTTCGAAATTGAGCGGCACGAACTGCTTCTCGTAGAAGCGGCGCGCCTGCTCGGAGCCAGGGACTACTGAGGCGAAGAGCAGCCGGTGACGCCCCTTGAGGTGAGCCATCACCGCAGCCCCAGTGCCAGCCTCGCCGCAGATCAGGACGAGCTCGTCGATGGGGATGTCGGCAGCGGCGCGCGAGAAGCCGGCACGAATATGTGCCTCGCGGATGGGCCCAAACGAGGACATGCGCGCCGTCTTCACCTGGGGCAGCGACGGGTTCGCATGAGGGCCGAGCGAGTCGCACACCGCCTGGTTGCCCCCGGCCTCGCACAGCAGCGCGCAGCCGATGAGCTCATTGTCCACCCGCCGGCGGACGAGCAGCAACTTGGTCGTGAAGTCGAAGAGACGCCTCAGGTCTCGCTGTCGCACAACCACGCGCTGCTTGGAGTTCGCCCATGCGTTGAGGCGCTGCCAAGTCACCGCCGCTCGTGCCTCTGCGTACCCCTCTTTGTCGCTGATGTCGATCTCGACCACGGCGTGCGGCCGCATCTTGCGGCGCGCGCGTGGTGAGGCAGCGGTAGCATGCGCACCTGCAGCGCTGGGGGCGGTCCCTGGCGCCAGTGATGGCGCCAGCGGCGGCGGCGGCGGCGGTGCGCGGACGCGACGCCGCATCGGCGATGCATCGAGCTGTGCATGGTCAAGAGTCGAGTGGCATACGGTCAAGAGTCGAGTGGCATACGCGCGTGAGCGTCCGCAGAGGGAGCGAGAGGGAGCACGAGGCGGGCATCGCTTGCTACCCACCTCGAGGCGCGACAAGTGGTCTGCCTTGCGCTTGCGGTTGACTGACTTGGCCTGCTCGCACTGAATCACTCCGGAGACGGCGAATGCCAGGTTGCAGTCCCGGTTCGCGCACCGCGAGGCGCTCGCGGGGTTGGTGTCGCCGCACACGGTACAAAGCCAGCAACGCCTCGCAGCTGCCGTGCGGCCTTCGCGCAGCGTGACGGCGAGGCCCCCCTGCTTGGCAGCCTCGAGCATCACCGAGCGGCCTTCTGTGGAATCAAGGCGCCCTTGTGGGCACCAAGGAATGCGTGTGAGGTCGCCGTCGCTCACAGAACTCGCTCGTGGGACAGATCATCGATCAGCCGCGGCCGATGCGGCGCGAGTTGCAGCTGCTGATCCTGGACAACTATGACTCATACACCTATAACTTGGCACAGATGCTCTCGCAGCACTGTCTCCACCCACCGATCGTCGTACCCAACGATAGGTACTCGAGCTGGGCTGCCCTGGTCGCTGCCCTGCCGCACTTTGATGCCATTGTGATCTCGCCAGGCCCAGGCCATCCAGCTTGTGCGGCCGACTTCGGCCTGTGCGCGCAGGCATACCGCTGCGGCCTGCCTGTGCTCGGGGTGTGCCTCGGCCATCAGGGGCTCGCGCTCGCCTTCGGTGGCACAGTGCACCGTGCTCCCGTGGTGATGCACGGTCGTCTCTCATCGATTGTGCACGATGGCGGTGGCCTCTTCGAGGGCGTGCCGTCGCCCGTTTCGGTGGTGCGCTACCACAGCCTGCTCGTGGACGGGGCGTCACTGCCGAGCTGCCTGTGCGTCACCGCACGCACGGCCGACGATGGGCTTGTCATGGCGATGCAGCACGCGACGCGGCCGATCTACGGCGTGCAGTTCCACCCCGAGTCGGTGTGCACCGCCCATGGCGACGCGATGCTCGCCAACTTCGTGCGCCTCGCCAGCGAAGTCAGGCCCTACCTTTCGCACGCGCGTGGCGAGCTCGCTCCCCATACGGCCACGCTGCCTCTGTCGCCTCCGACGCCTCCGCCTCCGACGCCTCCGTCGCGAGTGAGGCGCCACCTGCTCGTGTGCGAGCCGCAGCTCCCCCGCAGTCTACCCGCCGAGGAGGTCTTCACGAACCTCTTCGGCTCCGCACCGATGAGCTTTTGGCTTGACGCCGCTGGGGGCAGCCGTCGACCTCGCTACTCGTACATGGGGTGCGCCGGTGGTCCATACTCGCATCTCGTGTGTCAGCGAGAGTCGGGCGTGTACACGCTGCGCCTGGCGGCGGGGGATGCCGAGCACGCGAGAAGCGAGTTGGTGCCCGGCACGACGCCCGGCACGACCATCGATGAGTACATTCGTGCCGCACTCGCGCCGTGGGCGGATCCGGTCACGTTGCGCTGCCAAGTGCCTACCATCGCAGGCAGCCAACCCATTCTCGAGCAGGCCCCCGTCGCCTCCTTCAGCACACCCGGGGGTGAGCGAGCAGGGCTGCTGACCCCCGAGCTCCTCTTTCGCGGCGGCTTCGTGGGCTACTTGAGCTACGAGGCGTGGCGTCATCTCGGGCCGGTGGCGCAGGAGCCGAGCATGCGCGCGCGTCGGAAGGAAGCAGCCACCCCCAGTGCCACCCCCCCCAGTGCTCCCCCAGTGTCTTCGAGGGAGCTCGGCGACCCGGCAGGGGCGGAGGCTGCCTTTATGTTTGCGGACCGCTTGCTTGCATTTGATCATGCTGAGGGGCGGTTGCTGCTGCTATGCTTGTGCGAGGGCCCCACCACCGCCTCCGCACTGAGCTGGCTGGCTCGGCAGCAGAGGGCCTTGCGCCGGCTCGCAGCTATGCCGCCATCCCAGCCTACGCATGCTCCGCCCACAGCTCAAGCGGCCGCCTCTGCGGGCGACACAATGCAATTTGTGAGCGACCGAGGGCGTGAGCACTACCTCTCCGACATCCGCGCCATTGGCGACTTTTTGGCGGCCGGTGAGAGCTACGAGGTCTGCCTGACGACGACGTTCCGCAGCCCCGAGTGCCCTCCGCCACTCGACTTATACCGCCGGCTGCGCCGCACCAACCCCACGCCACATGCTGCTTACTTGCGATTCGATCCGCGCCGGCTGTGCGCGCAAGCGCAAGCGCAGACGCCGAGCGACTCCCCCACATCCGTGCCCGCTGCCCCTGCTGATGGCATCGGCCCTGGCGGTGTGGTGATCTGTTGCTCCTCGCCAGAGCGGTTCATGCGTGTGGACCGCAGCCGGGCTGTCGAGTGCAAGCCCATCAAAGGCACCGCCGCTCGGGGTGCGACGCCGGCCGAGGACGCTGCCGTCGCGATCGCCCTGCGCACAGATGAGAAGTCGATCGCGGAGAACTTGATGATCGTCGACCTCATCCGCAACGACCTCGGGCGCGTGTGCGCGGCCGGCTCGGTGAGCGTGCCCAAGCTCATGCACATTGAGACGTTCCAGACCGTCCATCAGCTGGTCACCACGGTCTGTGGTCAGCTGGATCCGCGCGAGGATGCCATCTCGGCGGTCGCGGCCGCCTTCCCGCCCGGCTCGATGACGGGTGCGCCCAAAGCACGGACGATGCGCCTGATTGACGACCTCGAGCTCCAAATCCCACGTGGCGTCTACTCGGGGGCTCTGGGCTTCTTCTCCGTGGACGGCAGCGCCGATCTGAATGTCGTCATTCGAGCTGCCTTCCTCGACACGCATGGAGTGAGCGTGGCTGCCGGCGGTGCGATTGTCGCTCTCTCCAAAGCTCAGGACGAGTGGGAAGAGGTCCTGCTCAAGGCGCGCCCTGTGATGAGCGCCATTGCGGCGTGCATGAGCGCCGGCACCTCGGATGCCTACGAGATCGTCACACGACGCACGCCGCGGCCGCTGCATGAGCGGCCTTTGGCGCAGCCCACCTCGACGTCGCTCGACGTTTTCGAGACGATGCTCTACGCGCCAACGCTCGGTAGCGAAGGAGCAGCTGGTGCTCGCGCCAATGGGTTTGAGCACGGCTTCTACCTGCTCCCCATGCATCTCGCTCGACTGGTACGCTCGAGCGCGGCCCTCGGCGTCACGTGCGTGCCGCCGCCCGCACGCCTCCTCGAGCACCTGCTCGAGGCCGCCAAGCGCTGGCCGGCTTCGGATCCGCTGAGTCGCGTGCGTCTTTCACTGAGTACGAATGGCGAGTGCCGCATCGAGCGGTGGCCCATGCCAGCCGGCAGCGGACCCAGCCGATTACCCAACCTGCCGCGCGGCCTGAGGCCGGCACCACCCCTTGCGATGGAAGCGCTCCTCGACACGCATGATGCCGAAGAGGCTCGGCGCGTCGTCCTCGACGTGTGTCCTGTGCACTCATGCGACCCGTCCCTTGTGCACAAGACGAGTGCTCGCCACGTGTACGATGCTGCCCGTGCACGCGCCGGTATTGACAAGCCCATTGCGGTCGCAGACGGCCGCGCGCCCACCGTCGCCAAACCATTCGATGTGCTGCTGTACAATGAGGCGGGCGAGCTGACCGAATGCTGCATTGCGAATGTGGCTCTGGAGGACGGCCGTGGCGGATGGGCGACGCCGCCTCTAGAGTGCGGGCTGCTGCCTGGCTTGCTCCGCGCCGAACTGCTGATGGCCAAGGCGCTCTATGAGGCCGTGGTGACGCTCGACGAGCTGGTTGCCGCACTGCGGGATGGTCGGCGCCTCGTCGCCTTCAACTCGCTTCGAGGCGTGTATCTGATCAGGCTGGACCTCCAAAGTCAAATGTTGGACAGGAAGGTGCTGGGCAGCTTGCAACCGGCGACCCCCAGTAAGCTGTAGGCGCTTGGGCTGCTCTGCAAAACGACCGTCGGCACTTCAACGTTCAACCACACGTCTGGACCTGGGTACTACGTACTTCGGTACTTTTCCACATCGGAACTGTCCGGTTCTTTTCCACATCTTGGCACAACTTACAAGCTTTTAGGAGTGTCATTGCGGATTCCACCCGGCACGCTTGTCGCCGCGCGACGGCAACCGGCACCGGTTCGGTTCGTGTGCCGGGATGTCGCGCCGCGCGCGAGCAAGGTCATTTTCGAGGTTTTAGTTAGCTGTCTTAAGGACTCAAGGCACCTATACGCACTTCGGCTTTTCTGTGTTATTTGCGTTTTTGTTAGTGCGGAGAGGTGTGCGCGGTCATGCGAGCAGGAAAGTGCGTTTAGTTTTCACCGCTCGGCGTGCAGCCGTGTGGGCGAGGCACGAGGACCGCTGCCGCGCGGCGGCGCGCGACTTCCCGCGCTGCCCACGCGGCTGATCAGCGGCCTGCTCGCTGTGCGGCGTCCTCTTGGAGACGCGCCTGCGCGCCCTGCTGGGTGAGCATGCGGCTCCTCCGAGGCTGCCCTTGGCGCCCGTCGCAGCCCGTCGCCATCGCCGTCTTGAAGTCCGAGACGTGAATCCAATAGTTGGCGCCCCATTTCATGCCCTTGATGACGGGCATCGCCTCGTGGTGCGTGCGGTGGTCCTTGGTGCGTGGGTCCGAGTCGAGGCCGTGCGGCCAGAGCACCGCCGAACCCTTTTTGGGCATCACCGTGATGTTCAGGTAGGGGAAGTTGGTGCCACCCCCCTCCTCCACGTCGGACAGGTAGAGGAAGAACGTGAACGCGCGCGGGCCGCAGCGCGCGTCGAGCTGCTCGGGGATCCAGTCGTGGTGCAGCCGATAGTACTCGCCTGGTCCGTACTTGAGCAGCTGCATGTGCTCCGCATTGTTTTCGGGCAAGCCGACGATGCTCATGATGCGCTTGATGACGCGCTCGTGCACGGGGTGCTTGAAGCAGCTCCGGTGCTGGCACCACGCGTTGTGCGAGGTGCGAATCTGGTCGGGTACGTCGGTGAGCACCACCTGGCCGTTGGCCTGGCGCACCGGCTTCGCGGTGGTCGACGGCCTGATGTACTCACCGCGCTTGCCACCGACTGCCTCAATGATGCCGGCACACTCCTCATCGTCGAGCAGGTTGTCGAACTGGACGACCCACGGGTCGGTCGAGTGCACGGTGGCGGGGTACTGCGGGAACTCGCGCATCGCGCGCTCAAAGATCTTGGTAATGTCACCCGTGTGCACGTCGGGACGCTCGCTCGGGTCGATCGAGCACGGGTCGTCGGGGTCGGGCGAGCATGAGGAGCAGCAGTTGGCCTTCATGAACTCGGCGTTGTCGATGCACTTCATCTCGTATGCCCACGTGGGGCAATCAGTGTGCGTGTCGACGCACGTTAGCTTGTGGCAGCTCGAGCAGCAACGCAGGGCGAGCGCCTCATCTGCGGCGCATGAATCAGCGGTCACGCTCTTGCCGCACCCAGGCGCATCCCTGCACTGCGGCCTCTTGAGCGACTCGTGCGCACGGCCCTCCTGCAGCAGTTCTTCCGCCGTCATGCTACGACCCATATCGACACCCAAGTCGTTCAGCTTGCTCTCCAGCTTTTGCGCAAAAGGTTTAATCATCGATTCCACAGTTTTGCGCTGCCCGAGAGCATCGCTGTAATAGAATGCGCAGGCAGCAACGATGGCGATAACAGCAGCGATTAAGGCGCTGTTGACGATGGTGCCGGCTGACTGGGAGCCTTGTGACGGCACCTTCTTCGACTTGAGTGGTGGTTTTGCATTGTTCTTGCCCATGATCGCTAGTGCTCGAAATGCGTGTGCGTTTTATTCCCATGATCGACGCGATTCACGCTCACGGCTCTAGAAAACTTACCCGGTCGTTACTGTAAGTTTGAGCACTGGGGACCTCGGAAGGCACGCCCCGTCGTCGCCTCCGGACAGAAATGAGAACGCCCAGGACGCTGCATGCAATGCAATGATGATAACAATCACCCAAGTCACAACTATGAATAGACAAAGACCAAAATGATCCGACCCGTTTGTGGGCTGCGCGCGGCTGCCGCTAGGCAACCGCGACGACATGCCGCCGGCTCCAAAGGCACAGTGGGTGCTAGGCAAGAAGGGAATCTGGTATCTCCAGAGCCAGTCTCCGGTTCCTGATGCCGAAGCCGCAGCGGCCACTTCGGCGGTCGAGCTGGAGCGCCCGTCGACACCACCACCATCCTTACCCTCGTGCTCGGCAAGCATGCTCGACGCACTGACAGCAACGGACCTCACCAACGGAGACTCGGCTTTGTTCCGCATGGATGCAGATTTCGACGTGCTGACCTCCAGATGGGTGGCGTCGCAACCTCTGTTGGAGATCGCACCCCCGCCTTCTGAACGATTCCTCACACTGAAGGGCCAACGCAGGCACGTGGTCCGAGTGCAAGCCTCGTGGAAAGTTGAGAGTGCGACTTTGGCCGCCTTACGCCCGCACACGCTGCTGCGTGTCCTTGAGACGCGCGAGCTCACGGACGGGTCCAAACGCGCCATGATCGCGCTCCATCGGGCCAAGCGGCCTCTCGGGTGGCTCGTGATGACCACCGCGGATGGCGAGCCCATTCTACAGATCTTTGCACGACCCATCTACGAGGTCACGCGCGCGGCTGTCAAAGTCAGGCGTGAGTTCGACCTAGGTTCGAAGTACGTTGGCCAGCTCCCGATGGGCACGCGCCTTCACGTGGTGGAGACGCGTCGCGCTTCCCGCGGTGACACGCGCGTCGCTGTGCGAGTGCTGGGCGAGATGCTGATCACGGGCTGGATCACCTCGACGAGGTCTGAAGGCGCTCGCATGCTACTCGAAGTCTCGCAAGAGGCGGACACGGTGGAGATGCTGGGCGAGCAGATCTGCCCGGCAAGCGTGCGCAGCAAACGCCCCGGGTCATCGCCGCGCACGCCAAGGCTGGAGCTGCGAACATCTTTGCTGTCGCCTGCCCCTGGGGTGCGTCGCGAACATGAAAGCGCCAGCCCCTCTCAGCAGCAGCAGAAGCAGCACGTCGGCTCCAAGGTCACCTCTGGTGCGCTCGCCTCGGCCCGAGAGAAGAAGATGGAACGTCACATGGTGGGTGAGAAAGAGCGGCCGAGGAGCTCGCCGCGCGCGCGTGTGAGCCCTGCTGGTGGCGGCGGCGTCATTTTGAGGACGTCGAGCGCGGTCCCTACGACGCTGGTCGTGCCGCAGGCGACCAAGATGGATGCGGACCTCTCGGCGGCCGCAAGGGAACACTGGCGGCGGGCCTTCAAGTTGGTCTGCACCAATGTCAGCTCGTACAGGACAATGCAGGTGATTGAGAAGACCTTGGACAGCTTCCTCGATCGTTGGCGTCGCGACCTTTGCGCCTCCGCCGTCATCGAGGTGGAGGTGAAAGAGCTTCGAACGAAGATCGAAGCACACGCTGTGAAGGTCGATAAGATGGCATCGCACCGATTCGTCGAGGCGCTGCTCGCACGGCATGGCGAGTCCTCTGGCCCCAAGAAGGTGCTCGACGCCATCGCGATTCAGTGGCCGCCCGACCCCGTGACAATGACTTTCCGCGACCGAGTCAGCAGATCTGAGTTTGCATCGTTCGTCCGAAGTTACATCGAGGCCAGCAACAGCAGCATCAATGAGATCTACGAGACTTTCGATCGAGGGCCACACGTTGAGATGACGAAGCTCAAGGCCAGCCTCGGTCGGCTGGTCCAAGAATCGGCCAGCGAGCGTGCGGTCTTGCAAACGCTTCTCACCAAAGGCGCGGACCTGAAAGACAAAGAGACGATTTACCTTGCCGCTTTCCACGCGACGCTCCTCTTCGAAGAGGCGGCCGAGCAGGTGGAGAAGGTCAAGAGGGATACGACGGTGGGCGCGCGGCTCGGGCAGATCATGGTCAAGAAGGGAATGACTGCCAAGGACTTGGTCGAGACGTGGGACACAAGCGGCAGAGGCGAGATTAGCAAGGATGATTTTCGGGCTCACTGCCTCGAGTTGGGTGTGGTCGCCTCAACGGCAGACATCAACGAGCTCTTCTGTTCGCTCGACGCGGATGGCGGCGGCTCCCTCGATAAGCACGAGCTGCGTGCGGCGCTCAAGCAGCTTGAGGATGAAGCCTACAGGGCGAGGAACGCCCGCTTCGTTCTCCAGAAGCACACGATGGACCTAGCCGAAGCGATGCAGGCCACGCAAAAAGCCTGGGCGGATCTCAAGAAGACGGACGCGCTTCTGGAAGAGATTGCTGAAGCCGATGCTAGGCACCGGCGAGCGGCCGAAAAGAGTGCAGCAGCTGAGGCTGAAAAGAACGGCCGAAATGAGGCGATGCAGGCAGCAGGTGACTCAGTTTCACGGCGCCGCCGTGAGAGTGTCGATGAGGTGCCATCGCGTGCAACAACCGCTCGCGCTCCTGTGGCTGCTCCTACTACTGACTCGGGCACTCTGGCTGCCGCCGCTCAGACTGGTGACTGCTCAGGTGACTGCCGAAACTCGACCCTGACTGCCTGACGTAATACAGAGAGGGGCGACAATGAGGGGCGAGAGGGCTAATATTACACAGAGCAGGGGCGAGAGTTTTTGAAAGGGCTACGTACAGTGAATACAGAGGGCTGAGGCCTCGGCTTAGCGACGTATAACTTAGCGTAGCCTTAGCTAGGAGCTAAAGATGCAAGCTAGGGCGGCTCGACGTACAAGGGCCCATTACCGATTACGTTTCTGATGGTACCGAGCCCCGCGCGCCGCGCCCCCCCCCCCGCCCCTCTCGTCTATAAGCTCTATGGCCGCCCCTACCCGCGCTATACCGGGGCGGGCACCGCCCGCGCCCCCCCGCCTTCTCTGATCTCTGATTGGTGGTTCTTGGCAGAGGTGAGTACCCTTCCTACTACTACCCCTCTACCCCTACCCTATACCCCGGCTTGCGGCTACCGCCGTCCCGCCACCCCTTCGCGCGCGCAAACGCGAAACGGATGCCGGATGGTGTGAGTGGAGGAGCTGTAGCGCGTAACTATACGCGGGCGGGCGGCGGGGGGGCGTGGGGCGGCTGGACGACTCCAGACGCGCCCCGGTGGCGGTGCTGTCGCTCCTGCTTCGTATTGGTATTCGTTGCCGGCAACCGTCGGCGCGGCGCGGGCGGTGCGTGCTGCGTGCCTGCTGCCTCCGAGCTGCGACCGCGCGTTATTCCGTTAAGACCGCGCGTCCGCAGCGCGCAATAGATTATGCGAGCGGGAGAGAGGGGTTGACGTCATGTTGACGTCAACCGGTAAGGTGTGGGTCCTTTAGGCATGCTATCGGAACCATACTTAGACCGGTAACCTCCGTAGGAGATCGGACGAGGTATCGGGGAATCCGGAGGGGATTCCCACGGGAGAGTTAAGAGTGCGTGTGGTCTTGTTCGGTCTAAACCCTCATCTTCGGCCACTTGGGGCTCGACGGCTTCGACGCCCACAAGGTCGGCCTCTGGGGGGTTCACGTCGGCCGGTCGTCCTCTATCCGAGGAGCCCGGTCGCATGGTAGCGGTGGAACATCCTGATCCACCCGAAGAAGCAAAATTCAACACCGAATCAAAGGGGGACGTGACGCCTGAAGTGGACGAGTTGTCGTCCGGCGACGAAGCACATGCAAATATGGGCCCAGGGGGCGAGGGCTGGGGACCCGTTTTTCTTTTCGTCTCCTTACTTGTATACAAAAACTTGCACCCGGACCCGGTCAGCAGAAACCGCGGACGCCACCTACGGACGCCTCCCACGCAGCCGGGCGGTTCGGCGGCGGGCGCAGGCCTGCGGCGCGCAGCCGGGCCGACATCGGTGCGAGGCAGCAGCCTCTGTGGGTTACGCACACGCACCAGGCGGGGAGGCGACGATGGCGGGGCGCGGCGCGTGGAGACTAGATGGCGGGGCGCGGCGCGTGGAGACAATGGCGCCATCGTCGCCTCCCCCGGTTATTCTCGGACGCCGTCCCACACCGCCTTGCA
>ENA-UOXP01002394-UOXP01002394.1-mixed-culture-metagenome-genome-assembly--contig:-NODE-2394-length-11073-cov-44.146125_pt1 | contig 11073 bp, 8 predicted proteins | sample MGYA00238161_ERZ761639 | MGnify/ENA primary metagenome ERZ761639 (study PRJEB28913, sample SAMN08776760) | mixed culture metagenome | isolation source: Freshwater growth medium | place: USA...
TGCCTCACAACGAGCACCGACCCCTTTAACGGCGTCGGCTGCGGTGCTGGTGGCTTTACCAGCTGCCGCGCCTGTTACGTCGATGCCTACAACTCGATTCTCGCAGAGTGCCCCGAGCAGCCGTCGCCGCCGCCCTCGCCGCTATCTCCACCGTCTCCGGCGGCGCCTGGGTCGATCACAACGACATCATACCAAGTGGCGATCGGCTTCGTCGCCGCGGAGCCGATTGAGACCTTTACTTCGGCCGTGCTGAACAACATCTCGACCTCGGTCGCGACCGCTGCGGGCGTGGACCCGGGCAATGTCATCGTGACAGCCAGCGCCGCGTCCACACGGATCGACATCATCATCACCACGCCGTCTGCGACCGCGAGCACCAACATCGAAGAAAACATGGCGGCGACCATGTTTTCGGACGCGTCCACGGCGAGCTCTGTACTTGGGCTCACGGTGACGTCCGCGCCAACCATCACCTCTCAGACCGTCCTTACGATCACCCCCCCCGCTATGAGTGCCGGGCTCTCCGTGCCCGATGCCGGCAGCGGCACCATGCTTACAGTGCTGATCGCCGTCGGGGCCGGTTCGCTTCTGGGCGGCATCGCAGCCATACTGCTGGTCATCCGTTGCCGGCGCAGCCGGGCCAAGTCGGTCGGCCGCGCCGGCAACACCCACCGTGCCTTCGGCAGATCGCGAGCACAGGTGGGCTTCGGCGCGAGTACGAGCTCGAGAACTGCCGACGAGAGAGGGGCGGCCACCCACGGCATCGCGCTGGACGAGGATTTAGGGGCGGCCACCCACGGCATCGCGCTGGACGAGGATGTCGACATTGTGAAGGCCACCCAACCCGCCAGACAGACGGATGCCGCCGCCCGACCCGCCAGGGATCTCGAAGCCGAGGCTACCATCGACTTGAAGAAGGACAAAGATCTCGAAGCCGAGGCTACCATCGACTTTGTGAAGAAGAACAAACCTGTCGCGCCCGCCTTCGCCTCCATCGCCTCCGCCCTCGACTCCTCCTCGTCCGCCGCCTCCATCGCCCCCCCCGCCCTTCCCCCCGCATCCGTCGCCGGCGGCAGTGAAGGTGGCGAGGGCGATTGCCTAGGTGGTGGCGGCGAAGGTGGCGGCGGCGGCGGCGAATGTGGCGGCGGCGAGGGCGGACGTGGTTGCGGCAACGGTGGCGGCGGTGAGGGCGAAGGTGGCGGCGGTGATTCGATCTCGTGGCCACGTCAGCCCGCGCAGAGTTATGAAACATGACGTGAGACTGAGAGCGGGCGGGCGGACACGCAGATGGCATGTGGGGGCGGCAGCGGGGACACGACTGACCACCCATTGGAGTGCAGTACGTGACTCCTGACTCGTGAGAAAGGATTTCTTGACAAGCATTATCGTGTCAGATCGCTCATGTGTGTCGACGGTGTCGGACCGGAGTGTGTGGGGAGAAGTGGCGTCGATCACGATGATTCGATTGTGCAGGCCACATCAAGTACAACAGTGCATAGTAAGCGCAGAAGTTAAAATAATGCTAGGGCGCCCTGTGCGACGGCCCGTGGACGACTCACCGCACAGCTTTTTTGCCCCGAGGCCGTGTCCGACGGCGCGGCCCGGCGTTTCGCGTTAATAGTAATATAGTCGTCACGCATGTCGCTCGTGAGACGTGACGTTTGAGCAATCCTCATGCTGCTTCTCTCTCTACGCGACGTGGCACATGAAATCGGAGCCTTCGATGGGCATGCCAGCGAGCGTGACGCTCACCACATGCCGCCCTCGAACCTGGGGCACCCACTCGACGCCGCAAGTGCCGTCGCCATTGTCGAAGACGACAACGTCGGGTGCCTTTGTGGCCGAGAGTGGCGGACGCACGCGCACACTGTACCCTTGCGCGCCACGCGCCACACGGTTGCCAAACGCGTCCTTGGAGATGATCTTGAAGGACGCACTCTGGCGGACAAAGGCGGCGCGCAGCCCGACACCCTCGGCGACGCAGCGCGCGGCGTGGACGCCCGCAGCGGCCGCGCTCACGCGCAGGGGCGAGCCGCGCGCGTGGGCTCCGCGCAGCGTCACCGAGAGCGTGTACTCGCCTGCGAGCAATCCGTGGCAATCAGTGGCAATCAGTGGCAATCAGTGTCAATCAATGGCAATCAGTGGCAATCAAGCACTGAGAGCGTGTACTCGCCTACGAGCAATCAGTGGCACTCAGTGGCAATCAAGCACTGAGAGCGTGTACTCGCCTGCGAGCAATCAGTGGCAATCAGTGGCACTCAGTGGCACTCAGTGGCAATCAGTGGCAATCAAGCACTGAGAGCGTGTACTCGCCTGCGAGCGCGAGCGTGAACGAGCCGCGGTACGTGCCCTCTCCGCGGTCGAGCATGCGCACGTCGAGGGGCGGTCCGTCGGTTGGGTACGGCCCCTGTAACGTCGCCTGCCACGTGTCACCCCCAAAGAGCTGGTGATTACCCTTGCCATCTCGGGCGACGAGCTCAAAGGCCGTGAGCTCGCCCGCGACGGCGCGTCCGAGCTCGCGCCCTCGCAGGAAGCACGAGGGCGCATGCGTTGGCCCGGGGGCCACGAGTAACGTCCACGGGGACCCTTTGATCGGCTTCCCCGCCTTGAGATCGGTCACATGCAGAGTGTAGCGGCCCGAGCGCGCCGCCACGTACGAGGCGAGGTACGTGCCGTCCCGTCGATCTTCGACACGTCCAAACGTTTCGAGGGGTGCGGGCTCGTCCGGCTCGCCTCCATTCTCAGTGCCACCGGCGCCTCCCTTGGTGCCTTTGCCAAACTTGACGCCCTTGCCGCCCTTGCCAGAGGGTCGCTGCTGCTGCTGCTGCGCCGGCTGCTCCAGATCAGCGTGACGCTCGAGGCGCACCGAGAACTGCTCGTGGAGGGTCGAGATCGCGTGCAATCAGAGGCCATCAGAAGGGGCAATCAAGAGGGCCATTCGCGACACTCACCTGCTCGCCGCCGTACGTCATCGGCCGATTATGTGCATCGTGCGAGAGCAGCTCGAACGTGGCGAGCTCACCAGCCGTGGCGAGCTCGAGGGCCGTGCCGCGGGCCTCGCAATGGGCGGGGTGCGCGACCGGCGCGAGCACCGTGAGCAGATGGGGCGATCCTCCGATCGGCCGACCTGATGAGGGAGGCAATCAGACTGATGAGGGAGGCAATCAGACTGATGAGGGAGGCAATCAGATGGGGCGATCCTCCGATCGGCCGACCTGATGAGGGAGGCAATCAGACTGATGAGGGAGGCAATCAGACTGATGAGGGAGGCAATCAGATGGGGCGATCCTCCAATCGGCCGACCTCGCAGCGTGATCGTCACGCGGTAGTCGCCGCTCAGTGCGGGCGCGAGGAGATGCAGTTCGTAACGGCCATCCTCGAGATCGCGCAGCTCGGTATGGCACGCTGCTGGCCCGTGCACGCTCGCCACGAACGGATCGCCGCCACGCTGCAGCGGCACTCCGTACCCGTCGCACGCGGCGATCAGCAGCGTCGCCCGACGCGCCGTCGCGAGCTCCGACGGCCCCGAAACGAAGCTGTGAACTGCGGACGCGACGCCCTGCGGCGGAGGCTCCCCCCTGTACTGGAGCGGGTATTCGGGGGGGGGCTCCCCGGGAACTTGCAGCGGGTAGCTGGCCGCGGCCACCTTGCCACGTGGCGTCGCGTCACGCGGCGTGGGCGGGGGCGGCGGCTCGCGTGTACGCGGCGTGGCGAGGCGCGCGAAGGTCTCGTGTCGCTGCTGCGACTCGAGGCGAGAGAGCCCCTCGAAGGCAGGGTACTCGGGCGTGCGTATCTCCCGCGGCTCGCTCGCAATGCTCATCGACTGGCGCGGGTTGCAGCAGCGCCCAAAATGTGTCACTTTCGCGGCCGACGAGGAGGTCGTCTCCTGCAGGTACCGAGGCGTGCTCATGCTGGCGGTCGCATGCAAGCTCCCCTGGCGAGGTGTGACGTGGCCGAGGAGAGCGGCGCCGCCACCGGCCCCGCCGCCTGCCCCAGCTGCCCCAGCGGCGGCGCTAGAGTTGCTCGACCAAGGCGCGCCACCAACCGTCTCGAGCTCGAACGCCGAGCTCTCGGCGGCGAGCGCCGAGTGCGCCGCCGGTGAGGGCGCCGGCCAGCCAGAGGGGAGCAGCAGCGGCTGGCTGGCCGAGCGAGGGACGGCGTGGACCAGAGACCGCGGACCGATTTGACGTGGGTCGAGCGGTACGGCGAGGGGTCGGCCCCTCGGCATGGTGGAGCCTGGCGACGTCTTGCCTCCCCCGAGCGCCGCGGCCATCGAGGGCTTGGCCTCGCCCGCGCGCGGCGGCGAGAGCGAGCGAATGGGCATGGGGGGCGCGGCCGGCAGTTTGCCGCTCGACTGGCGGTTGACCTGCTGACGTGGCGTCGAGGCCTTGAAGTCGTCTGGTGCGGGACCGCCGTGCACGACCGAGAGCATGTGGGGAGATCCGATGACCTGTGATCCGAGCATGTGGGGATTTCGTGATCCAATCACCATGTGGGGAGATACAATCACCGAGCATGTGATGAGATCCAATCACCGAGAGCATGTGGGGAGATCCAATCACCGAGCATGTGGGGAGATCCAATCACCGAGAGCATGTGGGGAGATCCGATCACCTGCTGACCATCCAAGCTGACCACCATGCGGTACTCCCCCGAGCACGAGGCGACGAGCGAGATCGTGTACGTGCCGTCGGTGCAGTCCGTCACGACCACCTGTACGGCGCCAGGCCCGTTCGTGCGCGCGGCGACGGTGGCACCTCCCGAGGCGAGATCATTCGACCAACGGTCGCGAGCTTGCACCTGTGGGGAGAGGCGAGGGCGCCGTGGTGAGCACTTGCATGCCGAGGGGCCATGCGGTCGCGAGCTTGCACCTGGAAGACGGCCGGCACGTGGTTGAGTAGCGGCATCGGCGCGGGGAGCAGCACGGAGCGTGCACCACTGGCCAAGCCGGCGGTGACGTGCAGCTCGAGGGGGGACCCCCGCAGCGGCTGCCCACCGATGCTCACGCTCAGGGCAAAGACGCCCTTGATCGTCAGGTGATGCTCGATGACGTGCGAGCGGCGCGCGGGCCACGCCGCGCCATGGGCCCACGCGTCGTCCACGTCGCTCACTTCCGTCTCAGCCCACCCCTGCTGGGCAAGCCGATGACCGTCGACATGGGACTCGGACGTGGCGCTCGGTACGGCGCCCGGTACGGCGCCCGGTACGGCGCTCCGCACTCCGCACGCACCGCCGCCGCCGCTGCTGCTGTGGTTCCGGCCAGGCGAGCTGACACACGCGCCAGTGCTGCGCGGGTCGCCCGGGGAGGCGGTACTCACCGCGCAGCACGTGACGGCCGCCGACGCCTGCCGCGGCGAGGCGCCCGAGCAAATGGCACCGTCGCGAGGTGAGGTCGTCTGCTTTGACGAAACTCGGGGCGAGGTCGTCTGCTTTGACGAATCTCGGGGCGAGTCGCGAGATGCGGCGCCCGCCACGACGCCGCCGAAACTGGCGCGGCCAGCGCGAGGTGGCGAGGTGCCAGCGTCGTGGCGGGCGCCGTGGCGGGCGCCGTGTGGGCGCCGCCGCGCGTCGTCCGTGCGCTCGCTCATCGGCAGTGCGCGCGCCGAGAGCGCCACCACCTCTCCGCTGCCATCGGGTCCGGACAGGTAGATCTCCACGCGGCTCGTGTCGCTCGCGTCGTTGCCGTACGTATCGAGCAGTAGCAGCGGCAGCGCGATGTGCGCGCCCGCGGGCAGAGCCCGCCCATGCAGGGCGGCGTGCTGCTGGATCGCCGACGTGACCGGCGTGGGCGGCGCCGGCGCCACCGTGAGCACTTTCGGCGCGACGAGCAGCTCCTCCGGTACCCCTTCGTGCTCGCACCTACATGCAATCAGTGGCAATCAGCAGCAATCAGTGGCAATCAGAAGCAATCAGTGGCAATCAGTGGCAATCAATGGCAATCAGCAGCCATCAGAGCCCCTCGGCCGGTCGTGCTCGCACCTACATGCAATCAGTGGCAATATGCAGCAATCAGTGGCAATCAGTGGCAATCAGCAGCCATCAGAGCGCCTCGGCCGGTCGGGCTCGCACCAGAGCACTGATGAGAGAGGCAATCAGAGCCTGATGAGAGAAGCCATCAGAGCGCCTCGGCCGGTCGTGCTCGCACCAGAGCACGACGTCAAAGTCGCCCGCACGGGTCGTGACGTATCGGAGCTCAAAGAGGCCGTCGTCGGCCCAAGCCGCTTCGCAGGACTCGAGGCCGCGCGCGCCGCCCGGCCGGCCGCTGCCGTCGCCTACCTTGCCCGCGATCCCTACGGTGAGGAGGGCGTCGCCCGCGACGGCGCTGCTGCCTTGCTCGCCGCTCGATTGGAGTTCGAGCCAGAAGCGAGTGCGAGGGTCCGAGTCGACCGGATTGCCAAACTCGTCTTTGCAGCGCACCTGCATGTAATCAGTGGCAATCCGAAGCAGTCAGCAGCAATCAGGGGCAATCAATGGCAATCGGATTGCCAAACTCGTCTTTGCAGCGCACCTGCAGGGTGGCGGGCTCGCCCGCGACGGCGCGGCGCAGCCCCTCGCCGTGCATCGAGCACGCGCGCTTATCCGGCTTCGACGAGAGGATCCGCACGAGCGCCGGCGACTTGCCGACGTGAGCACCGCGCACGCGCACCGAGAGCCGGTACGCGCCGGCACGCTGCCCCTTCCACGAAACTTCGTACGAGCCATCGTGTCGGTCGATGACGCGCACCTTGGCGTCGCTCGCGGCAGCGCCGCCCACGCCCACGAGCGCCGAGTCGAACCCGGCGTCGCTCGCCGCGCCGTCGGCCGGCACGATCTCCGCCGTGAGCCCACATGCCCCGGCGTCGCATGGGTTGTGCAGCCGATCGACCGCGCGGATGACCAAGCGATCCTCAACGTCCGCGGTGGAGCGCACGGCCTCGTCCCCGATGGGCAACTCCGTCGTGGGCGCGTGCGCGGGCCCCGAGCGCACATGGAGCACAAACGGTGAACCGCCGACGGGCTCGGCCGAGGTGCGCAGCCGCACGTGCAGCTCGTACGTGCCCGAGCGGCTGATCGAGTAGCGTGCGTGGTAGGCGCCCTCGGGGCCGCCATCGACGGGCGTGAGGCCGCCCAGGGTGAAGCCCGACGCGACCGCCGCGTCCTTGCGCCCGCCGCCGCCCACGATGTCCAGCGCCAGGTCGAGTGACTCTGCGGGCACGGGCCGACCCGCATAGTCGTTGAACTCGACCTTGAAGACGGCGCTCTCACCGGCGACGGCCTCGTGCAGCCCGAGCCCGCTACAGCGGCACTGCTTGGCATCCGCCTGTGGCACGGTCACCTGCGCGCTGAATGGCGAGCCCGCGATGTGCTCGCCGTGGAGCGAGATCACGATCCAGTAGACGCCCGAGACGCTCGCCACCCAGCCGACTGAGTATGTGCCGTCCTGGCAGTCGCGTACGGAGGTGGTGACGGCGCCGGGACCGCGAATGGACACCACGAAGGGCTCGCCACCTTGGCGCTTGCGCCAGCCGTTGGCGTCGAGGGCGTGGATTGTAAAGTGTGCGGCCCGGCGTGCGACTGCACTCGTGAGTCCGTCACCAGTCGCACGGCATGCTGCAGGGTGCGACAGGCCACCGCCGCCGCCGCCACGGTCGGAGAGTGCGAGCGCTTGCGAGTGCGAAGCGCTCATCTGGCGGCTGGTGAGCATGACGCTGGCGGATTGTCGGGAGCGGAAGTTCGACAATATCGATCGGGACCGTCCTCTTTTGAGAGGTCGTTACAAAACCGACCGTTTCACCGTTTCAGCGTTCAGGTATCTTGAAAAGAACTTCCTTGCCGCACGAAACCATGGGGGACCATGTTACAGAGGCGCGGCGTCCGAGGGGAGAGACGAGAGGGCACGAGTCAGGACACGAGAGACGAGAGCCGAGGGAGCTAGGAAGGGCCGGGCCGATTTTGCCCGCAACATGCCGCTAACACCGGAACTGGAGTTCGCCGCACTCACAGGTCGCCGACGCCAAACTTGTCCTGCAGGCGCTGCGGCTCGAGCGCGACGAACTCTAGCACGTGCCCCTTCAGCGTCGCGGTCGCACCGGCCACCTCGGCCTTGTTGCCCTCCTTAGCAAGCTTATCGAGCTGCTTGAGGTCCTCGAGGACCTTCTTGCTCAGCGCGGCGCCAGCATCCTTGTCGGCGCCCGTCAGCTGCTTCGACGCCTCGTCGAGCGTCTGCTGTCGGATCGTCGAGTCCCACGCGAGCGCGAGCTTCGAGACACCCGTGAGGTCGTCCTTGTCGGCGAGCGTGGTAAACTCGCTCGTCTGCGCCGCGCGCGTGCGGAGGGCCTCGAAGAGGCCGTACAGCCTCTCGTCCTTCAGCGCCTGCTGCTTGAGCGCCTGGTACTCGCTCATCGTCAAGTAGCCCTTGTCGGAGTTGGCGAAGGTGGGCGTGGCGGCAAAGGCGGCGAAGGCGGAGGCGCCACGCTGGAGCAGCACGCGCCGGCTGCTGCTCGTGGCGGCCGCGGGAGACATTGTAGCGGCGCACGCGCTCGTGGGCAGCCGGAGCGCGGCCGATATGGCGAGCGATAGAGCAAGCATCCCGGCAGGAGCGGCGAGATTCCGGAGATGAGGACTGTTTGTAGCGTTTTCCAGAAGACAAGATTTGGGTCGGGCGGCAATGGAACAAAACTGCGACGACTGGATGTCCTTTGACTGTGGGGAGAACTGTCGAGAAAGTCGCTTTTGTTGTGCAATGCTGGCTTTGCGTCGCGTTGCGTCGAGTGAGTCCGCTCTCGATACCAGCCGCTTTCGACTGCGCAGGTTCTGACCCGTGCCGCTGCACCCCGCAGGTGCCCTGCGCGCCGCGCCCCTCGCGCGGCAGGCTGCCGCTCCCCTCAGCTTCAAGGCGAGCAAGCCTGTTCTTGGCGGCAACCCTGGCTTCAGGTGCGCCGGCTCTGCCAGCGCATACGCTGCGGCCACGCTTGGTGGCGAGTGTCTGCACTCGAGTGCTGAGCTGCTTCGACCTCCGCTAGAGGCCCTGCGCGCCGTGCACATGTGGCCAGCTAAGAGTGCTGCTCGGCAATTTGAGACCTTGACGGTGTGTTCCGCGCTCGTCCGCAGCCCCGGCTTCTACGTCGTCGAGGACGAGCCGCCTGAGGTGATCGAGATGGCCGAGGATGGCGTCACCCCGCTCGTCGTCGCCCCGCGCATTGAGCTCACCCTCGAGTGGCTCGTCGAGTCGCCCCCGCCGGAGCATACATGGGAGGAGCCGCCCATCTTCTACGATGGTGTGCCCGCGCGCCTTGAACCCCACCTGACCGGCTACCCGTGACGAGGAGCGGAGGGCCCGCCCGCGACTGTGCGCACCGTCGGCCGCGTGCTCACCCTTGCACCGCCGCGTGCCGCTCGCAGTGATCGACGACGCGTAAGTCCATCGTGGAGGCGCCTTTCGCCTCATGCCGCTGCGAGCGATAGATACCTCCCGAGGTTGGGACGGGGCGAACACAATTATTTGAGCGCGGAACGCCGCGCGCAAACAGGGCAGACCATCTGCTGCAAGTTGTGCGTGTCTTGGCAGGCTGGGGCGCCGCTTGCGTTGGTGTCTGTGCGCTTCAGGGGCCTGTGCTGTACAGCTCTGTGCACTGTGCACTGTGTGTTGGGGCTTGTGCGTGTTAGCTGGTGCGTGTACAGGGACGAGAGCACGCGTTTTCTTCCGATTGTTACCCTTCCGCGGCGCCAAGTATTTTCACACGATGTCGTCCTATGAATCTCCGCGCCCTTGATGACGTTCACTCTGTGCCTAGCGCTTCTGGGCGCGCTGGTGGCGCCGCCGAGATGGACGCAAGCGCCAAGTAAGTCGGCTGGCGCGCGCACGCTGCTACGCATGAGCGGCGGCGCCGCGCCAGTGGCCGAATCGGCGCCAGCGTCAACCATTCAGAAGCCCATCCCTGTGACGATCCTGTCGGGCTTCCTTGGCGCGGGCAAGACGACGCTTCTGAGCCACCTGCTCAAGAACACCGAGGGCTATAAGATTGGCGTGATTGTCAACGACGTGGCCGCCGTGAACGTCGACGCGAAGCTCATGCGTGACGCAGAGCAGGGACAGGGCGCGGGCAAGCTCGACATGATTGAGCTGAGCAACGGCTGCGCGTGCTGCTCGGCGGGCGACGACCTGTTCGGCGCGATGGCGGAGCTGGTGTCAAACTGCATGATGCGCGGCGAGCTGTACGACCACATCGTCTTCGAGGCCTCCGGCGTCGCCGAGCCCAAGCTGCTGCGTGCGGCCTTTCAGGAGGCGGGCCAGTCAGGCTGGCCGCTGATGCGCCATGTGCGGCTCGAGAACATGGTGACAGTGGTGGACGCGTCGAACTTCCTCGAGCTGTACGCGTCGACGGAGAAGGTGTCGGAGCGCGCCGACCTGGGCGGGGACGAGCTCCTCAAGGACGAGCCCGGCCTCGAGGTGTGGGCGTTGCCGGAGGAGCTGCCGCCCACTCCGTCGGTGGTCCAGCTGCTGATCGAACAGGTGGAGACGGCCGACGTGCTCGTGCTGAACAAGGTAGATGGCGTGGACGCGGCGGGGCTCGCGTACCTGAGCGACGCGCTCGGCCACATTAACGGCTTTGCGACGTTGCTGCCCGCCAAATTTGGGAACGTGGCGCCCTCTCAAGTGCTTGTAGGCGAGCGCGAAGCGGGCGTCGCTCTCTCCAATGAGGTCATTGACGAACCAGCGCCGATTGAACTCTGATGGCCTCCCTCATCGCCGCCCTGAGGGCCACTGATTGCCTCCCTCATCAGCTCGGATGGCCTCTGATGGCCCCTGATCGCCTCCTTCATCAGGTCATGGACCATCAGTCCGCGATCGACTTTGCGAGATGGCTCATGACGAAACCCGCTTCGAAGGCTCCGGACTCCGTGGAGCACGACCACGCGGGCCATGAGCACGAGCATTCCCACAGCCATGATGCCCACGACAGCGCCACCTGCACCGACCCGACGCACGACCACAGCCACGACAGCGCCACGTGCACCGACCCGATGCACGACCACAGCCACGACAGCGCCACCTGCACCGACCCGACGCACGACCACAGCCACGACAGCGCC
>ENA-UOXP01002410-UOXP01002410.1-mixed-culture-metagenome-genome-assembly--contig:-NODE-2410-length-11032-cov-4.021864_pt1 | contig 11032 bp, 11 predicted proteins | sample MGYA00238161_ERZ761639 | MGnify/ENA primary metagenome ERZ761639 (study PRJEB28913, sample SAMN08776760) | mixed culture metagenome | isolation source: Freshwater growth medium | place: USA...
GTGATCGTGATGGTGGGGGGCGGATCCGACTTTTTCAAAGAGTCCGTGCAAGGGGCGTTCCCCAAACTGAAGGTGGTTAACCCAACGAACCCCGTCCTTTCGAACGCACGGGGATTCTGGTTAATGGGCGCTTCGGCATGACCGATCAGGGATCTCCTCGCCTGAAGATTAAATTGGAGGTCACTCAGGCATACCCTGCGTTGCTAGCAATGCTATTGGGTACCTCGGAGGAGCTACGTGGTGAGCGAATTCGTATGCTCTCCATGATTGGTTTGCACGCTGAATCAGGCGTGGCTCCAATTCGCAGCGCTCCGGGACCAGCCATTGGCAATACAACCAATGAGGTAGAAATACCTCCTGGCGCTGCTGTCGAGTTCGCCATCATTGTGAATGCGGCAAACCCAAGGCTATATGAGGCGCTCAGCTCGATTTCTCCCCGTCTGCGTGCGGAACGTCTGAGGGTTTTATCGACATTGGGGCTTTACGTCGAAACTGGCCGGGTGGGCGTTCAATCTTCCGGCAGTCGTGAAGCGTTTTCTTCGCCGGAAAAATCCGGTGTGGTTTCTTCTTCCAGGCCCTCATCGTTGCTTCCGAGAAAAGCATCGTCTGTTGTGACCGAGAGGACTCAGGAGGTGAATCACACTCGTGTGAGTCTGCCTTCGGTATCTGCCGCTTCGGGATCGATTACGGATCGTTCAGGCATTGATGAAACCCCGCCCTCGCTGCAAAAACCATCAGATCCAAAACCCTCGGAATCCCCAGCTTCAGTGAACAAGGTCAGTAAAGGTGTGCGCAGCTTTGCGCGCTCCTTGGGCAAATAACACAGGATACGTTTTGGCCGCCATTTCCCATAAACCAATTCCCGGCTCAGGCTGGTTCCGTGGCCTGCCTCCGGTTGGCGAGTATGTCGCCGTGGCAGTCCGCAAATGGACTGGTGAGCATGAGGGCCGACCGGTGGAAGTGATCGCCGGTAGCCCAGTCATGTACCTGAAGGCGCTGGGGCTGGATCTGAATCTGTCTCCGTCCGTCACCGTGCTGTATGGGTCCATTCACATGCAAGGCGATATTCCCATGCTCATTGATGATCGTGGATCTCCGGTAGCGGTTTATCCGGACTGCTATCTGGCTTGGTCCAAGGTTCCGGATGTTTTGATGGATCTACAGGCAGCAGCCGTTGCGAATATGGCCGTTCATGTGGCCAAGTCGCGCAAACGCGCCCAGTCCAAATAATCACTCCGAAAGCTATGCCTCGTCTCATTCTGTCTCGTGGCCAGCGGCACTACGTTTTGCAGCTGGAAGCAGATCTGTTTGAGGATTTCGTGATTACCCGGCATTGGTATGGTGGAAACAACGCACGCCATGGGCGGAAACAGGAGCTTTGCAAAGACTACCGTGCCGCTACGGAGCGCTTTCAAGCTGTCCACCGGTATCTTGTGAGAGTCGGGTACACAGAGATACCGCCAGCGAGTTCCCCATGAAAAAGGCCAGCTTCGAGCTGGCCTTTTTCTTTGGACTAGAGCTTGTCGAAGTCCTCGCGCCATGCTCGTTTGGCCTTGTGGTCGTAACGCGCGGTCATGTTCAGGCTGGAGTGACGCGCCTGCTCCTGCACATGGCGAGGGCTCACGCCCGCATCCATGGAGTGGGAGACGCCCGTGTGGCGCATTGAGTGCGGGCTCATGGTGCGCAGGCGCAATGCCGCGTGCCCGTTCGTGGGCTCTATGAGGTCAGCGGCCATTCGGTAGATCTCCCTGCAGATGAGATACAGCGCCTGGGCGGTGATGCCCCGCCCACGGCCGGTGACGGCCATGATGGCAGGGGTGGTTTCGCCGGGAAGGGGGTATGGGCTCATCCCGAGGGAGGTCCTGTAAAGCCTCAACTCGTCCATGAGAGCAGTCGTGGCGATGATTCGCTTTTCGGTACCTTTGCCCGAAGCCAAGAGTTCCCAGCCGTCAGGCCCTGGTATGAAGCAATCCATCGTCAAGGTAGCTGCCTCGTTACGGCGCAGAAATGCCCGGTACAGCAGCTGCATGATCCATCGGGCGCGGTGGTAGTGCTGGCGGTCCCGATCAGTTTGCCTGGGCAAGGCCTCGATGGCGTCGACCACAGCACCCCATTCCTCATCGGTCAGAGCCTTGTGCGTCAGATCGTCGTCGCGCTTCTTGGGTTTCACCTTGGTCACGTTCTCGAAGGGATTGACCTTGCAAAACGGCTGCTCATCCCGCGTCAGCCGGTTCCTGAAGTTGGAGTACATCTTCTGGAGAATGGACATCGCGTGCTTGAGGCTGTGATCGCTCAGTGGCTTGCGAAACGGCTGCTCCTCGTAGTCGTTGGCCTTCAGGAAGGCGGGGGGGAAAATGGGGTCGTTCCGCGCAAAGGTCTTGTACGCGTTGAGGTGCTCTGGGGTGACCTGGGGGAAAAGCGGTCGACCGTTGTTGGGAATGGCCCACTTCAGCCATAGGTGGAACCGGTGGCATTCCTTGGAATAGGCCCTGAGGGTATTGGCTGGGCTTTCCCTGTAATTGGCGAGAAACCCATCCAGCGCCGCCTGGTCATCATCAATCAGGGTGGTGGGCAGCGCCCGCGTGGCCAGGGGCGTGTTGTCACCGACGAGTTCGACTTCGAGATGTTGCATGGTCATTGGCGATAGATGCTGGCCAAGGCGCTGTCGGCGGATTTGTCGCATTCCTCAACGGGAAGGTCGTAGGCCCTGAACAGGGCGTTCCCCCGCGAGAACAGGTCAAAAAGCACCTGCTTCTGTTCCTTCTCGCTGACGAACCGGGTGCGGATGCCACCGCCCTCGCGTGTGATGTCCACCTTGATGAGCAACGCGAGAAGCAGGCCGATGGAGCCGAAATCGCGGCTTAGGAACCACAGCCAGTGAGGCCACTGCTGGGTGAGGCGTTTGAAGAAGTCGCGCACCGGCTCGATCTCGGCCAGCTCGCGCGGGTCGCTGTCGTAGCCAGCGACCGTGAAGATCAGTCTCTCCCTGTACCGAAGCATCAACTCCTTGGAGTCGGTGAGTGCGAGCAGGCGCTCCAGGACGGATCCGATGTACTGGCGCTCAATCTCCTCGCGGCTGATCTGGAGGAGCACGATGACGGGCTCTTCCAGGTCGTAGAGGCTCTCGGTGTCGGCGGTGAGGTAAACCACTGGGCGTTGATCGGCCATGAGCGCTCACATTCTTGTGTTGATGCCAGTCGGCTGGAAGTGCTTGTAGAACAGGGTCTTGGGGAACCAGTCCTCGCCATCAGGCATGCAGACCAGGATCTCGACGGACCCGCCTGCAGGGCGAGTCCCCTTGATCTCACCGCGCTCGCCTTCCACGCAATAGCCCGTGGGCTCCGCGCAAACCACCTCATCGCCAATCTCGAACTCCTGAACCGGCGCGGCGATCGGGCGGCGGGCCTGCAGCTGGGCCTGGCGCTGGGAGCGCTGGAGTTTTCGCTCGTCGCGCAAGCTCTTCTTCAATTCCGGCGTGCACGCCGGCATACCTGCGATGGCGCATTCCCATAGTCGGGGGCGGTGCGGGTCCCGGAACACGGAGTAAAGGGTCTGGCGTGCGACCCCAAGGTAGTCGGCCGCATCGGTGATCGACCAGCCCTTGCTGCGGATGCGCGCAGCAAGAGGGCCATCGACGCTATGGCCTGTTGTCTGGGGGGCGGTTGGGCTCACGAGCATTGGCTTGTTGACGTGCGAAAAAAGTGTCACGTATATGGACACTTTCTACCACCCGGCGCTCGCGGGGTCAACTTCGATTGTGTCAGGCATTTGGACAGTTTTTTGGTGCAACCGAGACGCTCTCCGCGCGTGCGTTCTCCTAAGTTGTTGATATCACTGCGGTATTCACTGAGTTTTGTATTTTTCCGGACTTTTCGATGGGTAGGGCTTTCTTGTCGGACGGCCAGTGTCGGACGCGAAAATTCAGAGGCGCCCCGCCTCCCCCCTTAGAAAGTTATGATAAGAATAGTTATCATAAAAGTCAATCGTTAAAACGTTATGAACGTAACGTAATCGTAATTGTACGTTTACGTAATAGCTTATAATTTGAGCAGAAAAGTCACTCTGGAGTCGCTATGGCTGGGAAATCGGATTTGGAAGCTCGCTCGCAGGAGGTGGTGGATTCAGTCCGTGGGGCATTGGCCACCCGCCTGTCGCCCCACGCCTCTCGGCGTGAGCTATCTCAGATGGCAGCAAACATCCTGTTCTTTGAGAAGGGTGTGCATCCTTCCGCCAAGACCGTGCTGGATTGCACCCAGCGTGGCTCCATGACGGACATCAACCGGGACGTGATGGAGTTCTGGCGTGATTTGCGCGAGCGGACTCGGATCCAGCTGAAGTCGCCCGTGATGCCTCAGGGACTGGTGGATGCGTTTGGGGAGGTGCTGACCCAAATGTGGACCTTGGCCAGCAGAGAGGCCCACCAGGTCTTGGAAGACTCGCGGCTACTGGCGCAGGCCCAGGTCAAAGCCGCCAAGGATGAAGCCCACCAGGCGCAGCAAAGAGCGGATCTCGCTGAACAACGAAAAGCTGAAATCGGCGAAGAGCTACGCCAAGAGCGACTACTGCGGGAGGATGCAGAACTGAAGCTCGGGCTTCAAAGCGCGGAAGTGCTCTCTCTCAAGGAGACTGTGGCTGCCTTGCAGGTTCGAATCGAGCAAGAAGTGAGGGCTCGCATCGATTCGGAGACCCGTTTCACCCAGGAGCTGGAGGCATCGAGGTCCGAGCGTCAGCGCGAGGCTGATCGCTTCAAGGGGGAGATCACTTTTGCCAAGCAGCAGATCGAGGCGGCGCGGATGTCGGAAAAGACTGCGCGTGAGCAGTTCGCGGCGACGAAATCAGGGATGGAGGTGGAGTTGACGCAGTACCGGACGCGGCTGGGGAATGCCGACGCTTCGCTGGCCCAGGCCATGGCCGAGCTGGGTGAGGCAAAGGGTCTGAACAGAGCGCTGGCCAAGAGCGTTGAGGAGTTGCAGGAGCGCGTGCGGTTCATGACCACCGAAGCGGTCAAGCGTTCGGTGGCGAGCAAAATTCCTTTGAAGCGCCGCTCACTACGGTGAGTCAATGGACCGCTGAGGGGAGGAACTGCTCGAAAAAGTTGAGCGCTCAACTTTTTGATGTTTGAAAAATTCTGGAAATGTTGAGCGCTCAACACGTTCTAGATTGAACCTTCGGAAATGTTGAGCGCTCAACTTTGTGGAGCCAGGGGTAAGTGGCGCCACACCTCCTTCAGTGGTCTTACTTGACCTCTTTCACGCTATTGCCGCAAGCTTTTGGATAGCTCTCTTCGATCATCATGCGACGTACCGAGGCCATGCCTTGGGCGTCTTCACCAGGATCGACAAGCGCGTGCTGGTCATCGACTTGGAATCTACGGTAGCCCGTGTAACCGCCCATTTTGTTCTTGGCGTTTACCTCTCCGCATAGGTACAAGAACGTTTCGCCCTTGGGGTTTGTGAAGGCTGAAATGAACATGCGGCGAAACTTTACGCTGTCGGGGTCGCTAAATTCATCGGCTACAAGCTCTTTGGCTTTGGCGATGTCAAAAGCCTTAATTCGAGCCGCTTGGGACTGCGCGACGGCCAGTCCGCAGATTGAGAGCATGCAAATTGCGAGTATTGGGCGAATCATAGTTTTCGATCTTAGCAACTACTGGTGATCTGGTTACAACTTATCGGCAGCCGTCATCTGTCGCACCAGGCGTAGCGCAGCCTTGACGGCTTTGTCGGTAAATGGCTGCTGGGTATAGGACTCGCGCGCACGCACTGCCGCCATGAATGCATCGACATGGCCGAGCTTGGAAACAGGGAATGGTTGCTTGGTAGAGCCCATGAGAGCGTACCAGCGAGAAACATACTTTTGGCCATCTCGCTCCGAGGTGCGATACCCAGGAGTTACGCCTATCAGCCCAGTGATGTTTTTGGGGTTGGCAACGGCCTTGGCAAGCGGCTTGATGGAGATTCCTGCTTTTGCGAAAAGCTGATCGCGGCACTGGATGGCATCATCCAGCGCAAGCGCCCTCTTCCCTTCGTAGGCTTCGTCCATGAATGCAATGCGATCAGGCTGATGCTGGCCGGCAAGGGCAAGCATCAGCCGCTTGGGAAGCCGAAGACACCAGCCATCGTCACGGGCAAGGCGGGTGATGTAGATCGGTCGGTCGTTACTCACTGTGCGTGGGATTGGGCACGCTCAGATCATCATGCGGCCGACCTGAGCAAAGGCGCATTATCCTTGCGCGCGGCGGCGGCAGCTAGTTTCAGTCGCGGGCCATCAGGCAAGTGGATGCGCAGATGATTTAAGCACCTGGCGTTTTTCAACCCAGCGCGCAGCGCAACCTCGGGCTGGGGTATGCCATCCAGCATCCACTTCACCAGCAGCGAGTTGCGGATGATCTGCGGGCCCAGACGAATCGGTGGCTCAAGACCAGCTGCGGCACATGCTCGCGTGAGATGCAGGCGTACCAGGCTCAACAACGTCTCGTCTGTCATTGGCTTCCCAGTGTTGGCACTGAACAGTGCGTTCGTTGACGCATGTTTTCCGGCACTGCTGCGGACAGCAATCCATTCACGCAAGGCCTGGGCCGTAGCTTCGGAAATATCAAGCTGACGCAAAGCGTTGGCGTTGCCGGTGCGGATTTTGATCAGACCGCCCTGCCCTTCGCCATCATCGATAAAGCTGTGGAGGTCGATGGAGCGAATCTCTGCAGGCGTAAGCCCAAGCTCGAACAGAACGCGGAGCAAGGCGCGGTTGCGGATCTCGGTGGCTCGGACTTCCGCTGAATCAACCTGCACGTCAAGCAGCGCGAGCGCCGCATCCCACTGTTTGGGATTGAGAATGGCGCCCAGTGGGTTTTCTTGAGCTGGGATTTCTCCCTCCGCGACAGAGCGCGCGGGATTAACGCTCACCAGGCCTCGATCGATCGCATGGTCGTACACCCGCTCCAGCAGCCGCCAGTAGCGACGCTTGGTGATTAAGCTCACCTGCTCTTTCTTGCGCTGGATTCCCTCCTGCAGGAAGCCGGTCACATCTTCCGGCTTCGCGTCGATCCAGCCAGTCGCTTGCTCATTCGAGCCATTGCGGGGAGTCAGCAGATACGCGATCCACCGCCCCCAGACGTAGCGATAGAAATCCGTGTCATCGAGGGAGATGGCTCGCTGCTCAGCATTTGAGCAATGCACAAGCCATTGCTCAAGGTGTTGCTCTGCTGATTTATCGATAGCCATCTGCATTCCTTCCATTTAGCCATCTTTGATTGTATGAATTGCACATTTATTACGCAAACTCAAGCATGGAAACGCATATGGCACTGTCTCCTTTTTGTATGAAATGCAGATAAATTGCTGGAAAAGATGCATCCATACGATGCCTCCCTTCCTGATAACGCAATTTGCTTAGTAACTCGCCAGTTCTTGTAATCCAAACTTTTTTGAGTGCGTGAAGTGGGTATAAAAAAACCGGCGACCACGTAAGCGGTGCCGGTTTTGCAGAGTGAAATTTAATGAGGCCGCGCTAAAAGCGCGAACTTAAACTCTCCGCCCATTAACTAGCGGTTGGAGCCGTTGATCAGACGCATCAAGCGTACTCACCTGGCCGTCCAAAAGAATGGTCGTTGGAACTCCGGCAAGGACGTTCTTTGCCACGGCTTCGCGAACAGCCTGCTTGGCAAGATCAGCCAATTGGGCGGTGTTCAACTCGAAAGCCGTTGCCTCTGCATTGCTCATGCGATGCAGAGTAAGTAGTTTGGCCATTCTGGTCAAGGTGCTCGCTCTCACCCACCCACCCCATCGGGCAGTGTGCCGGCTGGGGTGGAGAGAGATGCTGAATCGGCCTAAAAAAGGCCAAGCTGCTCAGATTGACAAATTGTCGGCTGGTGGGTGGCCAGCGTAGGTGCAGGGGTCTCCAGCACCTTATCAGCGAGAGACAGTTCGTATTCCTCAATCAGACCGTCACACATCCAGTAGAGAACTTTGCGGGTTGCTCCATCCGGGTTGGTGTAAACGGTGACCGGATGCCCTTCGAATGAGCCCCATGTCACTGCGGCATCTTTGAAGAACATCGATCGCCATCCACACCCTGCAAAGCCATTCAGGTACTGCAGAGCATCGTCGGCGCTGATGGGACTGCACGTTGGGCGACTGCGCTTGAAAGTGAATCGTTGAGCAAGGACCATAGGTTGGCCCTTGATTGAGACCAGCAAGCCAACGCAATCTCCGCGCGATCGCTCTTTGCCGTAGAGATCGGCAATCTGCGAGTACGACCGCCAGGTTGGCCCTTGGTACATGTCCAAGGGAATGAGCCTGTAGCTGTGGCACTCCGATTGCCCCCGAGCACCCATGTGCAGAACTGCCAGGGTGGTGTAGAGATAGCCCTGATGCTCGCATGAACGAACAGATACCAGGCTTCCCTTGTCTCGGTGATCCGCCAGCAAATCAGCCGAATAGGCATTTTTCAAGGCCATCCACTTTTGGGCGGGCAAAGTACAAGCACTCGCAACATCTTGCCCATGGTGCTCATAGGAGCGATTGGGCTCGGAAGCTGGACTCGTGCCTGACTCAAAGCGTCCCGTGCTTTGAAGGGGTGTTCCCGAGGGATTCGCTGCTGTCAACATATGGGTTTCTCCAATAAGTCGCGCGAGGCCCTCCCCTGCGGGGTAGAGCCCCGCGAGGGTTAAAAAAATGGGCCGGTTAGGACCCATTGAACGTCAAGCGGCAAGCAAGAGCAGCTGCTCTTGAATGACATTTGGCTGGTTGGTAGCAGAGGCCGTGGGGCCCATGCCAATCGCCTTGAGAGGCGCGGTGGTAGTGAGAGCCGCACCGCAGTGCAGCCCGTGCTCTTCGTGCACAGCATCAATCGCGGCATCGAGACGATCAAGGGAAGAGTTGCCCTCACCTTCATCCTGTCCACGCAGCTGTTGCAGCAGTCTGTAGCTGGGAGCTACGTGATCAGATGAACCAAAACGCGATGAATTGTTTGCCTTCTGCAAGTATTCAGCCGTGAAGGTTTCACCCTTGTCGTACTGTTTCTTGAAGTCGGCGTTGGCTTCTTCCATGTCAGCGGGAATCCAGTTTCGATGCTTGCCGACGAATCGGTTCAGCTTCTCAACCACCTCGGGCGACTTTGGAAAAAAATGCATCGTCTCCGTGCCTCCGTAATGGCGGAATTCAAAGTACCGAGAAGAGTAGCGCTCACCCGAGCCCAGCTTGTTTTTGCGACAAGCTTGCACCAGGCCATCGAAATCACCAGAACCACCATGGAGGTAGTGGAAGGCTTTGTCGATATCCGCGAGGAAGCGCTCATCCTCGTAGTCCAGGTTGCCTGAATGGCCAACCCTGAAGCGTGGAAGGATGAAGCGCGTCTTGCGAATGCGCATCCCAATCCGATGCTTCGTGTTGGACTTCCAGGACCTGTAGAAGGTCACATTGTCAGAGGACCGTTGAATGATGCTGTCGAAGAGCATGAGCAGCATGTCGGTGTAGAGGTCGCCAAGCGATTGGACGATACCAAGGAGCAAACCATGGATGTTCGCTGCAGTGAAATCCAAGTTGTAGATCTCACTGGAGGAAGCCTCCACCTTTTTCCGCGCCTGATTCGACAACCGATCAGTCAGCAATGTCGAGCGCAAAATCTGCGCCCAAGCCCGCTTCTTCAGATCGTCGTAACGGTTCTTGAAGTCCACGTTTGCGGCATCACGAATGGACTTGGCCATTTCCCGACTGTCGCTGCTAAGGCCCTTTGCCTGCATCTCGTCCAGAGTCAACCCAAGACCGTCGCGCAGATTCCCCGCAACAGCCAACGCCTCGCTCGCCTTACGGGCTGCGGCAACGGCCTGGTCAAAGCGATAACAGGTGTCCTGGATGAAATTACCTGGAATTGCCAGCGCGTTACAGGTTTGAGCATCGATTTCGGAGTACCGGGAATCGCCGCGCTGAAGGTTGCCCAACAGAGCGTCAACATCCAGGTACTGACCGGGAATCTTCTCCAGATGGATCAAGGCGATCTCCACGTTCGTGGTTCGCTCAACGCCGTCTGTGAACTCGTCCTGCAGGAACTCAACGCTGCCATGTTTTTCAATGAGTGAAACAAGCCGCTGCCGCTCTTGGGAGAACGGGTTGCGAATCGTCTCAGCATTGATGATGGCAACGATCTCCGCGTCATACACAACGTCCCATGCGTGCAGAACATGCTGGCATCCGTGCGAAAACGGAGGGTTCATGATGACCCCGTTCACCGTTGCCAGTGACGAGATATCCATGAAGTCGTAGCCGAGGATGTTCACCCCCAGCTCCTTGAGTGAAGCGTGGTGCTGAACGTCAATCTCGACGGCCGATACCTCCGGTACAGAGGCGAACTTCTGACGCGCGTACTCTCGAACGCGAACCTTCCATCGTCCCTGCTGGATCTCCTCATCGGCAATCTCAGCGACCCACGGCAGGTCGTCATCGGCAATGCCTGGAAAGCCTTCCTTGGCGTGACGAATGAGGTGGCCTTTCCCAGCACTTGGGTCACACAGGTGTGTGACATGGCGCTTGAACTTGCCCCACGCCTTGGCGGCGGTGTGAACCCCAGTGGGGTAAAACTGATAAACATCTTTCACGGTGGTCTCCCAGAAAAGCGAGACCACTTCCCCAGCGGGATATGGTCCCGCAGGGGTAAAAAATAGCTCTGACGAGCTGGTGTGGCTGGATTTGGTTTCCCCAGTGGAAAATCAAAGCTCGGAATTACTCCGAGCAGTTGAATACGCTTACCCAAAGGCCCAACGGCACTTGGGTAAGCGCCCCCGTGAGGGGGTGCCTAAAACAGAACCTCATCGAGGCCCTTCAATTGATCACTGCGAACCCTCAGATTTTCAGAAGCTTCTTGTGCTCAGACTGAAATTCCAGGCAAACCTGAATGTCCAAACTTGATTCAAGCCATTCAATTACCTCAGGAAGTTCAGCGCATACGCGCTTGGCCCCCCTCAGAAACTTGATGACGAGTAGCTCACGGCGCGTGAGGTTGGAGGCATAGGGCAAACGCGATTCCTCGCAGATAACCA
>ENA-UOXP01002415-UOXP01002415.1-mixed-culture-metagenome-genome-assembly--contig:-NODE-2415-length-11010-cov-38.627567_pt1 | contig 11010 bp, 8 predicted proteins | sample MGYA00238161_ERZ761639 | MGnify/ENA primary metagenome ERZ761639 (study PRJEB28913, sample SAMN08776760) | mixed culture metagenome | isolation source: Freshwater growth medium | place: USA...
CGCCGCCGCCACCACCCCCGCCCCCGCCCCCGCCACCCCCGCCCCCTCCCCCGCCGCCGCCACCGCCGCCGCCGCCCCCTCCCCCGCCCCCTCCCCCGCCGCCGCCACCCCCGCCCCCGCCTCCACCCCCGCCCCCTCGTCCTCCGCCACCACTGCTCCTCATAGAGCCGCCTCACGGCGAGCGGCCAGACGACGGACCGCACGGCGGTGCGCCGCCAGATGGTGGACAGCACGGCGGTGCGCCGCCAGATGGTGGACAGCACGGCGGTGCGCCGCCAGACGACGGACCGCACGGTGAGCCTCCTCACGGCGAACCCCCTCACGGCGAACCTAACCACCAAGATGAGCCTCCTCACGGTGAGCCTCCTCACGGCGAACCCCCTCATGGCGAACCTAATCACCAAGATGAGCCTCCTCACGGTGAGCCTCCTCACGGCGAACCCCCTCATGGCGAACCTAATCACCAAGATGAGCCTCCTCACGGTGAGCCTCCTCACGGCGAGCCTCACTTAGGGTGATCAGTGAACACGCTGACGCGGTAGGGCACTGGGTAGTGTCCGGTATGCGGTAGTATGGTGTGTTATCCCGCGGGTCGCCCGGGTATATCATTCGGAGGTGGATTATTATTCATATCGACGTATACGCGCGGCGCGGCGGTCCACACGGCGGCATGTGCACGGCGGTCGCGTCGGGCTTCCAAGTTCCATCGGCTCTCAGGTCCTAACCCGGGTTGGAGAGCTGGCCGGGTCAATCCCGGGTCCCGCTGGAGGTCATCCCGAGCTTGGAGCTACCACACCGGTCCGGACAGGCGTACTGTAGTGCGCCCCTCTCTACCTCTCGCGTCAGTTCAAGGGTCGCATAGTCACGCATCGCGCCAATACCGCCGTTCCTTCCGAGTCCATCCTTCAATGTTCAATCGCCGCACATGAGGCTCATCCGCGTCTCAACCCCTGTCTTGGGGTTCTCGCCCTTGGCAATGCTACACAGGTACGTGCGCTGGTCCTTGCGTAGCTGCGCGTCCGTCCAGTCGGTGTTCTCGATGCTCTTGACGGGGCCTCGGGGCCCGTTGATCACCGCGCCGGTCCAGTACGACTCGGAGAGGTCGGCATTCGTCAGGTCCGCACCCGTCAGATCGGCCATTTCCATGTTGACCTGAGCCATGTCCGCGTCCTTGAAATTGGAATTCGACAGGTCTGCATCGAAGAAGGAGGCCGTCTTCAGGTTGGCCTTCTGAAAGTTAGCACTGCGCACGACTGACTGTTGGAATGCCACGCCGGCGAGATTCTCGCCCATCCAGTCGGTATTATCGAGGTTGACACCGCGCGTGATGGTGATGCGTCGACCCGACTGCAGCGTCGACGCACCGCCGCCCTGGATCTTGCTATTCTCAGCACGCTCCGCACCGGCGCCCTCGACGGCTGCAAACGCGGGCGGAGCGATCGACAATGAGACGCTGAGCAGCGCAGCCGCCACGGCCTGAGTTGCACTGAGTGGGAGCGATGGAAGCCGCATGCGATCCAGGAGAGGGGTCTCGACAGGGTCGGTTAGGAACGCAACAAGGCGCAGCCGAGAGGCTCGTCGCGCTCGGCCGTCGACGCGGGTGGCGGCACGAGCGCCAGACAAGTCAAGTCAAGTCTGGTCCCGAGCGTGGGATCGATTCTGACAATGTGAGTGTTTGGAGGCACCGGCCCTGGAGAAGAAAGGGTGGAGGAGTTTTCCGAGAACCTTCATGTCAATGAATGAAATGATCCAACGCTTGCAGGGCACGCGCCGATCGCACTGGTGCGCGCCTCCCGCCGCTCCCATGACCGCCGGTCCGCTCGCCGCCACGTACAAGCTCAACGAGTTATACATGCAGTGGTTTGCCCAGGACGAGGTCGCGGAGCTCGCGGCCGACGTGCTCTCGAGTGCCGCCACGCTCGCGGGCAGCCCTGCCGCGTGCACGTTGCCGGTGATGATGGGCACACCACCATCTCCGCCGACGATCACCGGCGCGCGCAAGGACAGCCCGCAGCATATCGCCTGCAGTAGCCCGGCGCACCACGTTGGCGCGGCCGTCCTGGCCGATGCGTGGCTGGCCCCGCCAGCGGCGGCCTCCGTAGAGCAGCAGGGGCCAGCGGTGGCCTCCGTAGTGCAGCAGCAGCAGCAGCAGCAGCAAGATCAGCCCATGCTGGGCGTCATCCCGTCCCCCAACGCGATGCCCGATAGGCCCGCTACGCCCGAGCTCCTCGACTCGCCGGCCGCCTCGCCCGTGGGTGCGACGCCCAAGCGCTCGCTCATGCCGACTAGGTGTTCGGGCCTTCAGGACCTCACGCCGCCGTCGCAGAAGCGCGCCAACAACGCGATCTCGGTGAGCCCCGTCGCGAGCCCCACTTGCAGCCCGGCTTGCAGCCCGACTTGTAGCCCCACGTGCAGCCCGAGCGGCCGGCGTTCCCAGGCGCCACCGAAGCGTCCCGCCATGATGGGCGAGCGCCACGCAGGAGGCGCTTGCGCTGCGCTGCCGGCAAGTGCGCTGCCGGCCGGTGCGCTGCCGCCGCTGCCGCTCGCCCCCTCGCAGCTCTCGCCGCCCAAGCCGTCCCCGCCGCCCGCGGCGCCGCCCGTGCCGCGCTTCTACGTGCGTGCGGACGCAGCGGAGAGCCTCACGGCGGCGCAGCATGAGATGCGTTTGATGCAGACGCTGCTCGGCTCGACGGGGCTGCATGATGGCTCAGTGCTCGAGCTGGCGACGCTTGCGCGGCTGCTGCCGCAGCTGCCGGGCGGCGGCGTGCCCCCCTACCTCGCGCGCTGCGTGTGGCGCCACGCCGCATCCATCGAGCTCGGCGACATTGCAGCCGAGGCGGCGCTCACTGCGTTGCACGAGGACGCCCACGAGGACGCGTTGCACGAGGACGAGGACGGCGACGGCGCCGATACGGCGCGCACCATCGTCGTCGATGACGACGACGACGAGCGTGCCGAGGGTGTTCACAGTGCCGCGCCGTTCACAGTGGACGAGCGTGCCGAGGCCGCGGGCCGACGCCTCGTCGCCAAGGGCCTGAGAGTGGGTGCTTTCCGACGCTTCTTCAACGCCCAGCTTGCCGGCTCGGGTGCCGACGAGCGGCTGCTGCGTTGCCTGTGCGGCGGGGCCAACGCCGAGCTGACGGCGGCCACGTGCCGGCCGCTCGTGTCGGAGGTGGTGCGCCAGCACCCGTCGCTCCCCTTCCTCGCGGCCGACGTCGTCTACCGCACGCACTATGAGGCCACCGTGGTGCACCGGATCCTCTTCAGCCTGGATCCTCTGCGTACCGGCCGCGTGAGCGCCGCGACGCTGCGCCGCACAGGCGCGCCTCTCTGGGGGGCGTTGCGCGCCCTCTCTGGTGAGGGTGCGGCGTCCGACGACATCAACTGCGAGCGCCGCTTCTTCTCGTACGAGCACTTTTACGTCATCTTCTGCAAGTTCTGCGAGCTCGACGCCGATGGCGACTTCGAGCTGTCGCTCGAGGAGCTGCACCGGTACGGCGGGTACGCACTCTCGACGCGCGCGATCGGGCGCGTGTTCGTCGAGCTTGCCGGCTCGCCGCGCGAGGCGATCGAGGCGCCCAACGGCGGGATCTCGTACGGCGCCTTCGTCTACTTCCTCTTGTGCGAGGAGGATAAGGCCTCAGCGACCGCTCGCTCGTTCTGGTTCCGCGTGCTCGACGTGGACGCGGACGGCGTGCTGTCGGCGGACGACCTGCGTCACTTTTACGACGAGCAAGCGGCGCGGCTCACGAGCCTGGGGCACGAGCCCACCGATTTCGGGCACGTGCTCTGCCAGCTCACCGATGCGCTCAACCCGCGGCTCGCGCGCGCCGCGGCGAGTGCGGGCGGCGGGCGCGGGCGCGTGACGCGCGGTGGGATCACTCCGGGCGACCTGCGTCGTAGCCAGATGACCGCGTTGCTCGTGCACACGCTGTGTAACTTGACCGGCTTCCTACGGCAGGAGACACACGACGCGGGCGCGCTGCGAGAGAAGCTCGAAAGCCCGCACATGAGCGACTTTGACCGGTGGGCCGCGCGCGAGTATGCGACGCTCTCGATGGACGAAGACGAAGCTGACGAAGCTGACGAAGCTGAGGAGCCACTCGGCCCTCTCTCGCGCGCGTACGCGGTGGATGCGAGTGACTTTGCGGAGGATGAGGAGGCGGAGATGGTCGACGACGAGGACGAGGACGACGAGGACGAGTACGATCGTATACTCCGGATGGGCGGCTCCTCGAGGTTTCGTCAGGACGGCTGCACCGGGTTTCGTCAGGACGAGGACGAGGACGGCGAGTGGCTCGAGGATGCCGATGGCGACGTGGCGATGCTGGTGCCGCCCATGAGCGGAACTGGCAGCGGCTTTGGCGTGAGCAACGCCGCCTGCGGATTCGGTGGCCGAGGGGGCAGCTTTGGGCTGGTACGCGCCGCGTGCGCAAATCCCGCCCTCCTTTCAGGGAGTGATGCTTGCGAGGCGCCGTTCTGAGCGGCCGGGCGCCGAGGCTGGGCGAGGGCCGGGGGGGGGCGTTCTGAGCGGCCGCTGCTGGCGGGGTCGAGATCGAGGCGAGATCCGACGGTCGACCGACGTGGTCGAGGCTACTTTCGCAGGTCGAGTTGCATGCACACAGGTCGAGTTGCATGCACACAAGTCGAGATGCATGCACGCATGGCAAGGGCGGGGCGAGCAGTAACGGAACAAGGAGAGCTGAGAGGTGCGTCAGAGCAGCATAGGCGAGCAGCTGCGGACGCACCGCGTTACGACGAGACACATGTAGAGTACCGCCGAACGTTACGTCTAGGACGCGAACATGTCCTAAAAGTGTCGAGTACCGAGTCTTCAGTCTAGCGTAGGTCAGTCTACCGTTTCTGTACTTAACGTAAAACATAAACTTTTGGATAAACGACTCTCCGTAGGTCGCGCCGGAGATCGCGGGGGGGGGCCGCTCCTCGGCGGTCGCGACGCGGGACCCGGCTCCCGGGCGGCGCGGGGCCGCCCGACGCCCGCGGTGCCGCGGACCGTATATAGCGTATTCCCGGCGTCCGGTAAGGACGTCTTCATGCATGCACTTTCAATAAAACCCCAGCAACTGTGCCGCACTGACCTCCTCCTCTTCTACAAGCGAATCATGCCGCCCCAGTTCCATCCCCCCCATGCTGCCTATGTGGCCGTGTGCCACGCTTGGCATCCTAGGACTGCTCTGCCCCCGAAGCTCGTTGTTGAGGCCGCCATCGTCGTCGTCGCGCCTTGTCGAAGGTGCCCGCGGCTCGTCGGCGATCGCAGGCACCCCGCCAATGAGCCATTCGGCCCACCGCCCCGCCGTCGTGCGCAGAGTAGAAGGCTGCGCTGGCGCTGGCGCAGCGGACGCGTATCGGCCTGGCCCCAACTGGCCCTCCTCCTCCTCGTCGTCGTCGTCCTTCTCCTCTCTGGGGAGGCGAGGGTCGCCCTGCATCGAGCGCGCGCTGTCGGCCGCTCCAGACGGCCACGCTGTCTCGGGCTCCGACACTCGCGCTGTCATCTCGATGAACTTCACAGCCGCGCGTACGTGCGTGAAGTAGCAGCCCGAGACGCCGCGCAGCTTGTCGGGGTGGCGAAAGCGCGAGATGAAGCTGAGCTCCGAGCAGAGGCGCGCTGGTGTACCTGATGAGGGGTGCAATCAGAGGGTCATCAGTGGTCATCAGTGGTCATCAGTGGTCATCAGTGGGAGCAGGGGCGCGCTGGCGTACAGTGGAGCACCACCCACAACAGGACCGGGAAGAACTCATCCGCACCAATAGTCACGTCTAAGGCCTCCGAACCGGCCTTCTCGTCCGCGTCTTCGCTGCCCATGTCGCCACCCTCCTCCGAAGCAGCCGCCCCATGGTCAGAGGCGCCATTTGTGGCCGGTGCTAATGAAGCCTTAGGTATGGCCTCCGCCACGTGCAGCCGCTTGAACGAATGCACAGCCGCCTCGTCTGCTGGCCGTTGTGAGTCAGACGACAGGTCGTCTCTCTTCAACAGCTCCCGGCCTTGCCTAATTTGGATCTCGCGAACTTGCCTAATTTGGAGCTCCCGGGCTTGGCGCCGCTGTGTCGCGTCTGCGCGCTTCCTCTCGGCGATGGAGGCCTTCTTCTCGGCGACGCCGAGCGTGTGCAAGCGGCGCTCGATCAGCCGGCACGCGTTGACGATCAGCGCCAACTTGTCGGCGGGCGCACGATGACGGCTAATCCGGTGGAGCATCACCGATGACGCGGTCCACGCGCCACCATCGCAAAAGACGGGCGACACGCCGAGCCGATCATGCGTCAGCGTGTCTCGTGCGATCGCTAGGTTTGCTTCAAACTCCGTCTCTGCGGACTCGTCACCCTCGCCGAGCCCAAAGACGGTCGGGTAGAGCCGCGTCGTTACCAGCTTCTCCAGTGCGTCACGCACTCGCTCAAATTGGCGGGCATCACTCGTGACGGCCTCCGCTTCGGCGTCGAGCAATGAGTGCATCCGGACGTGCACACGAGGATCGGCGGCCGATGCGGTGGCGATGAAGCTGCGAACCGAGTCGAAGGCCGAAGGACGCAATAGCCTGACGGCGTCCAATATTTGCCGAGTGTCGCCGGTCGAGAGTGCTGCCCAGCAATGGGACTGTGTCTTCAGCCGAGCAGCGGCGCGAGCCGCGTGCGCCTGAGCTGCTTTCACAGCAGCTTCGACGCCAGCCGCGACGGCTGGATCAACGCGACGACTGGGAGTGCCGCCGTCGGAAGAGCTCGCCATCGAAGCGCGTCGTCCTGAACGGATTGTCCGCTTGCTCGTTGTGTTGAACAGCAGGGACGCGCTTCGCTCGTATGTGTTGAACAGCACATACGCGCTTCGCTCGTATGTGTTGAACAGCACATACGCGCTTCGCTCGTTTCAACATATGTTCCAAATTCGAGAATCCCTACATTAATTACCGGCGGCGGGAGCGCGGGGAGCCTTTGAGCACTCTGCGAGCATTCTGCCCGTCCGTGCCCAGTGCAGCAATAAACCTGGCAATAATAGCCAGAGTCGCCGCCCCCGAGAGCGGAGTTCGGAATGCAACTTTGTGCGGGGTCCTTTGGAGTCCACGGATTGCACCGCACGTGCCCGTGTCGGCGACTCATCAGAAGAGGATCGTGAGGCTCAGCCGTTGGGTGCGCATCTCGGAAGTAATCTCGGAAGCTTCGAGCGGCTGGCCGAGGCGCGGGTCGTCGGCAGCAGGATCCATCGCGTCGTTATGCTCCTCGAGCTTAAAGCGCAGCCCCATGCTCCGAAGGGTCTGGAGGATATCGCGCAGCAGGTGTTCGGTGCCCGACGGCAACGAACCCCACCCAAATCGCTGCACGTACTCCGACACGCACCCTCGGAGAGGTAAACCCTGCAGGACTCCTCTGTCGGCATCCAAATTAGGCAAGCCTTGCAGGGCTCCTTCGAGAGGCGCGGCGGCCGCTGGGAAGCCGGGTGCGCCCACGACGGCGCCCGGTGCCGAGGGGAGGCTCGTGTCCCGGGGCGGCGGCGGTGGCATCGCCTCTCGAAGCAGCGCCTCCCTCGCCAGATCCGCAGGCATAGGTTCCTTGAGCATCGCCTCGAACGCGCTCGGTACGACGCCCGACGCCTCGGGCCCCGCTTCCCCACAACGGCCGACGCTCGGTACGACGCTTGGCGCGCCTGCGCCCCCCGTGACGCCCGGTACGACGCCGCTGCTGCCGCTGCCGCCGCTGCCGCCGCCACCGCTGCGGTCCGAGGCAGTGGTTACGCTCACATCCGCCGCTCTCGTCGCCCCCTCGGCGGTACCAGCACGAGCCGCGCTGGCACCGCAACTGCTGCTGCTGCTGCTGCTGCTGCTGCTGGCGGCGGCGGGTTGCCCACTCGAGGCACCGATGTCTGCCGCCGCTACCCCGCTCTCGCCCACCACGGCGCCCACCTCGCTCACGCCCACACGCATGCGCTTTGCGTCGGCGTCGCCGCCGCTCGGCGTTTCCTGCGCGCTCCTGCTGCTGCTGCTGCTACTACTGCAGCAGCCGCAGCCGCCACAGCTGCTGGCGGCGCCCATCACGGCGCCGGCGCTCGCGCTCGCGCCGCTCGGGGCTGCTGATGACGAGGCTAATTGGCGCATCTGCTCCTGGGGGGCTCGCATGGTGATGGTCCAAGATCGCGACTCTGTGTCGGCGGCAGGCCGGACGCGGCCCAGGTACTCCATCGGCTGCGTCGGCTGGCCGCTGCAGAGCCACTCCGACTGCAGAGCCTCTGCCGGCGTGATGCGCTGCGCTGGGTCAGGGTGGAGTAGTTGTCCTAAAAGCTGGGTCACTTGTGGGGATAGGTGCTCAGGGCACATGACCCCCACGCCATGTGTGAGCACGGCGGCGTAGCGCTTGCATTTGGAGGCGGCGGCGCACGTGAATGGCAGCGTGCCCGAGAGCATCGAGAAGAGGATCACACCCAGACTCCACATGTCGGCACGCGCGGCATCGTAGCCCATCGCCGCGGTGGATGTGAGGACTTCTGGCGCCGCGTACATGACCGAGCCTACCTTGGTGTGCTGCAGGTAACCACCCGCGTCGCCCGCAACGTGCCGGTACACTGCCGCAAGTCCGAAGTCGGCCACCTTGACGTTGTCATCCGCGTCGAGCAGGATGTTCTCCGGCTTGAGGTCGCGGTGGTAGACGCGATTCTCGTGGCAGTGCGCGAGGGCGTGCAGCGTCTGAGCAAAGTAACGCCTCGCCTCGTCTTCGGCGAGGCCACCGCACTCGGCAATGCGATCGAAGAGCTCGCCGCCTTGGCAGAGTTCCATGACCATGTACACCCGCTCGGCGTGCATGTCTACCTGCACGCCGAGCAGCTGCACGATGTGCGGATGATTCACACGCGTCAGCGCGATCACCTCCTTGCACGCGGAGCGCGATCACCTCCTTGCACGCGGAGCGCACCACGGACGTCGGCGAGATCTTGACTGCCACGTCTGCGGCACGGGAAAGGAAAAGGGGGGCAGAGGCTCAGTGCAAGGCGAGCGCACGTTGACAAAGCGGTGGGTGCGCTGGGGCCGGCGGCCGCGCTCGTGGCAGCGACGGCGTCAGCGTCAGCGTCAGCGGCTGCGGCTGCCCGCGCCCGATGACAGCAGCGATCGCCGCCGCCGCGCCCACGGCAGCGCCACCGCCATCATGTTTCTGCCCCCGCAACGCCTGTCGCATGGTGCGGCACTCGCGGGAACCGACGCTCACGATGGCAGTGCGGCGGCATGACCGCCTCAGCGCGACGCCTGCCTCGCGGCTCTCGTGTGTTGAGCCTGCGGCTGCGGCTGCGGCTGCTGCTGCGGCTGCGGCTGCGGCCGAGTTTGATGGCCGGACCGCTGCGGCACGGCACGTTCGAGCGCGGACGGCAGCGCACATTCCAAGGTCTGCACATGCTGCGCTATTCGCACGATCCCGTGAGCACCTGAGCCAAGCAACCTGCGCACGACGAAAGATTCATCAGTCCACGAGCGCAATCACCTGATGTGCTGCGCAATCACCGGCACTCAGCACCCGGCAGGCGCGCATGCTCGGCTCGGCAGCCCCGCGCTGCACGCAGCCGCGTCTCAGACATTCGTAGGATGGCGCTGCCGGCAGCGCGCAGGCAGCAGCGCCGCCAGAGGAGCGTCCGGTCTGACACAGTGCTGCGCCTCCTCGGCACGCTAATTGCCTACGCCGCTGCCGCCTCTGCAGCCACAGCGAGGCTAATCTGCGGCGTCAGCGCACCCAATCTCAGATCCATCGATCCGATACTTGCCATCTGGGGTGTAAAACTGCCTACTGTTGGGGTTGTTTTGCACTGAGCAGCTGCAATGACCTCCACTCCCACTGCCTGAGCTGCTCGCAGCTCCGCCAGCGTCGTAGGCGTATCCTGACGAGGCCATCGTAGCAGCAGGCACCCGCAGCGTCCTCTGGCCCTTCTCCAGCCGCCGGCTCGCCGATCCGGAGCTCGACGGAGGACCACCGCTGCCGGGCTTCGGCGAGACAAGCTTCTACAGGCGATGGTGTAGAAAGGACAAGCCCAGCTGCAGGCGTAAATTATTTTGTTCAGGAAGGAGAATAGTTTGAGATGCTCATTCCATAATTCCGAGGCAGTGTGTGAATCAAGGGTCGTGAATGTTTTAGACATCTTACGTTTGAATAGAGTGTTCGTATTCTTTGAATAGGGGGTGTGAAAAAATTTCTTCGCCCCAAAAATTTTCTTCGCCGTCTTCTCAACATTATAGTCATCGCCAATCCCGAACATGTACCGATTTGAGATGCAAATTGCATGCAAAGCGGAAATCTGCACAAATCTCCAATTTGGACTTGGATTTGGGACGAGCAAGCACGATCACATTTTCGTCATGCCGAGTGGTGGAAAACGTCCAGGAACCGGCCCGAAGTCAAAGGCTGAGAAGGCTATGATAGCCGCGATATCTATCAAAGACGCTGCAAGATTCTCAACCATGTTGGGGAAGGTGATGACCAAGCCGGTGGAGTCAGCAACGGGGGCGGCGGCGATGGTGGAGGCGGCGACGGGGGCGGCGGCGTCGACGGCGGCGGGGGCGGCGGTGCCGTGCAGGATTTTACCTCAGATATCGGAAGAGCCCAATATGACCACGAGGAAGCGTGATCCTGGATCCTGGCGAGCTGGCGAGCGCATCAACGGTGCCAGCATGACATCGAGCGCTGACGCCCCTCTCCAAGCTAGGCAGAAAGTCGAAGATCTGATCATGCAAACCCAGGTGGCGCACAGAGATTTGGCAAATTCCGAAGATAACCAGGTGCAGGCGCACCCAAACATCAACATGGCAGAGCTGCGAAACAAGGTCACCATTCTCGAGGCGGCGCTCGACACAGCACTCAACGATCTCGAGGATCAGGCACGATCGGCTTCGGATGCCGCAACATCGGCCGCCTGCGACCGTGAGCCACTGTTGTCACCCTGTTCGCTGCCCTTCCGGATCGCACAGCAGCCGGGCAAAGGCAGCTGCCTCTACGAGAGCCTCGCCGACCAGCTGGTTGTAACCCACGGTG
>ENA-UOXP01002423-UOXP01002423.1-mixed-culture-metagenome-genome-assembly--contig:-NODE-2423-length-10965-cov-28.121448_pt1 | contig 10965 bp, 4 predicted proteins | sample MGYA00238161_ERZ761639 | MGnify/ENA primary metagenome ERZ761639 (study PRJEB28913, sample SAMN08776760) | mixed culture metagenome | isolation source: Freshwater growth medium | place: USA...
GCGGTGGCGGTGGCGGTGGCGGTGGCGGTGGCGGTGGCGGTGGCGGTGGCGGTGGGGGCAGTGGCGGCGGCGGCGGCGGCGGCAGCGGCGGCCGTGGCGGCGTCGCCAACAGTCCGACGACGATCCGGCGGCAGCTCTCGAAGCTGAGTGCGGAGCAACTTGAGCTCATTTCCAACCTCGCAGAGCTCTTTGCTCAAGTCGACGTCAACGGCGATGGGCACATGGAGTGGGAGGAGCTGACGGCGTATATCATTGACGCTCAGAAGGCCAACCAGGTCCAGAGCATGCCGCTGCCTTCCTTCGCACCCATACTGCCGGTGCTCAACCAAGACAGGCTGCGTTCGGAGCAGATCATCGAAAAAGTCGTCTACCTGCCGGCGTTGGACTACCTCGTCCTCTGCCAACGGCCCTCGCCGGTCGTCTCCATCTACTCGCCCAAGCGTGCCGCCGTGCTGCACGAGCTGACCGGGCATACGGCCGAGGTGCTCGCAGTCGAGTACGTGCCCGAGGCCGGCTGCCTGGTCACGAGCGGTGCCGACCTCGCCGTCTGCTTTTGGGAGTGCCCCGCCAACGTCCAGAAGCCTTCCTTCAAGCTGCGCCAGCGCGCGTCCCTCGCCACCTCGCAGCAGGTCCTCCTATGGGTGCCCTCGCGTCAGTATCTCTTCTCCGGCGGTGCGGACGGCTGCATGCATTGCTGGGACATCGTCGCGCTCGACGTGGCCGAGAAGTGCCTCGGCCATGAGGAGGCGATCACCGCGCTGCTGCTCGTGCGGATGAGCTCGAAGAAGCAGCTGCTCGTGTCGGCTTCGCTCGACACGTGCATCCGGCTGTGGGACATCGAGCTCGAGCATGGCAAGCCGCGCTGCATCATCACCCTCGGCCCACCGCGAGTGGGCTTCGAACCGTTTGGAACTCTCGTCGACCGGTCGGCTGGGCATCATTCAGTGCACAATACCGCAACGCCCGTGTTGCATAAGCGAGGCGTCACGTGCCTTGCGTTCTCGACGCAGAACAAGCACCTGTTCTCGGGGGGCCTCGACCACGAGCTTCTCGTGTGGAACCCGCTCAACGAGCAGGTCATCTGCGAGCTGTGCATGCATGCCGCGCCGCTCGTCGATCTCGTGGCGCTCGAATCTTCGCCACAGCTCGTGTCGGCCGACCTGTCGGGCATCGTGGTCGTGTGGGACTGCCGCTCGTACGTGTGCGCGCAGCGGCTCGTTGCGCCGACGTACAACAAGGAGATCCCGCTCGCGTCCATGTGCTGGGTGCCCTTGCACCGCCAGATTTACACCGCCTCGCGCCGGCTCACGTGCTTCGAAGGTCCTCGAGACTTTGACGAGAAGCTCACGGGAGAGTTCCCACTCGCTGGCGGGCTGTACAACCGGCACTCGGCGACGTTCTGCACCGCCTCGGGCAGGTCGGTCATGGTCTGGGACGGGCGCACGGGCCATCTGCTTCGCACCTACGTCAACGTGATGCCCGCGGCGATCACCGCCATGTGCTTCGACGACCGAGAGCGCAAGCTCGTGGTCGGAGATCACACGGGCCACATCAACGTGCTCAACTACTCCAACGGTGCAATCATGAAGGCGATGGCGGGACACGGCGACGAGGTCTCGGGGCTCGCGTACATCCCGTCCAACCGTTACGTCCTCTCGACGAGCTGGGATCGGAAGCTCAAGCTGCACGATGAGTCGCCCACGGAGGAGGGGCTGTTGCTCCGCTCGCTCGACGCGTGCCATGCGTGCGATGTAACCGTCTGCGCCCTCTCGATCGCGTACGGCCTCGTGGCGACGGGTGGCGACGATGGCTCGCTCCAGCTGTGGAAGCTCGATGAGCGCAACGTGCCCACGCCACAAAAGGAGCTGCAGGGCCATCGGCACTGCATCACTGCGCTCTGCTTCCTCGACCCGCACCCATTGCTGGCCTCCGCCGACGCAGCTGGCCACGTGCGTGTCTGGACCACGAAGCTGGGCAACTTGCTGACGTCTCACCGCCAGCTGCTCCACATACAAAATCAGCCAGATTCGATCTGGAGCTCCGCGCACTTGCGCTGCGCCACCGTGCAGATCAATGCCCGCAACACGGACGGCACCGAGAGCGCCGTGGCGGGCATCTCGCGTGATGGCAAGATCTCGCGATCTGGACGTGTGGCCAAGTTTGTGCTGCCGACGGGGGGTCTCGATTTGGAAGGCGTCGATTTGGGCAAGCCGAGCTCGTCCACGTTTTTGACGGAGACCACCCCGACGCCGACGCCACCGGTCTCCGCGAGCTCTTCCGTACGGCGTCCCAGCCCGCCGCTATCTCGCGCGACCTCGCACCGGACCTCACGCGATCTCGGGGTGCACCTCGGGATGTCGCGCGAGGCCGCGGAGGATCTCGAACGAGCCGCCGCGGCCAGGGCGGCCGCGGAGGCGGCCGCGCAGGCGGAGGCGCAGGCGGAGGCGGACCGGCAAGCCGCAAAACATGCGCTCGTGGTCACGGCGCTGTCATGGGCGGACTGGAAGTCGCAGCTGGTCTGGGGGGATGACGCGGGTCGCGTGTGCGCGTGGGACCTCTCGCCGTTGCTGCTCGTGCTGCCCACGCCCACGGAGGATGTCCTCGAGCGCCTGGCTGCGAGCAGGCCGACCAACGCCGACGAGGATGGAGATGTGGCGTCGGAGCCTGCGCCCGAGACGGCGCTCGGCACCACTGGCTGGGCTGGAAGTGCGGCGGATGGCGGCGGCGCCAAGCCGAAGCCGAAGCCAAAGAGCGATCGGCCCGGTGTGAGTGTGAAGAGCGATCGGCCCGCGACGTCTGAGAGCGACGGCGGCATGGCAGCGAGTACGTGGCTCCTCTCTCGGCTGCAGGGCACCCAGGTTGTCCTCACTCGGCTGTGGAAAGCCCACGACGACGCGATCACCTCGGTGCATCACATGGAGTCGCCTCCCGCCCTGTTCACCACATCGGCGGATCGGCTCGCGGCGGTCTGGGCACTCGACGGCTCCGAATGCTACGGCACGCTTCGCCGCGGAGGTCCCGACGTGACCAAGCGCCCGCAAACCGCCAAGCAGGCCGCCGCCGCCGCACGGACCGCCGCCGCCGCCGCCGCCGCCGCCGCCGTCGCTGCAAGGGCTGTAACATCCGCTGCGGCGCCCGCTATCGCGCCCGCTAGCGCGCCCGCCGCCGATCCTTCGCAAGATCTTCACACTCACACCGCGCCGTCGCACGCTCCGCCGCCGCCGCCTGCCTCGTCGAGCGAGGGCTGGCGCTTACCCGCGAGCGAAGACGATTCGGTCGTGCGCGAGAAGCAACGGCGTCGCGCGGGGGCCATTGGCGATCGAGTTCGATCTGAGGGCTTCCAGAGGCGTGTCCGGTCGCTCCAGACGCCCGAGCCGTCCGAATCGGGCGACTCGGTGGGGGGGCGCCTCGCGACCGGCCCGCCCCTCGCGTACGTGCCCACGACGGCGCGCGCCAAGGAGCTGTGGACGCGCAGCCGGAGTCCCGATGGGTCGCTCGTCACGACGCTCGGCCGACGGCCCCCCGTACGCTCGGCACGGCGCTCGGCCTCCAAGGAGGACGAGGGCGAGGACGACGAGGAGGAGGGCGAGGAGGAGGAGGAGGCGACGGACGAGGCGGAGGCGACGGACGAGGCTGGCACGGCGCGCTCGGTCTCGTTCGCCGAAGCACCGACGGTCGAGGGCGCCTCCACCGACGCCAACGGCAACGTGCCCAGGTTGTCGATGCCAGCAAAGGCGCCGAGGGGGACGAAGACGACTCCGCTCAGCGCACGAGCCGACCTGCCCGCCGACGGCCGCAGCGCGACACTGGAGACGATGCACATGGAGCCGACGATGCCGCTGAGTGCCCGGCCCGACCTTCCCTCTCGCCGCCGACGCCAGCCACCGAAGCAGGAGCCCATCCCCAATGGCGGCGCCGCCCCAGCCGCGGACATGACGCGGGGCGCCGGCAGCCTCACCGAGCCCTTCCTCGACACGGCGGACGCGGCCGGTGCCGCTGGCGCCGACCCGGCGGCCCTGGCTCAGGCCTCTTTCGTCAGTACCGTCTCGTCCGAGAGCGGCGGCAAGGCCAAGCTGCCCGCGGGCTCGGGGCGCGCGGCGGCCGACGCGTCGCCGCGCCGTGCCAAGCGCGGCTCGGTCTCCGACGTGGAGCCGACGAAGTTTGCGAGCGGGCGCAGCTCCGAGTCGGCCGCAGCCTCGAAGCTCGACAACCTGCTGTCTAAATAATGCCTCAAATGCTGAATGTGGAGAATGATTCATACATCTTTTTTTTTTTTTTTTTTTTTTTTTTTTTTTTTTTTTTTTTTTTTTTTTTTTTTGCATACATCTTGCCACGACATCACAGCCGATCAGCGAGGTGAGAACTGACTGAGATGAACAGCAATTCAAGTCTAATTCAAGCCAAACACGCAACCAAGTTTACTATGAATCCCTTAAATATTCATTGTAATAATGAACGAATCCGCTTCGCGTTAACGTATAACCTATAACGACACCGCCGGCAGCGGTGACCGCCGGCCACATCGCACATGTCATGCCACATCGATGGCACCACGCCGGGGCCGTCCACGGTGCAGCCCGGGTGTCGTCCCGTGTCTGCGGGACTGAGCGCGCGACAGATTTTGAGTATGCTGTATGGTAAACGTCGAAACAAAAACATCTCACGCATCGTCGTTGTGTACCGGGCGTATTGTGTCATCAGTCGCTCGCATCCAGCGCGGCCATTTCGGCCACACCGCACCGCGGGCGGGTAAAGCGCAGAGCGGAGCGTGGCCCACCAACCCACCCAAACGAATCCATTACTGCGCTGTACAGACAGCTCAGAGACTCACAGCTGTCTGCTGTGGAGGAGTCTCACTTTCATGCGAGCACACACAGCGAGATAGCACGCGCTACTGCCGGGTCCAATGGAGCGTCGTCTTCTCGGCCCTGTGGAACTGTGAAACACAACCAAGGCGGTGTGGACCACTTCGGGCGCTCCAACGGAAGGCAGTGCTCACCACGACGCGCCTTCGCCCCTCAACCCACAGGTGCACGCCCCCCTGCAAGGTGCAGGAGGGCGGGCCTTCGCGGATGCTACGCGGATGCGCGCCGACAGGCCATGCAGCGCAGTACTCTCAATTGAGCTCGAGGATGTCGCTGGCACCAGCGGTCGCGGGAGCAGCAGCAGCAGCAGCAGCAGCAGCAGCAGAGGCAGGAGCCTCCGGCGCAGCCATTGCTGAGCGGCTCGTGAGTGCCACCCAGGAGTCTGTGCGTACGAGTATTGCCACCCACTTAGAGCCGCTCGCAGTGATCGATGCAAGCTCTTCAGCGGGCATGTAGAAAGTGGCCTCGTGCGCCACATCATTCCAATGCACGACCGAGAGCAGGTGGCAGCTCCCAGGCGGGCTCTGACGAATGAGTTCACGGGCATGACCCCCGGAGGCGAAGGGCTGCTCCAAACGCCGAAGCAGGGCATCCACGGGTGGGAAAGACGGATCTGCGATCACCAAGCCCACGACCGGAGCGGCTATCACCAAGCCAGTGCGATCCATGGGAATCCAACTCGGTCTCAGAGGCACTGTGTGCTTGCGAATATGGGCTGCGACTGCCCCGCCGGAAAGTGGGAGCTGCAGACGAGCATCCCAGACAGCCGCTAGAGTGCTTGCCTCGAGCTTGCAAAAGGCGAGGTCGACGATAGCCGAGGCCCGCCCGAGGCAAGGATCCGATTCGGGCAAGGTCAAGGGCGAGCTCGCCGGCGGGACGGCCGCCGTGCGCAGCCGCCCAGCGAGTATGGAGTTGAGGAAGTCGATCAGCCAGTGAGCCGGGCAGCCACGCAGCTTCAAGCGCTCGACGGCGCGAAAGACCGTGGAAAGGGTGAGGGGGCAGCTCTCACGCGTGTGCCTTGAAGCGTCGCGCAAGGGTGGGAGCACACAGGCTAGGAGAAGTCGATGGAGCCATGAATCCACACTCGGGCGGCCAGCCTGCCTGAAGCGCTCGCGGCATTCACCGCTGTCGCAGGCGCACCATCGAGGCTTGCCATCTCGATCCATGTGATCGCCGGAGACGAGGCGAACGCCGAGCAGCCAGTAGTCTGAGGGGCGTAGGGCAGTGGAGGAGAAGACATACTGCTCGAGTGAGGACCAGAGGAGTGTATTCAACAGCAGCTCGTGCTCGAGCACGGCCGGCTCAACGGCCGGCCGCTCCTCGCCATCACCATCATCACCGTTCCTGCCGCCCCGACGGAGTGCTGGCGAAAAGTAGAGGAATGCGTTGAGCATCGACGTGTAGTCGGGCACATTTGAGAGATAGATCCGGTCGAACGTGCGTAACGGCGCGCCATGGCCAGTCACTCGTTCGAAGGCGGCATGTGCGTCGCCTACCTCCAAAGAAAGCTTGACCTGGCCGCCAGCCAGGAGGTCTGCCAAAGCACGCGCTGCAGGGCGGAAGGTGCTGATTGTACTATGAAAGAGCGACCTGCCATCGAGAGGCCCCAGGCCAGTGGCAAGCTGCTTGACAATTTGGAACGGTTCGAGACAGAGCTCCTGCGGCTGGCAAGGCTGGCCTCCGCATTGGGCACCGAGGTACGGCACGTCCACGAGCGTCACATTCGGGTGCCACAGCTGTCCCAGCCGTCCCGAGCGCGCACGCAGCCGTCCCAGCTGCTTCTGTGCCGCACCGTCATACTCTTTGGCCGAAGCCACACCATTCGTGCCGCCGTACGATTCGCATCCGTGAGCCGTGCGCCACGAATCGGGCAGTGGTAGCAACTTGGAGCGCGCCCAGAAGACGAACTCTCGCTTGTACTCAGCCGACAAGCTGCATGGATCTCCACTTGAGCTCGCGCGATCGATCTCAGCAAACTCGGGCGAGTTGGCCATCGAGAGCATCGCCGCACGCTTCTCTGCGGCCGTTGCGCCCGGCACGCCTGGCATCGCCATGAGCGTGGACTCGTCGCACTGCTGGACATACTCTATGAAGCCGCGACGGCGCTCCTCCTCCATCGCAGCCGCTGGGGGGCGCCGGCAGTGCCAGCATAGTCCCTAGTAAGCTCGCTTCCGTCGTCAGGGCTCACGTTATACATCGAATCGACAAGCGGCACGGTCAGCAGCGGCGACGTCGCCCAGCCTTGGAACACGCCACGCAAGGCCCGCCACGTCACCTCGCTGCAGGACACCAGAGATGGAGGCGCCTCTGAAGATGCGAGTCGGTGGATCGCGGTGCTGAGGCGCTCATGCTGCTCCGGCGGGACGAACACGCCCAGGTAGACATAGTACAGCTGGAGGGCGGCCATGGCGGCCGGAGAATTAGGCTCCATCGAATCGGCGCCCCCGCCAGCGCCGTGTCGAGCGTCTCCTCCAGCGAGCGACACGCCAAGGTCATGCAGCAGCGTGAGCAATAGCAAGTCACGAGCCAGCGTTTCGGCCTTCACATCGTTAAGCGTCATCTCGACCGGAGGTGCATGCGATGGCAGGCGGCGACGGAGGTCGATCAGGGTGGACAGTACATGCCGCCCGTCGCCGACGCCGCCGAAGAAGATGCGGACGATGCGGCTGCCGTCCAGCGCCACTCGATCAGCTTGTTCTACGTGTTGCACAAAGCGCCCACCAAGAGCTGACTTTGGGTCTTCGTTGGAAATCGTATAGAACTCACAAGCCGCCATGGGCCCGGCACGACAGGACGGCAGCTCGGACGCCTGATACGGGCAGCAATCGGGCGCCTGGTCTCGAATCCGGTGCAGCGCGGCCTGGAGCTGCGCTGAAGTAGTGTCCACTTCCCCACTTACCTTCCTAAAAGACTCAAGCGCTTCGTCGTACTTCCCGGCATATGCCTGCGCCTTGGCGAGGCGACAGTACAGCTTCGCCGCTGCATCTGGCTCGACGTTCAAAAGCGCGTCCGCGACGTCCTTCTCACAAGCTCCGTAGTCGCCCACCTCCAGAAAGGCCGCTGCGCGGTTGGCTTTTGGCCGCGAATCGCCTGGCGAGATAGCAGCCGTGTACCACTCGATCGCTTCGTAGAATCGCTTGGCAGTAAACGCGGCGTTGCCACGCTCCCGCATATCCGAGACACCTGCATCGGCGAAGGCAACCAGGTTTTGTGCCTTCAGCTTGATCATCTCACCATCTGCTGTGCGCACCACATGCCGTCCCGATGTCTCGTCGAGCTGTCTGATCTCTACAGCTGCCCCGTTGAGGGCCGGACGGCTCTGGAGCCCTGCGACGATTTTGTAATGTGGCATCTCTGCAAAAGGCTTTGCGCAGCGCTGCGTCCTGGCCCACGCATCTCCTCGTCGGGCATGAAAAGGACAAGTGAGGTGTGAATTCTTACAGAGAGAACTGTAACTTACCAAGCTACCTACACATTGGCAGGACCCCCTGAATTCTTACAATCCCGAGGCTACAAAAATGGTACTAGGATACTCTAAGTTCGCTATACATGGTCACAACTTGATGCGCACGCAGAAGTTTCACTGCGGGGTACGGGTGGAAGGGCGTCGTGCTCGGCGCCGTACCGCCGTGGTACTCGTAGCCCGCATCGCCGGAGAGTGCACCAAGCTGCGGCGCCTCAAACGTGTGTTGCTTGACGACCGCCGGGGCCGTCGGTGGCGCTCCCGACATGGCGCCATCCTTGTCGACTCGGTCGCTCTCCTGTGCTGCTGGCCATCAATCGAGCGGGCGCGGCTCGGAAAGAGCTGCATCTGGCCGAACCTCATATCGAACCACGTAAGCAGGGTACGCCTTTTGATAGCGGCACACGATGTATTGCCGGCCGTACTTGTGGCCCTCGTCGACAAGAAGTTGCGCCTTCTCCTTTTCAGTTGGCGAGCCTGACAAACGGACAGCTTCAATCTCCGTCACGCCGCGGAGATCATCCTCGGTGCCCGTCCACGAATCGTACGGGATTCCGGTGCGCTCGTCTCTGGGCTCGCGCTCCAAACCTCGTGCGAGCCTAGCTCCATAGTCCTTGACGTTGCCCAGCACGACCTTCGCCAGGACGATCTCCTTTCCACCCTCTTGTGCCACCCCGGGCCTCATCACGTCAGAGTATAGCGCGTGCTCGGCAAAGTAGACCCCAATGCCATACTTGTTGCCGTCCGTACCACGGAGCGCGGTTCCGATTGAGTATGTCGGATCGAACCCGTGCTCGCTCATGCACACAACGTCGGCAGGCGTGTTGCCGGTGCTGTGCCACAACTCGCGCTCGTTGCTCTGACCGCCGTTCTTCCGCGCAACCCCTATACGCTCCAAAGAATACTTGCGCCAGAGTTGCGCGTTCTGCACGCGCTTTAGCCCAAGGATGCTCGCACCAGGCAAGCCCTTGGCCAGCAAGCTCGCCACATGCTCAAACTCAGGATTGGGCGCCGCGCTCACAAGTGAGGGCACCTCCACAAGCCGAGGCTTCTCCACGTCAGCACCCGCCTCTTCATCCCACGCGTCTGGAAGCGCCATGGACATCAACATGTGTGCGTGTTGGGCAGAAGAAGCTCGACTGTGGAAGGAGCTCGACTGGACAGAAGCAGCTCGACTGGGGAAGAAGCTGGACTGGGCAGAAGAAGCTCGACTGGCCTCCGGTACAGCAGCGGCGGCTGCGGGGTTGCCGACCAGTATCAATCGGAACTCGCGTTGGTGCGGCACGACCCCTGGCTGACTGATGATCGCCGTGCGCAGCGAACGCGATGAGCTCGGCCCTAGCTCGACCTCGCGTGGGATCATCTCGGACTGGCGCGTGTTGCACCATGGAGCGAACGTGACGAAGAGCTCTGGACAATCCTTCAGAGCGATCGTGACTGCCTTGCCACGACGAATGGTGACCTCTTTGTCATCGCCGACCTTGCAGAAACCGTAAAAGTGGTCGTTGTGGGGAGGGTCCTCATGCGCCGGGTGCAAGACGAAACGGAGACTGCGAGGGGCCTCGGGATCGGTGGACGCAAACGCTGCCACGCCCACCGGTCGGTCGATGTAGGTTCGTGTAGACACAGCCCACGCAGCAGCTCCCGTCGCCACCAACAGAAGGGGCGCGATCTTCCACACGGAGAATGAGGTCACCTCGACCTCGGCGTAACCATCGCTCCAGAAGCACCCACCTTCGACGAGCCGCATCTCGCTGTCCGGAGTCTCTGCTCGATAGAAGGCGAGGTGCCCCAGCTGTTCCGCAGAGGCGCGGTGCGGCATGCGCAGCAGAAGCGGGGATGGCACGTCGCCACCATGGGTGGCGGGGCCGGCAGCGGCGCCCGCAGCAGCGGCGGTGGGGTGCGCGACGATGTGGAGAGTCTCGCTCAAGGCACCCGCTGCGAGAGGATGGTCGCTCGGGATGAGCTCGACGCGGAACATGTCCGCGCGTAACGGCCCTCCCCGAGAGCGCGAGGAACTGCGCAGCTCAACACCGTGAGGGAGCTGGAGGACCGACGTGGAGGCTTCGCCCTCAAGCCGTTGAGCGTCTCTACCGTCCAATTCGGCAAAATAGTGCACGTAATCGGCATCTGCGGGGCGTTGACCTTGCGCCACAGACGCCACCATGTCGGACGAGGCCACCGGCGTCGCCGGGCTTGCCACCGGGGGCGAACCACTGAGGGGGTCTGCCTTGCGGGCCGCTACGGCCGCTGCATTTGCGACTTCTTTGACGCTGAGGCGCGTGGTACCACGGTAGATCTCGTACGCCGCGTCGACGGTCCCGGCTGGCTCGTTCGTGATCCACGGATGTTCCTCGACTTCTTTGACGCTGAGGCGCGTGGTATAGTCGATGGTGAGCATGCCGTCGAGAAGGGACTTGAGAGCGGGCGAGAAGGTGTTAAGGTGTTGTTGCCTGTACATCTTGAAGGTGCTCTCGCAAACGCCGATGCCCTTGCGCTGATCGGCGGCAAGCGTTCTGAACCGCCGGCAAGTGTCCTTGGCCTCTTCCACGGGGAAAAAGCCCGACACGAGAGAGAAGGTCACGATCCCCATCGCCCACACGTCGAGCTTGAGAGGCGAGTAGCTTGGCTGGTGGT
>ENA-UOXP01002473-UOXP01002473.1-mixed-culture-metagenome-genome-assembly--contig:-NODE-2473-length-10759-cov-47.095478_pt1 | contig 10759 bp, 5 predicted proteins | sample MGYA00238161_ERZ761639 | MGnify/ENA primary metagenome ERZ761639 (study PRJEB28913, sample SAMN08776760) | mixed culture metagenome | isolation source: Freshwater growth medium | place: USA...
CCGCCCCGTTTCGGCGAGTGTAACAAAAACAAATCACAAAAAAAATCGAAAACGCCTATCATAAGTAATTCCTAATCAGGATTCCCGCACGATGTGCCCGAATGCTCGCTGAACCGTCTAGACGTCTGCACCCGATCTGCGTCGAGACGCCGACCGTTGTGGCGGAAAGGGATCCTCTTCATAGCACATAGGTGACTGCTTGCTGCATTGATATCGCGCGTACCCGAACCTGACCCATGACCTGACCAACCACGTCGGCGTACCCGCCTCCTTGACCCGCTCCATCGCGCTTTTTGCGCCACAGCTCATCTTGCCAATCCAGTGCCGCGGCAAAGGGACACGTCTTCTCTCCTCCACCTGCACCCCTACATGCACAATGGAGAGGTCAAATCCCATGGCACGGGCTTTATCGAAACCAGCAGGCGCGACCTCACGGGCCCGCGTTTCCTTCGGCGAGACCTACCTTGAAGAGACCATCGATGCCGTCTTCAAGGCGGACTCGAGGGCAGCCGGGCTGGCCATGTTGCGCCCTTATATCGACGCGAACATGTCCAAACCGAGCGCCGACGCCTTTCAGGAGTCCTGCGGGAAACTCTTCGTGCTCTCGCGTGTGCACACCTCGATGGCGCCAGAGGTCTCGTTCGCCAAGGTGCAAGAGATCACCGATGCCCTCAGCCGCGAGTGCTCCATGGCTAGTCACACCGCGGCGCCGCTCGTCGCTGGCCTCAAGCGCTTCGTCGAGCAGCGGATCCTTCCGAATGGCGCGCTCGATCATATCACCGAGCAAGGCTTCAGGCTGCCCGCCGACGAGGTTGGGGCGCTTCTCGACCGGTACCGTTGGCCGCACGACGCCAAGCGTACGCAGGTGTTGCACATCTTGCGCAAGACCTTGGAGGCGGTCGCGGAGCTACGTACCACATCAGATGCTGCTGTGAGGGGCAGCGAGAGCATCGAGGAGGCTAGGCTCATCTTGAACCACTCGCACGAGCGTCTGGTCCGGACCATGGAAAGCGTGCTCGACGAGCACGCGACGCGTGCAGACCCGACGCTCGTACTGGGCCAGAACCTCTTTGTCGCGGTGTCGCGCGTCGCACAGGCGCAAGAGCAGGAGAACGTCCACCGCCTGCAGAGTAGGAGCTGGCCATCCTTCGACTCTAGAGTCCAGACGTTGTTCGCAGACGCGGAGGCGAGGGAAAAATCGGCGGTGAAGGCGGAGGCAAAGGCGAAGGTGAAGGTGGCAGAGGAAGTGGCGATGGCGACGGCTGCGGCTGCGGCTGCGGCTGCGGCTGCGACTGCCAAGGAGGCGGCCAAGGAGGAGGCGGAAGAGGCGAAGAGGAAGCGCTGCAAAGCATGAACAGGTACCACCGATCTGCTCCCCTCGCTTGCCTCACTCCTATCCTCACCTCAAGCCCACCAAGAAGCCCACACAATTTCACTCCCACTGCATGCGCAGGCCGAGGCGGCGGTGGCGAAGGAGGCGGAGACTCAGTACTTGTGTTGACCGAGGGCAGCCGAGCCGTCCTTTGAAACAGAGTGTGTTGAGCGCCGTGTGGCCGCAACAAACTGATTGACTGACTGATGATACTTTTCGGCAGCGCCGCCGTCCGTACCGGCGAACCCCGGTGTCTTCAACCGTTACAGTACTTTCTTCAAAAACACCGGGGGACCCGGTCGACTCGGCGAGGTGGCCGCGCGTCCCACCGCAGCTTCCTCACGCACCACGTTGCCAACATCTCCACCGCCATCCAAGCCGCCGACGCCCAAACCGTCCTCAACGCCGCCAGCGCGCGCATGCTCCGCGTCTCATTTGGGGTCATGTAAGGTGTGTGTATTCTGAGCGGGCAGTAACAGTGCCGTTCTAGCACCGGTTGTCGCGTCTGTCGTGTCAACGTTCACAGCGACACACGAGACAGACACGTGAACCACATGAACCACACAAACCGAACCATCTCAATAAACCAACCCCACCCACCAACTCACGCGCCAGACCACACACGAACCCATGACTCCACCCGGTATGGCCTCTCGCGGTCGCAACTAGAATACTTCTCGCCGCACCCGCCATGAGCTTCAAGCTCACCATGGGCATGTCGCCCTTCTAAACCGCCCCCGTGCTTTTACCCGCCACATGGTGATAATGTGTGAATGTGAATGTGAATGTGTGTCCGTGTGTGATTTAAAACAGGACCACACAATACAGCGGCGCTCATGTCTGTGTGACTTCTGACACAAGGTTGTCGCGTCCGACGTGTTAACGTTCACACGTGGGTTTAGATGGCCGCACGATGGCGAGATTAATCAACGGCCTCGTCGGCCACCAGCCGGTCGCTGCACGACGCCTCTCCCGCTTCCCATGGACCAATTTTGCGACCCGCGCCCTCGCCACCGGCCCAAAGCACCCGCTCGAGCGCTCTGATATTGTACCCGCCACGCAGCCACTCAAGAAGCGCTCCTTTGAGATTACCGGCGACCCAAAGGTGCCTGATGGCGCACCGGGCTCCTTTGTTAAGATGACGTGCTCGCGGAGCAACTTCCGCGCCGTCGGTTGGAGCGATGCAGACTTTCGCAAGCCCGTCATCACCGTGGGCGTGCCGTACACCAATGTGATGCCATGCAACAACAAGTTCATGGATCTCGCAAACGCGGTGTGCGAGGCCATCGAGGCCGAGGGCGGCAAGGCGATGCTCGCGACGACGCCCATCATCTCGGACGGGCAGACGCAGGGCACCCTTGGCATGCGCTACTCACTAGTGAGCCGCGAGTACATCGCCGATTGCATCGAGATTATGCACGAGGGCTATGCGGCTGACGCGATGATCTGCCTGGCGGGCTGTGACAAGTCGGTGCCCGCGGCGCTGATGCCGCTCGCGCGGCTGGACATTGTGGGGCTCACACTCTTCGGTGGGCCCGCCCTGCCAGGCAAGTGCGCCACGCTCAAAGGGCGCTCCAAGGGCAAGCAACTCGATCCGGGCTCAGTGATGGAGGGCATAGGCGCGTACGGCGCGGGCTTGATCGACGACGAGGAGCTGTACAAGCTCGAGTGCCACTCGCTGCCGGGCTCGGGCACATGCTCGGCGATGTTTACGGCGTGCACGATGGCCACCGTCATCGAGGCGCTCGGCATGTGTGTGCCGATGACTTGCTCGCCCGCCGCCGTCACCGAGAAGAACGAGATCAACCCGGTGAAGTTGGCCGACGTGCGTGCGAGTGTCAAGGCACTCTTTGCGCTCATGCGCGGCGAGGTGACTGCACGCTCGATCCTGACGCGCAAGGCGTTCGAGAACGCGGTCGCCATCGTATACGCCCTCGGTGGCTCCACGAACGCTGTGCTCCACGTCCTTGCTCTCGCGTGGGAAGCTGGCGTACCGTTCACGATTGAGGACTTTGACGCCATCGGGAAGCGCGTGCCCTTGATCGGCAACCTGTCGCCGCATGGGCCGCACCACATGGTGGATCTGCATGCCATGGGCGGTGTGCCGCGCGTCTTCCAAATCCTGCTCGACGCCGGGCTGGTCCATGGAGACGCCCTGACGGTGACGGGCAAGACGTGGGCGCAGAACCTCAAGGAGCTTGCTCTGCCGCCACTGCCAGCAGGCCAGACGGTGGTGATGCCGCTGAGCGCGCCGCTCTCGGCTGCTGGCAAGCACATCATCGTTCTCAAGGGGAGCCTCGCGCCACCGTCCGCGGTCATGAAGCTGAGCGGCAAGAGCCTCGCCACGTTTGAGGGTCCTGCCGTATGCTTCGACTCCGAGATGGACGCGTTCACAGCGATCATGGCGGGAAAGATCGTCAAAGGACATTGTTTGGTCATCAGGTACGAGGGGCCCAAGGGGGCGCCCGGGATGCCCGAGATGCTCTCACCAGGCGCCGCCCTCGTCGGTCAGGGCCTCGGCCCTCACGTGGCGCTTGTCACCGACGGCCGCTTCTCGGGGGCTTCGCATGGCATCATGATCGGGCACGTGACGCCAGAGGCGCGCGACGGCGGCCCCCTTGCGGTTGTGCGCGACGGCGACATTGTGCGCATTGACACCAAGGCGCAGACGCTTGATCTCGCGATCTCGACCGAGGAGATCGCCGCGCGCCTGAAGGCGTGGAGCCCGCCGCCCGAGAAGGCCACCAAGGGAACGCTCGCCAAGTACACCAAGCTCGTGCAGTCCGCTCACCTCGGCGCGTACTGTGCATAAGCTGAGCTGGGCAGATGCGATCTCGTAGCGATCTCGATGCTCATCGTCTCTCGAGTCTCGAGGGATGGTTAGCCTCGCACGCGGGGCTGCTCATTGTGCTTAGTGAGCCGAGCGGAGCGGTAGACCAGAGAGAGGGACAGATGAGACGGAGTCAGAGATAGAGTTAGAGACGAGACCTCAGATAGTTATAAAGGGTTCAGCTACAGTAAACTAACAGTATACGATACTTCAAACGTCCAAAATCGGCCAAAATCGGCCTCAACACGAGACGTCTCAACGCGGCACCACGTCGGGTCGCGCCCGTCCCGGCATCCTCGGGCGCGCGACGGCATGTACGGCTGAGCCCGCCGGGGGGCGAGCCTGGGGTACTGGCCCTCCATCTCCAATGCCACTGACGAGCGCTGCCGGCTTGTAGCTCTGTGTGAAGAGAGGATTCTCCTTGGTAGGTGCGGGCTCCATGCCTATCACGGCGTCCGTGGCATGACGGGCCATCATGGTTGGGTCCGCCTTGCGCCCATCGCGGCTGAGCAGCCGGAGTCGCTTGAGCTCGCGCTCCTGGTTCTGGAGCAGCTCGTCCTTCTTGCGGCACTCCATCATGTTCTGCGCGAGCGCCATGGCAAGCCCATCCTCCTTACCGCTCGCCATCATCGTCTTCACGTCCGCGAGCCATATTTGGTATTCCTGCTCGCTCGCGCGCGCCTGCACGAGCTCCATCGTGAGCGTCTCCAGGCGCGAGCGCATCAGCTGCCCTTCCTCGTCGATGCAACCGAGCTTTGCCGCGAGTGCAGCGAAATTCTCCTCGATCGCGCGCGCCGTCTTGAGCTCGATCGCTTGCTCGTCGATGTGGGACTGCATGGTCTCACGCACCTCGCGGCTCACCGCCACCTCCCTCTCCATCGTTGCGATACGCCCCTCTGCCTTGGCCGCTCGCTCCCCCAGCCTCGCCATCTCGCTCGCGTGCTCCTTGAGCATCACTTCGTGCAACAATTGCATGCGTAGCTCCCTTGCCACCGTGTCCGCAGTGATCGCCACGGCGCTGTGGGCGCCGGCGCCGCCATGGCTCGTGCCCCCCTCGGCGGGCCCGCCCTTGGCGACCAGGTCCTTGGCATGCATCTCGTGCTGCCGACGTGCCTGCTCCTTGATGGCGCCGATGAGCTGACTCATCTCAGAGAGCTGTGCCGCCTGCTCTGCAAGCGCCGCCTGCTGCTGCGCCTCGCGCGCCCGCTCGTCGCCCTTACCAGAGGTGATCTGCTCAATAGACGCCGCCTGGCACGAGACCACGGTCAGCAGCTGCGCATTACTCTTCCTGGACAGCTCGAGCTCCTCCTTGAGCTCCGCCACGCTGCACAGCAGTGCCACCGTCGAGGCCCGAGCAGGCGAGGAAGGTGCCACCTCGCCGTGGGCGAGGAGCGGCGGCGGCGGCGGCTGAGGTTGCCCGATGACGGGCAGGGGGCGGCCCTCCTTGCTTGCCCAGCGCCCTTGCTCACGGTGCAGCAAGCGGTGCCCGGCACAGCGCTCGAGTACGACGAGCCCACCCAGCAACCTCTCTATCCACGCAAGCTCCGCACTGCCCGAGCCGTCACCCTCGCGTGCCACGGCATCGTCCGCCGCTGCCGCCCTTGGCGCCGCAACGGCTGCCAGCGAGAGCTTGCGCCCCCTCAGTTGCTGACGCGCGCCGGCGACGCCGCCGCTGTCGCCGCTGGAGGCGGGCGGCGAGGCGAGGCCGTCAGGGAGCAGATAGGGCGCTAGCGAGCCGCTGCTCGTCGCGGCCTTCCAGGCATCCGAGCCCGAGCTGCGATCGGCGCCACGCGCGGCGCTGCTGGTGCCGCCCCCGGCCGCCCGTGGCCCGCACAACGCGCCGGCTGCGGCAACCACCCGGCCGCCACGGTCGGCGTCGTCGGCGTCGTCGATGTCGTCGTCGTCGTCGTCGTCGTCGTCGTCGTCCTCGGCAAAGACTGAGAGCTGCACCTCGTCCTCAATCTCCGCCGCGAGATTCGCCGCCTCCTCATAACGCGCGAGCCGCTGCGAGCGCCGACGCTCCGACTCGGCGAAGGGCGGCGGGCTGCGCAGCTGCTCGGCCTCCGTACGCAACGCACCGCTGAGGCCTATGCCCACGTCGCGCAAGCCCGCGCCCACCACGGCGCCTGCGCGTGCCAGGCGATGCAGCTCGCGGAGGCGCCGACGAGACGCGATGCGCATCGCCTCAAGATCCTCGCATGCCTCGCGCACGTCCTCCTCGGTTCCAGTGCCGCCGCCGTCGCCACCCGCCGCCGTCGGCACCATGGCGAGCATGGCACCCAAATGGTTACCGGCACTCGCGCCCGCCATCATCTGCGCCCGCTCGGATACCAGCCGCGCCTGCAGCTGCCCGTGCAGCTGGACGCACGCCTTCCGGTAGTCTCTCCCCTTTTCGAGTTGCGTGCGCAGCGAGCACAGACGAAGCACCATCTGACGCGCCACGTGGAGGGTCGAGGCTTCGTGTGAGCCCAGGCTGCCGAGCGCGCGCTTGCCGTCAGCGGAGCTCAGGTCGATGGTCGCGCTCAGATCGACGAAGCTCACGAGCTCGGCGCGCAGCTCTGCGGCCGCGACACCGCTGCCGCTTGCCATCGAGGTTAGCTGCGAGGTCGCCTCGCCCAGCGTCTCGAGCACGAGCGTCGTGTAGCGCACCACGCCACTCCACCGCTCCTCGGACGTGCGGATCTCGGACTCGAGATTCTGAAGCTCGTCCACGGTGACGGCGCGCTGCTGCCACGCCACGTTCGCCCTCCAGAGGAGCTCCATCCAACGGCCGTGTGTGTGCACGTTCGTGCTGAGTTGGGCGCGCCGCTGCGCGTGATGTGCGGCCACTTGTTCGCGCAGCGCCCGCTCGCGTCCCAAGAGCGCCGCGCACGCCGCCTCGCGTTCTTCAAATGAATTCTGGAGCTTCTGCTCATAAAGCTCAATCTGCGAGCGGTACGCCGCGAGCTCCTCGCGGTCGTCCTCGCTCTGCTCGCTCGCGCCAAGCCGGGCGGAGAGCTTGCGCCGCAGCTCGTTGACCTCCTGACGCAGCCTGCCCACCTCACTCACGTGCTCGTTCTTGACCGCGCGGAGCTGAATGGCCTTGGCCCGATCCGCGTATTGAAGCGTAGTCATGCTCTCCTCGAGATGCGCCTCCGCAGGCGAGATGCATGCGATCATCACCGTGAGCGAGTTGCCGCCGAGCGACTCCTGCAGCACGCGCGTGAGCTTCGAGTTGCGGTACGGTACGAAAGTGCGCCCGCCGCCGCCGCCGCCGCCGCCGCCGCCGCCGCCGCCGGCAGCTCCCTTGCCCTTAGCTTTGGCTTGCTCTGCGAGCGCCAAGATGACTTGGCCGAGGGCCGAGAGGCTCTGGGCGATTGGGAGCGGCAAGTCAGGCGGCAAGTCAGGCGGCAAGACATACGAGGGCACATCAGAGGGTAAGCACGGGCAGCACCTGGTTGATTTGAATACCCTCCTTTAGCCGTTGGCCCTCGGCGCCCGTCTTGGCGGCACGCTCGGAGCCAGCGAGGTCGACCAGGTTGATCTTGGCGGACACCTCGAGCTTGCGCGCCTCGCCGCCGCCATCGCCTATTCCGCTGCGGCCGCCGCCATTGCTCCCGTCGACTGCGCAGCCGGTGCCGTCCTCCGGTCCGCCGCCGCACTGCACCGGGGGGACCAAACGCTGCTGCCGGATGTGCAGCGTCATGATGGCGTGCGAGCGGCTCGATCGCGCGTTCATCTGGGTCTCGCCCGTGACGCGCCGCGCGCCGCCATCGGCGGCCAGCTTCATCAGGTCTGCGCGCGCGCGCACAGGCACCTCCGTCAGCCCCTTGACGTGAACCCCAAGCTGCGGATGCTCCTTGATCTCGAGTGCTCGGGAAGCAGCGGCGGTCGGCACGAGGAGGTCGACGCACATCTCGTTGTAGATCTCGAGGTAGCTCACCTGCCATCCGGCGCCATCACACCATCAGTAGTTGCAATCACAGTATCAATCAGGCGCAATCACAGTGCCCGTCTCGTGGAAAGTCTCACCGTGAGCAGGAACTTGGTGTCGGGCGTCTGCTCGAGCATCTGATCAACCAGGAAGAAGAGCTCGTCGCCCAGCTGCGGCACGATGCCCAGCGCTCCGCCGCCGACGCTCTCGCCGCCCGACATGGTGAAGGTTTTGCCGCTCCCTGTCTGGCCGTATGCGAAGATGGTGCCATTGAAGCCTTCGAGCGCCTTGCGCAGGATGGGAGCGCCCAGATCGGCATAGATCTGCGTTTGCGAGGCCGAGCCATCGTAGACGGAGTCGAAGTGGTAGCGCTGCTCGCCCTTCTCGCCGGGCGAAATGACGATTGAGGTTGGCGTGAACGTCATCGCCACCTCGCCCTCAGCCTTCCCGAGAGGACGGGCACGCACTGCGACGGTGACCGAGTCGGTGCTCCGGACGGGGGTTGAGTCCATGAATCTTGCCACGACGGTAGCAGCGACAGTAGGCGAGCGCGCGCTGGTTACACGTTTGACCGGCACCGTCGTGGGCGGCGATCCTCGCGCACTTGCCGGGCGCCCCAACATACTTGTAGATTACTGCAGTAGATTACAGCGTTGCCTGATCAGGCCTGATGAGGAATTCTTCAAGTACATGTACTGTATCCGGATACGGCGTTGAAAGTGTGAAGCGTCAGTACAGCGGCGCGAACAACCGCGACCCGTGGGGCGCGTTTACATGAGATTTTTTGGCTTTCGCCCGGGACGCGCGCGGGGTCGGCGGCGGACGCGGCGCGGCGCGCCACGCCGGCGCCATCGTGGCGCCCGCTGCGGCGAGCTTCGGCGAGCGACATGAGGCGCAGGTGGCAAGGGCAGGTGGTGGGTGAAGAGGCGCCATAGACGGTGCGGTCGGTGCACCCCTCGATGCGCGCGTCGGTGTGCCACGCGCGTGTCAACACAGTCACACAGGGACGAGCGTCGAGACACGACAGTCATACACAGGTGGGACGAGCCTGCTCCGCGAGCGTCGAGTCTGCGGCACTGAGTCTCGAGACGACGAGATACAGATAGGCCGACTGCGCGAGAGGCGTCGAGACTGTCGACTGTGGAACGCTGAATGTGAACTGTCTCGCCAACGCATCGCTTAATATCACAGTCGCGTAACGAAACACACAGAAGAAAAATATGTTTCGAGTGTTCGACGGAGTCGATCTGCGTTCGCCCTCACCCATCCCTGAGCCGGCAAGATCAGCCGCGGAGCACCGTCAGCCAGCCTTTTTCCGGCTTCACCTTGAGGCGGCCTTCACACCCCACTTCTTTCTACCAGGGCAGAGACCATCGCGTGGCCTCATCCAGCGCAGTCCTTCGCCTGATCTAAGCTTCATCATCATTGACGTGGGCGCACAGCTCGCTCGCTGCTTGCTCGCTCGCTGAAAACGCCTGTGACTCAGCTCAGGCAAGGACGTCCTCGCCTCGCCCCGTGGCCGGCGACTTCGGTGAGAATGGATTGAAGAAGGAGGCCAATCTGTTCGAGATTTCGGAGGAGACGTCGGCTGCAGATTGGGTTTCGGGGAGGGGCAGACCGGTAGGAGGCGAACTCTTGATTTCGGTGAGTTCAATAGAGCCTTCAGGTGCAATTGCGGGTGCGCCTTCTTCGGAGGTCGGCGACGAAGGCGGGATGGAACCAGGCGCGTCGTCCTTTGGCTTAACGTCGAGATTGGAACCCGTGAGTACGCCCGCCATCTCGATATCGACAGACGAGGAGATGACCGTGCCCTTGCTTTCCTTGTCAGCGGAGGGTGTCTCTTTCTTAATGCTCTTTGCTGGCAAAGGTGGTTTGGGAGCATTGCCTTTCCTGCCGTACTTGACATAGTAGAATATGCACGATGCCAGGAGTACGACTGAGCCCAGTACGACTCCGATCGCGATCGCGCCGCCCGTCGAAAGCCCTGCGGCTGCGACGATCGCCGAAAAGATCGTAGTGGGAAGCGGAGGGGGCGGAGGAGGGGGGGGAGGGGGGGGAGGCGCCGAGGGGGGCGCCGCCTGGATCCTGACAGTCGCGGGTGCTTGAGCAATGCTGGCGATGGGAACGCCGAGGGCATTGGAAAGGGTCTGAGCGCTAGTCGTGATCGCTGTAAGTGTGTTGAAGACGGCGGCAGCGTTTGGAGGGTCGATGATCTGACTTGTCACACGCACTGACGCTGACTCGACCCTGAGCCGGATCATCGCGGCGGTGACGCCTTGGCGTACCATCGTGCGCGCGAGGGCAGCCTTGAAGCCCTCCTGGTCGAAAGTGTCGATCGTTCCTGGCACCACCGCCGTGAAGGTAATGATGTTAAGGATGGGGGCCGAAGTGGTCGACGGCCGAAAGGGCGGAAGGGGCGGAGGCGGCGGCGGCGTTGCGCCGCATTGGGCCTCGAAGACGTCGATGAGGCACGTGAGCGGCGGCGGCGAGGGCGGCGTGCAGAGCATGCCGATGCACTCCACGAGATCGTCGTCGGGGAGCGGGCCGCACATGCCGTCGATGCCGCAGCCCGCATCCGCCGGCGGGGGTGAGGGCGGCGTGCAGAGCATGCCGATGCACTCCACGAGATCGTCGTCGGGGAGCG
>ENA-UOXP01002488-UOXP01002488.1-mixed-culture-metagenome-genome-assembly--contig:-NODE-2488-length-10709-cov-40.363619_pt1 | contig 10709 bp, 12 predicted proteins | sample MGYA00238161_ERZ761639 | MGnify/ENA primary metagenome ERZ761639 (study PRJEB28913, sample SAMN08776760) | mixed culture metagenome | isolation source: Freshwater growth medium | place: USA...
CCGCCATCACCGAGAGCACCCAGCTCAAGAACTTCACCTTCAACATCTGGACCGGTTACTTCGTGAAGAAGGACACCCCGGAGCCGGTGGTGATCGCCCTTCACAAGGCCATCACCGAGACGCTGGCCGATCCCGGCGTGCACCAGGCGCTGGAGGCCAACAGCCAGTTGCTGGCCAAGCCGCTGTCGCTCAAGGCGGTGGACCAGGCTTACGCCGACGGCATCCAGCAGTTCCGGGCCATCGCGAAGTCGATCCAGCTGCAGGCACAATAAGCGCTTCAAACACGTCGACCGGGAGAGACTGGCTTGCAGGACAAGCCGGCGCCGAAGGAGCAACCGCCCCGGAAACTCTCAGGCAAAAGGACCGGTCGACACGCATCACACTCTGAAGAGTGGCCGGGATTCGTCCCCCGGCCCACCGCAGGAGCAAGTCAGCCCCATGGGCTGGTGAATCTCTCAGGTCACAAACAGAGGGGGTCATGATCCGCACACGGTGTGCGGGTCGTGTCCTTCATTGTTTGACGACCTTGCAAGAGAGATTCCCATGGCACACCTCATCGTCATCGGCGGCGGCATCACCGGCGTCACCAGCGCCTACGTCCTGGCCCGTCAGGGTCACCAGGTCACGCTGATTGAAAAGCACCGCTACGCCGGCATGGAAACCAGCCATGCCAACGGCGGCCAGCTCTCGGCCTCCAATGCCGAGGTCTGGACCCATCCCTCGACCCTGCTCAAGGGCCTGAAGTGGATGTTCAAGCCCGACGCGCCGCTGCTGGTCAACCCCAAGCCCAGCTGGCACAAGCTCAGCTGGTTTGCCGAGTTCGTGGCCTCCATCCCCAAGTACCGCAGCAACACCGTGGCCACCACGCGCCTGGCCATCGCAGCGCGCGAGCACCTGTTTGGCTGGGCGCAGGCCGAAGGCATTGATTTCGATCTGAAGCAGCAGGGCATCCTGCACATCTACCGCGACCGCGCCGGCTTCGAGCACGCGGGCGAGGTGTCCAAACTGCTGGCCGAAGGCGGCTTGCCGCGCCGTGCGGTCACGCCCGACGAGATGCGCGCCATCGAGCCTACGCTGCAAGGCAACTACTTCGGCGGCTACTACACCGAGAGCGACAGCACCGGCGACATCCACAAGTTCACCCACGGTCTGGGCCAGGCCTGTGCACGCCTTGGCGTGACGCTGATGACGGGCCAGACCGTGGCCCGCGTCAGCAGCACCGGCACCAGCGCCCAGGTGACGCTGGCCGACGGGCAGGTGGTGAACGCCGATGCGGTCGTGATCAGCGCCGGCGTGCACAGCCGGACGCTGGGCGCGCAGCTCGGTGACCGGCTCAACGTGTACCCGGTCAAGGGTTACTCCATCACCGTCATGCTCAATGACGAACAGAGCCAGGTCGCCGCACCGCAGGTGAGCCTGCTCGACGACGAAACCAAACTGGTGACCAGCCGATTGGGTGTGGACCGTTTCCGCGTGGCCGGCACAGCCGAGTTCAATGGCATCAACCACGACATCCGCGCCGACCGCATCCGGCCGCTGGTGAACTGGGTGAACCAATGTTTCCCCGGTGTGAGCACGCGTCGCGTAGAGCCTTGGGCCGGCCTGCGGCCCATGATGCCGAACATGATGCCGCGCGTGGGTGCGGGCAGACGGGCCAACGTGTTCTACAACACCGGGCATGGCCATCTGGGCTGGACGCTCTCGGCCATCACCGCGCACCAGTTGGGCGAGCAGGTGGCGCGTTGGGACAGCGTGCGTGCCGCTGGGGGGATGGCCGCCCCGGGATGGCGCCCGGCGGGTGCGGAACGCCGACCCGCCGCGCGCATCGAGTTGACCTGACCCACTCCTTAACAGCGGAGCTTTGCGCCCTCCTGAGGAGGGCGGTTGCTGAATGCACACTGGCGCCGATCTCGGCGCCAGTGGACACCAATCAGCTCAGGTGTTTGCCGACCAGCCCGGTCATCTCGAACATGGTGACTTCATCCTTCCCAAAGACGGCCTTGAGCTTGGCGTCCGCCAGGATGTTTCGCTTGTTCTGCGGGTTCTGCAGGTTGTTGGCCTTGATGTATTCCCACATCAGCTTCACGACTTCGGTGCGGGGTTGTGGCGCAGCACCAATCACGGCGGCCAGTTCGGCGCTGGGCTTGAGGGCACGGGTGAATGCGGTGGGTTTCTTGTCGGTGGTCATTTGGATCTCAATCAGTAAAACAAAGATTTTAAAACGTGCTTTCGAATCCCCTGTCACCACCTGCGATCAAGCGGGCAGGTCGGAACACCGGGGGACTGGACGGGTTCGCCTGCGCGGGGTTCCGGGGGAACTGAAGTGCTTGCGTTGAAGACCGGCGAGCGCACCCAGCGGGGGCCGCTGACTTGCAGGAGGTGTTTGGCCCCGGAGGGAATCAAATATCGGCTTGGAAGCCCCATAAATGCTAGATTTCTTGCGGACGAAGTCCAAGAGTACCGTGAAAGATACCGTGAAATCGAAATCCTTCCCAGTGTTAGATCAAGGTCACGGTGCGGGGATTGAACACCTCCCCGCAGTGTCCTCGCGTTGGTTCGCTCAGTTGGGGTCGCACGCGCGACGTGTCCAAGCGCAGATTCGACCAGCAGGCATCGTAGCGGCGTCAGATGCTGGAGGAGATCTCGACACAGGCCTGGATCCAGCAACTGCGCCGTGCACTGTGTAGGATATCGGCTGGATTGCCGCCAAGCGCATTGAGCGCGCAGAGCTGGGCGTGTAAGGCGCTCGCGGCGCGAGCCGGGAGCCCCGCTTAGGGCACTGGCGTGGCCTTCGTGGGTTTCGCCGCCTTCGCCGTTTTCGCCGTTTTCGCTGGCTTGGCCTGCTTCTTCACCTTCACTGGCTGCGGATCGGGCAAGGGGCCCTTGCGCTCGGAGACGCAGGGCCGTGGCAGATCGCAGAATCCATTCGAAGCCCGGCTGGCCGCTGGATAGAGAGCGGCCAGCGCCCAGTAGCCGGCGTTGCGGAACGGGCGGTCAGCGGTGTTGACGTACCGCGCGACTAGTCGGCCGAAAGCTTCCCGCGCGTCGCTAAGGCGAGCGCCGGCGAGGTGCTTGTCGATCTCGATCGCCGTCTCCGTGAGGTCTTGCAGATAGCCGTTCACGCGGTCAATCCGGTCTTTCAATCCGAAGATCCTGATCGTCTCGGTTCCCTTGTCACTGAGCCCCTCGATCGTCCAACGCCAAGTTGCGCGTGGCGCAGTGCTATCCACGGGGATCCATTGCAGATGATCCAGAGGCTCGTCGAAGCGAGGATCTACCAAGAGCGCAGACTCCGCCGAGAAATCATAGAACGATTCCGGGATCGGATCTGCGAGTGGCTTCGACGGAGCCGCGGCGCGCAGCGTACCAGTCTTGATCGTAAAGCGGCTGCCCTTGTTACCCTGCTTGTTGCACTTGATACAGGAAAAATAGAGGTTCGACCATGTCCATGCCAGCCACCAGTAGTGGCTAGTAACCGCGACTACGCTGCCCGACGAGTCGTCGTGCGCCTCCTTTTTCGGCCGGAAATGCTCCACAGGTCGAGATTCGTGGTCTTCGAGGTTCTCGCAGAACGCACACTTGCCGTACTGCCGGTGCATGAGCGTCGGACGCGCCACCCGATAGCCCTCGTCTAGGATCTCGTTCAGTTCTTTGCTGCCGTGATCATGAACGTTGAAAGCCCGGATGGCTAGGGGAAGTAGCACATCGCGTTGGGCCTTCAACTCGGGCGGCTCAGGGCCCAGATCCAGCTTGATCATGGCTCGACTATTCGCGCGCTTCGTTCCACCGGGGCGACCAAGTCGCCGATGTTGGCCTTCCTGAGACGAGCAGAGAGTTCATGCAGCCGCCGTTCCTGGTAGTCGTTGCGGTAGGGGTTGGTGGCGATCGCGGTGTAGTCGCGGATGTCCTCCCCCTGCTCGTTCAGGGTCAACCGCTCAACCCCAAAATACTCTTTATACATTTCCGTGCCGGTCATCGAGCGCGGGTCGGGCTGTGCATCCAGGTCAGCTTCCGACCTAACGCTGCCCCATTCGCCGCTGTCTTCATGCGGGGCGACCCGTCGGACGCTGCCCGTGCCCGCCTCGACTTGGAGGCGAACGACCTCGTCGGGCACCAGCGTAGCCAGCACGACCGGGCTGTGGGTGGTGGCGATGAACTGGACGCGCGGAAAGTTCTCCCTCAGTGCTGGGATGAGTTTCGCTTGCCAGATGGGGTGCAGATAGAGGTCGATCTCGTCAATCAGCACCAAGCCCTGGAATGTCTTGAAGTCGATCGTCTTTTTGCCAAGCCGCGTCTTTTGCGCTTCCCAAACGATGTGGCCGATCAGATCGGCGATCCATGCGATCGTCGACTGATAGCCATGCGCGAGGGCGACCGCCGGCACCTTCACCGGAAAGTCTCCCATGATTTGCGAGAAGCGTGCGCTTTCCACGAGATCGCTCGCGAGCGTGATGCCGCTGCGGCCGCGCAACTCGAATGCGGAGATGTCCTTGGGAAGAACGTCGGTGTCGATCAGGACGCTTTGGAGGATGCGCGAATACGCCCGCTTAACCTCGGCATCCTCGAACGCCGTGATGAAGTCGGTACTGATGAGCTGCTGCGTCGGCTCGAACAGCGGCCGCATGCGGTTGACTGCCGGCCGCACCAGCTCAGCGGAACTGTTCGCGCTTGGGAGCACCCGGTTTACGCCGTACCCGACGACGAACCACCCCGGCAGCTCCTGCGCGCGCGCCTCGTCGAGAGGATCCTCGTCCTCAACTTGAAGTAATTCGTCTTCGAACTCGGAACTGGCTCTCAGAGTCGACTGCGCCGGGCGCAACGTCACTTTCGAGATCAACCGGCGGCCGACAGCGGGCGGCGGCAGCGCCTCCTTAGCACGTCGCTTCTTCTGGGCGACCGACGCCACGGGATGGTTGACCACGGGGATGCTGAACCACGCGGTGATGATCATGTCATCGGTCTGCCGCTGGTCCGCAAGATGGGCGACACTATTTCCGGCAAGGCCGTTGACCTGCAACCGGCCCGCCGCAGCTAACGCGATGGCTTGGAGGATCGCGGATTTGCCGGTGCCGTTTTCTCCGATCAGAACGCTCCACATCCGGGTGGCGCCGGAATCCGACGTAAAGTTGAGCTCGAAGTCGCGCAGCCGTTTCAGGTTCTGTATCTTTATCGATTGGATATACATGGGCACCTCAGCTGGAGTAGCCTCCCGCTCGTGATTGCATATTCAGCCGTACACGATCAGGGTGTCGCCTCTTGCTACCATGACACTTGTCGAGGGATGGCGACAATGTAGCAGTATGCGCGGCGCGTCCTCATAAGCGCCTAATGTGGCCCTAGCTAAGCGCTCATCGTATGTCCTTGAGGCGTTCCTGGTGTCGCAGCATCACCGGCCCGATGCCAGCAGGCGGCGCAGGTAAGCGTCGTACAGCGACTCTCAGCTCGCCAGCACTCTTGATCGCGCCGCGGGGGTGCGGGAGTCTTGGCAGTACAGTTTCTGCCAAATCGCTAGACGCTCGAGGAAGGGCCACAGCGCACGCAATCGCCCCAGCGCTCGGACGCTTACGCTCAGGCGGATCGCGGCTCCACGAAGCTAATAGCTGCAATGCAGCGGGGCAGGGGTTTGGAGGCCGCTGCGCAAACCCCAAACGGGGTTAACTAGTCCCCTGACAGCCGTCATCGGTGACCGACCGGTTTTGGCCGGGTGGCGAAGTCTAGCTTCCGCGTGCGCGGGCAGTCACCGGTCAAGGTGGAATGGCCGGACGCATTCGAGAGTGCCCATCAGGGTGCCCACAGAAGCTCCCTGACTACGATGTTGACCATAGTGTCAACGGTGCCGAACTTGAATTCCAGAAATGCCGAAATTACGCCCGTGCGCCGCTAGCCCATGCGATGCGCAATCGCAGCGCCCAAAAGGCACACAAGCGGGGAAAGGGCAGCCATTTGGTACGCCTGATCCAAGGCAATCCACCTGTCCCCAGCCGAAAGGCGATAGATTGCTGATCTGGCGCTGATGGCCTCCAATCGTTCGCGTTGCATGAGCTCGGCGATACTATGATTGGGCTTCTGCTCCATCAAGAGCTCCTTGCGACAGTCGTCGAGTTTGTCGGGATAGTCCAGCCAAGCGACCGGATCACCCGCCACATTGGGGATCTCCCGACCCAGCAGGTAACGTCATGCAACCCAGGCGGCCAGACCGAACCACCAGAGAGCGCCTGCCAGCAGCGCACCTGCCAACGGACCTGACTTGATGCCATCAGAGAGTGCAAAGGTCCCAAGGCCACCGACCCCAGCCAGCATCAACCCGAGCAGCCGGTAGGGGCGATCCTGCGCAAAGGTCATTGACTCCAGACTTTAAGCCTGCATTCGCAACCCCTCAGCTTCCTGCGTGTTGAGCACTCCTGCAGTTACCTCGTCAGGATTAGCTTCCAGTGCCGCAACCCGGGGCGCGGCGGCCCTGGGAGGGTTGGCCTCACCCTCAGATGAGCACTGTTGTGAGCGTGGAGTGTCTGCATCGGGTGACTCTGCTTGGAACACGCAAGCAGTTTCACCATGACGGGTTTTCTCGTCAATCCGTGGCAAAGCGCAAGACCCATGGTCTGCGAGCAACGCCCCAAATGTTGCCGGTTCGCCCCGTTGACCCCCACTAGGGTTTCTTTTTTTCTGAACTGAGGTAGATATTTCCTGTTGCCCGCGGTTTTCCAACCCGCGCAGCGTCTGGAGTTTGATCACCGCCAGGCGTTGCGCACCAGGACGCAACATGGATCTCAAAAATTTCGACTCTCTGCCCGATTCGGCCTTGGTGCCTGTCACAGCCTTTCGCACGCTCGCCGGCATCGCCCCCTCAACCGTCTGGCGGCGTACCAGTCTTGAGCCTGACTTCCCGAAGCCTGTGCGCCTCGGCGCCAAGTGCACGCGCTTCAAGGTCGGCGACATCCGCCGACTGCTGGCGGGGAAGGGTTCAGCATGACCGACCAAGCTGCAGCATTGGAGGATCTTGTTCCGGGCTGCTCCGGCCAAGAAGCGCTTGCAAACGCCAGCGCCGAGTACGCGCTGCGTGTCCACGCACTCATGGCCTGCGGTTCCGATGGCGAAGACTCGTGCGTCGTCAATCACTGGGGCAACTCACGGTTCTTAGCCTCCTGGGCAAGCGTCTTGGTGCTCGTCGCCGAACCGGACGCGCGCAAGCTGCCGGCGCATGTCATCCCAGCCAGCAGCAAGGGGGTTCCATGAGCGCAGCCGATGCACGAATCTCCACGGCGCTCCCGTCGCACCCGAAGACGAAGAAGCTGATCCGTCGGCTTGGCGCAGAAGGCGCCTGGGCGCTTGTGTGCTTGTTCCTCTGGGCTGCATCGAACCGCAGCGATGGGGATCTGAGCGGCATGACCGATGAGGACATCGAACTGGCGGCCGACTGGGGAGGAGCCGAAGGTGCCTTGATCGCTGAACTGGCGAAGGTGCGATTCCTCGACGGTGAGGCCGGCACACGTGCGATCCATGACTGGGCCGAGCACAACCCATGGGCGGCCGGTGCCAAGATGCGGTCACAAAAAGCCCAGTGGAACGCGGCCAAGCGTCACCATGGTGTCGCTGAGGCGAACCGCCAGGTGCCTGAGTACGCCGCACTCAGAGATGCTGCCAGCATTGCTGGTAGCACGAACGCAGCAAGCAACAAGCATGCTGAGGCAGTGCAGGCCGTGAAATGTAGCAATGCTCCGTCTCCGGTACCGATACCGACTCCTACGTCTATATCTCCTGACGGAGATGGTGACAAATCCGCTGTTGCGGATGTTGTCGACAACTGCCCGCAGCAAAAAATCATTGAGGCGTATCACCGACACCTGCCGATGGGCAGGCAGGTGCGGGAATGGACGCCAGCGCGGTCCCAAGCTCTGCGTGCACGGTGGCGGGAGAAGCCGCAGCGCCAGAACCTGGAGTGGTGGGATCGGTTCTTCGCCTACGTGGGCGTGTCTGACTTTCTGACCGGCAAGGTCAACGCGCCCGGACGCCGACCATTCGACCTCTCGCTCGACTGGTTGGTCAAGGCCGAGAACATGGCCAAGGTGGTCGAAGGTGCCTACGAAAACGACGAGGTGGCCGCATGAACGTACTGGCCGAACATTTGGACGGGAACGTGCAGCGGGTGCCGCCATTCTCCATCGAGGCCGAAGCCGCGATCTTGGGTGGCCTGCTGCTCGACAACGCAGCGTGGGATGTGGTGGGTGACATGCTGGCGGCCGGAGACTTCTACCGCCTTGAGCACCGCATCGTGTTCGAGGTGTTGTCCTCCATCATCAGCGCCGGGAAGCCTGCCGATGTTGTGACGGTCTGGCAGCGCATCAAGGCGCTGGGCAAGGCCGATCAGGTGGACATGCCCACGCTCAATGCCCTTGCGCAATACGTGCCCAGTGCGGGAAACATGCGCCGCCACGCAGAGATCGTGCGGGAGTGCTGGTTGTCGCGCCGCCTGGTGCAAGCCGGCGACGAGATTGCCTCACTCGGCTTCGATACCGCCATGGGCTTTGATGACCGGCTGGAGTCCGCCACGTCCATGCTGTTGGCGTTGGAACGTACAGCGCCGAAGGATGAGTGGGTCAGCGCCATGGCCGGGATGGTGAGCCATCTGGAGGTGCTGGAGAGCCGCGCCGAGGGGAGGGTGACTGCCTGGGCTACAGGCCTGGACGAGCTGGACGACGTGCTCGAAGGTGGTGTGCACCCTGGCTCGCTGGTCATCGTCGCGGCGCGTCCCTCGATGGGAAAGACCGCGCTCGCGCTCACCGTGGGCCTGCACATGGCGCAGACCTACGTGGTGGGCATGCTCTCCATGGAAATGCCACACAGAGAGCTCAACGACCGCATGACTGCGATGCTGGGCCGCATCAGCATGTCCGCCGTCAAGCGGCCCGCCCTGGGCGCTGGGCTGCAGTGGGATCGCGTGGTTGACGGCACCACGAAGGCCCAAGAACTGCGCTGGTTCGCCAGTGACCAAGGGAACCTGACGATCAACCAGGTTCGCACCAAGGCGCGCAACCTCAAGCGCCTCCACGGCTTGAACGTGCTGATCGTGGATTACATCGGCCTCATGGCCGGCGTTGACCCCAAGCAGAACCGCGCGTACCAGCTTGAAGAGATCAGCCGCGGGTTGAAGTCACTGGCCAAGGAACTCGACATATGCGTGCTGTGCCTGGCGCAGGTGAACCGCAAGGTTGAGGAACGTGCCGAACACGCCCCTGTGCTGTCCGACCTGCGCGATTCAGGCGCCATTGAGCAGGACGCCGACGTGGTGTTGTTCATTCACCGACCGATTCAGCAGAAGCCCGAGCTCAACGACGAGTGGAAGCACTACGCGAAATTGACGGTGGCCAAGAATCGGCAGGGCCGCTGCGGCGTGATGCACCTGGCTTACCAGGGCGATCAGACCCGGTTTGGCAACTGGGCCGGACCACCCCCTACGAACAAGGCCATCGTCACGATGCGAGGAATGCCGGTATGACTCCCAAAACAGAAACCGCCATCTCCAAGCCCCTGGAAGCGGTGGAGGTGCGTCATCAGGCTGGCAACTGCCGCGCGTGCGTGCCACTCCTTGAGAGAGTCCTTCTCAAAGGTGCCGACGTACGCAAGGACCTCTGTCGCCTCACTCGCGGACATGACCCATGACTAGTGCTCAGCCCGCAGACAGCCGAACTTTTAAACCAGGAGAGCTTCATGACATTGCCCCATTCCAAACCAATTGCAGCCGCGGCACGACCGTGAGCGACATGCTGCGATCGGGCATGGAGCGCCGCGCTCTGGCCAACGAGAACGCACGAGGCGAGATCACTTCGCGCCAGCAGCAGGACCAGTCCCGCCAGGCTGGTGATGTGCTGGCCCAGCGCAAGCAGAACGAGAGCGAAGCGAACAGCAGCGTCACGCGCCGTACCGGTGAGGTGGAAGCGCATGGCGCCGAGCAGATCCAGACACTGCGCAACCAGCTGCTGGAAACAGAAGACCCGAAAGTGCGCGACACGGTGGCGAAGAAGCTGCAGGCGCTCACTGGCGAGCAGAAGGAGAACCGGTACACGGTGATCCCAGGTGGTTCAGAGATGCAGTACGACGCCAAGGGCTTTGCCATAGGAGTTGTGACCCGCCCGAGCATGGTGCTGGACAACTCCACCGGACGCCTGGTGGACCTGGGCCAACGTAACGGCTCACAGGCCGAAATCTCTCCCTACCCGGACGGCACGCGCCTGACAGGCAAGGACGGAAAGGTTTACATGGTCAAGAACGGTCGCCCGGTTCTTCAAGAGAGCTGACGCCATACGGCGAAAGTGTGACGACCCTGGAGCATCTCTGACGCGGTGGCGCCGTAGAGGTCAGGTGGTAGGTACGAGGGTAGACTAAACGCCATAAAACTCCGGGAGATCGAGGATGCACCGTCGAATTGAACGGAGGTCCGTGTGCGGGACTGTAATGCTGTATTCGGCGACAGAATCGTCCCCAAGGTCAAGCACGCCTTGCGGCGCACGGACAGTAGAAATCAAGTCGACGTAACAGCCGTAGTCGATGCCGTAAACACTGAATCGCTGGCCAGGCTTATCCTTCGCCGACATCCCCTTGCGCAATACGTGCAACACCCGTTCGTCGTAGAGAAAGTCGATCAAGGGATCGCGCAACCCGGCTTCTAGCAGGAAGCCCTTCGCACGACGTTCCTTGATCACCTTTTCGACTAG